>Ga0315900_10001867_pt1 | contig 33223 bp, 29 predicted proteins | sample LakEriMetagenome_FD_203521 | JGI IMG/M metagenome (GOLD analysis project Ga0315900, IMG submission 203521) | Freshwater fungal communities from buoy surface, Lake Erie, Ohio, United States - Buoy 12 MA114 | ecosystem: Environmental > Aquatic > Freshwater > Lake > Lake biofilm | place: USA: Lake...
CCAGAATTGAGCACATGACGCGTCGTCGCCTCACCGTTGCCGACCTGGCCGCCCTCAAGGGGAAGCGGCAACTCACGATGCTGCGCATCTTCACGATCGACGAGGCGGCCGCCGCCGAGGCGGCGGGCATCGACTTGGCGTCGGCTCCGCCCGAACTGGTGACTCATCCGCGCTATCGCGAGGTCGCGCCATCGCTCTTCACGCTGACCGGTCGCAGTCACCAACAAGCCGGCTCCGCCGACGATCATCTGCGCTGGGCTGGCGAGATGCTCGAAGCCGGCGCCGATTGCATCTACTGCTCGGGAAGCCTCGATCGCGTCGAGCACTTGGCCAAAGAATTCGTTCCGGTGGTCGGACACATCGGACTCGTGCCGTCGAAGGTCACGTGGACCGGCGGTTATCGAGCCGTCGGCAAAACAGCCGACGAAGCGCTGAGACTCTTCGAAGAAAGTGTCGCCCTCGAAAATGCTGGCGCCATCGCAGCCGAAATCGAAGTCGTTCCGCCCGAAGTAGCCACCGAGATCAGCCGCCGGTTGAAGCGTCTGTCGTTGTGGTCGATGGGTTCGGGTGCCGGCTGCGACGCGCAGTACTTGTTCGCGATGGACATTCTCGGCGACCCGACAAATCAAGAGCTGTCGGGAATCGCTCACCTGCCGCGCCACGCCAAGGTGTACCGCGACTTCGCGGCCGAGCACGCGCGTCTGCAGCGTGAACGCATCGCGGCCTTCTCCGAGTTCCGCGCCGATGTCGAATCGGGGGCATTCCCGGGACCCCAGCACCTGGTGCCGATCAATCCCGACGAACTGGCTCGGTTCCGGGCCGCCTTGCCACCAGCCTGACCTCGCCAATCGGTCATTTGCCACTCTCACCAGGACTTGTTTGGCATACCTAACACCTCCTGGCACAATGTCGGGATGCGGACGCCCCGTCGAACACGAGTCGGCTTCACCACCGCGGTGGTCCTTGCGGCCCTCGCCACTGCCTGCGGCGGCGACAGCAAGAACGAGGGTGCCATCGTCACCGTGTACACGGGTCGTCACTACGGCATCGAAGACGTTTTCGACGAATTCACTGCCGCCACTGGCATCGAAGTTCGATTCACGACGGGCTCCGATCCCGAACTTCGCGAGCGATTGCTGGCCGAAGGTGACAACACACCGGCCGATCTCGTGATGACGGCCGATGCGGCCAACATCGAACTGACTGCCGAAGCCGGACTTCTCGCGCCGGTCGTCAGCGAAGCACTCACGGCGGCGATCCCAAGTGAGCTGCGATCAGCCGACAACACATGGTTCGCATTGAGTCGTCGTCTGCGCGTGATCATGTACTCCACTGAGCGCGTGACCGAACCGCCGACCACCTATGCCGCACTCGGAGACGCCGAGTGGTCGGGAAGATTGTGTCTGCGACCGAGCACTCACCCGTACACGCAATCACTCGTCGCCTCGCTCATTCTCCACCTCGGCGAAGACGAAGCCCTCCGTGTGGTCGAGTCGTGGGTGGCCAATGATCCGCTTTACATCAACTCCGACACCGACATCGTGAAAGCGATCGCTGCCGGCGACTGTGACGTCGCGCTCGCCAACACCTACTACTTGCCGCGCTTGCTCGCCGATGACCCCGACTTCCCGGTGGCGATCAGCTGGCCCGAACAAGGTTCCACCGGTGCGCATCTCAACGTGAGCGCGGCCGGCGTCACCAAGTCGGCCCCCAACCGCGAGGCAGCGATCCGCCTTCTCGAATGGCTCGCCACCACAGGCCAGTCGACGTTCAGCGACGCCAACTTCGAATACCCCGCCGATCCCAATGTCGCGCCGGCCTCGGCCCTCACCGCGTTCGGCGACTTCGTCGCCGACCTGGCGGCCGTTCGTGAACTGGGTCGTCTCAATCCCCGCGCCGTCGAGGTGTTATCGGCTGCGGGCTACGAGTGACCGCGACTCTTCCGTCCATCGCGACACGACGGTCGCTGCCCGGCTGGGCCACGTTCGTGGCGCTCACAGCGCTGGTTGCATCGCCCGTCATCGTCGTCGTTTCCTCCATCGTCGATCCCACCGAGTCGATGTGGTCGGAACTGTGGGCGACTCGTCTGCCCGGAATGATTCGCGACACCATCACGCTCGCGTTAGCAGTGGTGGGGGGTTCGCTCGTTCTCGGAACCGGCCTGGCCTGGCTCGTCACGGCGTACGACTTTCCCGCCCGGCGAGTGATCACCTGGCTCCTCGTGACTCCCCTTGCCGTGCCCGGCTACGTCGCGGGATTCGTGTGGCTCGACACGTTGTCGGGTCCACTCGGTGCGCGGGGTGTCCGCAGCATCTGGCTGTGTGCGGCCGCCCTCGTCGTCACTTTGTATCCGTACGTGTTCTTGTTCGCGCGCGCGTCGTTCAAGGCGCAGGGCGCTGACGCCCGTGATGCGGCTCGGACCCTCGGCATCGGCCCCACGCGTGCGTTCTTTCGCGTGGCGCTCCCCATGGCCCGGCCGGCGCTCGCCGCCGGCAGCGCACTCGTCTTGATGGAAGTGCTCACCGACATCGGCACCGTGCGTCTCTTCAACGTGAGCACGGTCGCTGACGGAGTGATGCGGGTGTGGTTCGGTTCGGGCGATCGCGGCGCCGCCGCCGAATTGGCCTGTCTGCTGGTCGTGTCAGCGGCCACGCTCATCGCACTCGAGCGAGGTCTGCGTCGAGGCGCCCGCTTCTCCACTCGACCGAGCGAGCGGCCGTGGTCGCCGATCGTGCTGCGACCCGCAACTCGAGTCGGTGTCGTCGGCCTGTGCGTCGCGGTCATCGCCGTGGCCGTCGCCGTACCGATCGTTCGCCTGACCGACTGGGCACTCGACGCTAGCCGCTCCGGCACCGCCGAGACCGTGGCCGGTGGCGTGTGGCATCACGCATCGAGCAGCCTCGCACTGGTCATCGCCACCTGCACTGTGTGCATGTGTGGCGGCATCACGATCGCCCTCCTCGCTCGACGACGCGGCGCACTCGGCCGCCTGCTGTCGCGACTGGCCTCGCTCGGCTACGCGATGCCCGGCCCGGTGGTTGCCGTCGGTGCACTCATCACCTTGGCCGCGTTCGACCGCACCGGCCTCCTTCCGAACGGAGTGGTGCTCATCGGCTCGTTCGCCGGTTTGGTGTTCGCACTGTCGACTCGTTTCATGGCCGTGGCGTTTCAGGGAATCGACGCCGGTCTCGACCGAGTTGCGCCGTCGGCGGTCGCGAGTGCGCGCACACTCGGTGCTCGGGCGAGTCGCGTCGCCTGGTCGGTCGAACTGCCGGCCGCGCGCACGTCGATCATCGCGGCCACCGCGTTGCTGACCGTCGATCTCATGAAGGAACTGCCCATCACTCTTCTGCTGCGGCCCTTCGGGTTCGACTCGCTCTCGGTGTGGGTCTGGCAGGCCACGTCCGAAAGTCTCTGGGAGCAGGCCGCCGTACCCTCACTCGTCATGGTGGCGGTGGGAATGCTCGCAGTGGGAGCGCTTCTGGCCGCTCTCGATCGCGGGGCCGAGGTCGCATCGTGAATTCGCCCGCCACCGATCGCGTCAACGATCACGTCAACGATCACGTCGCCTTGCGCGTCGACGGACTGTCGAAGTCGTTGGGAACCCGACGCATCGTCGACGACGTGAGTTTCACGCTCTCGCGGGGCGAACTGATCACCCTGGTCGGTCCGAGTGGTTGCGGCAAGTCGACTCTGCTGCGCATGATCGCCGGCCTCGAGCCGAACGACGCCGGCCGAGTCTTCGTCGGCGATCACGACATCACGTCGACGCCGCCCGAACGACGCCACATCGGCGTGGTCTTCCAGGAGGGTTCGCTCTTCGGCCACTTGCGCGTCGACCAGAACATCGCTTTCGGCCTCAAGCATCTCTCTCGCTCCGATCGCACGTCACGCGTGGAAGCAATGCTCGAACTCGTGCAACTGAGCGGAGTCGCTCGTCGCTTTCCGCACCAGTTGTCGGGCGGAGAACAGCAGCGCGTCGCGCTCGCTCGCGCCTTGGCACCCGAACCGCGGTTGATGCTCCTTGACGAACCCTTTGCGAGCCTCGACGAAGTGTTGCGTGACGACCTGCGTCAGCAGGTGGCCGAGGTGTTGCGCAGCACCCACACCCCGTCGATTCTGGTGACGCACGATCGGCACGAGGCTCTGACGCTCGGTGATCGCGTCGCGGTGATGCGGGACGGCCGGTTGCAGCAGGTCGACACCCCCGAAGTCGTGTACGACCGCCCGAGCAATCGTTTCGTCGCCGGGTTCGTGGGTGTTGCGTCGTTCGTGCCGGTCGCTGACGGATCACTCGCTGTCGTGCGACCGCATCACGTGAACCTGACCGCGGGCGGCGACGATCGTGTCGTGTCGTGCGAGTTCGCCGGTGCGACTCGCCGCTACACAGTGCGTCGCGCGGACGGATCGACCGTGGTGGCTGACGGACCGAACGCGGACGGTTTGAGTACGGGTGATGCGTGCACCGCGACCGTTGTGACCGACCGACTCCACCGCGTGGTAGCCGACAGCTGACAATTCGTGTGCCCGGGGTGGGGCTCGAACCCACACGACTCGTGAGAGTCAGGGGGGTTTAAGCCCCCCGCGTCTGCCAATTCCGCCACCCGGGCGACGAGTGCAGGCTACGGACTCAGGCCACGCGACGAGCCGACGACCGCGGTGCGACGGGAACGACCAGTGAGTGCACCACGTCCCACAATTCGCGACGCAGACGATCGGCCAGTGGCGGTGTGAGCCGATTGGCCACGACGACACCGTCGATCATGTCGGCCACAACGGCAACGAGCGGACGCCCGGAGAGTCGAACGGCAACAGTGACCGAGTCACCGATTCGCCGCAACGAACGATCGACACCGACCAGACGTGGCGGACACCGGAATCCGGGGATGACCAACCCGCGAACCGCGGTGGCCTGAGCGAGAACACGGGCCACATGAGCGAAATCGAGTGTGGTGGCCGGGGTCGTCGCCGGAATCGTGTCGGTGGCTTTCATGGAGAGTCGAGCCTGCCAAGGGGGTGTGGCACGGCGATCACGCCTGGTGATGGTGTTGTCCCAGCCACCGCACACCCCACCACTACGGTCGTGCCTATGACCGAACAGGGTCCGGCCTACACCCCCGCTCAGCAACGGGTCATCGACGTGATCGGACGCAGCGCTGGTCGGTCCGATCTTCCCGATTCACTGGCCACCGAACTGCGGGCCGAACTCGACGAAGCGCTGCATCCGGTCCTCGACCTTCTCCCCGACGGCAAGTCGTACGAGAACCGTTTCTTCCTCAACAAGAACGCGCTCACCAACGTTCACTCGTGTGAGGCCTTCTTCGTGGGCGGCCAGGGTGAATTCGAATGGAACATTGCCAACTCGCGCGGCACGATCGTTCACAAGGCAGTCGAAGTCTCCGCACACACTCGCGGCGACGTCTTCCCGAGCGATCTCATCGAAGAAACCATCGCCCGACTCTCCAACGATTCGTCGAAGAACATCTCCGAGTTTCTGGTCACTCTCGACGAATTCGGTCGGGCCGAACTGGTTGCCGAATGCAGTTCGTTACTCACCCGCTTCTTCGAAGGGTTCCCACCCATCAAGAAGCAGTGGCATCCCCAAACCGAGTCGGCCATGACTCTCAATCTCGCCAACAACCGGGTGCGTGTTCAGGGCAAGGTCGATCTCGCACTCGGTCGCCCACCCGACAAGGTCATCATCGACTTGAAGACGGGCAACGCCTTCGGTGCCCATCGCGAGGATCTTCGTTTGTACGCGCTCATCGACCTGCTGGCCATCGGCCACGCCCCGCGCAAAGTGGCCAGCTACTACATCGACTCGGCCGAGATTCACGCCGAAGACATCACCGAGGGCACGTTGCGATCGGCGTGTCGCCGCTTGGCCGTCGGATTGGTCCGAGCGATCGAATTGAAGTTGGGCAACGCCGAACCCGTTCGCCGTCCTGGCAACAACTGCCGTTGGTGCACACTGCTCGATTCGTGCGACGAAGGCCAGTCCTACATCGCGCAACGCAACGAAGAAGAGGGCTGGTAGATCAGCTCGACGACACGTGGGGCGACATGATCGCCACCGCTGTACCGAGCCCGACGTCGCTCTTCACCGTGGCGATGCGCCGACCCGGCTGAACCGCGTCTCGCGGAGCACCCACCACATCGGGTCCCCACCTCGTCACCGTGGCGTCGACGTCGTTCACGATCAGAACCACACCCCACAAGTGGGCCGGGCGATCGGCCGGCAAGTCGGGGCGTTCGACCACTTCCAGAATCACGCGTCCAGCACGGTGAAAACCTTGGCGAACTCCGCCACCGGCGTCACGGATCCGCTTGAGCGGCAATCCTGTGGCCGCGGTGATCGCCCCACAGGTTCGATCGAGCGATGGCGTCATCACGACCACCTGATCGATGGACACCACACCCGACGGATGGACGGGTGAATCACTCGAATCGGCTACACCCGTGGCCACGCCGTCGATGAGTTCGGATGACGACTCGAGGAACGACCAACCGACGAGTCCGGCGGGTTCTGTTTCGGAGACCTCGACGAAGGAGACGCGCACACCGTCGATGCAGAACGACGGCACCGCGGTAGACGACACTGAAGAAGGTGTCGCGGAAGAAGGCGACGCGAGAGAGGAAAACGTCAAGCCGAGGCGACGCCAGGGCTCAGGAGAGGCAGACAGTCGAAGTTCGGTGAGCAGAATCAGCCGCGGCCCATGTTGGGACGCTTGCCGTGATTGGCCTTCGACCGACGGAGCCGTGCCTTGCGCTTCTTGGTCTTCTTCGACATAGGGACTGCACGCTACCGCCCGGATCGCGCGACGCCTCGCCCTCGACCGCGTCCGACCAGGACCCCGATGCCCACCGCCAGGACGAGGTAACCCCCGATGGCCGCCGTCTCCCCTCGCCCGGTCACGGGCATCACCGCAGGTGACAGCGGTCGCTCGACCACCGCCGACACCACATCGGGTTCGGCCAGTACATCGCACACCGCCGACGGGCTTTCGGTGGAGAACACGACCCCCACCGATCCGACCGGCAGGACGATGGAGGCCCGTCCCTCGTCGTCGGTGACGAGCACCTCGGGCGGTGTGGCCGGCGCACCGCCCGCCATGGTGAACGACGCGTACACCTGATGTCCCGCGAGTGGCTCGCTGCCGTCGTGAAGAAACGCCGTTGCGGTGACTTCGAGATCGGTGGCGAGAGAACCCGAGATGGAATACGGCGCGCACACCGGAACCGGTGACGGATCCAACGGAGTCGGCGGTGCACTTCCTGTCGCGTCGCGGAGCATGGCTCGATGTGGGGCCGACCCCGTCGCAGAGGCGACGGATAGCCTCGACTACTTCATGGAACGTTTCGGTCTCGTCGGTCTCCCGAATGCGGGCAAGAGCTCTTTGTACAACGCCCTCACCGGAGGCGGCGCTCTGGCCGCTCCTTATGCGTTCGCGACCAAGGACCCCAACATCGGCGTCGCCAAGGTTCCCGACGATCGTCTCGACCGCCTCGCGGCCATGTCGAAGAGCAAGAACGTGGTGCACGCCGCAGTGCAGGTGGTCGACATCGGTGGTCTGGTGGAAGGTGCGAGCAAGGGCGAAGGTCTCGGCAACAAGTTCCTGGCCAACATTCGCGAGGTCGACGCGATCGTGTTGGTTCTGCGCGCCTTCGTCGACGACGACGTGCCCGGTCCGTCCGATCCGATCGAACACCTCCGCGTCGTCGAGATCGAATTGGCGCTGGCCGACCTCGAGACGGTCGAGAAGCGTCTCGGTCAGGCTCAGCGTCAGGCCAAACTCGACCGCAATCTGATTCCCGAAGTCGAAGCTCTCGAAGCGGCCCAGGCCTCGCTCAGCGATGGTCGACCCCTCTACCGAGCCGGACTCAAGGCCGAGTACCGCGAGGCACTCGCACCGCACTTCCTTCTCACCAACCGCCGCGTCCTCGCGGTGGCCAACGTGGGCGAGAACGAACTCGACACCATTCCGGCCGTCGAGGCTCGACTGACCGCCGAGTTCAACGACGCCGGCGACAACGTGGAAGTGATCGGCATGTGCGTGCAACTCGAAGCCGAGGCGGCCGCGATCGACGATCCGGTCGAGCGAGCCGGTGTGCTCGAAGGATTCGGACTCGGTGAAGGCGCCCTGTTCCGCATGGTGCGTTCGGCGTATCACCTGCTCGGTCTGCGCACGTTCTTCACCACCGGTGAGAAGGAGTCCCGAGCGTGGACCTTCCGTGCCGGCTCGAGTGCCCCCGAATGCGCGGGGCGTATTCACTCCGACTTCCAGCGCGGTTTCATCAAGGCCGAGGTCATCCATTGGGACGAACTGCTCGAACTCGGTTCGTGGACCAAGGCCAAGGAAGTTGGCAAGATTCGGGTGGAAGGCAAGGAATATCACCCGACCGACGGCGACGTGATGGAGTTCCGGTTCAACGTGTGACCGGCTCGCGCTCGTCGTCGTCGAATCTCCGATCATGAGCGAGCACACAGTTTCCGGAGCCGCCTGGCTGATGAGTGACGGTCGCGTCCTGGCCAGTGCCGAGATCGCGACGTCGCGACGTGATCGTCGTCGGGGACTCATCGGTCGCCGCTCTTTTTCGGGCGCGCTCGTTCTCGCGCCCTGTTCATGGGTTCACACGATCGGCATGTCGTTTCCGCTCGATGTCGCCTACCTCGATCGCGACGGTGTGGTGATCAAGACCGTCCAGATGGATCGATTCCGCGTGGGGGCGCCGATCCCCCGTGCCCGTTCGGTCGTGGAAGCCGAACGTGGAGCCTTCGCCCGTTGGGGTCTGCGTGTGGGCGATCGCCTCGAGATTCGCGAGCCATCGTGAGTCGACTCGTTCTCGTCGCCACGCCACTCGGCAATCTGGGCGATCTCGCACCCCGCGCCGTGGAAGAACTCCGTTCGGTTGGGTTGGTGTGCTGCGAAGACACACGCCGCACCGGACTTCTCCTCAACAACCTCGGCATCGATGCCACGTTGATGCGCCTCGACGAGCACACAGAAGTGGCATCCATTCAGCGAGTGATCGATGCGCTCGACGAAGGTCGCGATGTCGCGCTCGTTTCCGATGCCGGCACTCCCGCCATCAGCGACCCCGGTGAACGTCTCGTCGCCGCCGTAGCCGAAACGGGACACGTGATCACATCGGTACCCGGACCGTCAGCGGTGGTGATGGCCGTGACGTTGAGCGGCCTTCCCACCAGTCGGTTCGTGTTCGAAGGCTTCTTGCCCCGGTCGGGCCGCGAACGAGAGGCCCGGCTCGCCGAGATCGCTCGGGAATCTCGTACGTCAGTTCTCTACGAGGCTCCGCATCGCATCGCGCGCACACTCGCCGACTTGGCCGGCGCGTGTGGCGACGACCGACGTGGCGCCATCTGTCGTGAACTCACCAAAGTGCACGAAGACGTTCGCCGAGGCTCATTGCTCCAACTGATCGACACCCTTGGTGAACCCCGAGGCGAGTACGTGATCGTGGTGGCCGGAGCCTCGCCGTCGCCCGCCACATCGGAAGCCGATGTCGACGACGCACTTCGGAACGAACTGGAGGCTGGGTCGTCGGTGCGCGATGCTGCCGATGCCGTGTCATCGAGACTGGGTGTGTCACGCAAGATCGCGTACGACCGCGCACTCGTACTCCGGAACTTGCTCCGAAACTCGCTCCCAAACTCTCCCGGCACCTGAGCAACTCTGCAACACCCCCGTGCAACGATGGATGCACGACTTCGAACCAGCCGAAACTCTGCAACACCCCCTCGGTACGGTGCGAACGAATCTCCATTGGTGCATGAGCACCCTGTTGTCACTCCGAATCAGGAGCCAGTCCGATGACTATGGTCATCGAAGACACATCCAGCCGCCGCCCCATCGAGACGATGACGCTGGCCGAACTACGCACACGTCTCGACGAGATCAAGCGCGCCGAGGCATCCCTGGCCGCCGAGAAGATCCGCATCGTCTCGCGGATGCACGACATGGTCCACGACGATCAGCCGACCTACGTCGTCCCCGAATCCGAACTGATCTCCCATGCGGGCCTCTCCGGGCGTGAAGCCCGTGCGCTCCTGGCGCGAACCAACGCCGTCGAAGTGGCTCCAGTGTTCGGTCACTTGCTCGCCGAGGGGCTCACGACAGCCGCGCATCTCGATGCTCTCCAGAGCGGCCTGCGTACCGCCGCTCAGAACCAAGCCGCCTTCCTCGACCACCTGCCTCAGTTGTCGGATGCCGCGCAATCCATGCCAGCGGGCGAGTTCGCAACTCTGGTACGCGCCACCGCTCAATCCGTGGTCACCGATGGTGGCCTGGCCGCGCTCGATCGTCAGCGCCGCTCCACGTATCTCAAGATCTGGAACGACGCCGAGGGCATGGTTCAGTTGCGAGGTGCATTCGATCCCGAGTCGGGCGCACTTCTTCAGGGAGCCATCAATCGACGCGTCGAGGCAATGTTCCACGCCGGCGAACCCGTCGACGTGATGCCATGGGTCGAACCCAACGATCATCGTCGCGCTCACGCCGTCGTGGAGTTGGCTGCTCGCTCCCACACCTCCAGTCCCGGCAGTGACGACCTCGGGCGCGAGGCACGAGCCGAAATCGTGGTTCACGTCGACCTCGACACACTCGCGAAAGGTCTGCACGAGGCTTCCGTGCGACACACTGAGTTCGGTGCTTCGCTTCCTGTCGACACCATTCGCCGCCTCGCTTGCGAAGCCGACATCGTCCCTGTGGTGCTCGCGGGACCGTCGGTTCCTCTCGACGTGGGTCGAAGTAGACGGCTCGCCACTGTTCATCAGCGGCGAGCGCTCGAGGCCAGTTACAGAACCTGCGCGATACACGAGTGCGAGGTGCCGTACCACCATTGCCAGATTCACCACATCGACTACTGGGAATCCGGCGGATCAACCGATCTGAGCAACATGGTTCCGCTCTGCTCGAGGCACCACCACGCAGCGCACGAGGGCGGCTGGAAACTCAGCCTCGAACCAGACAACCGCGAACTAAGGGTCTCACGCTAATTATCAGCCGCGTGGGGCGAGGGCGAGTTGGCGACTTTGGGCCACCAGCGTGCCGGCCGAGTCCCACAAAGTCCCGTCCTCTTCGAGCAACCCGTTCTGTACGAAGCGCGTCGTGAACTCGCAGGCGATGGGCCCCGGCGCCGGAACGGCGCGAACGTGCACCGTCATCTCCACCGTCGGCACCCACGCCGCCGGAAGATCGAGGTTGAACACCGCCGGCGGAAACGCATCGGCAGCCAGCATCAGCGCCAGTGAGTCGATCGGACGATCGTCCTTGAACTCGAACCAACCGCGCATGACCGGCTCACCGCTCTTGACGCCCTCGCGGAAACGCGCGACCCGAGGGTCGAGCCGAGTGCCCAAGAACTGATGCAGATGGGCGAAGTCGTTGACGGTCGATCCACCGACAACCACGCTGTCTTCGAAACGAGGAAAGCTCGTACCTTCGACCAGAGCCGGCGACTGCTCGAACATCACAGTCGGTCCTCCCGGATCGTTGGCCAGATCACCGAGGGTGGCCATGGTCCGCACGATCTCGCGGCCACTCTCGGCGAGTCGCATCGACGCCGTGGCGGTGGCGAACCGTCGACCCGATCGCACCACGTCGACCTCGATCACCGCCGGTTCGGCCGGACACGGAGCCAAGTAATGCGTTGTCGACGTCACGCAATCGGGACGGCCAGTCGCCTCACTCAGCGCTCGCCCGACGATCGCCAAGAGATAGCCACCGTTGGCGTTGCCCATGATGTCCCAACCCGGATTCACCATCGCGTCGAACACGACACGAGAGCCGTCGGCCCCGGCCCGACGAACTACCGCAATCGCCCGGTCGAAAGTGAAGCCACCTTGAAAAGTCATACCTGCGTCACGCTAGTGACCCCGTAACCTTGCCCCGTGGTCGTGTCCGGTGACAAGAACTCGAGTGAGAGCAACTCGTTCTACGCGACGACACCCATCTACTACGTCAACGCCAAGCCTCACCTCGGGCACGCATACACCACCATCGTGGGTGACGCCCTGTGCCGCTGGCAGCGCCTGCTCGGCAAGGACGTCCACTTCCTCACCGGCACCGACGAACACGGCCTGAAGATTCAGCAGGCCGCCGACGCCGCCGGCATGGCCCCACGCGAGTTCGTCGACTCCATCGCCCCGCTGTTCGCCGACGCGTGGCGCAAACTCGACATCTCCAACGACGACTTCATCCGCACCACCGAAGATCGCCATCGCGTCGGAGTTCAGCGCCTGCTCCAAGCCTGTTACGACAACGGCGACATCGAACTCGACACCTACCGCGGCCTCTACTGCGTGGCGTGTGAGGCCTACTACGTCGAGGACGATCTCGTGACTGGCAACTGCCCCATTCACAAGCGCCCCGTCGAACACGTGGAGGAGGAGAACTACTTCTTCCGACTCTCGCGCTACGGCGACCGTCTCCTCGACTGGTACGCCAAGCACCCGGGCGCGATCGTGCCCGACTACCGCATGAACGAAGTCATCGGCTTCATCAAGCAAGGCCTGCTCGACTTCAGCATCAGTCGCACCAGTTTCTCGTGGGGCATTCCGCTCCCCTGGGACTCCAAGCACATCACCTACGTGTGGTTCGACGCGTTGGCCAACTACATCACCGCCATCGGATACGGAGCCGACGACGCGGCGTTCTCGTCACGTTGGCCGGTCGACTACCACCTCATCGGCAAGGACATCATCCGATTCCACTGCGTCTACTGGCCGGCCATGCTCATGTCGGCTGGCATCGAACCTCCGCACGGATGGGCCGTGGGTGGCTGGCTGCTGGTCGGCGGCGAAAAGATGTCGAAGACCACCGGCAACGTGGTCAACCCACTCGACCTCATCGACGAGACTCGCGAGGACGGCGTCGGAGTGGACGGTTTCCGCTACTACGTGCTCGCCGACACCCCGTACGGCGCCGACGGCGACTTCACGTACGAAGGACTGATCGGCCGCTACAACTCCGATTTGGCCAACAACCTCGGCAACCTCTTGAGCCGCGTGGCCACGGTGGTCGGGAAGAAGTGCGACGGCGTCGGGCCCGCGCCACGGGCCGACAGTCCGCTCGCCGACTCGGCTCGTTCGGCTGTGGCCGAGACCATCGCACGTTGGTCCGATGTGCAGCCGAGTCGGGCGCTCGAAGCCACGTGGCAACTCATTCGCGCGACCAACGCATATCTCGAAGCGAACGAACCGTGGAAGGCCGAGCCGGGGTCACACGTCGACAGCGTGATGGGTGATGCCCTCGAAGCACTGCGCATCGTGGCGATCCTGGCGTCCCCGGCGATTCCGCGCACCGCACAAATCGTGTGGGAACGCATCGGACTGTCGGGATCGGTCGCCGATCAACGCGTTCCGAACGATGTGGCGTGGGGTGGGTACCCCGGTGGCACGACGGTCGTCAAGGGCGATCCGCTGTTTCCCCGCAAGAGCTGAACACGCGATCATGAGTTCTCCGTCATGAACGAGATCCTGTGGACCGACACCCACTGCCATCTCGATGCGCGTTATCGGACGGATGACTCGGGAGACGATTCCGGAGATGACGCTCTCGACGCGATTCTGATCAACGCGCGCGCCGCCGGCGTGAGCCGTTTCGTGACCGTCGGCTGCGATCTGGCGTCGTCACGCGAATGCATCGGCGTCGCTACGAAATACGACGACGTGTGGGCCACGGTTGGGGTTCACCCGCACGAAGCCGAAGGGGGCCTCGATGGAATTCTCGAGTTGCTCACGTCGTCGCGAGTCGTGGCGGTGGGTGAAGCCGGTCTCGACTACTACTACGACCACTCACCGCGTGAAGCGCAACGCGAAGCATTCGCCGCGCAGATCCAGATGGCGCACCAACACGATCTGCCACTGGTGATCCACACGCGCGACGCTTGGGACGACACGTTCGATGTTCTGACGGCCGAGGGTGTCCCCACTCGAACGATCTTCCACTGCTTCACCGGCGGACCCGACGAGGCGAGGCGATGTCTCGCGATCGGTGCGTTTCTGAGCTTCTCCGGCATCGTCACGTTCAAGAACGCCACCGACGTCGCCGAATCGGCGCGGTTGTGTCCGGCCGATCGACTCCTGGTGGAAACCGACAGCCCGTATCTCGCTCCGGTGCCGTACCGCGGTCGCAAGAATCAACCGGCGTACGTCGCCGACGTCGGCCGATTCGTCGCCGACTTGCGCGGAGTCGCCGTCGCTGAACTCGCGACGCAAACGTCGCTCAACGCGAGCGCCGCATTCCCGGGCATCGCCTGAATCACCAAACACATCACTTCGTCATAGCCTGATCGCGTGACCAGTCCCCTCGGCCGTGACGCGATGTTCGCTCAACGTCGTCGGCTCGCCGTGGCGATCGCCGTGACCGTGGTGGCCGTCATCGCTTTCGCTGTCTCGGGGAACGACTCGGGCAACGACTCAGGGAATGACACTGGCACGATTGCGCCGTCTTCGAACACGATCAGCCCTGCTGCTGGCTCCGGTGATCAGTCAGGCAACTCCGACACCAAACCCGCTGATCCCGCTTTCCTGCCCGATGTCGATCCGTCGATCGCGCCGGAAATCATCACGGTCAACGTCCCCGCACCACCCTCGGGAACCGTTCTCAACGGAACCGCGAATTACGTCCGTTGGCCGCAGACGTTGGGACTGCGACCATGTGCCACACCCCACGCCCTCATCGGTGCTGTCATCACCGTGACCAATTTGAACAACGGTCGCCAGATCAAGTGCAACAACGTGTCGATCGAAGCGTTGCGTGACGGCAGCGTGATCATCGTGCACACCGATGTGTTCCTCGATCTGGCCGATCTCGTGGACGCTCCGATTCCGGTCGAAATCAACTTCTGAGATCAGGCTCGTGACCCACTCCCGACGCGACATCACCACTCTTCTCGAAGAACACGGCCTGGCCCCCCGCCGCGCCTTCGGTCAGAACTTCGTCGCCGATCCGAACACCGTACGGCGCATCGCGCGGCTCGCCCATGTGAGTTCGACGGATCACGTGATCGAAATCGGAGCTGGCCTCGGCTCGCTCACTCTCGCTCTGGCCGAGACCGGTGCCAAGATCACTGCGATCGAAGTCGACCACGGCGTTGCTCCAGTCCTGCGCCACGTGGTGCGCGACCTGCCCAATGTGACGGTGATCGAGGGTGATGCCCGTGAACTCGACTGGAATCGTCTAGCCCCAGATCACGGTCCCGATCACGAGCACGGTGCGGTTGTCGTCGCCAATCTGCCGTACAACGTCGCCACGCCACTCGTCGCCGATCTCCTCGACGACGTTCCGGGTGTACGCCGCATCGTCGTGATGGTGCAGAAGGAAGTGGCTCAACGTCTGGCGGCCCAACCAGGATCGTCCGATTACGGTGCGGTCTCGGTGAAAGTCGCGTACTGGGGAACCGCCCGCATTCTCGGCGACGTTCCGCCCACCGTGTTCGTGCCCCGCCCGAAGGTGACATCGTCGATCATCGAAGTGGTGCGTCACGATCGACCCGCGGTGGACGTCGATCGTGAGGTTCTTTTCTCGTTGGTTCGCGCGGGCTTCCAACAACGGCGCAAGATGCTGCGCCGTTCGCTGGCCGACCGCGTGGAGCCCGCGATGTTCGCTGCCGCCGGCGTGTCACCCGAAGCACGACCTGAAGAACTCGACGTGTACGCGTGGGGACGCCTGACGACCGCCGTGTGCGCAGGTGCTCGAGCGTGATGGCCAGTCATTCGATCCGTCATTCGGAGATCGCTCCGGCGAAGTTGACTCTGAGCCTGCGCATCACCGGTGTGCGCGCCGATGGCTTCCACCTGATCGATGCCGTCATGACGACACTCGACTTCCACGACACGCTCACGATCGATGAACTGAGCCAGAACGAACTGAGCCAGAACGAAGCGAGTTCCGTCGTCTACACCGGTCCGTTCAGCGACGGACTCGTGGGCAACGGTCGTGATCTCGTGTCGCGGGCGCTGGCCGCCTGCGGTCGACACGCCAGGGTCGAGGTTCGCAAAGACATCCCGCACGGAGGTGGACTCGGTGGCGGTTCGGCCGATGCCGCTGCGATCTTCCGCTGGGCCGGCGTCGACGATCTCGATCTTGCCGCCTCAATCGGCGCCGATGTGCCGTTCTGCGTTCGCGGCGGCCGCGCCCGCGTGCGAGGGATCGGCGAGATCGTCGAACCATTGGCCGAAGAACCCGGACTCGTCACACTCGTGGTTCCGCCGCTCACCGTGAGCACTCCCCTCGCCTATCGCGCGTGGGACGACATGGGCGGGCCAAGGCACCCGACCAACGACCTCGAACCAGCAGCCCTGATGGTCGAACCCGAATTGGCGACGTGGAAGAAGAAGATCACCGATTCAGCAGGAGTCGAACCGACGCTGGCAGGCAGTGGAGCCACCTGGTTCTTGTTGGGAGATCACGGCCGTATCGCCGACGATCTACCCGGCGCTCGCGTGCTGGTCACGCGGCACCGCTGAACGACGTGAGCCGAGCGGTACGTCGCTCGGGAAAACAGCGCTCGAGAACTACTTGCGACGCTGGTGACGCGTACGGCGAAGCATCTTCTTGTGCTTCTTCTTCCGCATGCGCTTGCGACGCTTCTTGATGAGCGAACCCATGTCGACCTCGTGTCGTTCTCGTGTTGTGCTTGTCTCGTGCTTGCTTCGGCTCGGAGCCCAAGCCAACAGACGTTCAACGTCAGGGACCCGACGCTAGCGACGGACGGGAGTGCGAGCCAACGCCGTCCACCACCTGTTCGGGCTGGTCAACGAGTCGCCCGGTAGGGTGACGGCACTTTCCGGGGTCGTTCAATCGGTAGGACAGCGGATTTTGGTTCCGCGAATAGGGGTTCGATCCCTCTCCCCGGAGCCAGAGCCCGGAGCCCGTGCCCCCGTTCGACTGATCTGCGTTGCTATAACGGTTCCGTGCCGGTCTACGCCATCATCCTCGCGGCTGGCGAGGGCTCGCGAATGCGCTCCGACCGCCCCAAGCCTCTGCACCTCATCTGCGGGCGACCCATGGTCATGCACGTGATCCACTCGCTCGAACTCGTGACACCCGATCGCTCGGTCGTCGTTGTGGGCCACGGCGCCGAGCGGGTCACCAAGCGGGTCCAGGACGACGCCCCGGTGTGGGCCAACGTGTCGTTCGCCGAACAACAGGTGCAACGCGGCACGGGAGATGCCGCATCGGTCGGACTCCAGGCACTCGACGTGTCCACCTTGGCCAACGCCTCCGACGACATCGACGACACCTCCACGGTGCTGGTTCTCACCGGCGACACACCTCTCCTGCGCAAGGAGACGATCGACGAACTGGTCACCCATCACGAGTCCAACGGCCTGGCCGCCACCGTGCTCGTTGCCTCTCTCCCCGATGCCACCGGCTACGGACGCATCATCCGCACCAAGGACGGCCGCGTCGAACGCATCGTCGAGGAGCGCGACGCGACAGCCGACGAGAGGGCGATCAAGGAATTCAACACCGGCATCTACGCCTTCCGCCGCGATCTACTCGGCCCGGCATTGCGACGAGTCACTCCCAACAACGTGCAGAAGGAGTACTACCTGACCGACGTGATCTCGGTTCTGTCCGGGATGGGCCATCGCGTCGGAGCCGTGGTGGCCGATGCCGCCGAGACCCAAGGCGTCAACGACCGCTGGCAGCTGGCCTTGGCCGAGCGCGAATTGCGTGCCCGCACCAACCGCCGCTGGCTGCTCAACGGCGTCACGATGCTCGATCCGCGACAGACCTTCGTCGACGTCGATGTCACGTTCGGTCGCGACGTCACTTTGTTCCCCGGCACCATCATTCAGGGACGCACAGTCATCGGCTCGGGATGCGAAATCGGACCCCAGACGCGCCTGGTCGACTGCGTGGTCGGCGACGGCGCCATCGTCGAGAACTCGGTCGCTCGTGATTCGGAAATCGGAGTCGGCGCGCGCGTCGGACCGTACGCCAACCTCGTGCCCGGCACGCGTGTGGCTGACGGCCAGCAGACGGGCGCGTTCTATGATTCGAGCGAGTGAGTCCCGGGAACACGTCCCCGGGACGACATTCACAGAGCGACGGGACGACAGTGGGAGACGGTGACTTCGTGGACAAGGTGACGACCAAGCGGATGGCCCTCTATTCGGGGCGCACCCACCTGGCTCTGGCCCACGAAGTGGCCCAACACCTCGGCATCGAACTCGGAGATCCCAACCTGGTCGAATTCGCCAACGGCGAAGTTCGTCCCCGCTTCGGTGAGAGCGTTCGCGGTTGCGACGTGTTCATCATGCAGAGTCACTTCGGTTGCGACGGCCGAAGCATCAACGACTCGATCATGGAACAACTCATCATGATCGACGCCGCGCAACGCGCCTCGGCCAAGCGCATCACCGCGGTGTGTCCGTTCTACGGATACGCACGCCAGGATCGCAAAGCCGAAGGCCGTGAACCCATCACCGCGCGACTGGTGGCCGACTTGTTCAAGGCGGCCGGCGCCAAGCGCATGGTCTCGATCGATCTTCACAGTGGTCAGATCCAGGGTTTCTTCGACGGACCGGTCGACCACCTCACGGCCATGCCCGTGATCGAGCAGTACATCCGTGAGAACGCCAAGGACCCCGTGATCGTGTCGCCCGACGCGGGTCGCATCAAAGTGGCCGAACGCATGCAGCAGCACCTGGGTGCCGACCTGGCCTTCGTCTACAAGCGTCGCCCGAAGGGCACCACCAACACCGCCCAGGCCCTCGACGTGATCGGCGACGTCGAAGGTCGTCTGTGCATCCTCACCGACGACATGATCGACACCGGCGGAACCATCGTCTCGGCGGCTCACCTGTTGCTCGACAAGGGTGCAACCGAGGTCTGGGCCATGGCCAGCCACGGCGTCTTGTCGGGTCCGGCCATCGAACGTCTCGAGAAGTCGCGCATCGACCGAGTGATCCTGACCAACACGTTGCCTCTCGCACCCGAGAAGCGGATCGGCAAGATCCAGGTGTTGTCAGTCGCTCCGATCATCGCCGACGCGTTGTCGGCCGTCTTCGACGACACGTCCGTCTCGGAGATCTTCGGCGGCGAGAACCAGGCCTGACCTGGCCGAACCGGCTCCATCGAGTCGGCTTTCCGTGGGCTCCGACGGGTAGCAACCGACCGATCCGGCCGTAGTATTCCAGGCTGTTTCTGTTCCACGGGCCGCTCGTGCGTCCCTGGCACACGTCGAATCGAGAGGTCGTCCATGTCCACCACGCTGAATCTCAAGTCGGGTCGCCCGAACGGCACGGGTGCCGCCCGTCGTCTGCGTCGTGACGAGCAGATCCCCGGCGTGCTCTACGGACAGGGAATGTCGCCGGTGTCGGTCACCGTCGATCGCCGCGACCTTCGCGTGGCACTGTCGGGCGCCGCTGGTGTCAACACCATTCTCAATCTCGCGGTCGACGGCACCACGTACCCGGCCGTCATCAAGGAACTCCAGCGTCATCCAGTACGTCGCACCGTGTCGCACGTCGACTTCCTGCGCATCAACCTCGACGAGGAACTCACCATCGCCGTCCCGGTTCGCCTCGTGGGCGAAGCCAAGGCAGTTCTCGCCGAGGGCGGTCTCGTCGATCCGTCGCAGGACACCATCGACATCGTGACCACCCCGGCCAACATGCCGTCGGAAATCACCATCGACATCTCGGGCATGCACCCCGGTCAGGTCATCCGTTTGTCGGAGGTCGCTCTTCCGGCCGGCACGCGTGCGCTCGGCGACCCCGATTCGCCCATCGTGACCGCCATCGCCGGTTCACGCGCCGAGGCTCCCGCTGCCGCCGCTCCGGCAGCCGAGGGTGCTCCGGCAGCTGAAGCGCCCAAGTCTGCGGGCTGATCCGAATGGGCCTCTTCGGCCGTTCGGACAAGGACTCGAGCGCGAAGAGCGCGACGGGCAACAGCACCTTCGATTATCTCGTCGTCGGATTGGGCAACCCGGGCAAGCAGTACGCGCGTACTCGTCACAACGTCGGCGAAGAAGTTGCGGCCCTGCTCGCCTCGCGTCACGGGGGATCGTTGAAGACGTCGCGCGATCACGCACTTGTCGATGACGTTCGTATCGGATCGAAACGAGTGGTGCTCGCATTTCCCACCACGTTCATGAACGAGAGCGGCAAAGCCGTGCGCGCCCTGAGTCGCCGTTACGGGTTCAACCGCGGTCCGATCGCCGAACGACTGATCGTGGTGCACGACGAACTCGACCTGCCGCCCGGAACGGTGCGCGTGAAGGTGGGCGGCGGACTCGGTGGGCACAACGGGCTGCGCAGCATCACCGCCGACCTCGGCACGCAGGAGTACATCCGTGTGCGCATCGGTGTGGGCAAGCCGGTCAACAAGGAGCAAGGCGCCAATCACGTGCTGAGCAAAGTTCCGGCGGCCGAACGTCAGACTCTCGACGTGAGCGTGCAGATCGCCGCCGATGCGGTCGAGCGAATCGTGGCCGATGGTGCCGCCGCTGCGATGAATGCGTTCAACGGCCAGTGAGGTCGTGTCAATGGACGTACCGATGAGCGACACGGTGAGCAGCCCGACGAACGACACGATGAACAGCGTGTCCAGCGCCGATCGCTCGGTTCCCGGCGTACTCGCCTCCCTGCCGGCGCGTCTACGCGACGATCGCGCACTCGTGTCGTTGCTCGGGTCGGCCGACGGAGTGCTGGCCGTTCCCGACGCGGCGCGGGTCATCGCCATCGCCGCCCTGGCCGAACTCTCGGGGCGACGCCCACTCGTGGTCGCGTGCCCAACCGGAACCATGGCCGGTCAATTGTTCGATGACCTCGTGTCGTTCGTGCCGGCCGACGAGGTCGCTCTTTTTCCAGCCTGGGAGACACTTCCGTTCGAACGTGTGAGCCCGAGTGTCGAAACCATGGGTCGACGACTCGAAGTGATCTGGCGACTCGGCGATCCCGATCGATCGCCGCGCATCATCGTCTCGAGCATGCGCGCACTTCTGCAGCAACTCGCTCCGCGGTCGGCGCAGGCCGAACCCGTCGTCGTGCGCAAGGGCGCGATCCTCGATCCGACCGAACTCGTTCGACGTCTCGTACACATGGGGTACCGACGCGAGGAGATCGTCGAGCATCGCGGCGAAGTGGCCCAACGAGGGGCCATCGTCGACGTGTTCCCGTCCACCGCCGATCAGCCGATTCGCATCGACTTGTGGGGTGACGAAGTCGACCGACTCACCACGTTCTCCGTGCACGATCAACGCAGCGATCGCGACCTCGCCGAGGCCATCGTCTTCCCGGCCCGCGAACTCGTCCTCGACGACGATCTGCGTGAACGGGCCAGTCGCCTCGTGGCCGCCGAACCGTGGGGGCGCGAACACTGGGAACGACTCGCCGAGGGATCTCTGTTCGACGGCATGGAGAGTTGGTTGCCCTGGCTCGTCGATCGACCCACGCTCCTCACCGATCTGCTCGACGCTCCGTCGGGTTCGTCGGGAACGTCGACGTCGTCAGCCAAGGTCGTGCTCGTCGAACCGCGGCGCCTGCGCGATCGTGCCGACGACCTATTGGCCGAAGAAGACGATCTGGCCCGCGCACTCGCCTCCACGTGGGCTCGCGACCCCGACAAGGAATTCCCACGACTCCACACCACTCCCGATCGATTGCTCGGCGAACGCCGAGGATCGTGGAATCTCATTCCGGTGGCCGATGGCCCCGACGTGCCGCTCGTCGAAGCGAGCGGCTGGGGTGCCACCGCCGGCATCGGGGACGGTTTCAGCGAACGCCTTCGTCAACTTCTCGCCAACGACTACCGCGTCGTGGTGGCCGCCGACGGCGTGGGTTCGGCCGAGCGCATGGCGAGTGTGCTCGCTGAGAACGGCGTCGACTTCTCACTGGCCACCCACTTCGACGGCACAGCGGGTCCACTCGACCTCTCCGGTCGCGGTGGTGTGATCGTGCTCGCTCCGCTGCATCGGAGTTTCACCATTCCGTCGGCCAAAGTCGCCGTGATCGCCGAAGCCGACATCACCGGTCGGCGCCGCGCACATCGGCAGCCCCGGCGTCGACCACGCTCGTCAGCGAGTGTGTTCGAAGACCTCAAGCCCGGCAACTACGTGGTGCACTACGTGCACGGAGTGGGCAAGTACGAGGGCATGGTGAAGCGCACCATCGGCGGCATCGAACGCGATTACCTGCTGCTCGCCTACAAAGGTGGCGACAAGCTCTACGTTCCGTCCGACCAGATCGACGCCGTCCGCCAGTACGTGGGCGGAGAGACTCCCACCCTCCACCGCCTCGGCGGTGCAGACTTCGCGCGTTCGAAGTCGAAGGTGCGCAGCGCCGTCCGCGAGATCGCACAAGAACTCGTAGTGCTCTACCAGAAGCGCGTGACAGCCGAGCGACCGGCCTTTCCCATCGACACTCCGTGGCAGCACGCCATGGAGGACGCGTTTCCGTACGTCGAAACTCCCGACCAGAAGAAGGCCATCGACGAGATCAAGTCCGACATGGAACGGACCTACCCGATGGACCGACTGGTGTGCGGCGACGTCGGATTCGGCAAGACCGAAGTGGCGGTGCGCGCCGCGTTCAAAGCCATCCAGGACGGACGACAGGTGGCGGTGCTCGTTCCCACCACTCTTCTCGCCTCACAGCACGGCAACACGTTTGCCGAGCGATTCGCTGGTTATCCCATCCGCGTGGAAGTGCTCTCGCGCTTCCTCACGACGGCCGAGGCCAATCGAGTGATCGCCGGCATCGAGAACGGTGAGGTCGACTGCGTGATCGGCACTCATCGACTACTGGCGAGTGGGGTGAAGTTCAAGAACCTCGGACTTCTGGTGGTGGACGAAGAACAGCGTTTCGGAGTGCAGCACAAAGAGGCGATGAAGCACCTCAAGACGAACGTCGACGTTCTCACATTGTCGGCCACGCCGATTCCGCGCACCCTCGAGATGAGTCTGGTCGGCATTCGCGATTTGAGCTTGCTTCAGACGCCGCCGGCCGATCGTCAGCCGATCCTCACGTTCGTCGGTCAGTACGACGAACGAGTGGCTGTCGAAGCCATCCGTCGCGAACTCCTTCGAGAAGGTCAGGTGTTCTGGGTGCACAACCGCGTCCAATCGATTGACGAATGCGCCAGTCGATTGCGCGAGTTGGTCCCCGAGGCTCGTATCGCCGTGGCCCACGGCCAGATGGACGAAGGAACACTCGAGCAAGTCGTCCTCGACTTCTGGGACGGCAACTATGACGTGCTCGTGTGCACCACCATCATCGAGAGCGGGATCGACATGCCCGCGGTGAACACGCTCGTGGTCGAGCGAGCCGACCTGTTGGGCCTCGGACAGATGCACCAGTTGCGCGGACGCGTCGGGCGCAGCGGCCAGCGCGCGTACGCCTACTTGTTTCACCCTCGCGACAAGTCGCTCTCGGAGGACGCGTACGAACGTCTCCGGACGATCGGTGAAGCCACCGATCTCGGTTCCGGCTTCAAGATCGCCATGCGCGACCTCGAGATTCGAGGCGCGGGCAACCTTCTCGGTGAAGCGCAAAGCGGCCACATCGCCGCGGTCGGTTACGACCTCTACTGCCAGATGGTGACCGAAGCCGTGGGTGAGATGAAGGGCGAAACAGCCACGGCGCCCTCCGAGATCAAGATCGACGTTCCGAGCAATGCGTTCCTTCCGAAGGATTACGTCGCCAAAGAAGAGTTGCGACTCGAGGCGTACCGTCGACTGGCCACGGTCACCACCGCGGCCGAGGTGGACGACATCCGCGACGAATGGATCGACCGCTACGGCCCGGTTCCCGAACCGGCCGCCATGTTGCTCGACGTCGGACGACTGCGCGCCGAATGCCATCGACTCGGCATCAAGGAGATGGTCGTATCCGTGTCCGACGCGCGCATCGCGCCACTCGTTCTCAAGGTGTCGGAGTCGATGCGTCTCAAGCGCCTGGCCAAGGACGCCATCGTCAAAGAAGCGCTCCAGCAGATCATCGTCCCGATCTCGCGACGCGACGAGCCGGTGTCATACGTCCTGCGCCTGCTGAACGAGTTGGTGCCGCCAGCCGAACAGGCCACGAACTAACTTCACACCGTGATCTCGATTCGCCGTCTCGCTCTCGCCATCGCTCCCCTGGCCGTCCTGGCACCGACTCTGTCGTCCTGCTCGTCGGTGAGCAGCGATGCGATCACGGTCAACGGCGAATCGTTGTCCCGTACCGATTTCGACGAGATCGTCGTTGGCTACGCCGCTGGCTTCCCCGGTTCAGTCCTCGAGACCGGTGCACTGAACGCGTCGATGGCTCGGGGCTTCCTCACCGACTGGGCCGCCACCCAGATCTACGCCACTCGGCTCGAGGCCGACGGGGTAGCGGTCACCGACGAACAACTCGCGGATGCTCGCGAAGGCTTGGCTCGCCAGACGGGCTTCGCCGAGGCATCCGAAGTCGCACAGAACTTCTACGTCTACGCCGCCGCGGTACGCACGGCATTCGAAGAGCAGTACGGCCTCACCGATGCCGAGATTCGCGACCTGTACGAAGCCGGACCGTCGTCGTCGAAGGTCTACTGCCTGCGCGGAATCCTCACCGCCGACGAACCCCGCATCGGTGAAGCAGCCTTACGTCTGGCCGCCGGCGAAGACTTCGCCGCCGTCGCTGCCGAGATCTCGAGCGATCCCACCAAGGTGAACGGGGGAATCCTCCAGAATCCCCGCACCGGCGGTGCTTGCCTCGACGAGGAGACGCTTCTCGGACAAGTCGCCCCGCAGTTCGCCGAGGCGCTCGCCGGAGTCGGCATCGACGAACCCACCGCACCGTTCGAGATCCCCAACGTCGGTTGGGTGATCTTGATCCTGCGGCCCTTCGACGAGGTGGTCGACGGAATTCGTGACGTGATCGCGCAACCCGGCTTGGCCGAGCTGCGCGACGAGTTGTTGCGCACCGCCGATGTGTCGGTCGGTTCGCAGTACGGCCGCTGGGATGCGACCAAGGGCGAAGTGATCCCGTTCTGAGTGGTCGTGCGCCGAGCCAGGGTCCTCTGATCCACGTCACCGGTCTCGGGCCGGGTGGCGAAGAATTCGTCACGGACGAGACCCGACGACTGATCGCTGATCACTCGCGACGATTTCTGCGCACTCGTATCCATCCGAGCGCTCATCTCGCCGGCGACGCAGTGTCGTTCGACGACGTGTACCAGTCGGCCGACACCTTCGACGACGTGTACTGCGAGATCGCCGACCGCCTCGTGACTGCCGCCGAGGAGGCGGCATCGAACGGTGAGTCGGTCGTGTACATGGTTCCCGGATCACCGTTGGTGCTCGAGCGAACCGTGCAGCGACTTCGCAGTGACTCTCGCGTGGAAGTCGTGCTCCATCCGGCCATCGGTTTTCTCGATCTGGTGTGGGCTCGCCTCGCGATCGATCCGATCGAGTCGACCGTGACTCTGGTCGACGGCCACGAGTTCGCCACCGCAGCAGCCGGAGTGAGCGGCCCCTTGCTCGTGGCTCACTGTCACGCCAATTGGGTCCTGTCCGACATCAAGTTGGCGGCCGACGAGACCGGCGGTGGCGCCAACGACGATGTCGAAGCGATCGTTCTCCATCATCTCGGTCTTCCCGACGAGCAGATCATTCGAACCACGTGGGCGAACATCGACCGCGTGATCGAAGCCGATCATCTCACGTCACTGTTCGTCCCGCAGTTGCGCGAACCGGTTGGCCAGGCCCTGGTGTCGTTCCACGAGTTGACGCGAACACTTCGACGCGAGTGCCCCTGGGACCGCGAGCAGACGCACCGTTCGTTGGCCACGTATCTGCTGGAAGAGACCTACGAAGTGGTCGACGCTCTCCTGGCTCTCGACCCCGACGATCCGTCCACCGACGACGCACTCGTGGAAGAGCTCGGTGACTTGCTGTACCAGATCGAGTTCCATGCGGCGATCGGCGAACAAGAAGGTCGCTTCACGATGGCTGACGTCGCCTCGGGTATTCGCGACAAGTTGATACGTCGTCATCCACACGTGTTCGAGCAGTCGAACGACGGTGAGGCAAACGGTTCCGAACCCAGCATCGACGAACTCACCGCGTCGTGGGAAGCCATCAAGAAGGCCGAGCGGGCTGCCAAAGCGCAAGCGAGTGGCGCTCGAGCGAACAGCACTCCGTTCACCGGAATCCCGTCGGCCACCGGATCACTTTCGTACGCCAGCGCGGTTCTGAAGAAGGCCGAACGGGCCGGGCACCCCGTGACCGTCGACTCATCGATCGATCTCGCGGGAGTGGTCGACGTGGCCGAACACCTGCTGGCCGTGGTCGCCGAGTGCCGACGCCGCGACATCGATCCTGAAGTTTCGTTACGCGCTCTCGTGAACGACCGCCGCCTCGCCGTGGAGCGCGACCTCCCCGGCGATTAGTTTGTCGTCATGTCCGAAGGCGCCACCGACATCGTCGTCGTTCGGGGTCGTGAAGTTCTCGACTCGCGCGGCAATCCCACGGTCGAGGCCGAGGTCGAACTCGCCAACGGAGCCCGCGGTCGCGCCCTCGTGCCATCAGGTGCGAGCACCGGCGAACACGAGGCGGTCGAACTGCGCGACGGTGGCCGACGGTTCAACGGCAAGGGTGTGCTCGCTGCAGTCGGATTCGTGAACGGCGAGATCGCCACCGCCCTGCGCGGTATGGATGCTCTCGAACAGCGCGAGATCGACACCGCTCTCCTCGATCTCGACGGCACGCCCAACAAATCACGGGTCGGCGCCAACGCCGTGCTTGGTGTGAGCCTGGCCACCGCTCGCGCGGCCGCCGATGCTCTCGACCTTCCCCTGTGGCGATACGTCGGTGGGCCCAACGCACACGTTCTTCCGGTTCCGATGATGAACGTCATCAACGGCGGCGCCCACGCCGACAACACGATCGATCTCCAAGAGTTCATGATCATGCCCACCGGAGCACCGTCGTTCCGCGAAGCGTTGCGCTGGGGTACCGAGACGTACCACCACCTGAAGAAGATCCTCCACGATCGCGGCTTGTCCACTGCCGTGGGCGACGAAGGTGGATTCGCTCCGAACCTGGCTCAGAACGAGGACGCAATCCGCATCCTGATGGACGCCATCGGTGCCGCCGGCTTCGAACCAGGTACCGATATCTGCATCGCTCTCGACCCGGCCATGAGCGAGCTCTACAAGGACGGGCGCTATCACCTGAGTGGCGAGGGCAAAGTTCTCACTTCCGACGAACTCGTCGCCTACTGGACGCGCCTCGTCGCCACCTACCCCATCGTCTCGATCGAGGACGGAATGCACGAGGACGACTGGGACGGGTGGGCATCGCTGTCCAACGAACTCGGTCGCAAGGTGCAACTCGTTGGCGACGATCTGTTCGTGACCAACTCGCGACGACTCTCGATGGGTATCGAGCGCCATGTCGCCAACAGCGTGTTGGTGAAGGTCAACCAGATCGGTTCTCTCACCGAAACACTCGAGACGGTCGAACTCGCGACGCGCCACAAGTACACCAGTGTCATGAGCCATCGCAGCGGCGAGACCGAAGACTCGACCATCGCCGATCTAGCGGTGGCCACCAATTGCGGTCAGATCAAGACCGGCGCACCCGCGCGCAGTGATCGCGTGGCGAAGTACAACCAACTCCTTCGCATCGAAGAGCAGTTGGGAGAAGCTGCGGCGTTCCGTGGTCGCGCGGCTCTCGCACCACTCGGCTGACACTGTTTTCGACCGAAACATCCCGTCAGCGCTGGCGTCGAGCCTGATGAACGCACGGTGTGCCACCACCGGAACAGCGCGACCCGGCACAATGTTCGGGTGGTACGGCGCACGACGACACCCAAACGCGGGGCGAAGAAGACATCACGCCGAGTTGGTCGCGCGGCCGATCTGACCCGCCCCACCCCACGCTCCGAGCGTCTTGTCCCACGCACCCTCGGCCGGATCGCACTCCTGATCGGCGCTCTGGTCGTGATCGGATCGTTCGCCAATTCGTTCCTCGTCCTCCCCGTGCAGTCGTGGTTCGGGCAGCGCACCGAGATCGAAGACCGCCAGGAGGAACTCGACGTCCTGCGCGCTGCCACCGACCGGCTCCAGCAGGAAGTCGACCGCCTGAACACCCCCGGCGGGGTGGAGGACGCCGCCCGCGACGAACTCGGGTTCGTCATGGTGGGCGAAGACCGCCGGACCGTGGTCGGGACACCTCAGGCCCCGCTCGACCTCCCCCGCGGCTGGCCCTACGACGTGGTCGACCAGATCGTGACCACCCGTCAGGCCCAGGCCGTCATTCCTGAGCCGTGATCCCCGGGCCGTGACACCGGGCGTCACAGCGTGACCCGACCATGAAGAACCCGCGCGACCAGGAGTAAGGTCACCTCGTCGGGAGACGGTCCCGACTGATCCAACGGGGGTCTCACATGGCTGGCAGCATCCTTGGCAATCGCGTTCTCCGCAAAGAGGACCCGAAGTTCCTGACCGTCGGCGGCGAATACGTCGACGACATGAAGAACGAGCCGCTGCTCGCCAACGCTGCGCACGTCGTGTACGTGCGTTCGTCGGTCGCACATGGTCGCATCAACTCCATCGACACGAGCGACGCTGCGTCGATGCCCGGCGTGATCGGCGTGCACACCGCCGCGTCACTCGGCCTGCAGCCGGTGCCGGCCCAGTTCAACCCAATGGTCGGTCGCACGCTGCTCGCCAGCGACAAAGTGCGTTACGTCGGCGAACCGGTTGTCGCGGTCGTGGCCGAGACTCGCGAGCAGGCCGCCGACGCCGCCGAAGCCGTGTACGTCGACATCGAGCCGCTCGAAGCGTTGATCGATCTCGAGCAGGCGATGGCCAGCTCCACGCTCATCTACGAAGGCGCCGGCAGCAACGTGGTGTTCGACACCACCGTGCTCGGAATGCCCGAGAACACCGGAGACGCATTCTTCTCCGATTGCGAAGTGGTCGTGAAGGGTCGCTTCCTCAACCAGCGCGTGGCCCCGTGCCCGCTCGAAGTACGCGGTGCCGCTGCTGCCTGGGGTGCTGATGGCCGCCTCAACCAGTGGCTCTCCACTCAGCACGCCCAAGGTGCCGTTGCTCCTCTGGCTGCAGCCAACGGCGTCGAGCCCGACAAAGTTCGTGTTCGCACACCCGATGTCGGTGGTGGATTCGGTGCCAAGATCGGCACCTACGCCGAAGAACTGCTCCTCGGTGTGTTCGCCAAGGAGCACGGCCGTGGCATGCGCTGGCGCGAGACCCGTAGCGAGAGCATGGTCGCTCTCGGTCACGGCCGTGCGCAGCTGCAGTACGTCACGATCGGTGGCAAGAAGGACGGCACCGTCACCCACTACCAGTTGTGGGCCATTCAGGACTGTGGCGGTTTCGCCGACATGGGCACGATCCTCGCGCCATTCATGACGCGTCCGATGTCGAGCGGTGTGTACGCCATCCCGAACATCGAGTGCCGCACCACGTCGGTCGTCACCAATACCACCCCCACCGTTGCCTATCGCGGCGCCGGTCGTCCCGAAGCCACCGCGGCCATCGAGCGCGCGATGGATCTCTACGCCGCAGAACTCAATCTCGATCCGGCTGATGTGCGTCGCAAGAACTTGATCCCCAAGTTCCTCGAGCCGCACACCACCACCATCGGTCAGACCTACGACGTGGGCGACTACGAGACCGCTCTCGACAAGGCGCTCAAGGCCGCCGATTACAAGGCATTGCGTGCCGAGCAGGCCAAGCGTCGTCAGAGCGGTGACGTGAAGCAGCTCGGTATCGGCGTGAGCGTGTACGTCGAGATCACCGGCGGCGTCGGCAACGGCGAGTCGGCCAAGGTCGAAGTTCTCCCCGACGGTCGCGCCGTCGTGTACACCGGCACCTCGCCGCACGGCCAGGGTCACGACACTGCGTGGTCGATGCTCGTGCAGGAGCAGACGGGTATTCCGATCGACAAGATCGAACTCGTGTGGGGCGACACCGACCTCGTTCCGATCGGAACCGGCACCATGGGTTCACGTTCGCTGCAGCAGGGCGGCAACGCCGTGTTCCAGGTGGCCGGAACTCTCGCCGAGAAGGCCAAGGCCGTCGCCGCGCGTCTGCTCGAAGCCAACGAAGCCGACGTCGTACTCGACAAGGATCGTGGCGTGTTCCACGTGGCCGGAACTCCGTCGGTCACCAAGTCGTGGGCCGATCTCGCCACGGCCGAGAAAGGCAACGGCGGACTCGCGCACAACGACGTGATCGGCGTGTCGGGTGCGACCTTCCCGTTCGGTGCTCACGTCGCCGTCGTCGAAGTCGACACCGAGACCGGCCAGGTCAAGCACCTGCGTCAGGTCGCTTGTGACGATGCGGGCAAGGTTCTCAACCCGATGCTCCTCGACGGCCAGATCCACGGTGGCATCGCCCAGGGTGTCGCCCAGGCCTTGTTCGAAGAGGTCATGTACGACGCCGACGGCAACCCCACCACGTCGAACCTCGCCGACTACGGATTCCCGTCAGCGGCCGAGTTGCCGAGTGTGGAGGTCGTACACATGGAGACACCCACACCCATCAACGCCATCGGCGCCAAGGGAATCGGCGAGTCGGGAACCATTGGTTCCACCCCGGCCGTGCAGTCAGCGGTGGTCGATGCGGTCGCACACTTGGGTGTGCGCCACATCGAGATGCCCTGCACCGCGCAGCGTGTGTGGGCCGCCATCAACGCCGCCAAGTAATCAGCACGCCGAGTACTCGGCCTGTAGCGACCGCCGCCCGGGTGGTTCCGTCACACGACGGATGAGCCCGGCGGCAGTTCACCCAGCAACGCGTCCGACACCCAGCACTTCGTGAGGTGCAGTGTCGACTTGATGCGCACCACACGCTTGGGTTCGGTGACCGCTCGTCCGCACATCGACAACGCGGCTTTGATACACGCGTCGTCATCAGCGAGCACCATGGGCATTCGACTCCGCCGTACACCCGACGGCCCCGCGGTGAAGCAGTTGACGTAGGTCTTCTGCCAATCGATCTTTTCGGCCAATCGCACCGGAATGAAATCGGCCAGTCCGATACCGAGCAGGTTGCCGGCCGACACATCGGTGATGTCGAGGAGAACGATCGTGGCGATTCTCGGCTTCTCGGGATCGGTCAGACCGTGCACCCAGAAGCGCCCGGTCACGTTCGGGTCCATTCCGGTTCCGGAGATGTCCTTGCCCGCGCGCTCGACGATGAGAACGTCGATCTCGTCGAACGGCAACGGTGGCACGAGAGTGCGGGCCAGCTCGGCCAACTCGGTTTCTAGTGGGCCTCCTACATCGGTCGCCGTGAGGCCGGCGATGCGCACCACGTCACCCGAGGCCGACTCGACCGATGCCACTCCGCCCAACAACCGACCGGTGGCGCGCAACGCAGTGATTCCTGCATACAGGCGCTCACGCATCTCTTCGGGTCCACACGAGTGGATTTGTGCGGCGCCGGGTTGCTTGCCGAAACCGACCACCGCCATCTTCGTGCAGCCGCTCTCGATCGGACCCTTGAAGCACGTGTGCGGCTTCATGCGGTTGACCGGAAGAATGCGATCGGCGGCGGCCGCATTCTCGTCGAGATAGATCGGCATCCCGCCCGCCGTGCGCGCAACTTCGACGGTCTTCATCGTCGCGCGAATCTCCGCACCGACACTTTCCTCCGTCATTCCGAGTGAGTGCAGCATCGCGATCTGACCGTCAGCGGTGGCGCCTCCGTGACTACCCATCGCGGGAACGACGAACGGCTCAGCACCAAGAGCCCGAAGGCCCGTCACCGCACCACGCAACATCTCGACGCGTTGCGAGAGTCCTCGACTACCACCACCGACCGCGACGCTCATTCCCTTCGTCACATCGGCGGCCAGTCGACTCACCACCGCGTCGTGCACGGCCTTCTCCACATCGGCGACGGGATCAGGACTCGGAACCGTGAGACGCACTTCGTGCATGGTCGGCACCGAGAGCAGTGGATCGAAGGGAAGTTCGACGCCCGCACTCAATTGCTGCCACGACGAGCCCGATCCGGCCATGCCACATCGTGCCAGATGGCCTACGCTCCGCGCGTGCGCATCGTGTCGCTGCTCCCGTCCACTACCGAGATCGTGTTCGAACTCGGACTGGCCGACGACCTCCTCGGCGTCACGTTCGAATGCAACTTTCCGCCCGAGGCCCGCGTGGGTCGCGAGATCGTGGTGGGTGGCATGGACACCAAGCACCTCACGCCATTGCAGATCGACGACCTGGTTCGCGAGCGCCTGGCCCGAGGCGACGAGTTGTACCACCTCGACGAAGAAGCGCTGTCGCGTTGCGATCCCGATCTCATCTTGAGTCAAGACCTGTGCCGCGTGTGCGCGGTTCCGAGCGGCGACGTCGACGAAGCAGTCGCCCGCCTGAATTGCCGAGCGCAGGTTCTGCAGATCGATCCACAGACCCTCGACGAAGTGATCGCATCGGTGGTCACCGTGGCCGACGCGGCCGGAGTGCCCGACCGCGGCCGCGACCTCGTGGCTGCCCTCGACCAACGCCTCACCCGCCTCGCCGCCCAGGTGGCCGGACGTCGTCGGCCCCGAGTGTTCGTCCTGGAATGGATCGACCCGGCCTTCCTGGGTGGCCATTGGGTCCCCGATGTGGTGGAGGCGGCCGGAGCCGAGCCAGTTCTCACTCGACCCGGCCAGAAGTCGGTTCCGGTCTCGTGGGACGACATCACGGCGGCCGCACCCGAGCACGTGGTGGTCTCCCCCTGCGGATACGACCTGGAGGGTGCTGCCGAGCAGGCCCGGACCGTGCTCGACCGCCTTGCCCCCGAGGTGGCCGTGTGGGCGATTGACGCCGATGCGGTCATGGTCCGACCCGGACCCCGACTGGTCGACGGGGCCGAGGCTCTGGCGGCGGCGTTCCACGAGATCGCCCCACTGCCCGAACGGATCATCCGCCGGATTCGCTGACCGGCCCGTCCGTTGTGCCGCACCCCAGGCCATGGGGCAGACTGGGGGTCCGCCCGCCACGGACATCGCGGTGGGCTGCCAAAGGGGGTAACCGTGCAAATCCGTGTCACCGTGAATGGCGTCGAGCACGTTTCAGACGTCGAGCCCAGAACTCTTCTCGTGCAGTACGTGCGCGAGGCACTCGGCCTTACCGGAACCAACATCGGGTGCGACACGTCGTCGTGTGGAGCATGCAGCCTGCACGTCGATGGTGAAGCGGTGAAGAGTTGCACCCTTCTCGCCGTTCAGGCCGATGGCGCGAACGTGACCACCATCG
>Ga0315900_10001869_pt1 | contig 33204 bp, 30 predicted proteins | sample LakEriMetagenome_FD_203521 | JGI IMG/M metagenome (GOLD analysis project Ga0315900, IMG submission 203521) | Freshwater fungal communities from buoy surface, Lake Erie, Ohio, United States - Buoy 12 MA114 | ecosystem: Environmental > Aquatic > Freshwater > Lake > Lake biofilm | place: USA: Lake...
TTCGTCTCACCCAGCCCCGGGCCGTCATCAGCACCAGCGACTCACGTTTCATTGAGGAAAGGCTGCCCGACTCCCTGAAGCAGGACTGTGCCACCCTTGGCATCCCCTTGATCAACCTGGAAACAGCCGGCTGCACCCGCATCGACATCACTGAAAAAGGCGCACGGCTGAGCTTTTTCCATGAAACTGGCGAGATCGCCCTGCCCCGGATTCCGTGATTCCTGGTTGAAACGATGCTTGAAAACAGCTGCAAAACCGCTCGTTTGCAGTTTCCCACCCCCATGATGACCTCCAGACTCCTGATTCTTCTCGCCCTTGCCGGAAGCACCGCCTTCGCCGCCGACGACAAGCCCTCGCCCATTGGTTATTCCGACACGCCCGTCATTCCGGGCAGCAAGTGGAAGGTGCATGACATCGACCGTCCGCGTCCGGTCGCCGTCGCCCCCGGCGCCAAGCCAGGCGGCGCGCCCTCCGATGCCGTCGTGCTTTTCGACGGAACCAGCACGGACGCCTTCCAGTCCAAGAAGAAGGATGCCAAGGGCAAGCCGACCAACGAATGGGCACCCTGTCCCTGGAAGGTCGAAAACGGCGAACTGCTGGTGGACGGCGGCGACTGCTGGACCAAGCAGGAGTTCGCGAGCTGCCAGTTCCACATCGAGTGGAAGAGCGAGCCCAACACCAAGGGCAACTCCCAGAAGAAGGGCAACGCCGGCGTCTTTTTCATGGATCTCTACGAGTCCCAGATCCTCGACACCTGGAACAACCCCACCTACGCCGACGGCATGGTCGGCGCCATTTATGGTCAGACCCCGCCGATGGTGAACGCCGTCCGGCCCGCCGGCGAATGGCAGACCTATGACATCGTATTCACCGCGCCCAAGCTTGACGGCGACAAAGTGGTCGAACCCGCCCACATCACCACCTTCGTGAACGGCATCTGCGTGCAGAACCACACCAAGATCATGGGCCCCACGAAACACAAGAACATCACGGATTACAGCGGCAGCTTCCCGGCCGCAGGCCGCATCCGCCTCCAGGATCACAAAAACGAGCCCCCGGTGCGTTTCCGCAACATCTGGATCCGCCCCCTGCCCTGATCCTGGTTTAAGCTTCCTCAAAAACCCCGCATGGCCCAGGGCTGTACGGGGTTTATTTTTGGGACGCTGCGCCGACCTCGGCGCGCAGTCATTCCAAGGGACCTTTCATTTGGAAGGGGCTGCATGGTGATGACGCAAACGCTGCCGCAGATCCTCGGTCAATCCCGTGCAGATCTGACTGGGGTCCGTCCGGCTACGCATCAGGTATACGTAGCACATAAAAAACTCAGCCACCAGAGGGCGTGCCATTCGAAGCCGGGCGAGGAACGGTGAAGCCAGTCCTTCGTTCTACGCGCTACGGAGGGCATTCTTCACCTCCTGACGGCGGCGAGGAATGGCGGAAGAGGTGGGATTCGAACCCACGGTGAGGTTACCCCCACGCCTGATTTCGAGTCAGGTACCTTAAACCACTCAGCCACTCTTCCGTGCGACAAATCAGAATGCGCAAACTAGCGGGGCAAACGCCCTTGGCAAGGTGAGTGTGGAGAGATCTTTCAGGGCGGTCCCGCCAGCCCCGCCCCACCGCCCAACAGGATCGTTCATCTCACGCATTGACGAACCGCCTGAACTCCAGGGAGGATGACAGCTCATGTTCATCCTGAAAAAACTGGCCGTCTTCGCCACTCCCCTGGGCTTCTCCTGGCTGCTGCTGGGGGCCTGGCTGGTCTGGCGGGTGTTCAGGCGCCAAACCCGGGGGCTTTTGCTGCCCGTCTCCTCCTGGCTTGTCCTCACGTTCTTCACCTGCACCCCGGTGACCTCCTTCCTCATGCGCGGCCTGGAGAATCAGTTCCCCAGAATCAAGCCGGAGGATGCTCCCTCTGCCGACGCCGTCATCTGCCTGGGCGGTGGAGCCGAACCTTCCTTGAGCGAGCCCACTGGCGCGGGTTTTAACGGCAGCGCGGATCGTCTGACGACCTCGCTGGCGCTGCTCGGGGCCGGCAAGGCGCCTGCGCTGATCGTCGCAGGAGGCGATTACAGGGACAAGACACGCCGCTATTCCGAGGCCGATGCCGTGGTGGACTGGCTGAAGCAGGCCGTGAAACCCGCTCAAGAGGTGATCAGCCTGGGCATATGCGCCGACACCCACGACGAAGCGCTGAAGGTCGCCGACATCGCCCGTCAACGCGGCTGGAAGCAGCTGCTTTTGGTCACCTCCGCCTCCCACATGAAGCGTGCGCACGCCACCTTTGTGAAGGCAGGTCTGCAGGTGCGTGCGGTGCCCTGTGATTACGTCTCCAGCTTCAACCGCATCGGCAGCGTGCGCTGGCTGCATCTGCCGGGCTCAGGTCAGCTGACGAACTTTGAGGCCTGGATGCACGAGCAACTCGGCCTGCTGCTGTATTGGCTGCGCGGATGGATTTGAGCTGGGCCTGGATCAAACAGGCTCACGGCCGGTGGCCTCGATGAACTGATGGCGCAGGATGCTGTGTGCCCGGTGCGCCTCGTCCAGGGCGTGCTGGGCCTCCATCAACTGCCGTTCCAGGATGCGAATCCGCTGCTGGACATGGGCCTCCGCCTCCCCGCGCTCCAGGTCAGGCCACTGGGCGCCGACCAGGGTGGTGTGGGTGCTGCGGACATGATGCGGGCTGGCCTTGAAAAACGGCAGGTCGCCCAGGCGTGACTCACCCGCGTCCGTGCAGTCGATGATCACCACGTTTTCGTCGATCTGCCCAGATGCCAGAAACTCCTGGATGGTGGCGACATTGGTCGGCCCGTAGAGGTACTGGTCCGGCATCTGGATGAGCCAGTCCATCTGCAACTCCCTCACCATCGGCGCCCGGCGCCAGGTCTGCCTGCCATCATTGGAAAGCTTGTCCATGGGGGAAATCTTCGCCTCAGCGGCCAGTTGCAGCAGGGCATCATGGGAAAGCGGGCCGTATTCTTCGTTCGTGGATGACTTGATGAGGTGCCAGGTTTGGACGGACATGGTTTCAGGCTAGCAAAGGACGGCTTGCGCTTGGAAGGATAAACTTCACGCTTGATCCAGGGTCGAGGCGCGGCTGAATCCGGCGCACCGCCCGCCTGATCCAACCCTCCTCTGCCTCATGTCACCCGATCGCGATCTTCTCCGCCTTGCCGCCCTTTCCTGCTTTGCCGCCGTGGCCCTCGGTGCCATGGGCGCCCATGGATCGGTGCATGATGTCCTGGCGGCCTCGGGCAGGCTCGAGTCCTGGGAGACGGGCGTGCGCTATCAGCTGCCCCATTCGATGTTCCTCTACCTTCTCGCCCTGTTTCTGGGCAGCGCGGGCAAGGGCGTCAACCGTGGCTGGCACCTGCTGTTTTACGGCATGCTGCTGTTCAGCGGCTCGATCTACCTGCTGGCTTACTTCGGCTGGAAATGGCTCGGCCCGGTCACTCCTTTCGGCGGTCTGCTGCTGATGGCCGGCTGGCTGACCCTGGCCCTGTCCCGCTGGCAGAATCCGAAGGCCTGAACACAGGCCGGCAACCGCCAGGAGGACTTCATTTCGCGTTCATCAACGCCTCGATCTCATCCGCCTCGATCGGGATCGAGGCCATGAGATCGGTGTTGCGGTCGGGACCGATGAGGATGTTGTTTTCAAGCCGGACGCCCAAGTTCTCCTCCCGGATGTAGATGCCGGGCTCGATGGTGAAGACCATGCCTGGCTGCACAGGCTTCCAGGTGTGACCGACGTCATGCACGTCAATGCCAAGATGATGGCTGGTGCCGTGGGGGAAGTAGCGCTTGTAGAGCGGCTTCTCAGGATCCTGTTTCTCCACGGCATCACGGTCGAGCAGGCCAAGCCCTATCAGCTCCGAGGTCATCAGCCTTCCCACCTCCTCCTGGTACTCGCGGATGATGACACCTGGACGCAGCATCTTCCGGCACTCATTGAAGACCCGCAGCACCGCGTCGTAAACCTGGCGCTGGCGCGGGGTGAAGCGCCCGTTGACAGGAATTGTGCGGGTAAGGTCGGCGTTGTAGTTGCCATAGTTCGCCGCCACGTCGAGCAGCAGCAGGTCGCCGTCCTGGCACTGGCAGTGGTTGGTGATGTAATGCAGCACGCAGGCGTTCCCACCGGTGGCGATGATGGGCGTGTAGGCGAAACCACGGGCCCTCTGGCGGATGAACTCGTGGGCCAGCTCGGCCTCGACCTCGAACTCATGCACCCCGGGCTTCACAAACTTCAGCAGGCGGCGGAAGCCGTCCTCGGTGATGCGGATGGCCTCGCTCAGGGCCCGCAGTTCCAGCGGTTGCTTGATGCAGCGCAGGTCATGCATCAGGGGCGCCAGGCGGCGGCACTCGTGCAGGGGGTATTCGGTCTTGCAGCGACGGGTGAAGCGAGTTTCCCGGGTCTCGGTCGGAATCGTGGCGCGTGGATGCTCGTTGGAATTGAGATACACGGCGTCGCACTGGCACATGAGCATTCGGAACTGCGCCTCGAAATCCGTCAACCAGTGGACTCGCTGGATGCCGGAACGCTCCGCAGCCTGCTCCTTGGTGAGCTTCTCCCCCTCCCAGATGGCGATGAGCTCGCTGGTTTCCCGAACAAAAAGCATCTCACGCTGCTTCGGGTCCGCCGCGTCGGGAAAGAGAATGAGGATGGTCTCCTCCTGGTCGATGCCGCTCAGGTGAAAGAGGTCGCTGTTCTGGACAAAGGCCATGCTGCCGTCGGCGTTGGTCGGCAGCACGTCGTTGGCGTGCAGGATGACCAGGGAGCGGGGAGGCAGCAGGCTGCGGAGCCGCTGGCGGTTGGACACGAAGAGTTCGGCGGGAAGGGGCTGGTAGCGCATCGTGCGCGCATTGGAGCCGGAAGGCCGCGTCACGCCAAGCGCGAATTCATCAGCACGGCTTCAAACTTCTCCGCCATCTTTGTCGCCGTATACTCGGTCCGCACCCGGGTCATGCCGGAGGTGATCAGGCGTTCGCGTTTCTGACCGTCCAGAAGCACCGATTCCAGGGCGTCGGCCAGGGATTTGACATCCTCAGGCTCGCACAGCACGCCGCCGCCGGTGTTTTCAATCAGTTCGGGGAAGGCGCCATGCCTGGGCTGAACGACGGGGACGCCGCTGGCCATCGCCTCGATGACATACAGGCCGAAGGCCTCGCCATAGGTGGCGGGCACCGAGAAGGCCGTCAGGTTGCGGAAGAACTTCACCTTCTCGTTGAAGCTGACGTTGGGGTGCCATTCCACCCGTTCCAGCAGCCCGGCCTCGGCCAGCTTGCGATGCAACCCGGCCAGGTATTTGTCATCCGAGGAAGTTCTGGCGCCGCCGACCTTGAGCTTGAGCCGCGGCAAGGTGCCGCGACGCGCCAGATCAATGAAGGCGTCCACCAGGATGGTCAGGCCCTTGCCATGGATCATGCGGGCGAAGTATCCGATGGCCGGCCAGTTGGGATCCGGCTTGGCGGCGGCGAAGGCGGTCACGTCGAGGCCGTTGGGGATGACGGCAATCCTGTCCTCGGCCACCCCGAGTCGCCCGCTCATGACCTTGGCGTAAAATTGGCTGGGCGCGACGAAGCGCGTGACGTGCCCGGCATTGCCGCGCATGGCGGTCCAGCACTGCTCCCGGTAGGGCTCCACCAGGGTGTCCAGGAAGGAGTCCTCGCCCTGAAGTGAGACCACCGTTGGAATGCCGAGGTCGCGCTTGATCTTGGGGCAGATGCCGATCAGCAGGCTGTTGGAGAGCGAGATGACGTCCGGCTTCACCTCCTCCTTGATCCAGGTCAGGGCGCGCTGCCATTCCGGCCACTGGTTGCCCTCCTCCCCGGCCAGGGCGCCGAGGGTCATGCGGCCGAGGTCGCGGGCGCTGGTCATGCCGATGAACTTCGATGCGAAGCGCAGGATGCCGGGCGAGTTCAGCCAGCCCGTCAGGAAGCGCGGCACATAGCGGAGCCAGGGCATCTTTTCCTGGAGGTACAGGGAGACGCCGCCCACACGGATGGGCAGTTCGGGATTGCTGACCTCACGGTCCGTCACCAGCGGCAGGTAGAGAGGGGCCATGATCGCGTCATGCCCTCGGGAGCGAAGGGCGCGGATCAGGGCGTGGTCCCGAAGGCAGCTGCCACAGTGGAAGCTGCCGGTGCCGGGGGTGAGATGAAGGATTCGCATGGGGGGAATGAAACGCAGAAGCGCGGAGATGAGGTCCGGGCAGGAAACGAGAGACGAAGTGTCAGGGATTTACGATTCCAGTCCGGCTCCCGGCTTGAGCCAATAAAGCACGCTCATGCGAACGGCGATGCCGTTTTCCACCTGTTGGTTGATCAGGCTGCGTTCGTAATTCATGCCCTTGTCGGTGATTTCCACGCCTCGGTTGACTGGACCGGGATGCATCAGCCAAAGCCCGCGCTCACGAAGGACGTCGACACGTGCGTCCGTCAGGCCGTAGATCTTGTGATACTCGGAGGCACTGGGAAAAAACGGCTCGTCCATGCGCTCGCTCTGCACACGCAGGAGATAGACAACGTCCGGCCTCCAGGCCATGGCGTCATCCCAGCTGCCGAAGCACACGATGTCATCCGGCGTCTCACGCGGCATCATGGAGCCGGGAGCCAGGTAGGCGACGCTCATGCCCAGGCGGCGGAAGACCAGGCTTGTGCTGCGGGCGACCCGCGAATGCTGGATGTCGCCGACGATGACCGCCCGGGCGCCGCGCAGGTCCTTGAACTTCTCCCGCAGGGTGAAGGCGTCCAGCAGCGCCTGGGTGGGATGGGCGTGCCAGCCGTCGCCGGCGTTGATGACGCTGGCGCGAGTGTTTCGCGCGATCAGGCTGGGGATGCCGGACTGCTTGTGGCGGACCACGATGTAGTCGACGCGCATCGACTCCAGCGTTTCGACGGTGTCCAGCACGGACTCGCCCTTCACCACGCTGGAGGACTCGATGTCGAAGTGGATCACATCCGCGGACAGGCGGCTGGCCGCCACCTCAAAGGATGAACGGGTGCGTGTGCTCGGCTCGTAGAACAGGGTCAGCATCGACTGCCCCTTCAGCGTCGGCACCTTCTTGACGCTGCGCTTGAAGAGTTCCTTGAACGGTCCGGCGTTCGCCAGCACGAACTCAATCTCCTCATCCGTGAGCGAGGCGATGTCGAGGAGGTCTTTTCGAGGCGTCATAGGAGGGGGCGGTGGATCAGGCAGGCTTGTTGTCCCAGGAGGTGACGAAGACTTCATCCCGTCCGTCCATGTCGGTAAAACGCACGTTCACGCGCTCCTGTTTGGGAAGATCCACGCGGATGCCGGCAAATTCAGCCTGGAAAGGCAGCTCGCGTCCGGCGCGGTCCACCAGGGCGGCGATCTGCACGCAGCGGGGCCGGCCGAAGTCGAGCAGTTCCTCCAGGGCGGCACGGGAGGTCCGGGCCGTGTAAACCACCTCATCGCAAAGGATCACGACCATGTCATCGAGGTCAAAACTGATGTCCGACCCTTCAAGCCGGGGCAGCACGGTGAACGAATGCAGATCATCCCGGTACTGGGTGATGTCGATCCTGCCCGTCTCCACCCGTCGGCCGGCGGCGATGATGCGTGCGGCAAGGGATTCCGCAAAGGGCACGCCCCGCTTGTAGACACCGACGAGAGCCAGCGTTTCCTCCTCAGGCCAGCGCTTCATGATGGCGGCGGCGATTTCATCCAGGCAACGGTTCACCCCGGCGGAATCGAGAAGCTGGCGTTGGGTGGGGGCGGGATCGGACACGAATTTCAGATGAACGCGGTCCCCATGGGGCGTCAATGGCAAAGTCTATGTCGTTTCCGGCAAGTCAGAGGTTTGGCTGCTAGCTTCCCGGCCCGGCAGCGTATAAGCAGCCCTTCCTCAACCACCATGCGCCTGACATCCCTATTTGCATCGCTCCTGCTCGCCTCCAGCCTGCCCGCCGCCCCGGAGTGGATCTGGCTGACCAAGGGCGCCACCAAGGACAACGCCGTCAGCTTCCGCCACAGCTTCGAGATCCCGGGCAACGCCCACTTTGCCACACTGGAACTGACATGCGACAACGGTGCGGACGCCTTCATCAACGGCCGGAAGGTGCTGACCAACCCCGACTGGCAGGAACCGAGCAAGGCGGACATCAGCAAGGTCATCAAGCGCGGCGAGAAGAATGAGATCGTCGTCCATGCCCGCAACAAGGGGGGGGTTGCGGCCCTCATCGCCCGCCTGGTGATCAAGATGCCGAACGGCAGCGAAAAAACGCTGGTGGAAACCAGCGGCGCCTGGCAGGCCACCGTCACGGGCAAGGATGACTGGAAACCCGTCGCCGTGATCGAAGCCTATGGCAAGGGCCCGTGGGGAAAGGCGCTCGACGGCAAGCCGGGCGGCAGGAAGAACGAAGGACCTGCGGAAACCATCGCCGCCAATGAGGTGGGCGTCGCCAAAGGGTTCAAGGTCGAGAAGCTCTACAACGTGCCCAAGGATCAGGAAGGCTCCTGGGTGGCGCTGACGGTCGACCCCAAGGGCCGGCTCATCGCCTGCGACCAGTATGGCAGCATCTACCGCATGGCCGTTCCCGCCATTGGCAGGACCGAGCAGCTCAAGCCTGAAAAGCTTGCCATTGAGATGGGCAAGGCCCACGGCCTCCTGGCCGCCTTCGACAGCCTCTATGTGATGGTCAACGAGGACGGTAAAAACAACGGCCTCTACCGCATTCAGGACAGCAACAACGATGACCAGTACGACAAGGTCACCAAGCTGCACACCATGGCTGGCGGCGGCGAGCACGGCCTGCACAGCATGATCGTCAGCCCGGACGGCAAACGCATCTTCTTCAACTGCGGCAACCACACGAAGCTGCCCGAAGGCCTGGCCCAGAGCCGTGCCGCCATGATCTGGAACGAGGACCACATCGTCCCCCGCCTCTGGGATGCCAACGGCCACGCCCGCGGCATCCTCGCCCCCGGCGGCTACGTCTGCAGCATGAACCCGGACGGCAGCGGCCTGGAACTCTTCTGCTACGGCTTCCGCAACGAGTTCGACATCGCCTTCGACCTGGGCGGCGAGCTCTTCACCTACGACGCCGACATGGAATGGGACATCGGCAGCCCCTGGTACCGCCCCACCCGCGTCAACCACTGTGTCAGCGGCGCTGACTACGGCTGGCGCAGCGGCAGCGGCAAATGGCCTAACTATTACCCGGACAGCCTGCCCACCACGCTTGACATCGGCCCCGGCAGCCCCACCGGCGTCGTCAGCGGCAAGGGTGCGAAGTTCCCGGCCCGGTATCAGCGCGCTGTCTTCATCAATGACTGGACCTACGGCACCATGTGGGCCGTCCATCTCCAGCCCAAGGGCGCGAGCTACCTCGCTGAAAAGGAGGAGTTCATCTTCGGCAAGCCCCTGCCCCTCACCGATGTCGTCATTCACCCCCAGGACGGCGCGATGTACTTCGCCGTGGGCGGCCGGCGCAGCCAGTCGGGCGTCTATCGCGTGACCTACGCGGGTGATGAATCCACCGCCCCCGCCGAGGCCCTGCCGCTGGATGAGGAGTTCCGCATGCGCGCCGCCATCGAGCAGCTGCACAAGGACGGCGTGGATCCGCAGAAGGCCCTGGCCGCCGCCTGGCCCTACCTGAGCCACAGCGACCGCCATGTTCGTTATGCCGCGCGCGTCGCCATCGAACGCCTGCCCGTGGAGCTGTGGAAGGACAAGGCCTTGAACGAAACCCACCCCGTCGCCCTGGTGGAGGGCATCATCGCCCTGGCCCGGGTCAGCGGCGCCAAGGCGGCCTACGCGGGAGGCCGCCCCGCTGCCAAGCCCACCGGCACCTCCTCGGAGCCCATCGGCAACGTCGCCCCTGAAAACGTGGAGCTTGAAAACAACATGCTCAGCGCCCTGGCCCGCCTCGAAGGCCACAAGCTCAGCACCGCCCAGTCCCTGGCCGCCCTGCGCGCGCTTGAACTTGTGCTTATCCGGCTCGGCAAACCCGACGCCGAAGTCTGCGCCAGGATCGCGGAAAAGCTGGAGGCGGGCTACCCCTCCGAAGATCCTTCCATCAACCGGGAGCTGGCCCAGATCCTGGCGACTGTCGACAGCACCAAGGTCGTCGCCCGGACCCTCGCCCTCATGGCCACCGCCCGGGATGACTTCCAGGAGGTCGCCAGCGACACCGTCCTGAGCCGCAATGATGGTTATGCCAACGCCGCCCGCGCCGCCGCCGGCAGCAGGCCGAACGCGCAGCAGATCTCGTACATGTACGCCCTGCGCAACGCCACCGCCGGCTGGACGCCGGAGCTCAGAAAGACCTTCTTCTCCTGGTTCCCGCGCGCCCGCACCTGGAAGGGCGGCAACAGCTTCAAGGGCTTCATTGAAAACATCCGCAAGGACGCCATGGCCACCTTTGTGCCCCCCGCCGAAGTCGCCGAACTCGAGGCTCTCGGCACCAAGACCGAGGCCGTCAGCATCCCCAACTACGTCGCCCCCAAGGGCCCCGGCCGCGCTTGGAGCCTGGATGAGGCCGTCAAGGTCGTCAGCGCCGGCATGAAGGGACGCAGCTTCACCAACGGCGAGGCGATGTACCGCAGCGTCATGTGCGCCACCTGCCATCGTTTCAACGGCGAGGGCGGCAGCATCGGCCCGGATCTCACCGGCTCAGGCAACCGCTACACCCTGCGCGACCTCCTGGAGAACATCATCGACCCCAGCCGCGTCATCTCCGACCAGTATGACAGCCATGAGATCGTCAAGAAGGATGGCAGCACCATCCTCGGCCGCATCGTCGTCGAGGAAAACGGCAAGGTCTTTGTCATGACCAACCCCTTCGCCCCGAACGACCAGATGGCCATCAACGAGTCCGAGATCGCGAGGAAGGAGACCCGCAAGGTCAGCATGATGCCCCCCGGCCTGATCAACGCCCTCAATCAGGACGAACTGCTGGACCTCGTCGCCTACCTGATCTCCGGCGGCAACGCCCGGGACAAGGTCTTCGCCCAATAAGCCCGGCCTGTTCCGACGACCTTTCGTTCCCCTCCTTTTTTCGTGCGTTCCAGACTTAGACGTCTATCATCGCGCCTCTTTTCCCAGGAAAATCCCACCTCAACCCAGACTACAGACCCATGAGCAACTCCTCTCCCAAACTTCACAACGCAATGTGGCCCGGCCTCGTCGGCAAGGGCGATGGCGAAGGCCAGGAACCGCCGATCAGCCTGGAACGCATGCTCGACCTCACCGCCGCCGCCAACGTCAACGGCCAGAAGTTTGAAGGCATCGACTACTTCCTGTTCCTGCCCCACACCGACCCGAACGCCAGCGACGACGAGATCAGGCGCATCGCCGACCTCATCGCCTCCAAGGGCTTCTCCGTCGGCTCCCTCGTGGCTCCCGTCTGGCCCGGCACCGTCGGTGACAGCGCCATGGGCGACGACGCCCAGCAGGCGAAATTCCTCGACGCCGTGAAGATGGCCTGCCGCATCGCCAAGGTCTTCAACAGCACCGGCATCCGCAAGTATGGCGTCATCCGCATCGACTCCGCCGAATTCGGCGTGAACAAGTGGCGTGAGAATTCCAAGGCCAACACCGCCCGCATCATCGACACCTTCAAGAAGGCCGCCGCCATCGCCAAGGACCATGGCGAGCGTCTTGCCGCCGAGGGCGAGATCTGCTGGGCCGGCATGCACTCCTGGCGTGACATGCTCGACGTCCTCGAAGGCGTCGGCATGCCCGAAGCCCTCGGATTCCAGGCCGACCTCGCCCACACCTACCTCTACACCCTTGGCTACAACGCACCCGAGCACGCCCTCCTCAAGGAAGGCTATGGCGAGGCCGAGTTCTACGCCGCCTACGAAAAGATGACCGACGCGCTCCGCCCCTGGACCATCGACTTCCACGTCGCCCAGAACGACGGCACCGTCCACGGTGCCGGCAGCCATGACAAGACCGGCAAGCATTGCCGTGCCGACGATCCGAACGGCAAGCTCGACATCGTCAAGTGCTCCGGCTACTGGCTCAAGGACGCCGCATCCCGCGGCATCCAGCACATCTGCTGGGACGGCTGCATGTTCCCGAACGCCGTGCTCGAAACCCCGGGCACCTGGAACACCATCCTCGACACCATGATCAAGGTGCGCGAAGCCAACGGCTGGTAAGCCCGGCCCGCTCCGACTCCTTCACAGGATAGGCAAGCCCCGCCAGTCGAATGGCGGGGCTTTTTGCTTCCATGTATCCGCCCGGCCGCTGGCCTCCTCTTGGTTCGGCCTGTCCGTCAGGAGGAAAAGTTGCGAAACCTTCCTGCCCCCGCCACATTGCAAAGCCGCCCCTCCCCCACTGGATGTCCCAAGATCTCCCCTTTCACCTCGCCGTCGCCCAGGCTGTCAGCAAAGACCCGCGCTATCACCCGCTCGCCTATGAGTTTGTGCGCGACGCCCTGCATGTGGCGGTGAAGCATTTTCGAGAAGGCAAGGAGGACCAGCATGTCAGCGGCCAGGAGGTGCTGGAAGGCGTCCGCCTGCATGCCCTGGAGGAGTACGGTCCCATGGCCCTGACGGTCCTGCATGAATGGGGCCTGGAGCGTGGCGAGGACGTCGGCAACATCGTCTACAACCTCATCGACACGGGTTACTTTGGAAGAAACGAAGGCGACAGCCTGGAAGATTTTTCCGGCGGCTACGACTTTGAAACGGCTTTCACCGCACCCTTCAAGCCCTCCTCGAAGAGCCAGAAGGTCTGATTCGCCAAGCCCGCGCCCCCGCACCCCGGAAAGCCTCGCTTTCCTGTCCAAGAATCAGCCCGCATGGCCTGTATGTAGCAAACCCGCCCATGCCGCCCATCGTCCCCCATCACGAAGCTCTGACCAACCGCCGTGACTTCCTGCGCCGAGCGGGGGGCGGCTTTGGCGCACTGGCCGCTGCAGCACTGCTGGGTGAGGATCCCGCCCTGGCCGCCCTTGGGGATGCCGGAGGCAGCGCCGCAAGTCCGATGTCCGCCAGGCTCGCCCACCGCAGCGGCAAGGCCAAAAGCGTGATCTTCCTGTTCATGGAGGGCGGCCCGAGCCACATCGACCTCTTTGATCCCAAGCCCCTGCTGCGCAAGCTCGCCGGCCAGCAGCTTCCCGCCAGCTTCGGCACCGTGATCACCGCCATGGGTGAAAGCCGCGCCCCGCTTCTCGCCGACCAGCGTGAATGGAAGCAGCATGGCGAAAGCGGCCTCTGGGTCAGCAACTGGCTGCCACACACCGCCCGCATGGCCGACGAACTCTGCGTCATCCGGTCCTGTGTTTCCGACGGCATCAACCACGCCGGGGGCGTGTGCTCGATGAACACCGGCAGCATCTTCGGCGGCCGCCCCTCCCTCGGAGCCTGGGTCAACTACGGTCTCGGCGCCCTCAACCAGGATTTGCCCGCCTTCGTGGTCATCAAGGACACCGACTCCCAGGTCGTCAACGGTGTCCGCAACTGGGGCAGCGGCTTCATGCCCGCCGTTTTCCAGGGGGTCGAGTTCGAGCCTGACGGCACCCCGATCGCCAACCTGACGGCCCCCAAGGGCGTCAGCCAGGAGCGGCAGCTCGCCAAGCTTTCCTTCCTCAACAAGATCAACCGCAGTCATGGCCTGGAGCGCGCCGACAACAGCCAGCTCGACGCCCGCATCAAGGCCTATGAACTTGCCTTCCGCATGCAGGCAGAGGCCCCCGAAGCCGTCGATTTGAAGAGTGAATCCGAAGCCACGCGGAAGCTTTATGGCATGGACGATCCAAAGACAGCCACCTTTGGCCGCAACTGCCTGCTCGCCCGGCGCCTGGTCGAGCGCGGAGTCCGCTTCGTTCAGCTCTATTCAGGTTCCGGCAGCAAATGGGACGCCCACGACAAGATCGAGGCGAACCACACGAAGTACTGCCAGGAGACTGACAAGCCGGTGGCAGGCCTGCTGATCGACCTCAAGGCCCGCGGGCTCCTGGACGAAACCCTCGTCATCTGGGGCGGCGAGTTCGGCCGCACGCCCATGAGTGAAAAGGGCGACGGCCGAGACCACAACCCGACCGGCTTCACCATGTGGATGGCTGGCGGCGGCATCCGCGGCGGCCAGGTGATCGGCGCCACCGACGAGCTTGGCCTGCGCTCCGTGGATCAAAAAATGCACGTTCACGACCTGCACGCCACGATCCTTCATCTGATGGGCCTCGACCACACCCGCCTTGTCTACAAATACAAGGGCAGGCCCGAGCGCATCGACATGAACGAAGGCAGCGCCTACACGAAAATGAAGATGGCGTAGGCCTGGGAAGGCCAGCCGATCCAAAAGTGAAACATCACGGGCATCAAGGCCGGATCAGGGCCGCATGGGCCGCACAGAGGCTGCCAGGCAGGAGAACCTGCGCGGCATGACCGTCGTGAGCCGCCCGCGCCGCAAGCACCAGCTGAAGTGCGCCGCAAGCACCCATGCTTTCCCCGAGCACCGCGCGCGGCTCAAGCACCCGCAGGGCGCCCCTGCCGGCCTGAAGGGCTTCCTCCGCCTCATCCAGGATCGGAATGCCACAGAGGGAGCTGACGTGGATGACAGGCAGCCCGGAGTTCAAAACCGGCTGCTCGGCAAGCCGTTTCAGGCAGTCCGCATGTTCAGATTCACTCACGAAACAGACCGCAGGACCGGCATCCAAAACAGGGCCCGAATCCTGAAGGCTGAGAAGCAGCGCACCGGCCCCCTCGGAGGCACGCAATTCAGGATGGTAATAAGTAACGGCTTCAGCACCCACCCAGTCCGCCTCCTCCGCCCCGATGACCAGCACACGGTCCACCCACCCAAGCGTCAGCCAGTCACGCGCCATCGCCACGCCTTCCATGATCGCGCTGGATTCACCAATGAGCGTGGTGACAGGGCCGTCCGCTCCCAGGAAAGCCGCGATGTGCGACGCCGGGGCGTTGTAAACCGTCTCAGGAAAGATCAGCGGACTGGCCAGCGCCGGAGTCTCGATCACCTCATGATAAAACCGGCCGCTGAACTGAACACAGCCGTTGAACATGCACTGGATGATGCCCAGCCTGCCAGCCCCCTGACCATTCGGGAAACCCGCGGAATCCAGGGCCTCCAGCGCAGCCCCCATGGCAAACTTGGTGACGGCGCTGGCCCGGCGCAGACGGGCGAATTTCGGCAGCGCATCCGGCGCGGCAGGTGGCACAAGATGCACGGGACAGCTCCAGTCACGAACTCCCACACTGCGCGCACTTTCCACCAGGGGCAGGTCCTGGCGTTCCCGGACTGCCTGGACCAGGGCCGAAGCTCCCCAGCCCGCAGGCGACACCGCCCCCGCTCCAGCAATTTTCAAGGCCTCTGAGGAAACCGACGTCCTCAGGCCAGGCAGGCTGGCGGAGGCCGGTCGGAACACCAGCGTGGCGTTGGTGCCGCCAAAGCCGAAGCTGTTGGTGAGCGTCACCTCGACCCGCGACTCTCGCCATTCACGCACCAGGCTGGATTTCACCGCCGGGTCCACCTCGCGGACGTTCAGGCTGGCGGGCAGCCACTGGCCGCGCATGGCCATGAGGCAGATCACCGCCTCCACGGCCCCGGCACCGCCGAGCAGATGGCCCATCGCCGACTTCGTCGAACTCAGGGCGATGCCGGACGCAGCCTCGCCCGCCCAGGCCTGGATGGCGCTGGCTTCAGCCACATCGTTGTAAGGTGTGCCCGTTCCATGTGAGTTGATGTAATGCACCTCCTCAGGCCGGACTCCGGCCATTGCACAGGCGCCTTGCATCGTGCGTATGGCAGCCTTGCCCTCGGGGTCCGGCTGGGTCAGGTGATGCAGGTCCGTTGCGGTGGCATATCCCGCGGCCATGGCAAGAGGCTCAGGCGCCCTTCGCTCAGCGGCGGCGGACTCGCTTTCGAGAAGCACCACAGCAGCCCCCTCGCCCAGTGCCAGGCCGTCACGTGCCGCATCGAAAGGACGCGGCACACCGCTTGGCGCGAGCGCACGCAGCGTGTCAAATCCGGCATACACCAGCTCGGCCAGAGCGTCATATCCACCGGCCAACACCCGCTTGGCCCGGCCGGTCTGGATCATCGCCATCGCATCCCCGATCGCATTGGCGCCGCTGGCGCAGGCGTTGGAAACGACGAGGATCGGGCCATGCCAGTCATACTCGGCAGCAATCGCGGCGATCTGCTTCTGCGGCTGGTAAAACTCCACTCGGGAAAGCTGACCCGGAACCCGCCCTGGGCTGCCGATGGCCTTGCGAAAATAATCCTGGCCGACGCTCATCGCCCCTGCAGAGGTGCCGATGATGATGGCATCCACCCCCTTCAAGCCGGACATCCCCGCCATCGCCAGGGCCTCACGAACGGCCAGCAGGAGCATCTTGGTGCCGCGGTCGATCAACGCATCACGCCTTGGAGGCACCTTCAGAAGCAGCCGCTCCTCCGGCAGTTCCACCTGGGCCGCCGTCTTCGCGATCCGCTGGCTGACGTCAAAGGCGGTGACCGGCGTGAAGTTCATCCGGTTTGCCCGGAACGAAGCTTCATTCTCACGCCAGTCCATCCCAAGCGGTGAAACAATGCCCGCGCCCGTGACCAGGATACGTTGGGAGGAGGATTGTTTCGCCATGTGTGTCAGAAAAACGGCCGGCAGGGCCCCGTGGATTCCAGCGCTTGAATCCGCACGCCAGACTCGCCAGGGTTGCGTTGTCGCAGTTTCGGTTTAAGGGCGCGCAGGCTTGAGTGTCAAATGTTTGGTGAACGCTGGAAAAACATCCTGAATCAGAAAGGCGAGCAGACCGCCCTCTGGCATCCTGGCGGTGCGCTGACCTTTCTGGAGATCGACCAGCTTGCCCGCGGCCTGCAACCGCAGAACTGCCCCCGCCTGGGCGCCTTTTTCCTGGCCCAGGGCGATGGTGTCACAGTCACCCTGGCCCTGTTGGCCGGCTTCCTCTCCGGCCTTCCTGTGCAGGTCGTCGAAATGGACCGCCAACGGCGTGTGCCCCTCTCCGTTCCTGAAGCCCCGGTGAGCTTGATCAAGCAGACGGTGGGCAGTTCCGGAGTGCGCAGGTGCCAGTTCTTCACCCTGGCTCAAATCGCCGCCGATGTGGATCGGCTCCACCAGACGCTTGAGCTTCATCGTCATGAGGCGGCCCTGGCTCCGCTCAGCGTGGCCCACTCCTTCGGCCTGACCACCACCGTTCTGCAAACGCTCTTCAACGGCCTGCCCACCCACTGGCTGCCGACCCCGTTCCCCGCCGGGATGAACGAGGCCCTCTCCCGACATCAACAGGTGTTTCTTCCCGGCGTGCCAGCCATGTGGAAGGCCTGGCTCATCGCCGCCCTCGACCTCAGTTGTGTCTCCCTCGCCGTCACCGCCGGATCGCCGCTGACCCTGAGCCTGGAACAGCAGGCGCGCGACACCTTCGGATTCAAGCTGCACAACCTGTACGGCACCAGTGAATGCGGAGCCATCAGCTACGACGCCACGCTCGCACCCCGGAGTTCCGCCGCTGACATCGGCACCCTGCTGCCGGGCCTTGCAATCCGGCAGGAGCAGGACGGACGTCTGCGGGTCCTGAGTGATGCCGCAGGCCTCGGCTATGATGAAGTTCTGCCCGGTGATGTCCTGGGATCAAGCGAGCACCTGACCTGGGATGTGATCACGGAAGTTGCTGGGCGGCTGCATTTTCAAAGCTGCGTCGGCGACGGCATCAACGTCGCCAGCCGCAAGCTCAGCCCCACGGAAATCGCCGCCCGGATCCGTGAAGCCACCGGCATCCGCGAAGTGACCATCAGCGGCGTCCCCAGCCGTGACCCCGAACGCACCCAGGATGTCGTTTGTGCCATCATGCTTCCCCAGGACCAGCTCACCCAGGCCTTCAAAAGCAGCGCCTGCGCGGCGCTCGCCCCCTGGGAGGTGCCCCGGAAATGGGTTTCCCTGCCCCAGCCAGGAGCCTGACGCCTTAGATCAGGCCAGGGCCTTCACCAGCCTGCCGTGAATGCCGTCAAAACCGCCGTTGCTGAAGATGATGATCACATCACCACTCTTCGTCTCGGCCTTCAGGCGCGCCAGAATGGCCTCGGTGCCGGCCTCATGGAAGCAACGTCCGCCCCCATCGACGACCGCCTTCGCCACCGCCTCCACGTCAAGCCTCTGCCCTTCCGGAACCTTTTCAGGATTGGCAACGGCCGCGACCACGCTGCCATCGGCCGCCTTGAGCGCCTCGATCAGCTCGCCCTGAAGCACATTGCGGCGGCTGGTGTTCGAACGCGGCTCAAACACGGCCCAGAGACGGCGGCCGGGATACTTCTGCCGAAACCCGCGCAGGGTTTCACGGATGGCCGTGGGATGGTGGCCAAAATCATCAATCACCGTGATGCCATTGACCTCCCCCCGCACCGTCTGACGGCGGCGAACGCCGCGGAAGCTTTCCAACCCGGCGCGGATTTCATCATCCGTCAGCCCGGCATGCCGCGCCGCGCAGACGCACATGGCGGCGTTGCGGACGTTGAACTCGCCGATCATCGGCACCCTGAAGGCCGCGCCGTTGAGGGTGAAGGCCGTGCTGTCCGGCTCGGCCGAGGTGATGACGATGCGCTCGCTGCAGCCCTCCCCGAGACCGACGGTCTTAACGGGGGAGTGGCTCTTAAGAGACAGGCAGTTTTGGTCATCACCATTCAGCAGAACCAGGCCGTTGCGGGGCACGCTGTTGAGCAGGCGCTGGAAGGTCAGCCTGATGTCGTCCAGGTCACGGAAGATGTCCGCGTGATCAAACTCAATGTTGTTCACGATGGCGCACTCAGGCAGGTAGTGAAGGAACTTGCTGCGCTTGTCGAAGTAGGCGGTGTCGTACTCGTCGCCTTCGATGACAAAGAGCTCGCCATGACTGAAGCGCGCGCCGCTGGGCAGGTTCTCCGGGACGCCCCCGATCATGTAGCCAGGCTTGCGACCGGCATTTTCAAAGATCCAGGCCAGCATCGTGGTCGTGGTCGTCTTGCCATGCGTGCCGCTGACGACGAAGCTGCGCTTGCCCTGGATCACCTCGCGCCGGAGCATCTCCGCCATGCTCGTGTACGGAAGGCGCCTCTCCAGCATGGCCTCCAGCTCCTCGTTGCCGCGGCTGATGGCGTTGCCAACGACATACAGGTCGGCATGAAGTGGAAGGCTCGCGGCCGAATACCCCTCGGTGACCGTGATGCCGGCGTCACGCAGCACGTCGGACATGGGAGGATAGACCTTTTCATCGGAGCCGGAGATCGTGTAACCCATCTGGCGCATGGCAACGGCGGTCGATCCCATGGCGGTGCCGCAGATGCCGATGAAGTGAAGATGTTTGGACATGAAAAAAGGTGCCGGAGGGCGTAGAGAAACAGGGGTTGGCGTCAAGAGTTTAGGCAGGGAGGACTCAGTGCCGCGCCGGCCCGGCCGCTTCATCAGCGGCAGAATCACCACTTGTTCGCCTGGATCACATCCGCGCCGCCCTTGAGGAAGTTCACCAGGTTCAAGGTGGCGCGCATGGCCTGCCGGGGGACGCTTTCATAGGTTCGGCTGCCGATGTGCGGCGTGATCAGGGCCCGGGGATGCTTGAGCAGCGGGTGATCCGCAGGCGGCGGCTCCTCGTCCAGCACGTCCGTGGCATAGCCACCGACATGACCGCTGTTGAGGGCGTCGATCATGTCCGGCATGTGCACCAGTTCGGCACGCGAGGTGTTGACCACCAGCAGCCCTTTTTTCGCCAGGGCGATGCGGTCGGCGCGGACCAGATGGCGGGTGCTTTCGCTGAGGTTGGCATGCAGGCTGAGAACATCGACCTGAGCGATGAGGCTTTCGATGGTTTCGTGACGGGTGACGGGGTGGTCCTTGGCAAAGGCCTCAGGCCAGTAAAGGTCCATGCCGTGCACCTCCATGCCGAAGGCGAGGGCGCGCTTCGCCACCTCCTGGCCGATGCGGCCCAGGCCGACGATGCCGATCTTCTTGTTCCAGATTTCGTTGCCGGTGACGCGCTTCCACCTGCCTTCGCGGACGGCATTGGCGCTGTCCACCAGGTTGCGCACCAGGGCGAGCAGGAGGCAGAAGGTGTGCTCGGCGACGGTGGTGTGGTTCACTCCCGGGGTGAAGAGCACCGGCAGCTTCCTCACGGTGCATTCGGCGACGTCGATCTTGTCCAGGCCGATGCCATATTTGCTGATGACCTTCAGACGGGGCATGGCCTTGTCCAAAACGGCCTTGGTGATCTCGTCATCGCCGCACAGGAAGGCGTCAAAGTCACCCGCCAGCTCCAGCATGCGGCTCTCGGGAAGCGGGCCGCGTTCGCGATGAATGTCAAAGCCCTGGGATTCAAGCAGGGCATGGTGGTCGCCGGGGGTGTCTTGGTAACTGGTGGTGGTGAGCAGGACGCGCATGGAGAAAGAAGCATGGGCAGGACGGTCGGAGCGGCAAGGAGGAATGCCCGGGATTCCAGGTCATCCGGAAGACCGGCCTGCGCCCTGCCGCTTGCTTCACGCCTCCTGAATTTTCACCGCGGCATTTCATTCCTGAGATGGAAAACTTTCACCGGCTCTCAGGCAGGCTTGCTGTTAGGCCCGCGAACTGCTTCCATTTTCATCGTGAGCATGTTTCACCCTGAAGCCCAGCCATTTGTCGTTTTCACCGCCCTGATCGCGGTCTTCTTCATCGCCGCGTTGGTCCGCCTCTGGCTCCTGCGCAGGGTCGAGGACCGTCTGCTGAAAAACAAGGATGCCCTCGAAAATCAGGTGCTTGCCCAGCAGAAGGAGCTGATGCAGGTGCGCTCCGACTCCAATGCCTGGCGCGTGGAGATGCAGCGGCAGTTTGATATCTTCCGCCACATGGCCAGCGAGCAGCTCAAGGTCGAGGAGACTCGTTTTGACAACCTGCTCAGGCAGTCCCGCGAACGTGAACGCGACCTGCAGGCCGAGCTGGACATCGCCCGCCGCATGAGCGACGAGCTGCCGTCCACCAAGGCCAGGCTCATGCAGCTTGAGGGGCTTCTCGGCATCGACACCGGTGAGTCCCTGGGCGCGGGTTCAAGCTCCGCCCCCGCCGCTGCCGAAAACGGTGACATCGCTCCCCTGCCCGACTTGAACGGCGCCTGGCAGGCCGCGGACAGCTTCACAATTTCCGACGCTGCGGAATCCTCCAACGGCATTTCCGCCACCGGTGAGGCCGGCCCCGGCGAAGTCCTCGCCCTGCGCCAGGAAAACAACGCCCTGAAGCAGGCCCTCACGGCCGAGCGCCTTCGCTCCCGCATCAGGGAACGCAGCCTGAACGGGCTCAAGATTCGCAAGAACCGCAACTGACCCGGCTCAATTCACCGTCACAGGGTCTCCCCGGCGATGTAGGAAGGCATCAGGCGGACCGTGGGCGTCGTCAGCGTCCCGTGATCCGCCAATTGCCGGAGCGCCGTGATGAGGCGTGCGGCGAACTGCTTCGGCTCCGAAGCATACCGGCTGACCTGCGGACTGGTGCACTCCAGGATGGGATCGCTGTCCCGGGCCAGCACCGCGACATCCTGCGGGATGCGCTTCCCCCGGCGCATGAGATGCATCATGACCGTCAGGATGTGGGCGCTGCGGCCGACGATGTAGGCGGTCGGCGGCTGGGGAAGCTTGAGGCTGTCGTCGATGACCCGGCAGACCCCCGAGGCCGTGCCGTCATGGCGCAGCATGCGCAGGCTCGCCCCCGGCACCTGCCCCAGGGCCTCGCGCAAACCGGCCTCGCTGGCGATGTCACCGCCAAAATGGCTGTTAGGCAGCACCAGTGCGACCCGGCGGTGCCCCTTCCGCCAGAGCAGGGTTCCCGCATGACGGCAGGTGGCGTGAAAATCCGCATCAATCGAGGGCAGATGAATGCCCGGAACTGAAGATCCCAGGATGAGGCAGGGCACCTTCTGGGACTCCAGCCAGCGCTGCATCGGCTCCTCCGCGCTGAGCACCAGCCAGGCCGAGGCCTCGTGCCCCGCCAGAAACTGCCGAAGCACCCGGGCCGGTGCCGCCGTATAACAGCCCGGCGCGGAATGCAGCCTGACCTCGTAACCCGCCGCCGTCAGCTTGGCCCGCACCGTGTCCATCATGAACGCGATCGGCCCCGGCATGGAGAGGAATGAACCGGGCGTCAGGATGCTGATGACCTTGCTTTGAGCAGGCTGCCTGGACAAGGCCTTTTGTTCGCGGATGCGCCGCCGCTGCCTTCCTTGAACCTCCAGCACACCCTGGCGCTGCAGCTCATCCAGGGCGGCGCGCAGCGTTCTGCGGCTGACCTGCAGCATCTCACAGAGCTCACGTTCCCCCGGCAGTTCGCCGACCCAATGGCCCGCCTCGATGTTTTCACGCAGGCTGACGACGGTTTCCGAAACCAGGGAATGGCGTTTCGGAAGCTGAAGACCAGAGGAGGTAGCGCTCATGAATGTGCATGATGTCAGCGACCGTTAAAAACCGCCACCTTCATTTGCAGCCTGCGCGATTTCCCATCACTTCGACTTGCTGGAATGCGAGGATACCACGCCATGACAGCCTGCCAGGATCAGCACCGCCCCCAGGCTCTGCATCCAGGTGAAGCGCTCTCCGAACAGCAGGCAGCCTCCTGCGCTGATGAGCAGCGGGAGCAGCATTTGAAAGGCGCCGCCAACACTGACCGGCAGAAAACGAAATCCTTCCGTCATTCCCAGCTGGCCTCCTGCGGCGAGAACCGCCGACAAGGTGAGCAGCACGAAATCCAGAGCTCCAGGGAGCTTTGCCTGAAGGCAGAATGGCAGCGCCAGAAGCCCTGCGTAATGCACTGGCTGGCGAAGATCGTCCCGCTGCTTTCCGTCCGCGTCAGCTGTCGGATGACCACGACCACGCAGGCCGCCACCAGGGCTCCCGCAATCGCGATGCCTTCATGCAGGCCCAGATGCCCGGCCGCCCCCGGCTCCATCTCCGTGATCAAGGCGATTCCGCCGATGGCTAGCACCATGCCCATGACCTTGCGGAAAGTCAGCAACTCCCCCAGAAGCGGCACGGCCAGCAGCGCCGCCCAGATCGACCAGGTGTTGCCGATCAGCGTCGCCTTGCCTGCGCCGAGAACCGGCAGAGTGGTGTAATAAGCCGCCGTTCCCAGAGCCCCCAGCACCCCGCGCGAAACCAGCATGCGCCCGGTCATCGCGCGGCGAAAGCTCACGTTTTTCCGCGGCCCATAAACAAAGGCAACCAAGACAATCCCCACCCAGGCCCGGAAAAACAAGGCCCACCAGGGACTGACGCCCCGGTCGCTGCCCAGATGCTTCACCAGCAGCGCCATGCCGGTGAAACCAGCCAGCGACCCCAGCATCCAGAACATGCCGCGACGAAAGTGATGATCGTCGGTGGGTGGCGGATGGCTGGCTGACACGAGAGTGGGCCTTGTCTGGCGAGTTCCACCACAAATGCAAGAAGGACGGCCATCAGCCCGGCAAAAGTCGTCCCCCCCTGGGTGACTAGAGCCTCCGCTTGCCACCACGCCAAGACGGCCTAAAGGCAGGCCATGCCTTCCCCGCAGATAGACATCCACCACGTCGCCAAACTCTCCCGCCTCGCCCTCACCGACGAGGAGGCCGCTCGTTATCAGGAGCAGCTGACCCGCATCCTCGGTCACATCGACCAGCTCAGCACCCACACCCTCGACGCCGAACCCAGCGCCCATGCCATGCCGGTCTTTGACGTGATCCGTCCGGACGTGGTGCGCCCAGGCTTCACGCAGGATCAGGCCCTCGCCAACGCCCCTCGCCGTGCCATGGACCAGTTCCAGATCCCCAAGGTCATCGAGTAAGCCCCTTTTCTCAGACTCCGGCACTGCCGTCCTTTGCAAACCAGCCAGTACCCTTCCCATTTCATGTCTCTCTCCTCCTCCACCATCGCCACGCTGCGCCGCCAGCTGGCCGCCCGGGAAATTTCACCACGTGACATCATCACCGACCTGGCCGGCAGTCTCGCGTCCAGAAACAGCAGCCTCGGCGCCTACCTGAACTGGGATGTCGACAAAGCCCTCGCGGAAGCCGAGAAGGCCGACCTCAGCCTGCCCCTGGGCGGCATCCCCATCGGCATCAAGGACAACATCAATGTCACCGGCCAGCCCTGCACCTGCGGCTCGCGGATGCTGTCGGAAAACTACATCGCCCCCTACGATGCCGGTGCCATCACCCGCCTGCGCAAGGCCGGAGCCATCCCGTTCGGCAGGCTTAACATGGATGAGTTCGCCATGGGCTCCTCCACGGAAAACTCCGCCCTCGGCGTCACTCGAAACCCCCATGACCACGACCGCATCCCAGGCGGCAGCAGCGGCGGCAGTGCGGCCGCCGTGGCAGGCAACCTCGCCATTGCAACCCTGGGATCCGACACCGGGGGCTCGATCCGCCAGCCCGCCGCCCTCTGCGGCTGCGTCGGCATCAAGCCCACCTACGGCCGCATCTCACGCTTCGGCCTCGTCGCCTTCGCCTCCTCCCTGGACCAGATCGGGCCCATTACCAAGACCGTTGAGGACGCCGCCCTGCTGCTCAACCATCTTTGCGGCAAGGACCCGCGCGACAGCACCTCCCTCGACGTGCCGGTGCCTGACTTCACCAGCGCCCTCGGCAGGGACATCAAGGGCCTGCGCATCGGCCTGCCGAAGGAGTATTTCATCTCCGGCATCCACGCCGGCGTCTCGGTCGCCGTCCAGGCCGCCATCCAAAAACTGGAAAGCCTAGGCGCCATCCCGGTCGAAATCAGCCTGCCCCACACCGATGTCGGCGTCAGCACCTACTACATCATCGCGCCGGCCGAGGCCTCCGCCAACCTGGCCCGCTTTGACGGCGTCCGCTACGGCCATCGCAGCGCCGATGCCGGCGACCTCCTGGAGCACTACATGATGAGCCGCGAAGAGGGCTTCGGCCCCGAAGTCAAGCGCCGCATCCTTCTTGGCACCTACGTGCTTAGCAGCGGCTATTATGACGCCTATTACCTCAAGGCCCAGCGCGCCCGCACCCTGATCCGTCAGGATTTTGAAAAAGCCTTCGAGCAGGTGGATGTCATCGTCAGCCCCACCAGCCCGACGCCCGCCCACAAGCTGGGCGAACTCAAGGACAACCCGCTTGCAGCCTACCTGGAGGACGTCTTCACCATCCCGGTGAACCTGGCCGGCCTGCCGGGTATCAGCATCCCCTGCGGCACCGTCGAGGAGGGCGGCAGTCAGCTTCCAGTCGGGCTTCAGCTGATCGGCAAACCCCTGGACGAAACCACCCTCCTGCGCGTGGCCGACGCCTTTGAAAAGGCCTGACACGACTGCTGCAGGTCCCAGTCTTGGAAGGCGCCGTTCATCTCCTCCCGGATCAGTTCACGCAGCTTCTGCCGGGCCCGGTGCAGCGCCACACGCTGCGCTCCCGTCTGCCCTGACCGCGCGTCTTCACCTTCAAGCCTCGGGCCGATCTGCTTCCAGGCAGCCTCGTGCGTCTGCTGCCGAAGCCTCTCCAGGGCCGTCTTGATGCAGGCCGCCAGCCAGGCCCGGTCAATCTCAGAAGCCGGCGAAACCTTCGTTGCAACCTCCTCGGCGTGGCCGTCATCCAACGGCAAGGCCTCCACCATCATCAAGCGCCGGGCCCTTCGTGCGTTGCGCCAGCGGCTCCGAAGCAGGCAGTTCAGTCGCAACGACAGATAAGCGGACTGCTCACCCGGCGACCGGTCGGCCAGACCAGCCACCTTGCCATTTCTCACCAAACCCAAAAACAACTCCTGCACCACATCTTCAGCCTCCGTCCACGACCCGACAGAACGAACCGCAAACGCCCGCAGCCGGCGCCAGTGTTTCCGGCAGAAGGCTTCGACAAGCAGGTCTGAATGTGTCGCTTTCGTCATGATCAGGCGTGAAAAACCCGCTGTTTGCCGCGGTCCTCAGAACAACCCTTGTCATGTAAACATCTCGTGTGCAAACCCGGGCATTTTTGTTAATTCATTGTAAATCCTCTGCCAGACTTCTGCCGCCCCTCTAGCTTCCACTCCATGCCTCAAGAACCTTCCGGTTTCCAAGACGGTCTCACCCACATCCTCGTCATTGACGATGACCGCAAGCTCTCCGGCCTGATCCGTGACTATCTCACGCCTCTGGGTTATGCGGTGGAACTGGTCCACTCCGGCCCAGAGGGAGCCGAACGCGCCCTGGCCGCCCCCTGGCATGCCATCATCCTCGATGTCATGCTGCCGGGCTGTGACGGTTTTGAAGTGCTGAAGCGCATCCGTGCCAAGTCCGCCGTCCCCATCCTGATGCTGACAGCCCGCGGCGAGGAGGCCGACCGCATCGTCGGACTCGAGATTGGCGCCGACGATTACCTTCCGAAGACCTTCTCCACGCGTGAACTGCTGGCCCGCCTGCGCGCCGTCACCCGCCGCTCCGTCATTTCGCAGGGCCAGCAGACGGAGACGCCGGTCAAGGAACTCGTCGTCGGCACCGTGCGCCTGAACCTCGACGCCCGCGTCGCCACCCAGAATGACCAGGCTCTTGTCCTCACGCCGGTGGAGTTCGACATTCTTGCCGCCCTGATGAAGTCGCGCGGGCGCATCAAGTCCCGTGAGGCCCTGATCGAAAACCTGCGCGACCGCCAGTATGAAGTCTTCGACCGCAGTGTCGACGTTCATATAGCCGCGCTGCGCAAAAAGCTCGGAGACGACGCCCACCAACCTCGCCACATCCGGACGGTGCGCAGCGCCGGCTACATGTTCATCAATCCGGACGCCTAGACGTCAGGCGTCGGGCGATTTAATTTCAGGATCAATCTTCTGAAGCGCCGACCACAGCGCCGGATCCTGCGGGTGGCCGTTGTAGAGAACCTTTCCGTCGGGGCCGACCAGGATCATCCGGGGGATGCTTTCAATCTCCAGCATCTTCGTGAAAGGACGGTCCGCAGGCTCGATCAACCAGGGGAACTCAATGCCCTGTTCATTGCGCACCTTCTCGGAAACCGCCTCGGCCTTTTCATCATCCTTGTTCATGCCGGCGACCACGATGCCGTGCTTCAGGAGATGCCCGGCCTTCTTTTTCAACTCCGGCATGAGCTGCATGCATGGACCGCACCACGAGGCCCAGAAGTCGAGCAGCACCGCCTTCCTGCCGGCCATGAGGTCTGCAAGAGTTGTTGTTTCACCGTTGGACATGGCCAGCACAAGCTGCAGATCGATCTTCATCGTGGACATCTTCGCCTCGCGCCTGCCCTTCTCGATGGCCTGGGCAAACAACTGCGCCTGGGCGGGCGCCAGCCAGAAGGCCTCCTGCATGTGCTTCTTGAATCCCGCCTCGTCCTTCTTCTCCTGGGCCTGCAGGCCCTTGGTGTATTCGATGAACGCGCGGATGTCGTCCGCTGACTTGATGCCGGCTGACTGGGCTGCGTCAAAGTTTGCCGCCAGCACCTCAAGCTCGGGCAGGATCTTCACCAGCCAGGCGGTGTTCTGTGTCCGCAGGCCCCAGATCAGCTTGGCCTCAATGATCTGCTGACGCGGCACACCCGCCTTGTTCGCCTCCTTGGTGGCCTCCACCAACTCATGCTCGGTCGCTCCGGGGTTGAAAAGACGCTGCATCAGCTCCTGTGGAACCTGTCCAGGCTCCTGTCCCTGCTCCGGCTGCTGGGCCTGGATCAACAGGCCGGAGGTCATCAACAAGGCGAAAAGAAAGGGGCTCAGTTTCATGGATTGCGGATCAAACGTGGCCACGCAGGCGAAACTGTCCACAAGTCAGCCGCCAAAGCCTGCAAAAAAACCAGGGCTCAAATTTCCCCCGCCCCCAGCTTTGTCCTTGGTAGCCGCGGCATCCGCGCTATGAATCCGCCCGCCGGGATCCTTCCTGGAGCCCGCACCTCCTCACCTCCCCCTTTTTCTCATGACCAAGCACTACATCTGGGACGCCTATTTCGCCGAACTCTTCGACTCCTGCGTTCAGGAATACGATGACGGCAACCGCGACCACGCCGCCTGGTTCACCGATGAGGACCTCGAATATCTCAAGGCCATCGGCTGCAAGGAGCGTGAACTTTTCGACTTCGTCGAGGACCATTGCGTTTCTGACGGCCAGGACCCGACCGCCACGACCGCCCTGCTGATCACCGCCGTGCGCCGCGACTACTTCCTGACCGTGCAGAAAGGCGTGCCCAGCACGCATGTCGTCGCCCCCTCCGAACTCCCCGCCAAAACCGCCGAGGTCGAGGGCATCACCTGGCTGCCCAGAATCATCGTCAAGGCCCGGGCCAAGCTGCGCGGCGAGATGGATCCCGACACCATGTTTGGTTGTGGCGGCGACCGCGCCTTCCTGTCCAAACATGACATCCATCCCGCCGACTTCCTGCGTCATGTCTGGGCGGCCGGCGATGATGATTCCAAGATCATCGCCCTGGTGAAGTCGCGGGCCTGAGCCTGCGACCGAGACCGCGCCTAGACATTCAGTTTAACCGAGTTCTTCAGCCATTCAGCGTAAGATGCGCTGACCGCTGAAGGATCCAGGGCGACAACCTCGGGAACCTCGTAGGGATGCAGGGCGGCAAGACGCCGCTCCAGGGCCTGAAGTCCTCCAGCGGTGGTTTTTATAATCCCAAGGACCTCAGCCCCCTCTTCCACCTTTCCCTGCCAGCGGTAGATGGACTCGACACCAGGCAGCAGGTTGATGCATGCCGCCAGCCCTTCCTCCACAAGCACCCGACCAATCCGACGCGCCGTCTCCTGGTCTGGAAAGCTGCTCAGGACCAGACGGACATCGGACATGACGGCAAAGACGCGATGGTTTACCAGCCAAACTTCTTGATCACCGACCTCTTGCGCAGCCCTTCCATCCACTTGTCCAGGGTCACCTTGGATTTTTCCGAGGAAATCGCGCGCTCGATCTCTTTACGGACCTCCTCAAGCGACTTGGCCTTGCCATGCTTGATGGCGTCGCAGGCGATGATGATGTAGGAGCCCTCCTCTTCAAGCACGCTGCTGATGCCCCCCGTCTTCAGGGCAAAGGCAACGGCGGCAATGGAAGGCTTCATCTGGTCCCGGGCCATCCAGTCCCAGGCGCCACCGTTCTCCGCATGGCTGTCCTTGGAGTAGGTCTTGGCCGTGGTGGCAAAGTCCGCCCCGTTCACAACCTTGCGACGAATCTCGGCGGCCAGCTTCTTCTGCCCCTCAGGGGTGGACCCGTCCTCACCGCTGTACTTGGGCAGGGTGATGGTGCTGATCTTGATCATCCCCCCCTCACGCCATTCATCGATGTGCTTCTCGTAAAAGTCATTGATCTCCTTCGGCGTGGCAGGGGCCTGCTGTGCCGCCATCTTGCCGCGCATCGCCTGCACGATCATCATCTTCTCGCGCATGTCGCGGAACTTTTTCATCGTCATGCCGTTCTTGGCGAGCTCCTTCACAAAGGCGTCGCGATCACCCTTGAAGCTCTCCCGGATGATCGAATTGATGTCGTCCTCGACCCACTGCGGCTTGATTTGCGCGCCCAGGCGCTTGAACTCGGTGAGCACCAGCTCACGATCGATCAGGCTGTCCAGCGCCGTGGCACGCAGGTTGGCGATTTCACGCTGAAGCGCACCCGGGTCGTTTTGGAGCTGAAACCGCAGCATCTGCTCCTGGGCGTTCACGGCATCCCTCACCTCGGAACGGGTGACAACATTGCCATTCACCACGGCAGCAATGCCATTGCTGGAGGACTGACCGGACGACAAGCCCGCAAGGCCCAGGACACAGAAAAGGAGGAGGAGGGGGGGCAAAGGAGAAACCATGGAATGATCACGGACGGTTAAGCATCCCGCTGATCCCCTGCAAGGCAAAACAGGGTTCATTTAAGCCCCCCCGAAGCCCCGACGTCCCCCCGTCTCAATCCTTGACGAAGCCTCCATGACGGCCACGGAGTGCTCATGAATTTTGAATTCGCGACCGCCGCCCGAATTGTTTTCGGCCGCCACACCGCCGCCCAGTCAGCCTCCCTCTGCCGTGAATGGGGACAAAAGGTCCTCGTGGTGACCGGTTCACGACCCGAGCGTGCCACGCCCATTCTGGATTCGCTGCTGTCATCAGGACTCGATGTCTCCGTTTTCAGCATTCAAAAGGAACCCACCCTTCACGAGGCCCGTGAAGGCGCCCGGATGGCCCGTAAACTCAAAACGGATGTCATTCTTGGGCTGGGCGGAGGCAGCGCGGTGGACGCCGGAAAGGCCGTGGCCGCCCTGGCGCCCCAGCCCGGGGATGCCCTCGACTATCTCGAGGTGGTGGGCCGTGGACGCGCTCTCGACCACCCATCCCTGCCTTTTCTCGCCATGCCAACCACGGCTGGCACCGGCGCTGAAGCCACCCGCAATGCCGTGCTTGCCGTTCCGGAACACGGGGTGAAGGCCAGCCTGCGTCACGCGTCCATGCTGCCCAGGGTGGCCCTGATCGACCCTGTGCTTGCCCTGGAATGTCCGCCGGAAGTCACGGCGGCCAGCGGCATGGACGCCCTGACCCAGTGCCTGGAAGCCTTTGTTTCCTGCCGGGCTCAGCCCATGACCGACGCCCTCTGCCTTGAAGGCATCCGCCGTTGCATGCGTTCCCTGGAGCGTGTCGTGAACGATGGCTGGGACCTGGACGCCCGTGAAGACATGGCTCTGGCGGCCCTGTTCAGCGGCACGGCCCTTGCCAATGCGGGACTGGGGGCTGTGCACGGCTTCGCGGCACCTGTTGGCGGACAGTTCGCCGCCCCACACGGCGCTGTCTGCGCGGCTCTTCTCGCTCCCGTCTGGGAGGCCAATCTCACCGCCGCACGCGCGGCCGGCGCCACGGAAACGCTGGAACGTTTTCAAACGGTGGCACCGCTCCTGACAGGCAGGCCTGACTCCCAGGCTGAAGAGGCCCTGCCCGTGCTGCGCGGGCTTGCGGAAAGGCTGCGAATCCCCGGACTGGCACGCTACGGAATCCAGTTGGATGACCTCGATGACCTTGCCCTCAAGGCCTCCAGGGCCAGCAGCATGAAGGGCAACCCCGTCCCCCTGGAACTCCCCGCACTGCGTGCCATCCTGCAGTCTGCGCTTTGATCGCCACTCTGATCCGGGCCGCCACCGAATCGAAACTTGCATCCGCAGCCCCCCTCGAAGCATGCTAGCCGATGCCTTATCTCGATTCCCCCGGCCAGCGCGAACACATCCGGTCCCTCTACCGCCGCACGCTGTTTGAGGACGTCATGCCCTTCTGGCTGAAGCATGGCCTGGATCGAGAACACGACGGCATCCTCACCTGCCTGGATCGTGAAGGCGCCGTGATCGACACCGACAAGAGCATCTGGTTCCAGGGCCGGGCCGGCTGGATGTTCGCCACGCTGTTCATCACGGCCGGAAAAAGCCGCGACCACCTGGACGCCGCCGGCTCCTGCATCGCCTTCCTCGACAAACATGGTTATGCCACGGATGGAAAGCTCTTCTACACCGTCACCCGCGACGGCCGTCCCCTGCGCATGCGCCGCTATGTCTACAGCGAGGCCTTCGCCGCCATCGCCCACGCGGCCTATGCCCGGGCCACCGGTGATGAAAGGTATCGGGAAGCCGCGCTGGCGGACTTTTCCTTCTACCTCAGGCACTCCTTCGAACCCGGCCTGATGACCCCGAAGGTGAACACCGAGACACGCCCGATGATGGGCCTGGCACCCCTGATGATCGGCATCGTCACCGCCCAGGAACTGCGCGCCAGCCTCGGCCATGTCATCATCAACGGCCGCACGACCACCGAATGGATCGACCGTTTCATCTTTGAAATCGGCCGTCATTTCTGGAAGCCGGACCTCAATGTCCTCATGGAGACCGTCGCCCCCGACGGCGGCATCATCGACCACTCCGAAGGCCGGCTGCTCAATCCCGGCCATGCCATCGAATGCGCCTGGTTCATCCTCCATGAAGCCCGCCTGCGCGGAGAAAAAAGCTATCAGAAGCTCGGTCTGCAGATCCTCGACGCCATGTGGGAGCGTGGCTGGGACGAGGAATGCGGCGGCCTCTTCTACTACCGCGACCTGCATCACCATCCCGTCCTGGAATACTGGCAGGACATGAAGTTCTGGTGGCCTCACTGCGAAGCCGTCATCGCCACTGCCCTGGCTTATGAAGCCACCCAGGATCCCAGGTATGCCGAGATGCATGCCCGGGTTCATGACTGGAGCTTCCGCCACTTTCCCGATCCCGCACATGGAGAGTGGTTCGGCTGGCTGCACCGGGACGGCACCCCGTCCCAGACCGCCAAGGGCAGCCTGTTCAAGGGCCCCTTCCATCTGCCACGCATGCTCGCGTACCTCGACCAGCTTCTCGGCGGCGCTTCACCAAGGTCCTGATGGCCGAAACCCTGCTAGAAAGATTCGTCTCGAACCGATACCAGACTTCCAGGAATGCCCGCCTCCCTCGACCTCGCCGCCCTTGCCCGCATTCGTTCGCTCGAACTGCGGGCCAAAAGCGTCGTGGAGGGCCTCTGGAGGGGCATGCACCGCAGCCCCTATCACGGCTTCTCGGTCGAGTTCTCGGAATACCGCGCCTATGTCCAGGGCGACGACCCGCGCTACATGGACTGGAAGGTCATGGCTCGCAGCGACCGCTGCTTCATCAAGAAGTTCGAGGACGAAACCAACCTGCGCTTCCAGCTCGTCGTGGACCACAGCCGATCGATGGACTTCGGCGGGCCCATGACCAAGGCCGGCTATGCGGCCACCCTCGCCGCCACGCTCGCGATGTTCCTGATGCAGCAGGGCGATGCCGTCGGTGTCACCACCTTCGGCCAGGGCCTGCAGGAGCACATCCCCCCGCGCAACCGCCCCGGCCACCTCCGCCGCCTCATGCATGAGCTGGAAAAGCCCGCACCGCCCGGCACCACCGCCCTCGACCTCAGCGTGCGCCAGCTGGCCGACCTGCTGCGAAGACGCGGCATGATCTGCATCATCTCCGACCTGCTCGCCCCCCTGGAAAAGCTGGAACAGCAGCTTGGCCTGCTCGGCGCGATGGGCCATGAGGTGGTGCTTTTTCATGTCATGGACAGGGCCGAGATCGACTTCCCTTTCGAGAAGGGCTCGCACTTCCTGGATGTGGAAACCGGCACAGAACGGTTCATCGACCCCGCCTCCGCCCGGGATGCCTACCTTGCACGCCTGACAGATCATCGGAACCAGGTGAAATCCGCCTGTGAACGGCATGGCATCGAATACCTGTGGACTCCTTCCGACACCCCTCTCGAAAGGGCCCTTTTTGACTTTCTCTCCAGACGACAGGGCGCCAGGAAGACA
>Ga0315900_10001871_pt1 | contig 33192 bp, 26 predicted proteins | sample LakEriMetagenome_FD_203521 | JGI IMG/M metagenome (GOLD analysis project Ga0315900, IMG submission 203521) | Freshwater fungal communities from buoy surface, Lake Erie, Ohio, United States - Buoy 12 MA114 | ecosystem: Environmental > Aquatic > Freshwater > Lake > Lake biofilm | place: USA: Lake...
TCACGACTTTGAAAGCGGTAGCGATAGTGAGGCCGATCACCCAATATAACAATCACGCTGCGTGACATCGGCAAAACCCGTGCGAGCCGCCGAGCAACGGAATGGCTGAAGGGGGTGTCGGCGAGGACTGTCTGAGGAGGGCGCCAAGGCAACTGCCAGGGACGTAACAATCATTCGACCGACGAGTTCCGCAGCCGCCTTCAGCCGCGAGTAGCGCAGGGAACCCAAAGGGCGGCGAACCCGGGGCCGCCTTCTTTTGGTTACTTTTCTTGGCGAAGCAAGAAAAGTGACTAGCTGCCGGGCTACCCCCGGCTCAGTCGTTGCTCTGTCACCGTGCGAATTTCGTGGACGAGAATCTGGTGGCACACGTCACCCACATCGAGCAAATCATGGACCGCGTTCTTTTTGGGGAGCATTCGCCCGGTCGGACAACTCTAATAGCTGCTCAAGTAGGTCTGCACTTTGATCCTGCTCTTGGCTGTGGATGAAACAGAGGACAGTAAAGAACGATGCTGCAACTGCGACCACCAGAAAACTCCAGCCAAATGGCGAGTTCCCAGACACGAACGCACCTATATACGACATACCGCTGAGTAGCATGGCTATAGAGAGCTTGAATGCACTCTTTTTGGCTGACTTTCGATAGGTCTCAACCTTTTCAGCATTCGCAAATTTCATATTGATCTCCGCTGAGAGCAAGCTTCTTGTCAGGCCCGACGCAACCAGCCGCGTTTGATGCAGTATGAGATGAATCGCTGCGACCCTAGTGCGTTTTTGTCGCCGCTTTCGTGCCCGCGCAGGGCCACTGCTAAATCATAGAAATCGGCGCTTCCTCGTGCCGCCAAAATCGACTCGATGATCTTCCAAGAAGCAAGATTGTGAGGTGCCAACGATCGCTCGGGGTGCCTTCCAAATACATAAACACCCGCGTCTTTCGATGGCACTCCGATGACTTTCGGATCGTTCTCGCATTGCACCGAGTGAGGCGCGATAGATTTTTTCACACTCCGCTCCCCATGTCCTGCGGCACTAGGTGATGCGCAGAAGCTCAGCTTCAGCTGACTTCTACCACCATCACCCCTTCAATCTCAATCTCCGCCCCTCTCGGTAACCCCGCCACCGCTACTGCAGCGCGCGCCGGGTAGGGCGTTTGAATGTAGGTCGCCATAATTTCATTCACCTTCGCAAAATGCGCGAGGTCAAGCAAATACACATTTACCTTTACGAGGTGATTAAGTGATCCGCCCGCTGCTTCACACACCGCGCGCAGATTCTCAAAAACTTGTTTTACTTGATTGTCAAAACCACCCACCAATTGCATGGTCGTGGGGTCGAGTGGAATCTGTCCGGAGAGATAGGTTGTCGCAATAGGCCCACTGACCGTGACGGCTTGTGAGTAGGTGCCGATCGCTGCTGGGGCATTACGGGTTGAGACGATAGTTTTCATTTTTCGTTTGGCTTGTGCTCTGACTTGGATTCTTTGGTGGTGCCCGATTTGACGCGGCTGACACGGGTCACAACGGGTAACTGCCGCATCTGTCGAAGCACACGAGCGAGGTGTTGACGATGGCTGACTTCGATCGTGAATTGAAGCGTGGAGAAGGCTTGGTCAGCTTGCGCGGCGTCCATACGTACATGCGAGATATTGGAGTCAGCGCTGGCAATTTCAGCGGCAAGTTTGGCCAGTACACCACGTGCATCACTCACCGTCATATGAATATCGACTTTGAAAAGTTTTTGAATATTGGGGTCCCACGTCACATCCACCCATTTTTCGGGGTCGAATTTGAATGAACCGGATGAACGAATCGAGGGGCAGTCGTGAGTGTGCACAACCAGCCCCTGGCCGCCTTTCATCTGCGCAATGATGGGATCTCCGGGAATGGGACGACAGCACTGAGCAAATTGCACCGCCATGTTTTCAGTGCCGCGAATGATGATCGCGTCCTTGGGGCGATGCTCAGGCTGCTCCAAGGCCGCAATATCGAACAGCTTGCGCGCCGCGACGATGGCAAGACGTTTGCCCAAGCCAATTTCTTCGAGCACTTGTTCTTTATTTTTGGCGCTGTCGCCTTTAAGCAAACGCTTCCAATGTGTGCGGCCAATTTCATTCGGGTCAAAGTTAAGTGCCCTAACCGCCTGGATCAATAGCAACTCGCCGAGTTCGACTGACTCTGCGTGTTGCGTGCTCTTGAGGTAATGGCGAATCAGCGCGCGCGCCCTGCCGGTCGCCGCGTAATTTAGCCAGGCCGGGTTGGGGCGACCACTCTTGTCGGTGACAATCTCGACACGATCACCATTCTTCAGCGGCTGTGAAAGCGGCACAGCTTCATCGTTTACCTTGGCTCCAACGGTACGATTACCGACATCCGAGTGAATCGCGTAGGCAAAATCCACCGGCGTTGCGCTGCGTGGAAGTGAGATGATCTTGCCCTTCGGGGAGAACACGTATACCGCGTCTGGGAATAGATCAACCTTGATATGTTCCAAAAATTCGAGGGCATCACCCGTACCGGATTGAATTTCGAGCAACGACTGCAACCACTGATGCGTCTTTTGCTGCATATTTGACACTTCCGCGTCGAGCGTCTTGTAGAGCCAATGTGACGCCACGCCAGCCTCGGCGATCTTGTGCATATTCGGCGTGCGGATTTGTAACTCAACAGGTGTGCCGAACGGCCCGAATAAGGTAGTGTGCAGCGACTGATAGCCGTTGTTCTTGGGTATCGCGATGTAGTCCTTGAATTTGCCTGGGAATGGCTTGTACAACGTATGCAGCGCACCGAGAGCGACATAACACGACGGCATGTCTTCAACCAAGATACGAAAGCCGTAGATATCCAACACCTCGGAAAACGAGATGTTTTTTTCCTGCATCTTTTTATAGATTGAAGAAAGATGTTTTTCTCGGCCAGTGACGGTCGCCTTCAATTTAAACTCGGCGAGCCTCGCCTTGATGGCGTCTGAGATTTTGCCGACCACTTCCCGGCGGTTGCCGCGAGCGGCCTTGACGGCTTTATCCAATACCTGAAAACGGTTAGGATGAAGATACTTAAAGCCGAGATCTTCAAACTCATAGTACACGGCGTTCAAGCCAAGGCGATTGGCGATCGGTGAATAGATATCTAGCGTTTCTCTTGCAACACGCTCTTGCTTCGCCTGATGCACCGCACCCAGGGTGCGCATGTTGTGCAACCGGTCAGCGAGTTTGATCAAGATGACCCGCACATCGCGCGCCATGGCGAGCAGCATCTTGCGGAAATTCTCGGATTGTGCCTCTTCTAGGGTCGCAAACTGCAATTTGTCGAGTTTCGAGACGCCGTCGACGAGATCTGCAACGGCTTGACCGAAGCGTTTGGCGATATCGTCTTTCGTCGTTGGTGTGTCTTCGACGACATCATGGAGGATCGCGGCAATCAATGCCTGCGCGTCAAGGTGCCACTGCGCGAGAATGGTAGCAACGGCTAGCGGATGGGTGATATACGGTTCGCCAGATTTACGGCTTTGGCCTTCGTGCGCAGCACGCGCCATCTCAAATGCCGCCTGCACTTTTTCGATGTCGGCAGGCTTAAGATATGTTGAGATGATCGGAAGCAGCGACGTCGCATGCGACATGCCAAGCTTCCCGTTGTCGTGGGGTTCAATCACCGCCGCGCTCGCGCTCATCGTCGCGGCAACAGCAGCTGCGGGGTGTCGTTGTGCTTCACCCGGCATGATTTGCGAAGGATTGGTGTTCGGCATAACGAAGCATCATCCTTCACGAGTTTGACTACATATCTACAGGCACCGTCGGCAGGCTCGGTGCTTGCGGCTTCAAAATACCCAAGCCAATGTGACCACCGGCGATTTCACGCAGTGCAACCACGCACGGCTTATCTTTGGCGGCCTCAACATAAGGGGCGGAGCCCAGTGCCAACTGGCGTGCGCGCGTGGTGGCGGCGAGCGTCAACTCGAAGCGGTTTGGAATCAGCTTAATACAGTCATCTACAGTAATACGGGCCATCGAGGAACTCCAGACTACAAAAAAGCGGTGGGGAAAAGCGTCTGACGGCACCCGGCGGGCGGCGCAAGAACAAGCTCGGGTGTGTGGACTGTAAATCAGCAGTTTGTCAGCAAATCGGCGTAGCGGATAATCTGACGATGAGCGGTCAGTTGACATGCCCGTGTGACTGCGGAAAGATCATCCAAAGCCACGCTAAAGTCTTCATTGATAATAACATAATCGGCTTTGTGCACGTGTTTAAGGTCCTCACGAGCCTCGGACAGTCGGCGCTGAACAACCTCGGCGGAGTCCTTACCGCGTGTCACCAGCCGGCGCTGCAACTCTTCAATGGAGGGCGGCAGAATGTAGATATAGACCATGTCGGGGAAGAGTTTCTTGACCGCACGAGCGCCTTGCCAGTCAATCTCCAGAAGTACATTCGTGCCCGAGGCTTGCCGACTCTCGATCCATTTGCGCGACGTTCCGTAGAGGTTGCCGTACACCTCGGCGTGCTCCAGAAACTCGTCTGCGGCGATCAGCTCTTCAAAATGAGACCGCGTAACAAAATTGTACTCGCGTCCATCAACCTCACCCGCGCGAGGAGGGCGGGTGGTGAATGAGACTGACAACTCAATGCTCTTATCGCGCTCAAGCAGACCCGCCACAAGGCTGGACTTGCCGGCACCGGAGGGAGCTACAACGGTGAATAAGCAGCCTGACATGGTGATCTCAAATCACTCGATGTTCTGAATCTGTTCACGCATCTGTTCGATCAAGACCTTAAGCTCAATCGATACCTTGGTCGACTCCGTCGAGACTGATTTTGAGCCAAGCGTGTTGGACTCGCGGTTCAGCTCCTGCATCAGGAAATCAAGCCGTTTGCCAATCGCGCCTCCGGCCTCGAGCACACGGCGCACTTCCACCGTGTGCGCACCCAGCCTGTTGAGTTCCTCTGCGACGTCAATTCTCGAAGCAAACAGGACCACTTCTTGCCCCAGGCGATCATTGTTTGCCGATTCAAGGCCGGCGTCTGCGATCTTGAGTTTAAGCTTTTCTTCGTAGGCGGCGACCATTTGCGGTACCAGCGGCGCCACCTGTATTACTAAAGCGTCTATACCATCGAGACGGTCAAACAACATTTGTGCGAGTTTGGCACCCTCACGCGCCCGAGTTGCGTTGAGTTCGTCGACGGCCTTGGCAAACAATGCAAGTAATGGCTCCTTGATTACTTCCGCCGTCATCTCTGCATGGGCCAGCACACCTGGCGCCTGCATGATCTCCCAAACCGATAACTTCTGCGCGTCGAATTTGCTCAGGATGTCTTGCTGGGTCTGCGCCAGTAACGCGAGTGCCTCTATGTTTGGACCGCCCCGTGTTTGGATTGGATCCGACGTTAGCGTGACGCGGCAATCAACCTTACCACGGGTCATAGTGGCGGCAACTTGTTCGCGCATCGCACCTTCCAAGGCGCGAATGTCTTCAGCCATCCGAGTCTGAAACTCCAAATAACGATGATTTACGGATTTCAGCTCGATCGAGATGCGGCCACCAGCAACATCAGCGGTGACGGCGGCGAAGCCAGTCATACTTTTGACAGGGTAGGCCATGGCGGTTGGAATGGTTTTCCAGAGTTACCGGGGGCCGAGAAAATCCGTTCTGAATCGACTCAGCCCGCCTGGGGCAATGCATACAGGATGCGGCGACGGGCGGCAGTTTAAGGCAGAATTATAGCCTACGGCTTTCGCAATCATACTGTCGGCGACAGGCAACTGCCTACGCAACGCCTCCCGCAACGGGATTGCCAACGGGTTCACCGCAGCTGAAATACCAAATGGCACTACAATCCAATCAGCCACTACCAGCGGGCTACCGACTCCAGGAATACACGATCGACAAGGTGCTCTCGTCAGGCGGTTTCTCGATTGTCTATTTGGCCCATGATGAGGTCGGCACACCGTATGCCATCAAGGAGTATCTTCCTGCTGCATTGGTGGTGCGCTCAGATGGCGCTGATGTCAGGATCAACTCGGATGAAAACCAGGCTGTATTCCGGCATGGACTCAAGTGTTTTTTCGAAGAGGGCCGTTCATTAGCGCTGATTTCGCATCCGAATATCGTTCGCGTGGAGAACTTCTTTCGTGCCAACGAGACCGTCTACATGGTAATGCAGTATGTGCGTGGGCGCACATTGCAGTTTCATATTCAGCGGCATCGTTATGAGTTCTCCGAGGCCTTTATCCGCCGTTTGTTCACCCATCTTTTGAACGGTCTGCGTGAAGTGCATGCCAATAAGCTGCTGCACCTCGATATTAAGCCGGCGAACATTTACATCACAATGGAAGGTAAGCCAGTACTGTTGGACTTTGGTGCCGCGCGCCAAGCCTTGACTAAGGATGCGCCTAAACTTCGCGCAATGTACACGGCGGGATTTGCCGCTCCCGAGCAGTACCACCACCAGGAGAAAATGGGCCCATGGACAGACATTTATGCGATCGGCGCAACCATTTATGCCTGTATCGGCGGAATACATCCGCAGCCGGCAAGTGAACGTCTTGAAGATGATCGCATAGACCCGCTGCATGAGCTGGCCAGGCGTGCCTTTTCGGAAGACCTATACGGCATCATTGACTGGTGTTTGCAGCTGGATCACCTTGCCCGCCCACAATCAGCATTCGAATTACAACGGGCGCTGATGAAGGACTCCACACAGTGGCGCGCAGATGTCGTCGCCGGCAGTGCGGACGCTACTTTCACCAATCGCCTCAAGGCGACGCTCAACAAGAAGCTTTTCTGACGAGCGCCTGCCAATGAGATTTACGATATTTCAAGATAGCAAGATTGGCGGCCGCAAAGTCAATCAAGATCGGCTTGCCTATTCCTATTACAAAGACACATTGTTAATGGTGATCGCCGACGGGCTGGGCGGGTATGCCCGTGGTGAAATTGCCGCCGAAATTGCCGTCAACACATTGAATCATCGCTTTCAGGCTGAGGCGCGCACGGTACTGCAACGACCTAGGGAGTTTCTTGAGAGTGCGGTCCACGCCGCCCACCGCGCGATTGTCGCTTTTGCAGATAAACACGACCTGCTGGAGTGCCCGCGTACGACTATAGTTGCAGTAATCCTACAGAACGGCATTGCTCAATGGGCGCATGTGGGAGACTCCCGCCTGTACTATTTCCGTAGCGGTCGCTTGGCGACTGCCACCCAAGATCACTCGCGGGTACAACAGATGGTCGAGGCTGGCGTGATTACATCCGAACAGGCTGCGGTGCATCCAGACCGTAACAAAATCTACAACTGCCTCGGCGGGGTGATACCGCCGACAATCGCCCACTCAGATGAATGGAAGCTACAGGTCGGTGACAGCATCTGGATTTCGACCGATGGGTTTTGGGGGCCACTTAGCGCGGCAGAAATTGCGACAAGGCTATCGACTGAGAATATCTTGTCGCTGGCACCCAAGCTGATGGAAGAGGCGGAAGACAAAGCCGGTGCCGAGTCAGATAATCTGTCCGTGGTTGCCCTGACATGGGAAATGCAGGATGAAGATCTGTCAACAGCCGTTGATGATGGCACGGTAACCATCCCCATGGCGGGGTTTAGCTCAACCATGAACACCACACACGAGTTTGCGGCAGCAAAAGATGAAATCTCTGACGACGAGATTGAAAGAACAATCGCTGAAATTCAAAACGCGATCAAAAGAGTTAACCGCTGAGGCTTTTCGCCTTAACTGCTAATGAAAAGGTAATGTTTAATGTCGCGTTCCGATCATCGAGCCCCACACGAGCTTCGTCCCATCAAAATCACCCGCCGTTATACCAAACACGCGGAAGGATCAGTATTGGTTGAAATGGGTGATACCAAAGTGCTTTGTACCGCAAGTATCGAGGAGAGAGTACCGCCGCATAAGAAAAATTCCGGCGAGGGATGGGTCACGGCGGAATATGGCATGTTGCCGCGTTCCACCAACACACGCAGTGATCGGGAGGCGGCGCGCGGCAAGCAAACCGGCCGCACGCAGGAAATTCAGCGCCTCATCGGTCGCAGCCTTCGTGCGGTGGTGGATCTGAAGAAGCTGGGAGAAAGACAAATCACGTTGGACTGTGATGTCTTGCAGGCTGACGGCGGCACACGATGTGCGTCGATCACCGGTGCATTTGTTGCGTTACATGACGCAATTTCAACTTTGATGGAAAAAGGGGCAATCAAGCAAACGCCCATCCGTGACTTTGTTGCGGCAATTTCTGTGGGTATTGGTGATGCTGGAGTGATGCTGGATCTCGACTACGTTGAAGACTCAAGTTGTGAAACAGACATGAACGTCGTCATGACGGGCTCCGGGATGTTCATTGAAATTCAGGGAACGGCAGAGGGTGTGCCCTTTACCCGCGCGCAGTCTGATCAGCTGTTGGCGCTTGCCGAAGGTGGCATCGCGCAACTGATTGCGGCGCAGCGCGTGGCGTTGGCCGGGTAATCTTGGCGCAGGCTGTTCGCACGCGGTTGGCGGATAGATCGCAGATTGCGACGTCAGGCGACCTCCGTATTGTTGTTCTAACCGCTGCCGATGTTCCGGTCATCCAGCAATTGTATGAGGCGAATCCCGAATACAGCTTGCAAGTGATGGGGCGGCCACCAAAGCCCAATGATGCGCACGACGATTTCCATGATCGACCGCCCACTGATATTCCATTACGCGAGCAGTGGATGTGGGGATTCGTCGATTCGCGTAATGAGCTGATCGGGGTAGCTTGCATTGCTGCGGATCTGTTTGCGCCGACGGTCTGGCACATCGGCTATTTCATGATCGAAACAAAACTGCACGGCGCTGGGGTCGCCCGCGCGATTTATGATGCAATAGAGGCATATATCCGCGACCAAGGCGCGGTCTGGTTGAGGCTTGGTGTTGTTGTCGGGAATGCACCTGCCGAAAGTTTTTGGCCGCGATGCGGATACACTGAAGTACGGACGCGCGACAGTTATGTGTTGGGCGACAAGACCCACGTCGTGCGCGTGATGGTGAAACCCCTTTCTGGAGGAGCGCTTTCGGAGTATTTGCAACTTGTGCCCCGCGATCAGCCCGCCTAGACGCAGGTGAAAGTGGGTTGCGTTCTATCTCGCCTGAAAGCTGACGTCGCCAAACCACGCGGTGACGCTTTCATTGGTCTGGTCAGTGTCGTTGCCTACAGCGACGCCAACGATGCGTGGCGCGGCGGTACCAAACGCGGCGCGAAAGTCGGCGGCAACATCATGCTTTTCGTCAATCCAAGTGTCGGCGTTGGTATTGCCAGACTGTAGTGTCAATATATGTACCCGCGTTGTATAAGGGCTCCAGTGGCGGATGCCAACGGGCGTTTTGTTATTCCACACATAGCACAGCGCGGCCGTCGGGACATCGTTTCCGGCGACGACTCGTGCCATGCGGATCTTCACGCGTTCACTAAACGGTAGTGATTCCAATGGAACATCAAAAAGTACATAGACGCGCGCCGCATAGTCGTCTCCAGACTTTTTGGATGTATCAGCCGCTTCTACGACGCGATTGATTTTCCACCGCCAGGCCAGATGTGATGTTACTTTGGGGTCGACACTCAGGGGAAGTGCCACTGTGCCCGCCGAATCATTCGAGTCGACGCGAAGTACCGTAACGCCAGCGTCTTCAACCAAAGAAAACTTGTTGGCATTAGTTTTGGGGATGCGCAGGATGCGGTATTGATCAGGCAGAGTGGCAGACGGGGCATTCGCGGAGAATGGCAGCACGGTCGATGCGATTGCCAGAGTAACGCCGCATGCGAATCCTATTCCCACCAGCGCTAAGGTAGCGGCGCAAAGATTGCTGGAATGCGTCATCATGTTGGCAGGGAAAACAGCAGAGGTGGCTTGAGTTCTTCAAGACGGGATAAATCTTCAGGTCGATCGACATCCCACAACGTCTCGAGCTCAACGAAAGTTAATCCCGCCCGCTGCAGCGCGTCTCGTTGTTGCGCTAGTACGGTTGACATTCCCCAATCAATGCCATCAAACATGGAAGGCGTAGTCCGGCGCGCCGCAATCAATACGTAACCGCCATCGTCCGCCGGGATCAGAGCGACGTCGCTGTTAGTGAGGCGCACTGCGGCTTGTTTGATATGTTTGCTGGTTATCGCTGGGCAGTCCGCACCGATGATCAAGACCTGGCTAAACTCAACCAGTAGTTCGTCAAAAGTGCGCCGCATACGTTCACCAAGACTGCCTTCCCCTTGGTTGCTAAGAATGCAGTTAAAGTCCTCTGCAAAGTCGGCGAATAACGGATGGTCGGCGTTTGGCGCACAACAAAGCTCGGTGACAAATCTGGTGCGCGTCGCTGCCTCGATGGCGCGCTCAACAAGTGCCGCATGCAACATGGCGGCACCTTCCGCGCCCAAAGCAGGTATTAATCGCGTCTTTACTTCCCCCGGGATTGGTGCCTTGGCAAACACCACGACACAGGTTTTAGCTGCCATAGTAGATCCCGTACAGTTCGCCTGGATTGGCACCGCGCCAATATTGGAATCGCAATTTCCACATCAAAAAAATAGTTCGCCACACGCCATTCTTTTCCCAGCGCCGACCAGACGTGGACAAGCGTGCGGATAAACAGGCTGGTGGAGTGAGTTTGCGCAGTCGTTTGCAGATTTCCACATCTTCCATCAACGGTTGTGAGGGAAAACCGCCAACACGATCAAAGGCAGGTCTGGTCACAAACAATCCTTGGTCTCCTGTCGAAATGCCGCTCAAACGAGAGCGACGATTCATGAACCACGCGACAATAGACAACATGAAGTGTGTGCCTCGAATGTTGACATCGAACCGTCCCCACGTTTGACCACTCTCAATTGCGCTGGCGATTAGCAGGTCTGCATTATTCGGCAGGATCGAGTCTGCATGCAAAAAAAGTAACACGCCGCCGCGCGCGACGGTCGCACCGGCGTTCATCTGTGTTGCCCGCCCCTTGGGGCTTATAACCACCCGGTCAGCGAGTGGCTCGGACTGCGACACGGTTTGATCGTTGCTACCGCCATCAACAACTATCACTTCTGCACCGCGCGCACGAAATGATTGCAGCGGGACTAATGATTGTGCGATTTGTTCAGCCTCATTGTGGGCGGGAATGATAATCGACAAATTCATGGACACATTGTAGCCAACAGCGGTCGATTAACGGACACCTGTGCCGTTTGGTAAAAAAACCGAACTCGCTGATGACGGGCATCTTGGGGCAAATCTACCAATCCAGCCGAGCTACCCCGAAGGCTTCTTCGGGTACCGTTGAGATCGGTTGCACAACATTGCCATCACCTGAAAGTTTGTGCGGCCGGAAACCCGGGTGCGCCCTTAACAGTTCACAAAATCTTCAACGGGCACTCAACGCGAAGCGAACGGCTTCTTTCCACTTGGTACTGTCTCCTAATATAGCGCTGGAGGGCATATCAGCGGGGGTAAATGCGTTTGCCCAGATCGGTTTGGGGAACGTGGCGTCGTCTTGGAAACGCGGGATTACGTGCCAATGGAGATGCGGCGTCATGTTGCCGAGGCTGGCGATATTCATCTTGTCCGGCTCTAGCGACGACCTTAGCGCTGTTTCCACTCGGTACACGGCATCCATGAAGCGATTGCGATCATCGCGCGTGAGATCGGTGATTTCTTTGATGTGTACGTTCCAAATCACGCGGCAGAAGCCGCGATAAGCGGCCTCCGCGCCAGTGACTGCCACCACGCGTAGCTTTGCATCGCGAAACAACAACTCGCCGCCGTCGTTGTTACAGAGCTCACAGACCATGTTCAAACCATTACTGAAGCGACAGCGGCGAAGTGCTTGCCGGCGCAGTCCCTGCGTTTGTCAGGATGGTGGGCGCAGCACCGTTGGCGCTCATCAGCCAGACCACCAGCGTGTTGTCAGGACGCTTCCACACAATATCGAAGATACCATCACCGTTAAAGTCGCCGCTCGCCAGATAGGTCCACGTCGGGTCGGTGGTAGATGTGAACGTTTGGACAGTTTGTTGAAGCGACAGCGTTGAGCCGGTACACGATGCGTTTTGGTCATCCGGATCACCGGTAAAAGCCGGCAGCGAAAGTCCGCTACCATTCAGACTGATTACGCGCACTTCACCTGTGCTGGCGTTGCGACTGAGTACGTCACCGCGTCGATTGCCAGTGAAGTCGGCGAGCTTTAATGCGGTGAATCCTGTCGGAATACTGCCTGCGTTTAAGTTCGCGCACGTTCTCGCCGCTGTGGCCATCAATGCACGCATCGCATTTGCCGGGCTCACATAGATCATGTCCATGGCACCATCGAGGTTGAGGTCGGCGGCTCCAAGAAGAGTCCACGTCAGTGGCGCGCCGCCACGCTTACGGACCTGGGTGACACCGCTGCCGTTGGTAAACCAAATGTAGGAAACACCCTGGTCGTCGATGTTTGCACTCTGGCCGCGAAAGCGCCAGACGAGATCACCGAAGCCATCACCGTCAAGATCGCCAACCGCTTGCACATCCCAAGCCGGCTTCACGTCGCGCAGTACAACCGGTGACGTACCAATAAAGTCCGGCCAGAACTGTGCGGTACCTTGTCCATTCGCATTCAGCAGCGCCGGATTGTCGCGCAACATCGGCAGGTCAGATTTTCCGTTGCCGGCAAAATCCAGCGCGGCTATCAAACGGAAGTCTGGCCCCGGGTCGGCCATATTAGTCCATTGAAAAACGTTGTTGACCAACCGGCCCGCTTGCAATTGATTGTTACTGGCCGCACGCACGACCAGTGCGCTCCTGCCCTGTCCGTCGATATCTACACCGCCGCGGCGCGCAAGTGGTGGCAACGCTGGCAGCGTGCTGAAAGCTGCCGTAACCGACTTGGCGGTATCAACGGTAATCTGGCAGGTTGTTGCCGTCGCAGAGGTACAGCCTGTCCACCCGGCAAAGAAAGATCCGCTACTTGGCTGTGCGGTGAGTGTGACAACCGGCGAACCCGTGAAGCCAAACGAACACGTCGTACCGCAATTAATCCCTGCGGGCGAGGAGCTAACGGTTCCCGTACCGGTGCCGCTGCGTGTGACGGTTAGCATCGTGGTGGTGCTGCCCGCAAGAGGCATAACGAGTTTATCGATCCATGCCGCGTCAAGCCCTTCGATGGTATTTTCATCCTTAACGTATGACCACGTCAGCGTATGTGTCCCCGCCGTAACTGGCAGGCTTACGGAACCCCACGGAACATCGCCTGAAGCGCCCACCAAATTCGCGCCGCTACAATTGCTGCCAATGTTTTGCGCCACGCCATCAATCAAGAACTGCAAACAGTCGTAGGTGGATTCACTCGATACACGCCTGTCGAAGGTTACGTTACCGGCGACAAAGTTACCGGTGAATGCGATTTGCGCTTTCGCGTTATCGCCGATGGGCGCGCTCTTCAGGCTACAAATTCCCTCAGAAGCGCTGTCGGTCGCCACCTGCCACCCTGCAGTCGCTCCCGGAGGAATAGACCAGCCAGTGGTAGGCAGCACGCAGTTTGGCGGGAACACCCCCTGCTCGTTGTCGGCAATCGTCACCGTGGCAACCGCAGTACCAAGATTGGTTCCTACCGGATTGCTCAGCGTCACGGTAAATGATTCCGCCCCCTCCGCAATTGAGTCGTCGATGACTGGAACCACGATGACTTTGGTCGAACCATCGCCTGCTGGCCAGCTCAAGGTGCCCGACGTCGTAGTGTAGTCCGCCCCTGCAGTTGCCGTGCCAGCAGCGGTGGTGTAGCTCACCGATGCGGGACCGCCGATGTTGCCGAGCCGTTGCACGCTGAGACTTGCCGAGCCCGCGCCTTCAGAAACAGCATAAGTCGCCGACTGAAACGAGACCACACCATTTTCAGGTAAGGCGGAGACCCTAAACATACCGCGCCCGTGTGTGACCGCGACGAGGGTGAAATTGTCGTACCAGAATAGTTCACGGACACGAACACTGTTGGGGCCATCGTTGGTTGATGTCCAGGTCACACCGCTGTTTTCTGAGGTGTACACGCCGTTGGCGGCACCGACATAGAGCCAATCGCGCTGGGTCGGGTGGCGCTTCATGTCGTGAATGGTGACGGCCGGTAGACCCGCTGAAATAGGGCGCCAGCTCGTGCCACCGTTGTCCGTCACCCACAGACGGTCTGCCGAGAAACCGGAATAAGATACCCAGACTCGATCAGGGTTATCCGGGTCAATGGTGATGCGGTTGATTGCCGCCGTGGGCATACCGCTCGCCGCGACATTGACCCATTGCGGGGTTGTCGCCAGACCGTTGCTGGTTTTAAAGATGTGTGTTGGCAGACCGGCGGTATTGGAGGCGTTATGCCCGACCCAAATCACATTGGAGTTGCCATTTTGCACAGCAATCGCATTGATATACCGCGTGCTGTTCGGGTTTGTAACCGGCGGCTTGATCGCGCGCCATGCCGGGGCCGCAACCGTCCTCACGTCATCGCTTACCCAAAGTGAATTTGCGCCGACCAGCATTCTGTCAGGGCTATTCGGGTCGAGGATAAATGGTGTAATAAAGTTGGTCTGCTCGGTGGCATTCGGCCCGCAAAAGGTGCCACCGCCTTCGTCCTTTTTGCCTTCGGTGATGCCGTTGCAAATGTAGCCCGAGCCTGCGCCGCCGTAGCGACGGATCGACGCGTAGACATATTCGCCATACGCCGTATTACCACTGGGATCTACCGCTGCATATCCGCCGTCGCCGCCGCCAATACGCGACCACGTGGTGCCTGTGTCAAAGAGCAAGTCGCCATTGTCTTGTGTGCCGCCGATGATTCTGCCGCCGGCAGCAGATGAGCCCGCACCACCATAAAACTGGGTGATACCCAATTCGTTGTTCAGGTTCTGCCAGGTTGACGTACCGTTGGCGCTCGCCGAGAAAATGTTGGTACTGCGAACCAATCCACCGTCATTGCCGATGTAGACCACTGGATTGGCACCGGAGAAATTTGGTGGTGAAACAATCTGGTGATGGTCTGCGTGAGGCTGCGGAAAGCCTGGGCCCGCCGCCTGCCAGGTGCTGATGCGGGTGAAATTCAAGCCGCCGTCTACAGAGCGGTACAAATCCAGTCCGCCGATGACTATGTTTGCCGCGTTGGTGGGGTCAACCCAAATGGTGTTGTCGTAGTCGCCCTGCTGCGCCATGTGTTTAGGCGATGACAGGAACGTCCACGTCTGGCCACCATCGTCTGATTTGTAGACTTCCCCGCGAGATCCGGATGTTTGGTCGGTGTTATCAACAGAGGCGTAGACCAAGCCGGGCGTTGATTTTGCCCACGCGAATTCAGAGCGGGCCGTGCCGCCGCTGCCACGAAGTGCATTAGTGAAGAACTTGGGTGCGTCGGTCCATGTCACGCCGGCGTCGTTGGATACATAGGCAAAACCGCCATTGCCCGAAGCAATGACGCGGTCGGCAACGTTCGGGTCAAACTGAACGTCTAGCGTTGTGCCCGTCCTTACCCGGGTCCATGTTTGGCCCGCGTTGGATGACCGGTAAACACCGCCGCCGTTACCTGCCAGCACGATGTTGGGGTTTGCGGAATGTACCGCGATACGATTGGTCGTCGTCCAATCGGCCCCGCTTGGATTGATGGCGGTGTCGGTGGATGTGGAGGGCAACAAGTTCCATGTCAACCCGCCATCCGTGCTCTTAAACACGCCCACTCCGGCGAATCCGGCAAAACTTTCGCCGGTACCTGCATAAACGACGTCCGGGTTCACAGGGTCGATGGCCATCGCGCCGATAGCAAGGTTGCCGCTGAAGTCGGCCACCGGTCGTATGGTTTGTCCTGCGTTAGTTGTGAGCCAGATACCGCCCGTTGCCGCGCCAATAAAGAAACGGTTGCTGTTTCGGGGGTCGAACACAATGGCGCGGATTCGACCGCCGACGTTTCCCGGCCCCAAGAACGTCCAATTGTTCTGGCGGATACCGGCGGCTTTTGCGAGACCACTTGCGTTCTCGATTCCCATGGCGCGGCGTTTGGTGTCAGCTAGCAACTTCTGCGTCGAGGTCGGCTGATTGCCGTTGTCGTCAGCGTCCCATGTGCGGATGTACTCCTTCGATGGTGCGCGAAGAGCCTTGCGGTTTGGGTCTTTGAGTGTGTTGCGGTGGGCGAGCATGACATTGTTGCGTTCATCCCACGACATTGCGCACACACCGGCGTTGTCGGTTTTGCCGAACTTGCGCAGCGCGGTGAGCATGAGGTCATTGATGTCGAGAACCCGCGAAACTGCGCGATCGTCGCGGGGGTCGATTGTCGCGCACTCATTCTTCGACGCGGGAATGGCACTAGCTGCGGTGCGGATAGTTGTGCTCTGGTGTGCGCAACCGGTTAATGCCGCAATGGCTATACCGGACGCAAGTTTTGCTGCAAACGTGGACGTTGGACGCGAGCGCGAAAGGAATAAAGACATGTTAACTTCCGAGGTTGGGAAAGCAGGCGTCTATTCTATCGTTGGTTTGGCAGACGTCTAGCCCGATTCAACTGGGTGCGATGGTCCCAGCAGCGACAAATCCCTAAAGCAACACGCGCTCTATTCCGCCCTGATTTGCGCGCCCCACAAACTCTGCCATCCAGTTCGGGCCGAGAACGTGTTTGGCGATTTCGACAACAATGTAGTCAGCGGTGGTTCCGCAGGCGTCGCTGCTACTGTTGCGCCCTTCGTATGCCATGGGTCAGGGCAAGGGGACAGGTGCTAGGCCCGGTGGAACTGTGCCGGCGGCATCAATAATTACTGGTGCGATGCCGCTAGGGTTCATTTGCCATACCGTCAAGGTGCCGTCCACGCGTTGCCAAACAATATCGGTAATGCCATCGCCGTTGTAGTCCCCACTGGCAATAAGCTTCCAAGTCGGATCCGCCGTGCCTATCGTTTTTGAGACTTGCGAAACCGTCAACGAACTCGCGGTACATGATGCGTTTTGATCATCGGGTGCACCTGTGTAATCAGGCAACACCAAACCGGCTGCGTCCAGCTGCAACAATCTCACTTCGCCTGATGTCGCATTGCGAATTAGGATATCGCCCTTGCGCCGACCAGCGAAATCGCCAAGCTTCACCGCGGTAAAGCCAGTTGGTATTACGCCGGCTGATAGGTTCGCGCAGGTCCTGCCGGGTGTGGCCATCAACGCGCGGATGGCGTTATCCGGACTCACGTAGATCATGTCAGCACGACCGTCGTCATTTAGATCGAATGCGCCGAGTAACGTCCAATTGAGGGGCGCTCCGCCGCGCTTCCGGACCTGAGAGACACCTTGTCCGTTGCTAAACCAGATATACGAGACCCCGGTGTCGGGCGATTCGCTGACCACATAGCGCCAGACGAGGTCACTAAAGCCATCGCCATCGAGGTCGCCTATCGCCTGCACGTCCCAGACTTTTTTCACTTGGCGCCACAACACGCTTTTGCTTTGATCAAAGCCCGTCCAACTGCGCACGTCGCCGAAGACAGGATCCTGGCTCATGTTCTGTAACGCGATGTCGGATTTGCCGTCGCCGTTAAAGTCACCAGCGCCCAGCAGCCTCGAATCCGTCGCTGGACCGGCTGCCGGCGTGAATACAAATGTGTTATTGATCAGTCGCCCGACCTGCAGTTGACCGGAGGTATCACGGAGCAACAGCGGGCTTTTTCCGACACCGTCAAGGTCAACCACGTTTCGCTTGTTGTTGGGCGGTAGTAACCCCGCGACACCTCCATTGAGCGCAAACGCAGTCACACTGCTCGACGTGTTCGCGGTCACCCAGAGATTGCCGTTTGCATCGTTGACAATTCCAGTCGGTGAACTTCCCGCCGTCGGCATCCGGTACTCAACGATTTGACCGTTCGCCAAGTCGATGCGGCCGATACGACTCGCACTCGAGCCGGTGAACCACATGCTGTTGCCGGGACCAGCGGTAATGCCAAGCGGAGCGGTACCCGCCCTCGGCAAGGCGAACGCGGTCATGCTGCCAGTTAGGGTGACCCGACCCAAGCGGTTGCCGGTACTTTCTACAAACCACATGTTGCCGTCAGGGCCCGCCTGAATGGCGCGTGCATCTGCGGATACCCAAGGAATCGTAAAGCTGGTGAAGGTCCCAGTGGGTGTGAGCCGCCCGATGACACGCGCCCCAGAATCAGTGAACCATAAATTGCCATCCGGCCCGGCGGCAATGCCGCGCGGGGCTGCGGATGACCACGGGATCGTAAATTCTGTGAAAACGCCAGCCGGGGTGATGCGACCGATCTTGGCCCCGGCAATCTGGGTAAACCAAATGTTGCCATCCGGCCCTGCAGCAATACCACGCGGCTGACTTGCAGCAGTGGGAACCTGAAATTCGGTAATGACGCCAGATGGCGTGATGCGGCCAATGCGATTGGCATCGAATTCAGTAAACCAGATATTTCCATCAGCGCCGACGGCGATATCAAACGGACCTGCCGCCGCCGTTGGCAACGCGTATTCGGTGAGCGTACCCTCGGGCGAGATTTTGGCAATCGAATTTCCGCCGCTGTTGGTGTACCAGAGAGTATTGTCGTTGCTACGCGCAATATAAAGCGGCCCACCCACCTTGCCTGCGCTACGCTGAACCAGCGCACTTGTCGCGTACGCGGTACCCTGCAAAGCCAAAACAAAGTTGCCCGCACTGGTGGCAATAGTGAGTGTCCCGGTACGCGTGCCCGCTGCGGTTGGGTTGAATCGAACCTGAATCGTGCAATTTGCACCGCGTAATAGCGTTACGCCTGCGCATGCATTTGCGGAAATCGAAAAATCGCTACCGCCGCTCACACCCGCAGTCAGGGTGGAAGCATTTGAATTGTAATTGGTGACCTTGACCGTAACGCTCTGATTTGGCCGACCAACATCAGCGTCGGCAAAACCTAGGAAACTCGAGGTGCCGATGGTCTGATCGCGGGTCAGACGGAGTGCGGCGGCCGCATCAACAATACCCGCGCCGCAGCGAACTGTTGTGCAAGTGGTGTCAGGAAACGGCCTTGCCGTCGCCTGCAAAATGTTGACGACTGCCGCCAAGTCAAGCTCCGGCCGGATCGCCAACATGAGCGCGATGACGCCTGTAACGGTCGGTGCAGCGAAACTGGTTCCGTTGGTACCCACGTAAGTGGCTTGTGCGGGTGTGGTGGTGCCAGTGTTGCCGGTGGTGACGTATTCTCCGCTCTCTCCACCCGGTGCAGCAATTGTGATTTTGCTGCCGAAGTTTGAGTAAGACGCCTTAGATCCGGCACGGTTGGTCGCGCCGACGTTGATGATGCCTTGGCAAGTGGACAACGAGCCATCATCCTCTAAATCATCGTTACCCGCAGATACGACAACAATTTTGCCTGCATTGACGAGTTGATCAATGGCGCGCTGATAGGTCGTTCTGCATGTGCCCTTGCTACCCAAACTCAAATTGATGATTTTGGCCGGGTTCGGATTCTCTGGTATGCCGCTCACCGTCTGGCCACCCGCCCAGAGCATGCCGTCGGCAATATCAGAGGTGAACCCGCCGCATTTGCCCAGCACGCGCACCGGGAGGATGTGCGCGTTCCAGTCGATGCCGGTCACGCCCACACCGTTTTGGGCGATGGCACCAATTGCGCCTGCGACCATGGTGCCGTGCCAGCTCGAATTGCGTACGGTGCAATTGGCGAACTGTGTGATGGATTTATCCGCGCTGTTAATCCAGTCGCCGGGGTCGCTTGGATCGTCGTCGCGCGCGTCGTTGTCGTTGGCACGAGTCACATCCGTCACAAAATCATACCCCGGCAAAATGCGTGACTGTAAATCCGGGTGTGTGGTGATGCCGGTATCCAACACAGCAACAACCATATTTGTACTGCCCGTCGAGATGTCCCAAGCGGTGGGCGCATTGATGCCGCCTAGCGGATCACTGAGATGCCACTGTAGAGCGTAGTTCGGGTCGTTAGGAACGACGGTTGGAAACGCAAGCTGATCCGCCTCGGCATAATCAATCGCCGCATTTGCCGATATGCGCTTCGCAATTGCGGTGGCCTCTGACAAGGACATTTGCCGTGGCAGGCGCATCACCATCGCCCCACTTGCCATGTCACGGATGAATTCAAGTCTGACACCTGATATGTCTTCCAGCTGAACCGACAACTCCTGCCGCTGCTTGATAGGTGTTGGCTTGAGCTTCTCTGCTTTGAATTTGACGATTAGTCGGTCGGTGTAATCACTTCCGTCAAAGTCAGTAGCCGCAAGGGTTTGGATTTGCTGTCCGGTAGCCGCGTGGCAGCACACTGCCGTGATTAGGATGGTCGGCAGAAAGAGTTTTGCGAATCGCATCAATGAGCCAGATCGGGTTGAAAGTCAACGCTAGAATGATTGCGCATGTTAATGAAGTGCGAATCGATTATAGACAGTTTAGTCCGCCGCGCGTTCAATTCCGCGAACCAAAATCATCGCCACTGGGTAGAAATCGGTAATCTGCCTTCCCTCTGAATACCGGAGAGGGATTCAGGTTGGGGGAGATTGGCTGCGATGAAAACTAAAGCAGTACGCGCTCGATCCCGCCCCGGTTAGCCCGCCCCACAAACTCTGCCATCCAGTTCGGGCCGAGTACGTGTTTGGCGATCTCCACGACAATATAGTCAGCCGTAGTGCCGCTATCGTTGTCATATCGCGACAGCCCCTGCAAACACGATGGACACGAAGTGAGTACTTTCACCGGCCCGCCGAAGCCATCCGCGCGGAGTTTGTCCGCGCCCTTTTTCATTTCCTCTTCCTTGCGGAAGCGGACCTGGGTCGAGATATCGGGTCGGGTGACGGCGAGGGTGCCGGATTCGCCACAGCATCTGGTATTTTCATCGACCTTGTTCTCGCCCATCAGTTGCCCCACAACCTTCATCGGCTGGTAGGTTTTCATCGGACTGTGACAGGGGTCGTGATACATGTAGCGCACACCAGTGACGGCATCAATCTTCATGCCCTTTTCGAGCAGGAACTCATGAATATCGAGCAGTCGGCACCCGGGGAAAATCTTCTCGAATTCATATTTTTGCAGCTGGTCCATGCAGGTACCGCACGACACCACTACCGTCTTGATATCCAAGTAATTCAAGGTGTTGGCGACACGATGGAACAACACACGATTGTCGGTGATGATCTCCTGCCCTTTGTCGGCGTTTCCGGAAGCGGTCTGCGGATAACCGCAACACAAGTAGCCCGGCGGCAAGACGGTTTGTACCCCAACGTCATACAGCATCGCTTGTGTCGCCAACCCAACTTGGCCGAACAGTCGCTCAGAGCCGCAACCGGGGAAATAGAACACTGTCTTGGTATCGACTGTCGTGCGTGACGCGTCGCGGATAATCGGAACGACCTTGTTGTCTTCGATATCAAGCAATGCCCGCGCGGTCTTTTTTGGCAGACCACCTGGCATCGGTTTGTTGATGAAATGGATGACTTGCGCCTTGATCGTCGGCTTTCCCACGGTGGCGGGTGGGCGTTTGGTTTGAATCTGCGGCAGGAAAAACTTTCTGGCCAAGCTGTTGGCTGCGCGCTGTATCTTGTAACCCCAATCGATCATCAAGGTCTTGGTGAGCTTGATGGTGGTTGGGTCGGTCGCATTCAGATAGAACATCGACGCGGCAGTACCCGGGTTGAATTTCTTCTTCCCTTCCTTGCGCAATAGGTTGCGCATGGCCATCGAGACATCACCAAAATCAATATCCACCGGGCAGGGGTTCTCACACTTATGGCAAACCGTGCAGTGATCAGCAACATCCGAGAACTCGTCGAAGTGGCGCAGCGAGATGCCGCGACGTGTTTGTTCTTCGTACAAGAACGCCTCAATCAACAAAGACGTACCAAGGATTTTGTTGCGCGGGCTGTATAGCAGATTTGCGCGCGGTACGTGTGTCGCACAGACCGGTTTGCATTTACCGCAGCGTAAACAGTCTTTGATCGAATCGGCGATAGCACCGATATCGGATTGCTCCATGATTAGCGACTCAGCACCAAGCAAGCCAAACGATGGCGTGTAGGCGCGTGCGAGGTTGCCCCCCGGCATTAATTTGCCAGCGTTGAAGCGCCCCTGCGGATCGACCTGTGCCTTGTAGTCAAGGAAGGGTTTGACTTCGTCGTCCGTCAGAAACTCAAACTTCGTGATGCCGATGCCGTGTTCACCTGAAATCACGCCGTTGAGATTGCGGGCGAATGCCATGATGCGGGCCACGGCTTCGTTGGCCTCTTGCAGCATGCCGTAGTCATCAGAGTTAACGGGGATGTTGGTGTGAACATTGCCATCACCGGCGTGCATATGCAGAGCGACGAATACACGCGAGTGCAAGACTTCTTTATGGATGGCGTCGAGTCGCTTGAGGACGCTAACAAACATCCGGCCACCAAAAATATCCGCTAACCGCGCGCGAATTTCGGTCTTCCATGACGCGCGAAGGCTGTAGTTTTGCAGAGATTGGAAGACGGTCGTGATATTCGCCACGCTCAGGTCGGCGTCATCGACGTTGCCAAACCCGGATCCCCTCATCGGCAACCGCGATACCGGCGCGTCAAGATTGTCAAGGTAGAACTGCCAACGACCGCGAGTTTCTGCAAGCACTTGGTGCGCATCGTCGACACGTGTGCCGACGATCTCGTCGTGGGAGATGTTTTCATCTTCCAAATCCAACGGTAGTCTGCCGGAGACAAACTCGGAGAGACGATCAATCAGGCGAATCTTGTTTTTGAGCGACAACTCAATATTGATACGCTCGATACCTTCGGAATAGTCGCCGAGTCGGTCGAGCGGAATTACCACATCTTCATTGATCTTGAAGGCGTTGGTGTGTTTGGCGATCGCGGCTGTGCGAGCACGATCCAGCCAAAATTTCTTGCGCGCATCGGCGCTAACGGCGATAAACCCCTCGCCGTGCCGTGCGTTGGCCAAGCGCACTATCTGACTCGCGGCTTCCATCAATGCGTTCTCATCATCCGACACGATGTCGCCGATGAGCACCATCTTCGGCCGCTGATTTCTACGCGACTTGGTCGCGTAGCCCACCGCTTTTAAGTAACGCTCATCGAGATGTTCCAAGCCTGCCAGTACCGCGTGCGAATGGCCGTCGATGTAGTTCTTGATTTCGACAATCGACGGCACTGCTTCTTTTACCTGTCCGAAGAATTCCAAACACACCGTGCGGATATGTTTGGGCATGCGATGCAGAATGAAACGGCCCGAAGTGATGATGCCGTCGCAACCTTCTTTTTGAATGCCCGGTAGCCCCGATAAAAATTTGTCAGTCACATCTTTGCCGAGACCGGTTTTGCGGAAAGATGGCCCCGGGATGGCAAGCGTCTTTTGCTCCTTGATGTTTTTTCCCGACTCATCGAATGTGGTCACACGAAATGTCGCAACAGGAACATCGTGAATCTTGCCCAGATTATGGTCAAGCCGCTCGACTTCCATCCACAGCCCGTGCGGCGTGACCATCCGCCACGACGCGAGATTGTCCAGCGCGGTTCCCCACAACACGGCTTTTTTGCCGCCGGCGTTCATGGCGATGTTGCCGCCGATACAGGAGGCTTCAGCGGATGTCGGATCACAAGCCCAAACCAAGCCCGCCGCATCGGCCGCCTCCATTGCGCGTTTGGTGACGACGCCTGCCTCACAGCGGATGGTAGCGACCGCGTCGGTGACGCCGGGCAGGGCGATGCGCTCCACGGCACCCAAGGCGTCCAACTTCTCAGTGTTGATAACGGCTGAATTTTTGGTCAGCGGAATGGCACCACCGGTGTAGCCGGTTCCACCACCGCGCGGAATGATGGTCAATTTGAGCTCGATCAAGGCACGCACAATTGGCGCGACTTCTTCTTCGCTGTCGGGATAAATCACCACAAACGGATATTCGACGCGCCAATCGGTTGCATCGGTCACATGTGACACACGCGCCAGCCCGTCGAAGGCGATGTTGTCGCGGCGCGTGACCTTGGCCAGTCGCCGCTCTACTTTCTTGCGCAGATCCCACGTATCGCGGAATTCCTTTTCGAACTGATCGACGGCAGCGTGAGCACGCTGCAGCAGGCCGATCACCTTGTTGGATTTGAGATCGCTGTCGCCGTCTGACGCACCATCCTCCGCTGTACCGCCGTCTTCGTGCAGGTCAGTCTGACGACGTTTTTCAATTTCGTGCAGGCGATGGCGCATCGCCTCGATCAACATGGCGCGGCGTTTTGGGTTGTCCAGCAAGTCGTCTTGCAAGTACGGATTACGTTCCACTACCCAGATGTCGCCCAATACCTCATACAACATCCTCGCGCTGCGTCCCGTTTTTCGCTGATCGCGGAGCTGGTTCAGCGTCTCCCAGGCGTCGGTGCCCAACAGCCGGATGACAATCTCGCGATCCGAGAAAGACGTGTAGTTGTAGGGGATTTCACGCAGTCGGGGCGTATGGTGCTCGAACAACGTCCCGTCGTTGGAAGCTGCTAACGAACGGGAGATGGGGGCGCGTGGAACAGCAACGCTGGGTACGGGTGCAGCCATAACAACGATTACCTTTGTGGATGCGAAATTGCATTCGTCGATGGATTTTATCGCAGCGCAACATGAGGGCAGTGGCTTTGGGTGGCAATCTCCCGCGTGCTAACATTTCTGACGCAATTTCGAAAATCGTTCAAACCGTAGACGCGCTGCGACTCGGGCTGTTATGCGCCAAACATTTGCAGTGTGCGTCGCTGTTGTCATATTCGAGGCTATCAAGACTAACTGATAAAACTCGCCTATTGGCGGGCAATTTCCGAAATAAATGGCCGAAACCCCCCGCCAATAGTCGATTTTTCTGAAGCTCGGTTGTGTCTGCGTTCGTCGGCGCATGTTTGCTTTCCGCTGCGGCTGCGCCGACTTTCCTCTTTTATCCCTTTTGAACAACCACCACCAATGACCACCACCGCCCTTCGAATCGCCTCTCGTGAAAGCCCGCTCGCCATGGTGCAAAGCGAATGGGCAGCCGCTCAACTGCGCATGTTTCATCCGGGGCTCGAAGTCTCAATCATTGGAATGACGACCAAGGGCGACCAAATCCTTGACAAGCCGCTGGCCCAAATTGGTGGTAAAGGACTTTTCATCAAGGAGCTCGAAGTTGCAATCGAGGAAGATCGTGCCGACATCGCCGTGCATTCGATGAAAGATGTACCGATGGTAATGCCGCCCGGTTTTTCGCTCATCACCGTTGGACTGCGCGAAGATATTCGTGACGCGTTTGTCTCCAACAAGTACGGCGGCCTGGATGAACTGCCGGCAGGTGCGATCGTTGGCACCTCGAGCTTGCGCCGCGAAAGTCAAATTCGTCATTTCTATCCGGGCCTGAAAATTGCGCCGCTGCGCGGCAATGTGAATACACGTTTGCGCAAATTAGATGACGGCGAATTCGACGCCGTGATTCTTGCCGCTGCCGGGCTGAAACGGCTGGGCTTCGGCGCACGTATTCGCAATACGCTCGATACAAATCGCTTCATTCCAGCTGTAGCGCAAGGCGCGTTGGGCATCGAATACGCGACCGACCGGGCGGATGTACCAAGACTATTGGCACCCTTCATCAACCCGGCCACAAAGGCGATGGTTGACGCTGAGCGCGCGTTTGGCCGGCGTTTATCGGCGAGTTGTGACGTGCCGCTCGGGGCGACTGCGACCGTTGAAGGGGCGCGACTCTCGCTTTCGGGTTTTGTCGCAACGCCCGATGGCAGCCGACGCATTGCCGCCATTGAAACCGGGGCGATGACTGACGCTGACGTAATCGGTACCGCGTTGGCGGAACGTCTGCTTGCGGATGGCGCAGAGGACATACTCGCAAGTTTGCTCGCCCTTGCAGGGCGCACGCTTGCGCCGCCTAGTCGCGCGGTTTAGCGCCTGAACTGCGGCACCATGTCACTCAAAGGTTTGGACGTCATTGTCACTCGCCCGCGCGAAAGCGCGGATGCGACCGTGAGGGCACTAAACGCGGCGGGAGCGACGGCAGTGGCCTTGCCGCTGCTAGAAATCAGTGCGCTTGAGGCGGCCAAGGTGCCGCTGGCATCGCCGCCGGATGCCATCATTTTTGTCAGTAGTCATGCCGCCGAATATGGCGTACCGGAATTGTCGAGGCAGCGCATGATTGCCAACGCGGCGGCACCACAGGAAGTCTATGCGGTCGGGCGCGCTACTGCCAGCCGCCTAGCAGCACTTGGTCTGGTGCACGTAAGTACCCCCGCGAGCGGAGAAGATAGTGAAGCACTTCTAGCAGAACCGACCTTCGCCTCCCCCGCTGGCCGCAGTATCTTGATCGTCAAGGGTGCGAGTGGAGGCGGCGGTCGGCAACTACTGGAAGATACGCTCGTGCAGCGTGGCGCGATTGTTTACAACCTGGTGTGTTATCGGCGCGAACTCAAAACGCTGACTGCGGCGGAGCGACGGCAGCTCGCCGTCGGGGTACGTAATGGCGCTGCTGTGCTGATTGGCAGCGTCGAGACGCTCGAGAGTCTCGGCAACAATCTGGCACGGGAAGAGCTTTCGTTGGCCGACGTGGCGCATATGTTGGTGCCGCACCGGCGTGTGGCGGGAGCGGCAATGACGGCCGGGGTGCCCCGTGTCTCGGTGGTGTCTCTGGAAGACAACAAACTGGTGGAAACCCTTTCCACTCTACAGGCTTAGGTTGCATCGACTGCGCGCATACGGTTGAATAACGATATGGATAACGAGTACGAGACATCTTTGAAGGCTTCCCCGGCACCGCGATCTGAGTTGACGAACTCTTCGATTGCGTTCGCGTCGGCGATTGGCATCGCTGTTTTGGCGTTGTTGCTGGCCATTGTCGGCTGGCTGTCGGCGTCGAATGGACGGGCGGAGTTAACGCAGGCGCTGGGTAGCAAAATTGCCGAAATCGATAAAAGCAGCAAGGATGTTGCAAGTCGCAATGAGGCGTTGCTCCGTGACCTGCGCGATGCGCAGAATCGTGTGACACAGCTCGAAGGCAAACTCGGCGAATTTCAGGGCCAACGTGTCGCCATCGAGGAAATGGCGCGTGATCTCGCCCGCACTCCGGAAGACTGGTTATTGGCCGAGATTGAACAAACCCTTAACATCGCCAGCCGCGAGTTGATCCTCGCGGGGAATATTCGTGCGGCCATTGTGGCGCTACAAACCGCCGACCAGCGGCTTTCGCGTGCAGAAAAACTGCAAGCCGCGCCGCTGCGGCGCGCCATTACGCAGGACCTTGAACGACTCAAAGCCATTCCTGCAGTTGATACACAAGGCATTGCGCTCAAGTTGGACAACATATCCGCGTTGGCTTCGTCACTCCCATTGGCGGTGCCGACCAGCATAAAAGATCTGGAGGGACTACGACCGAGCGGACTGGCCGAGGCGGGGACGGATCTGCCGTGGTGGCGGCAAATCTGGCGCGACTTTGCACACGAGATGAGCGATCTGATACGTATTCGTGAAATCGAGCCCAATGAGGCTTCGCTAATTACGCCGCAGCAGGCGATATTTGTGCGTGAGAGTTTGAAGTTGCGACTGCTGTCGGCACGCACCTCGCTGTTAGCGCGCGATGAGGCAAACTTCAAAGAGGACTTAAAAACTGCGCGGGAGTTGATTGCCAAGTACTTTGACCAAAAGGCTAAAGTGAATCAAAACGTGGTGGCGAATTTGAAGCAGCTTGCAGACAATTCGGTCTCGATTGCCACGCCAGACATCGTGCAGAGCTTAAATGCTGTTCGTGCGGCGAGAGCGGCGCGCGAGCGACCCGACCGTTAAGCGTGGTGGCATGATGACCAATAAGCCAATCCGCTGGGCAATCTGGATGTTTGCAATGGCCGCATTGGCGGTTGCGTTGGCACTTGCCGGGCGATACGGCGCCGGATACACGGTGTTTGTTATACCGCCTTGGCGCATTGAAATGTCGATGATCATGTTTTTTCTACTCATCATCGCGTTGGGTGGTTTGTCCTACTTTGTGGTGAGACTCTCGATTCGAGCTGCTGAACTACCACGGCAGCTTCGTCAGCAAAAACGAGAACGGGAGAAGGCACGCCTTCTGGCTGATTTACACAACAGCCTAGGTGCACTGTTTAGTGGCCGGTTCGACGACGCGGAAAAGCTGGCGAAACGTGCCATGTCAGCCAAAGAGGACGTTGAGGACGGCGGTGAAGATCTGCGCCATCTCGCGACCGCACTCGCCGCGTGGGCCGCACACGAGGGCGGAAACTTGCCGGCCGCATTGCCTTATCTTGAGACTATCCAGTCAAGCCGGTCGGCAGATATGCGTGATGCGTCAAAAGCCTACATGTTGCTGGCAGAAGGGCGCGCTGGCGAGGCGCTGCCGGTTCTGCAGGCGCTTGCGGAAAAGGACCCGACCAATATTGGCGTTCTAAAGATGAAGGTCGAGGCGGAGATTGCCGCCCGCGCATGGAGTGATGTCTTGCAGACGCTAGGGCCGCTTAAACGCACCGGCCTTATGCCTGCGGCTGCGGCGGACGCGATCCGACTAAACGCGGAAGTCGAATTAGTGAAGTCACGGCCCGCGCAGCGCGATAGTCTACTTGACGCCTGGCGAAAGCTTGATACGGCCATACGCTACCAACCGGTACTCGTCGACACACTCGCGGCGCGATTGATCGCGTTGGGTCTGGGCAACGATGCCGTGGCCGTTCTGGAAGAAACCATTGACCGGCTTACGGGCGAACAGTGGAGCCCGCAATTGCTGGTGCGGTATGCGCAGGCGAAGTCTGACTCTACATTGGCGCAGATTGAGCGCGCCGAAGGTTGGCTGCGCCAGCAACCACGAGACGCCGCCTTGCTTGCCGCGCTCGGCAAACTGTGCATGCGTCAGGCCTTGTGGGGCAAGGCGCAAAGCTACCTCGAAGCGAGCGTCGCGCTGGCACCGTCACTCGATGCCCATATGACGCTGGCACGCTTGATGGAACAGACCGGCAAGCCCCAGGAAGCCATGCGCCACATCCGCCGCAGCGCCGAATTGGCCAACCAAGACCAGCGCGGTCGCGCGGAAAGCGTTGCCGAGTGACCGCGCCTGACCGGGCGCGGCCGCCGTTGCCAGAGGGCTATACGCTTCGGTGGGCAGAGGATGCGAATGCGTTGGGTGATGCGCTCTTCAGCGAAATTCATCACTATCTGTCGGTCGAGTCATATTGGGCGCGGGGCATTCCGGCCGCAACCCTGCTTAGGGCCGTTTCGAACTCACTCTCGGTTGTGGTCACCAAGACTGGCGGCGAGGGCGAAAAATTGGTGGGGTTTGCCCGCATCGTAACCGACCGCGCCACCTATGCGTATTTGTGCGATGTGTTCGTCTTGCCGGCGGCGCAGGAAAAAGGATTCGCGCGCGCCATGCTGCACGCCATTGACGCGCACCCGGACCTACAAGGCCTGCGCAGATGCATGTTGATGACCCGCGACGCCCACGCCTTGTATGCCAAGTTTGGTTACGTGGGTCTGCGGGATCCAACCCGGGCAATGGAGCGGCATGATCCAGACGCCTACGTTCGACCAATAAAACCCTCGCAATAACAGGCATTATCAAGCAAAAGCGCCGCAAACGCCCGCCAATTGGACACTTTCGATAAATGAACGACTTCCCCCAAGCTAGCGGTAGCGCCTTGGTCGGCCCAAGCGGACAACTTGGGTTGGGTCTGGCCGGCGCGACGGCGCGTGCCCGCGCGCTGGCACGCTACGAAATTTTGGGCACGCCACCAGAGGCGGTGTTTGATGAGATCGCACGGCGCGCAGCCGAAGTTTTAAAGGGCGCATATGGTGCCATTTCATTTTTTGATGATGCGCCGGAAGGCGGCGTCGAGTGGTTCAAGTCGGCAGTCGGTTTGCCCGCCCGTCAACTAGCGCGCACCGATGCATTTTTCTTGCTATACGCCGCAGGTGCGTTGCCGCCCAATGGCGGCGGGATGGAAGCCCGCACGCCATCGCGCTTCTGCATCATCAATGACACGCTTTCCGACAAGCGTACACGCGATCATCGCTGGGTCGCCAATGCGCCGCATCTGTGCTTCTACGCCGGCGTATTGATTCTGTCACGCGAGCGTCTGCCCATCGGTGTGCTGTCGGTGTTTGACGTGTTCGGACGCGAACTGAAGTCAGTTGACATCGAAGTCATGGTGAACCTCGCGGATTTGGTGTCCTCTCGACTAGAGGCACGCGCGGAAGCGCGACGCGAACGGCGCGAACGACACGGCAGCAAGTTCCCCACCGAAGCGCATCCGTCGGTGCCGCCAAAAAAAGCCGCCAGCGCAGGAGAGGAGCACGTCTCCAATCTCACGCGTGAATTCGTCCAGCTCGAAGAGTTGCTCGAAGACGAAATCGCGACGCGGCAATCCACCGAAATCAAGCTGCGCGAAGAAAAAGAATTTTCCGACGCGGTCATTAGCAGTCTCCCCGGCGCGTTCTTTATGTTTGATAGGCACGGTCGCATGGTGCGCTGGAACCGCAGCTTTCGCGAGCACACTGGCTACGCTGAACCCGAAATCGCCGGTATGCGCGCGGTTGATTTCATTGCGCAGCATGATCGCGCCTTGGTGGCTGATGCCATTCGGCGCATTCTGGAACGCGGCGACGAGCTGACGTTGGAAGTCGATATGACGACCAAAGATGGCCAAGAGTCGCCGTACCTGCTTCACGGTCGCGGCTTGGAAATCAATGGCGAACGCTACTGCATCGGCATGGGGCGGGACATCAGCGAGCGCCGCCGTGCCGAGCGAGAGATGCTCGACGCCAAAGAACGACTGGACTTGGCGCTCGAAGGCTCAAGCCTAGCACTGTGGGATTGGGACCTTGCCACCAGCGAGGTGTTTTTCAGCGAAGGCTGGGCCAAAATACTGGGGGTCACTGCCGAAGGTACCGGCAGCGCAATTCTGCGGGGCGAGCAAGTCGTTAGCTTCAATCACGTCGAGGACCAGCCACGGTTCGAAGCGGCGATGGCGAATGCGCTACGCGGCGCGAGTGACGAATTTGCCTGCGAGTACCGAGTGCCCGACGCCGTCGGCAACTGGATATGGCTGCATTCGTCTGGCAAAGTAACCGAACGCGACGCAAGTGGTCGGGTCCGTCGAATGACCGGCACAACTGCAAACATCACCGCGCGCAAAGCGGCCGAAGAGCGGGTTGAGTATCTCGCCACCCGCGATCCGCTAACTGGGCTGCCAAACCGTATGCTGCTCAACGACCGGCTCGCTTTAGGGCTGGCCAATGCCGCGCGCAAACAATCTCGCCTCGCCTTTATGTTTATTGACTTGGATCGTTTCAAGACAATCAACGATTCCCTCGGCCACGATGTCGGCGATGAGTTGCTAAAGCGCGTTGCTTCGCGCCTTTCGGCTTGTGTGCGGGCGAGCGACACGGTTGCGCGCCTCGGCGGCGACGAATTCGCCATCATCCTCGAAAATCTATCAATTGACGGCGAGGAGGCGCAAAACATCGCCGAAAAGATGATCTTCTCACTTGCGGCTCCCATCCGGGCAGGTGAGCATCAACTCAATACATCCTGCTCACTCGGCATTGCGGTTTTTCCAGACGACGGGGGTGACGCGCAGACAATCATGAAACACGCGGACCTAGCAATGTATGACGCCAAAGCCAAAGGACGCAATAACTACCAGTTTTTTTCTGATGCGATGAATGCCAAGGCGCAAGAGCGGCTGGCGATAGAAAACTTGCTCAGGCTCGCGCAACGTAAAGGGGAGCTGCTGCTTTACTATCAGCCACGTCTTGGGTTTGCGACCGGCGAAGTCACCGGTGTGGAAGCTTTGCTGAGATGGAATCACCCACAACTCGGCTTGGTTACGCCGGATTACTTTATGAGCGTGGCCGAAGACTCCGGCCTCATGGTGCCAATCGGTGAGTGGGTATTCGAAGAAGCCTTTCGACAGGTTGCGGCGTGGCAACGCAAATCGGAACGCAGCCTCGCCGTGGCGGTGAACCTGTCCGTAGCGCAGATGCTTGATCCCAAACGCTTGATGGCTGCCATTGAGGGTGCGCTCGACAAATCGGGGTTAGATCCGCACGACGTTGAGCTTGAGCTGACCGAGAGTATGTTGTTGAAAAACAGCGACGAGGCCGCAGCGGTGTTGCAGCGACTTGGTGAATTGGGGGTAGGCATCGCCGTGGATAATTTTGGCACAGGGGTATCGTCACTCTCGTACCTGCGCCAGTTGCCGATCGATTCCATCAAGGTTGATTCCAGCTTTGTGCGCGACATCGGGACTGATCCGAATGACGAAGCGATCGTCCGCGCCATCATTGCCATGACGCACTCGTTAAAGCTAAACGTTGTTGCGGAGGGCGTGGAGCGCGAAGAGCAATACCGGGTCTTGCGCGATTTGGAATGTGACGAATACCAAGGATTCTATTTTTCTAAGCCGTTGCCGCCGGAGGAGTTTGAAGCGGAATTTTTATAGCGCACCGTTGTGGCGATTGAGGATCGACGATTTTTCGGCCATACAAGCTGCGCTTGCCGAGCGAGTTTTGACATCATATTTTGATGCCGCAAACCAAATGAAAAACAATTTGACTTCGTCCCTCGCGCTGGTGACACATAGCACTAGAAAACCAAACTGCTTTCCTATGCGCCTTAACTTTTCCCGCAAGCCTAGCTTGATTTTTTGCTTGGTGGTTTGTCGTCAGCGCGTTGTTCCCGATTAGCCTGAATATTTCACCATAGTTGTAAAAAGAAATCGGCGTTGACTCTTATCTCTTCTATGATGGAGGTATCGAATCAACACACAAAAGACGAGCAACGCCGATGCCAAATTGTACTGAAGCTTTAGCGTCGAGGCGACTTGAATTTGGGCACCTTGGGCGACGCGTCATCGAAGGCCGCTTTGATGTAGGCAACATGACCCGCGACGGCGGTGTGATGTTACTGGCCAAGTTGGATCAGCGCCTAGGATTGACCGACGCTGCCGCCCGATGCATTACCGATCCCCGCGAACCCTCCACGATCACCCACAGCATCCGCGACATGCTGCGCCAACGCGTGTATGGACTGGTACAAGGCTGGGAAGACCTCAACAATCACAGCCAACTGCGTCATGACATCGCCTACCAGACCGCAGTCGGACGCGAACACGACGTGGCCAGCGCACCGACCTTATGTCGGCTGGAGAAGCTCGGCAAACGGACGGTCGCCGTCAAGCTCCATGAAGTGCTGGTCACCCGGTTACGGCAAGTGTGGCCCGGCGTCAGAATCGT
>Ga0315900_10001873_pt1 | contig 33156 bp, 28 predicted proteins | sample LakEriMetagenome_FD_203521 | JGI IMG/M metagenome (GOLD analysis project Ga0315900, IMG submission 203521) | Freshwater fungal communities from buoy surface, Lake Erie, Ohio, United States - Buoy 12 MA114 | ecosystem: Environmental > Aquatic > Freshwater > Lake > Lake biofilm | place: USA: Lake...
CGCCCGTGTGCAGGTTCGGCATGGCTGCAAGTTTTGCAGGGATGGGCGCGGAAGGACGGATGGACGCCCAGCCGGGCATGAGCAGTCCTTGGAATCGTGGCTGGTGCCGGCTCAGGCGCTCAAACTCCACCTTCACCTCTTCGGGAATCCAAACCTGCTGAAACAATAGCGGCAGCAGGTCGGCCTGCCCGACGCAGCAGAGGTTCAGGATTACCGACGTGTCCGCCACAACGATCATGCCGGAAACAACTGGCCGAGCGTGTTGAGATCGTCCTGAAGATCAGCGGCGGAGTATTGGCGCGGAATCTCCCGCTCGTGCAGCGCGGTCTGGAAGCTCACGAGGTCCGTGCCGGCCAAATCCGCGCCTGCAACCGCGCTGATTCTGCCGCGTGCATACAGCGCGCATGCCAGCTCCAAACGCAGATCATCCGCGCTGAAGCGCCGGATGGCGCTGATTTCTGGAAGTTCCAAAGTCATGCACGAAGTCTATTCACCCCCTCCCGTGCTGACAAGACGTGATTTGAGCATCAAAACACGCCAGCCGCTTTCCGTCCCACCCAAAACACACCCAACAGCACCACCAGCAGCCCCGCCCATGCCGGATGCGCCCACAGCGGCAGGCGGCGTTCTTGAAAAGCGGCTTCGGGAATCGCAGCGATGGCATCGACGATGCTTTGCGGCTTCGTCGCGTCCAAAACTTCTCCTTTGGTGAACTGGGCGATCTCACGCAGCACGTCGATCCGTGCTGGCTGGCCGCGTTTTTCGCGGCTGGTGCCTTGAATTGAGATTTTCGTCTCCAAACTCGATCCCGCTTCCGCGCAGCTCAGCATCACGCGATGCTCGCCAGGCTCGTTGGGCGTGAAAGTGCCATTGAACAGGCCCCAGGCTTCTTCTCCAGCCGGTAGCAGCCGCAAGCTCGATACCTTGCCGCTCGGCGCTTCGATTTGCGCGATGACCGCGCCCTCGCGCAGCGGTTCGCCAGTGAGGCTCATGACGTTGGCATTCAGCGTGAGCACATCTCCGGTGCGGGGGCGATCCGGCGAGTAAAAGAGGCGCATCTTGTCGCCGCTGCTCATGTTGCGCTGGTAGGCCATCCAGCGCACCACCTGGCCCCAGAAGCGGTAGTGATACTTGTCCTCCACGCCTTTGCGCCAGCGCCACGCGCCATCGGTGCCCATGAAGAGGATTTTGCCCGCGCCGTAGGTCTTCGTGACGATCAACGGCAGGCGGCCGTATTGATTCGACTCGCTGCCATGCGTGGCGAGCACCTCGCTGCCTGCTTTCGCTCGCAAGGCGGGCGCATACCACTGAAAGCCCGGCAGCGTGCTCCACACACGGGCGCTTGCCTCGTCGGTGTCTTCGAGCTTGGTCAAAAGGCTGCGCATGCCGGCCTCGGTGAGCGCGAACTTGCCCGGCGAGCTCGATCCCCAGCCGCGCGGCTGCGCGGCATCCCAAATCACCGGCAGCAAATCGGCGAGAGGCGTTTCTTGCAGTGACGCCTGGAAGCCGTGGAAGCCGGGCATGAAGACGAGGCCGCCTGCTTGGTCACGCACGAGCTTTTGCAGCGCGGTGCAGTGTTCCGCGGTGAGTTGTCCTTTCTGCACGCCGACATCGCCGAGGAAGATCACGTCGAACTTCGTCAATTCCTCGTCCTTCGGGAACTTGTCGAGGTAGCCACGGCCCGCTGCCATTTTGCCGAGACCGGGATGCAGCAGCAGGCAGTTCACCTCCACGCCGGGATCGCGTTCGAGCGCATTGCGAAGGTAACGATACTCCCAGCGAGGGAAGGATTCGATCACGAGCACCTTGAGCTGCTCCTTGCGCACGCTGAGCGGCGCTTCCTGCGTGTTGTTTTCGGGATAGCGCTCATTAGGCGTCTTCGGGATCGTCAGCGTGAGCTTCACGTCGCCCGGTTTCTCCGGTTTCCATGCGATGGCATCCTGATAACGGCTCATCGCAGGCAGTGTGACTTCCTTCGTGATGATCTCGCCGCTCGTCGATTTCATTTCGAGCACGACGACCTCGTCACGCGGCAACGAGCTGTCGATGACGAAGGGAATGCGCAGCGGTTTCCCCGCCACGGCGAAGGTCGGCACGTCGAAGCTGCTCAATTCGACATCCGGCAGCCGTGTCTCCGCGCCGACGGGCACCGCAAACACCGGCACCTCACGCATGCGCAGCCGCGTGGCGGCCTGGGAAGGCGGCTGGCCGAGATTCCAATCGCCATCGCTGATCAAAACGACCGATTTGAGGTTCGGCTGCTTCTCCAGCACGCCGAGCAGGGCCGTGTGAATGTCCGTGCCATCGGTGGTGGCAGGCGAAAAGGGTTCGATGACCACATCCATGCGCTCTTTGAGCTTCGACCAGAGTTTTTCGTCGATCAGCGGCTTTACGAGTTCCTCGCGTGCGATCGCTTCCTGACCGCGAATCACATCCTTCGTGCTCATCGAGCCCGAAACGTCTGCCAGCACGGCCAAAACCGGCCTCGTCTGCGGCTTGAAGGTCTCCAGCCACTCCGGCTGCAGCAGCGTGATCGCAATGCCGACCGCGATGATCACCCGCAGCAACTCCAGCCATCCCATGATTGGTCGCCACCCGCTTCGACGCCAGGCCATGAACGCCAGTCCCGCCACCGCCACGACAAACGCCACACCGACGGCGAACGCGGTCGGAGTCGGGTTGAAGACGAGTTGGCTGGTGGTGGGCTGCATCAAGGATTCACGGTTTGAACTTCACGCTTCGCCGGCATGCACAGCAGCGCCTCACCAAGAAGCGCAATCGCCATCAGGAACAGGAAGGTGCGCCACACTTCGCTCGCGAGGCTGCTTTCGTCTTCAACGCGGTCTTCGATGATTTGGTGATCGAGTCCGGCGAAAAGCTCTCCGAGAGCCGTTTTGCCGAGGAAATCCGGCGCATCCTCCCGCAGTGGCCGATTCAGCGCGACGAGCTTTTCGCCGCTTTCGGCGATTCCGGCTCGCAGAGGCATTTCGGTGCTCAAAACGGCCTCGCCGCGTCTTTTCCATTCACCGGTACCGAGCGCATTGACTCCGGCTTCACGCTGTTGAGCTTTGCCGAGGCCTTTGGAGCCGTCTTGAAGGGCACGATGAAGCATCGCGAACATCACGACGCCATCGCGGGCCAAAGTGGACGCTCCAGAGCCGGGAAGGGTGCCGAGGAACCAGATTTGGTTTTCGCCGGTGGTGTTTGCGCGCATGAGCAGCAGCTGGTTTTCGCCGAGACGTGCGAGTGGCGTGCCTTCGCCGAGGATGTCGCAGCGGCGCTGCACTTCGAGATCGCCGAGTGGCAGCGCGGTGCCGCTGCGGGTGTTCGCGAGCAGGCCGGCGTCGTTGCGCCACCAGCTCACGGCGGCCGGTTTGCTGTCGCCGCTCCAGGCTCCCCATTGCAGACCGGCGAAGGCATTTGCGTCCGGCGACTCCGGCGGCAAAAACAGCACGCATCGCGCATTCGCGAGCTGTTTGGCGATGAGATCGCCCTCCTTCGGCAGCGGCGCGTGCCACACGATGAGCGCGGTGTCGTCCCACGCGATCTCGGCGGCACGCGAGGGCGGCAGCACGGTGCAGGCGTATTTGCGTGTGGGATCAGCGGCGGCTTCGAGCGCGGCCTGCAGCGGTGTGAAGGTGGCCTCGTCGTCGCTGACGATCACGCTGCGCAGCACGGGCGGCTCGGCGAAGACGAAGTGGAAGACGTTGTCGCTCGGCGCGGCATCGGCGGGCAATTCGACGCGGCCATGGCCCTGCTTCATCGTTTTGGCGATGGGGATGGCGTGCGCCTGCAACACGAACTGCGAGTCCTTCATCTCGGCTTTGAAGGTCGTGCTGACATCGCCCACGACGAAGCGCAGCGGCAGTTCGAGCGGCTCCTTGGCCGAATCCGCCCGCGTGACGCGGACATCGAGCAGCAGTTCGGCTTTTTCGGCCGTTTCGCGTCGCGTGACGCGCTCGACGGCGATGCTCAAATTCTGCGCGGCGGACTGTGCGTAGGTCAAGAGATGAAAGCGCACGCCTTTGAGGCTGGCGAAGCCGCTGCGCAGGGCCTGCCAGCGTCCGCCGCCGGCATCCCAATCGCTTTGACGCAGGTCGCTGAGCACCCACACGTCGGTGCGGCCGGTTTGATTCGTGGCGATGTAGTCGAGGGCGCTTTGTAGCAGCGCGGGCACGTCCGCGCTCGTGTCCGTGGGGCCGGTGATCGGCAGATCGGTCAGTGATTCCGGCTTTTCCAGCGCCTGCGGCTGAAGATGCGCGTTCTCGATGAGCACGAGCTTCGAGCGCGTGCCCACGGTGTCGCGGAGCGCCTGCGAAAGCTTCGCGAGGCCCGCCGTGCGCTTACTGGTGCCGGTGGAGAGGTTTTGCTGCTCCATGCTCGCCGAACGGTCCAGCAGCACGATCACCGTGTCCGGCACACCGCCCGTCAGCCCGAGCAAACCGCCCGCCATCGGCCGCGTGATCACAAACAAGATCGCCGCCACCGCCAGCACGCGAAACGCGAGAATCAAAACCTGCCGCAGCCGCGACAATCCCTTGTTCATCCGCTGCGCCATCCTCAGAAACATCATCGCCGCCCACTTCACCTGCCGCCGCCGATACAGGTGGATCAAATGAATGACCACCGGCAACGCCGCGAGCGGCAGGGCAAAGAGCAGCGCTGGGACGAGGAAGGTCATAGTGAATCGTTTGGTTCGAAGAGTTTTTCCTCAACTAGCGATTCCTCGGCCGTAAACTTGCGTGTGGAGCGCCATTCCCAAGCGATCAACGCCAAAACGAAAACCAGAAGAAGGCTATTAGCGGTAGGCCAGGGAGCATTTTCGTTTCCAGATGCCCAAGCCAAGCCACCTTGGGTTACTTGTGCTAATTGCGGTAGAAGAAGAATATAAAGCAGAGCGCTCCCTGAAGTTTTTCTTCTGTGCCATACCATTATGGCGCACAGGACGGCTCCCAGCATATAAATTGAGCCGCCTTCAATCCAACCCACATGGCGAGGGTTGTCCCAGGCTGTTGTGACTTCAAAGTAGCCAAGGTAGAAGTAGCCAAGGCAGATGCCTAACTCCAGGATGGAAAATCTGCCTTTGGATGATTGTCGAAACTCCCTGTTGCGCCGTAAAACTTGTTTTAGCATCACCGGCCTCCTTTCTCTCTCGTCAGCGTCGTGGAGTGCTGTGGCAGAGGGACAAGGCCCAGTCTTACCCCGGCGACACCGCTGTCGTTGGCTGGTTGAGCTTTCGACTGCCTGGAGACGCTCGACAGCGGCGTCGCCGATGCCGGGAGGCCCCGGCATCTCTGCCGCCGCACTCCACGACGCTGACGCGAATAGCGGAGCGGCAGGGCAAAGAGAAGCGCTGGGACGAGGAAGGTCATGGTGTCAACTGGCTGTGAGACGATGAAGTTGACGATGCGCGGCAACCCCATCCGAGCATCACTCGAATAGCAAGCGTCACCGCCAGCACAGGCAGCGATAGAAACATGGCCGCCAAAGTCAGTCCCATACACAAGTCCACAAAATCCCACGACCAGAACGCGGCGATGATCGACCAAGCTGGTTCTGTCGAGAAGCCACCTGGACAACCTGGCATGTTAACTGGCGCAATCAGCAACGAAGCCGTGAAGGCATATACCCAACGCAAAACTTTAGACTTCGAGATCCACGGGAAAAAACAGAAAAGGGCAGCAAAGCAAACGGCCAGTGGTAGGCCCCATTTTAACATGGTGTCGAGCGAACTCATCACCGGCCTCCTTTCTTCTGCACGCGGCTGAGGAGGAACTTCACGAGCACGTCGTCGTATTTCTCGTGCAGCTTCACGCGGTGGTAGTCGATGGCGGTGGTGCGGATTAGGTCGTCGATTTCGTGCATGTATTGCTTCACGGCTTCGCGGTAGTTGCGGGCAATGAGGCTGGGGTCGGCTAGGAGGGCTTCGCCGCCTTCGAGGTCGATGAAGCGGGCGGGGCGGTCGAAATCGAAGTCGAGTTCCTTCTGATCGAGCAGGTGGAAGACGGCGACATCGTGCTTGCGGAAGCGGAGGTGCTGAATGGCCGTTTTGAGCTCGGCGGGAGGGACAAAAAGGTCGCTGAAGATGACGACGAGGGCTCGCTGGCGGATTTTTTCGGCGGCGTCGTGCAGGGCGGTGAGCAGCGTGGTATCACCAACGGGCTGGATGGAGCCCATTTGGTCCAAAACGAGGCCGAGATGGCTCGCGCCGCGTTTCGCGGGGATTTCGACGGGTTTTTCCGCGAGCGACCAAAGGCCAACGGCGTCGCCCTGCTGCGCGGCGAGGTAGCCGAGCGTGCCAGCGAGTTTTTTGGCGTAGTCGAAGCGTGTGGCTCCGGCGGGGCCGAAGCTCATGCTGCCGCTCGTGTCGATGAGCAGGCAGAGGCGGAGGTTGGTGTCTGCTTCGAATTCTTTGATGTAAAAGCGATCGCTGCGGCCCCAGGTTCGCCAGTCGAGGCGGCGCGTGTCGTCGCCAGGGACGTATTTGCGGTATTGAGCGAATTCGAGGGAGGAGCCGCGAACGGGACTGCGATGCTTGCCGGAGACGCTGCCGAGCATGGCTTGACGGGCGTTGAGGGGTAGGGCCATGAGGCGGCTGAGGACCGCAGGCTCTAAAAAGGATCGTGAATTCTCAGCCATGTTCGTAGCCTCCTAGTTTCGTCCTCGTCCTCCTACTCGAACTCGTCCTCGATTCTGCGGCTCTCGATACACCCGGCACATCATCGAACCGATCCACCAGCTTCGTCAGCATGCTCACGATTCTCGCCAGCCTCGCTTTTCCTTCCTCGACTCGCTTCGCTAAACAAGCCCGTTTCGCAACGAGCGCATCAAGACAAGCTGCGCACTCGGTGGCTGAGCCTCGGGCATCGTCGAAAAACCGTGCGCGGAGCTGACTGACACGTTTGCCATTGCCTTCGGCGGTGTTGAGAAGGGTGGAAAGACTGGCGCGGTCGAGTTGATCGAGAGTTTCGGCGAGACGAGCGCCTTTGATGTCGCGAAGTTCTTCAAAGAGATCCGTGAGCCACGCGATGACAGAGAGCTCGAGTTGGTAAACATCGAGCTTTTCGTGGTCGAATAGGGTGATGGGCATGGCGAGGGAGGAAGAACGAGGTCTGGGAAGGGATAGGAAGGGCGGTTCGGAACGCGAGGAGGATTGGAGCGGATGGATCGAGGACGAGTTCGAGTAGGAGGACGAGGACGAACGAATGCGGCTACGCCTTCGCCAGTTCCTCGACGAGCCTCTTCGCCACATCCCTGCTGCTCACACCATCGCTCTCCGCTGTGAATGTCGTCATCACGCGATGCCTCAGCACCGGCTCCGCGACTTCCATCACATCCTCAAGCCGCACCATATAGCTGCCATTGAGGGCGGCCCGCGCTTTGGCACCGAGGATCAAATACTGAACGGCACGAGGACCGGCTCCCCAACTGACGAGTGGCTTCAGCCACGCAGGAGCCTCACTGCTCGCGGGACGTGTCTTTCTCGCGAGATCGACGGCGAATTCGTAGATGTGATCCGGCACGGGCACGCGACGCACGAGATCCTGAAACGCCAAAACTTTGGCCCCATCCATGATGTGCTCGAGTTGGGGCAGGCGCTGGCCGGTGGTGCTTTTGGCGATGGCGATTTCCTCGTCGCGGCTGGGGTAATCGACACCGATCATGAACATGAAACGGTCGAGCTGGGCTTCGGGGAGCGGATAGGTGCCTTCTTGCTCGATGGGGTTCTGCGTAGCGAGCACGAAGAACGGGCTGTCGAGCGTGTAGGTGCGGCCGGCGACGGTGACTTTGTGCTCTTGCATGGCTTCGAGCATGGCGGCCTGGGTTTTGGCGGGGGCGCGGTTGATTTCGTCGGCGAGGACGATGTTCGCGAAGACGGGGCCTTTGGCGAATTCGAAGGCGCGTTTGCCGCCGGGCAGTTCCTGCAAAATATCGGTGCCGGTGATGTCCATGGGCATCAAATCGGGCGTGAACTGGATACGGCTGAAGCTCAGGCTCATCGTTTCGGCGAGGCGGGAGATGAGCAGTGTCTTGGCGAGGCCGGGCACGCCCATGAGCAGGGCGTGCCCGCGAGCAAAGAGGCAGATGGCGAGCTGTTCGACGACTTTGTCCTGGCCGACGATAATCTTTTTCAGCTCGGTGCTGAGTTTCACATACACTTGGCGAAGCTCATCAATGGCGGCGACGTCATCTTTCGGAAGCGGGGAGTTGGACATGGTGATTTTTTGAGATGCACGCGCATGCCACCAGAAATCCGAGGCTCTGACAAGTGCGCGCTGTGTAAATTAACTGTCAACGCCTTGGAAAATTGGGATTGATTATCCAAGGAGCGTCTGAACGTGCGCGGTGACGGCACTGGCGAGGCCCTGAAGGTTGTAGCCGCCTTCCAAAACGGAGACGAGGCGGCCTTGGCAGTGGCTTTTGGCGGATTCGAGCAGGAGCTTGGTCAGCGTGACGAAATCGTCGTCGGTGAGGCGGAACTGGCCGAGGGGATCTTCGATGCGGGAGTCGAAACCGGCGGAGATGAGGATCAGATCCGGTTTGAACGCGTCGATGGCGGGCAGGAGGCGGTCGGTGAAGGCGGCGCGGATGTTCTGCATGCCGGTGCGGGCAGGGAAGGGGCAGTTGATGGTGCAGTTTTTGCCTTTGCCGACACCGGTTTCGTTCGCGTGGCCGGTGAAGGGGTAGAGAGGGCTCTGATGGCTGCTGAAGAACAGCACGCTACCGTCCTCATAAAAGATGTCCTGCGTGCCGTTGCCGTGATGCACGTCCCAATCGACGATGGCGACCTTCTGCACGCCATGCTGCTTCTGTGCCTGACGGGCGGCGATGGCGATGTTGTTGAAGAGGCAGAAGCCCATGCCTTGAGCGGGTCGCGCATGATGTCCGGGCGGTCGCACGGCACAGAAGGCGTTCTTCGCTTTGCCGGCGAACACGGCATCGACCGCGTTCAAGACGCCGCCGACGGCTTGAACCGCCACATCGTATGATTTCGGGCAGATCGAAGTGTCGCCGGTGCTGAGGTCGTCGAAACCGGCTTCGATATCGTGTTTCGCGGTCTCGATGTATTTGCGGTCGTGGCAGAGCGCGATTTCATCGAGCGTGGCCGCACGCGGCGTGATGGGCTGCGTTTTGGCGACAATGCCGGCGTCGGTGAGCGCCTGCGTGATCGCGACGTGACGCTGGATGCTTTCCGGGTGTCCGGGGCCGGTGTCGTGCTGCTGGTAGATGGGATCGAGAAGAAGTGCCGTCATATGACATGAACCCGGAATTTGAACAAAAGATAACGGAGTTAACGGAGGATTTTCTGATCTTCGTTTCCTCTGTTATCTCCTGTTCAAAAGAGGCCTGGTTTGCCAATTCAATTTGGCTTCATGGTAAGCCGCCCTGTTGTGCCCTTGTCATCGTTTCGCGAAGAAGTCGGCGAGTTTCTTCAGGTCGTTGCCTTCGGCGGGCTTCATGGCACTGTTGATGGCCTCGTCCTGGATGGCGACGAGCTCTTTGATGCCTTTGCGGCCGTATTCGAGCATGGAGTGGAGCTGCGCCTCGGTGAAGGTGGATTCTTCACCGCTGCCTTGGATTTCGACGAATTCGCCGTGCTCGGTGAGCACGATGTTGCTGTCCACATCGGCGGCGGCGTCTTCGGTGTAGCAGAGGTCGAGCAGCGTTTCGCCTTTGAGGATGCCGACGCTGACGGCGGCGATCTTTTTCTCGAGCGGCTGGCGGGTGATCTTGCCTTTTTCAAGGAGACGATTGAAGGCGATGGAGACAGCGATGCAGGCGCCGGTGATCGCGGCGGTGCGGGTGCCGCCGTCGGCCTGAAGCACGTCGCAATCGACGCAGAGCGTGCGGGCGCCGAGGAGTTCGAGATCAACGACGGCACGCAGACTGCGGCCGATGAGGCGTTGGATCTCGGTGCTGCGTCCGTCGGGCTTGCCACGGGAGCTTTCACGCTCTTTGCGCTCGAGCGTGGAATACGGAAGCATCGAGTATTCGGCGGTGAGCCAGCCGCCTTTGACATTTTGAACCTTCATCCAGCGCGGAACTTCCTCGTTGATGCACGCAGTGCAGATGACGCGGGTGTTGCCAAAGGCGATGAGGACGGAACCCGCGGCGTGCGGGGCGACGTCGAGGACGTATTCGATTTTGCGTAGCTGGTCGGGGTTGCGGCCGTCGGTTCTGGGCATGGGCGTGCTTAGCACGGAGCGCGGAGGGGCCAAACAAATTTGTGCGGGAGCTTACAAAGCGCCGGATGAACGTGATTGAACATCGCGAGCAGGCTCTTTTCCAAATGACAAACTTAACTGGCATTTGATATGCTTGTTACCGCTGACAGCACCCAATTGATCACCATGACGCGCTTCCCACGCCCTGGCTGCTGGTTCCGTTTCACCCCGACGGACTGGAATTTTATCCGCGACACACTGGCCCACGACGAGCGCGGACGAGAAGGCTTCAATGCGATGATCGACGATCCCGACGCGGTGCCGATCATTCTCGACAATGACAAGCTCTTCGATGCCGCCATCATCTCCCGCAAAGCGGCGCTGCTCTCGCCCGAGCTGTTTTTCTTCATCGTGGTGCGGCATTCGCTGAAGGAGTTTGGCATCACGGAGATCGCGGTGGCGGACTACATGGCGGTGGTGTGCGCGGACTTCGGCTGCACGCCGACCAAGGGGCCGGAGGAGATCAACCACAGCATCGACAGCCTCTACAGCGTCGATTACCTGGAGGCGATCGAGAATGCGAGCCGGCATCACAAGTTCTTCCTGCATGTGCAGTGCGCGAACCAGTTCCTCGTGCTGACCTGCCTGTATCCCGACTTCTTGCATCGTCGGGCCGAGCGTCGAGGCGCGCCGGATGTGGATTACTACGAGCAGGTGGTGGTGAGCCACCTCGATTCCGCCCGCAAGCATGTGCTGGCGGAGGAATTCGCGCTGGAGGAGACGTTTGAAAAAGTGGCGGAGAGCTTCCCGCCGGCAAGGCGGGCGATGAACCACACGGTGCGCGAGTATTTGAGCCTGGGGCAGTGAGCCGTATGCGGGCATCGGGAACGAAAGACCACGGCGCTTGGAGGACCAAGCTCCCTACCTTTTCGCGAGCAGACGTTCCACCAGCTTCGGCAGTTCGATGGCCGCAGGGCCGACGATGTGCTCGTGAAACTGGCGGGAGATGGCCGTGGATTCGAGATTCATCTCGATGAGGTGACAATTCGGCCGTTCGGCGGCGATTTGAGCGAAGCCGGCGGCAGGATAGACGACGCCGGAGGTGCCGATGCAGAGAAAGAGGTCTGCCCGTTTCAGCGCGGCGAGGATCACGTCCATTTCGAACGGAAACTCGCCGAACCACACGATGTGCGGACGCATGCCGCCGATCTCACCGCAGGCACGGCAGCGCGTGCCGGAGGCGAGGTCTTGCGTCCATGACATGACCGCGCCGCAGCCTTCGCAGCGGGCTTTGCGCAGTTCGCCGTGCATGTGGATGAGCTTTTCGCTGCCCGCACGTTCGTGCAGGTCATCCACGTTCTGCGTGACGAGCAGGAAACGGCCGCGCCATTCGCTTTCGAGCCTGGCGAGCGCCAGATGACCGGCGTTTGGCTCCACGTGGTTCAACGCGGCACGACGCAGGTTGTAAAAGCGATGAACGAGGTCGGGATCGCGGGCGAAGCCTCCGGGTGATGCCACGTCTTCGATGCGGTGGCCCTCCCACAAGCCGTCCACCCCGCGGAAGGTGGGCACGCCGGATTCGGCGGACATGCCGGCTCCGGTCAGGATGACAATGCTGGCGTCCGGTTGGATCATGCGGAGGGTGGCTGTGTGATTTTTTCGCGCGCGGCATCCAGCTTGGCGCGTGCTTCGGTCAGTTGCTCCTCGAGATCGTTGATCTTCTGCTCCAAGGCGGCGCAGTATTTCGCGGGATCGCGTTTATGCAGCCGCTCGACGAGGTTGAAGAGCAGCGCCAGCCGCCAGAGGCGCGACCAAAGGCCGCGGAGGCGGTAGGCGCGCAGCAGTTTGCCGGCGCGGATCATGCGCGCGAGGCGGAACGCGGTAAGCACACGCAGGAAGGCCGCGAGCGGCAGCAGGATGATGACGAGGTTGATCCAGTTCTGGAGGCAGTAGGCCAGCTTGTTCGGCGCGGCGGTCACCATCCACAAAAACTCGACCGTGAAGCCGATCCAGATCACGCAGGTGGTCAGGTGCGTGGCCAGCGCCATGTGCGGGTGATTTTCCAGCGTCTCGCCGCCGGTCAGTTCCGCGCCGAGCACGGGCAGCACGAGCAGCGTGAGGATGACCATCGGCAGCGCGAGTTTTTGCTCGAGTTTTTCCGACATCTCCTCGCCTGCGGGCCTCCACCCGGCTCCTGGCAGCCAGAACCAGCCGAGTGGCTTGCTGCTGGCGGTCACCATCCGCAGCGGCGGCACGAGCGCCGTGAGCAGGAAGCGCCGCAGCCGGCCCTTCCAGGTGTCCGCGCTGGAAAAAAGCCCGGCCAGACCCTCCACGACCACGATGCCCCACAAGCCGCCGAGCAGCGGCCGGAAACCCGGGTGACGAATGAGCCACTCGCGGAAAGCGTCGCCGCTGTCGCCATGCGGAAGCACGAGGCCCATGGTGCAGAGGAAAGCGAGCGAAACCGCGAGCATCAGGCCGTGGCGGAGGCCGCCTCCACGCGGAGCCGTGTCATGGGACGGGACGTTGCTCATGCGCCGCATGTTAGAGACGCCTCAGCGTTTGCAAAGCGCCCGCTTTCCCCCATCTTCGCGCCCCTTTTATGCCCGAACTCGAGAAGACCTACACGCCAGCCGACGTCGAAGCCCGCTGGTATCAGCGCTGGCTGGATGACAAATGCTTTGAAGCCGATCCCGCTCGTGTGAGCGAGAAGCGCCCGGCTTACTCCATCGTCATCCCGCCGCCGAACGTCACGGGCATCCTCACGCTCGGCCATGTGCTGAATAACACCATCCAGGACATCCTCGCCCGCCGCGCCCGCATGTTGGGGAAAGAAGTGCTCTGGCTGCCCGGCACCGACCACGCCGGCATCGCCACGCAAAACGTCGTCGAGAAGACGCTGAAAAAGCAGGGTGTCATCAAGCACCGCGACGATCTGGGCCGCGAAGGCCTCGTGGCGAAGATCTGGGAGTGGAAGGAAAAGCACGGCGGCATCATCATCGAGCAGCTCAAGAAACTCGGCGCCTCCTGCGACTGGAGCCGCGAGCGCTTCACCTTTGACGACGACTACAACTCCTGCGTCATGCGCGTGTTTGTCGATCTCTACAAAAAGGGCCTCATCTACCGTGGCAAGCGCATGGTGAACTGGTGCCCGTCCTCCCTGACCGCGCTCAGCGATGAGGAGGTCGTCATGAAGGCGCAAAACGCCATCATGTATCACTTCAAAGTCGAAGTTGTCGAGGAACCCGGCACCTGGCTCACCATCGCCACCACGCGTCCCGAAGTCATCCCGGGCGACCAAGCCATCGCCGTGAATCCGAAGGATGAACGCTATGCGCATCTCATCGGCAAACACGTCCGCCGTCCGCTGCCGGTCGAAGATCAGGCGCTGCTGCCGATCATCGCCGATGAGCACGTTGATTTCACTTTCGGCACCGGCGTGTTGAAGGTCACGCCCGCGCATGACAAGGCCGACTTCGAGATCGCGCAGCGTCACAACCTGCCTGCCGTCGATGTCATGCATCCGAACGGCGTGCTCAACGAACTCGCTGGCAAGGACCTCGCTGGCATGGAGCGCTTCGCCGCCCGCAAACGGGCCGCCGAGCTGCTCGCGGAGATTGGGAGCCTCGTCAAAGAGGAGCCCTATCAGAACAACCTCGGCTACTCCGAGCGTGCCGACGTGCCCATCGAGAGCCGCTTGAGCGAGCAGTGGTTCCTCAAATACCCGAGCGTGAAGGAAAGCCAGGCCGTCGTGGCCAATGGCGAGATGAAATTCCACCCCGACCGCTGGGCGAAGGTCTATGACCACTGGATGACTGGCCTGCAGGACTGGTGCATCAGCCGCCAGGTGTGGTGGGGGCATCGGATTCCGGTGTGGTATCGCAAAGGGTCCGACAAGTCCGACGCGTCTGACTCGTCCGACATCTACTGCGGCGTCGAACCTCCGGCCGATCCCGAAAACTGGGAACAAGACCCCGACGTCCTCGACACCTGGTTCAGCTCCTGGCTGTGGCCGTTTGCCACGATGGGATGGCCGGAGAAGACCTCCACGTTGAAGGCCTTCTACCCCACAACCGATCTCGTCACGGGGCCGGACATCATCTTCTTCTGGGTCGCCCGCATGATCATGGCGGGCTTCGAGTGGATGGGCGAGCTGCCGTTCAAGAACGTCTATTTCACCGGCATCATCCGCGACAAGCAGGGACGCAAAATGTCCAAATCGCTCGGCAATTCGCCCGATCCGCTGGAGCTGATCGCGAGCTACAGCGCGGATGCGTTGCGCTTCGGCATCATGCGCAGTGCGCCGCTGGGTCAGGACATCTGCTTCGACGAAAAGAACGTCGAACTCGGCCGCAACTTCTGCACCAAGCTCTGGAACGCCGCCCGCTTCCGCCAGATGCAAGGCGGCGAGGTCGAGACCGAGATCAGCGCCGCCCTGCTCAGCAGCGACGACAAATGGATCCTCCTGCGCCTCAACACCGCCATCGCCGAAGTCAGCACCGCTTTGGAAGAATACCGCTTCAGCGACGCTACCGCGACGCTCTACCGCTTCTTCTGGAGCGAGTACTGCGACTGGTACATCGAGGCCAGCAAAGCCGTGCTCCAAGGCAGCGATGAGAAGCGCAAAGCAAACACCCTCGCCGTCATCGACTTCGTGCTCGGTCACACGCTGCGCCTGTTCCATCCCTTCATGCCCTTCATCACCGAGGAGCTGTGGCACGGCATGGGCTTCAACGCCGACCTTCCCGACAACCAAGGCGGCAAGAGCATCATGTTCGCCGTTTGGCCGAAGCCGCTCGACGCGGACGAACTCGCCCACTTCGGCATCCTTCCCGAAGACGAGCAGGCCGCGAACGACAAATACAAGGCTGTGGAGCTTGGCCGCGGATTGAAGAGCACCTTCAACATCAACAAGAAGGTGCGTTTCGTGCTCAAACCAGCCTCCGAGCTGCCTGCGCACGAAATCGAGGTCCTGCGCATCCTTCTCAATGCGGAGCCACTGGAGGTCGATGCGGCCTTCCAGCCGAAAAAAGGCACTCCAGCGGCTCTGACGCCGCTCGGAACGATCTTCCTGCCGCTCGACGGTTTGATCGATGTCGAGGCCGAACGTGCGCGCATCGGCAAGGAACTTGCCAAAGTGGACAGCGAACTCGAAAAAGTCCGCGCCAAGCTGGCCGACACCAACTTCACCTCCAAGGTGCCGCAGAAGGTTCTTGATGAGCACAAGCAACGCGAGACCGACTGGATCGAGAAGAAGGCAAAGCTCGAAGAGATGATGAAAGCCATGAGCTGAAGCAGGTGGGAGAGCGCCTGCCTGCTTAGAGCGGGCGTTTTTGTGCCCACAGCTTCCTTGCATTCCCGCGCATGCGGTGAACCATCCGCGCCCTATGTCGAAAGTCACCCTCGGCCTGGTGCAGAGCCGGGCCTTTTCCAGCAAGGACGAAAGTCTCCGCGAGCACATCCGCCTCATCCGCGACGCGGCTTCGCGTGGCGCGCAAATCGTGTGCCTGCAGGAGCTTTTCAACACGCCCTACTTCTGCATCACGCAGGACACGGAGCTGTTTAACCTCGCGGAGGCCGTGCCAGGACCCACGACGGACGTTTTGGCCCCGCTGGCGAAGGAACTGGGCGTGGTGATCATCGTGCCGCTCTTCGAAAAGCGCGGCCCCGGGCTCTACCACAACACCGCGGCCGTGATCGACGCGGATGGCGCCGTTTTGGGCAAATACCGCAAGATGCACATCCCGCAGGACCCGGGCTTCGAAGAGAAGTTTTACTTCACGCCCGGCGACCTCGGCTACCGCGTGTGGGACACGAAATTTGGCCGCATCGGCGTGCTGATCTGCTGGGACCAGTGGTATCCCGAGGCCGCGAGAATGACAGCGCTCATGGGCGCGGAGATTTTGTTCTACCCGACGGCCATCGGCTGGCTGCCGAGTGAAAAAGCGGCCCTGGGCAAGGCTCAGCATTGCGCCTGGGAGACCGTGCAACGTGGTCATGCGGTGGCGAACGGCTGCTTCCTGGCCGCAGTGAACCGCGTGGGCACCGAGCAGCAGAGCGAATTCTGGGGGCAGAGCTTTGTGGCGAATCCGTATGGAGAAATCGTTGCAAAGGCCTCCGTGAGCGATGAAGAGATTTTGATCGTTCCGTGTGATTTGCAGGCCGTGGAGGATTTTCGCCGCATCTGGCCGTTTTTCCGTGATCGCCGCATTGACACCTACGCTCCCCTGACCAAACGCTACCTTGATGAGCAAAGCTAATTATCCGCAGAACTATCGTCTCCCCGCCGAATTCGAGCCGCAGGAGGCGATCTGGCTTTCGTGGCCCTCCAACAAGGAGAGCTGCCCGAAGACCTTCCACAAGCTGCAGGACAAGTTCGGCGAGATCGCCAGCGTCATCAGCCGCTACGAACGCGTGCGCATCAACGCCCCGATGCTCAGCCACATGAACATCCGCCTCAGCATCGCCGACAACGAGGGCGATCTGAGCCAGGTGGACATTTACGAGCACAACACGAATGACGTGTGGTGCCGCGACCACGGCCCGATCTTCATCAAGCACAACGAGACGGGGAAGGTGGCGATCACCGACTGGGAATTCAACGCCTGGGGCGGCAAGTTCCCGCCGTGGGACCTCGACAACGCCATCCCTGAAAAAGCGGCCAAAGTGCTGAACATGGAGCGCTTTACCTCGAAGATGATCCTCGAAGGCGGTGCCATCGAAACCAATGGCAAAGGCACGCTGCTCACCACCGAGTCCGTTTTGCTCAATCCGAACCGCCATGGCGGCAAACCCGGCAACAAGGCTGAGGTCGAGAAGGAGCTGAAGGCCATGCTCGGCGTCAAAGACATCGTCTGGTTCAAGAAAGGCATCGAAGGCGACGACACCGACGGTCACATTGATGACATCGTGCGCTTCATCCGCGAAGACGCTGTCATCTGCATGATCGAGCCGCGTGATTCCGACCCGAACCACAAGGTGCTGAAGGAAATCCGCGAGCGTCTCGACGACGTGAAGGCTCCCGACGGCGGCAAGCTTGAGATCATCGAGATCGAAATGCCCCAGGCCATCGAAATGAAAGACTGGCGCCTGAACCGACTGCCCGCCAGCTACGCGAACTTCCTGATCCTGAACAACGCCGTGCTAGTCCCCCTCTTCGGCAACAAGAAGAAGGACGCCGCCGCCGAGGACAAGATCGCCGAGTGCTTCCCCGGCCGCGAAATCATCTCCATGATGGCCAAGGACCTCGTCACCGAAGGCGGTGCACTACATTGCATCGCGATGCACCAGCCGAAGTGACCGGGTTGAGTTCCAGGAGGGCTTGAAAGTTAGGTGGTCTGCAAAAATACCGTCTAATTTTGAGACTGAGTAAATCCGCTTGGAAATAAACACGCCGGTGTTTCTAAAACCTTACTTGGTGCGGTTGCCACGTCAGGTAGCCTCGGCCTTCTATGGTGGGTCTATTCAATCGCGCTTTCTTCATTCAATGCAGGGCTTTGGGTGCTGCAGCGGCCGCATGTCTGATCTCAGGCTGCGCCCTGCCGGATTCCGCGTTTCAAAACTACGCCGGAGCCAGCCGTCTTCAGCAATGGACGAACGTGCTGGATGCCATCAGCGGCGGCAGCGTGAGGCGTGCGGAAAGCGCCGGTCGCGGGCCGCTCTACAATGGCGCGGTTTCGATGAACGTGCCGACGCAGTCGTCCTCCATCAACGACATCGCCCGTTTATTCGCCGGCATGGACGGCGGCGGACTCTCGAACATTCGCGGCTCCTCCGCCTGGGCTTCGCACAAACTGCGGATGGACAATCTGTGGGCCACGCATCAGAACAATCATCGTGCGCCGCTGCTCGCCTGGGCGGGGAATGAGATCGGCGATGTGCAGGCTGCGAACGCGTTGTTTTACCCGTTCAGCGGCCCGGATTTCCTGTTTGCCTGCGCGATCTGCCCGGGCGCTGAAACCTACGTGCTCTGTGGCCTCGAGCCTGCCGAGCCGCTGCCGCGTCTGGACAGCCTCTCGCAGGGGGAGATCGAGCGCGGCCTCTACGGGCTGCACAACTCGGTCTCCACCATCATGACGAGCAGCTATTTCATCACCACGGACATGAAAAACGATCTCGTGGCCACGCGGTTTCGCGGCGTGCTGCCCATCATCCTGGCCTTCATGGCCCGCACGGGACACACGGTGGATTCGGTCGATACGGTGCGTCTGGACGGTGCCGGGAACGTCACACTGGCCGGGTCATCGGGGAACACCGGCCTCATGATCCGCTGCCACAGCGGATTTGGCAGCCCGAAGCGCGTGTTTTACTTCCGCCAGGACCTCGCGAACGGTGGCGGCAGCGGCCCGCTGCTCGCTTATGTCTCGCGTCTGGGCCGCATTCCGGCCTTCACAAAAAGCGCGTCCTACCTCATGCATGACGGCGGGTTCTCAAACATCCGCGAGTTTTTGCTGCGGCACAGCAGCGCCATCGTCCAGGATCCCTCGGGCGTGCCTTATCGTGAGTTCAATCGCCACAACTGGGACTTGTGGCTCTACGGCCACCATCGCGGCACGCTGGGCATCTTCTCCGGCTGCCAGCAGCCGGATCTGACCGCCGCCTATTCATCTGGGCGTCATCCGGTGAAACCGTTGAACTTTGGCATCGGCTACCTCATGAATCCTGAGACAACCTGCCTCATGGTCGGGAGGCCGCGGCGCTGAGAAACCCGGACTTTTGGTTGACGCCCCGTGGTCCTCGGCTAGTATCGCGGCCCCTTTCCCCCGAACCCTCTTCATCTTATGGCAAAAGTTTGCGAAATCACCGGCGTTGGCGTCACCCGCGGCCACCACATCCATCGTAGCGGTAAAGCCAAGAAAGAAGGCGGTATCGGCCGTCACATCACGAAGCGCGTGAAGCGCGTCATCCTGCCGAACCTGCGTGCGAAGCGCATCTTCGTGCCGGAGCTCGGCAAGTTCGTCGAGGTAAAGCTCACCGCGCGTGCCCTCAAGACCGTGAACAAAAACGGTGCTTATGTGACGCTGAAGAAAGCCGGCCTGATCTGACCGTTGCTCTTCAAAAGTAGTTTTTTCACAAGGCGGACTCGGAAACGGGTCCGCTTTTTCTTATTTCACCGGGATGCTCACGCTACCGCGAATTCCCACGCCGGGGACCACAGGAGGTGGATTGGGCGCCGCCAGTCCGGGCACCACGCCGAAGGCTCCGAGTTGCGGAACGGCTGGATGACTGAAGCCCCCGGGATTGTAGTAGCCCAAAGTCGGGCTGTAATGAATGCCTGGCCCGGTGAAGAAAAAACCGCCGCTTTGCGGCACATAGATGCCTCCGCTGCCAGCACCGATGGTGGCGATGCCTACATTGTCCCAACCGCGAATCCCCGGGGCCTTGCCATGGCCGTGCCATGAGGGATCTCCCCATCCTGGCGCCGCGAAACCAACCGCAGGCACGGGGCCGGTGTAGTAACCGGCGGGTTGCTGCACGACAATCACCTGCGGTGCCTGGGAGAAGCGCTTGATCTCAGCCAGCCGCGCCGCATGACGCAGTTCAGCGGCTCGTTCCGCCTTCCGTTGGCGTTCATTCGCTTTTTCCTCGCGTTCCTGCTCCCGCGCCTTTTGCAGATCGGCAGCCGCCTTCGCGCTATAGCCAAGTTCGGTTCGTGTGGCCTCCGGCAGATCGCTGAAGAGCACGCGGGCTGTGCCTTTCTGGTGTGTGAACGCAACGCCTTCAGCGTCCCGCTGCACGATTTTGCAGCGCTGATAAGTCTTCCCGTGAATCGTTTCGATCACGGCCACTTCGAGCGATGGTGCGGCTGCGGCCATGGCCGCTGTCAGCAGGATGAGTGCGGAGAGGAGCGTTTTCATCGGCTGGGACTCAGTTGAACGCGGAAGCTGCTGTTTGGCGAGCTTTTTATGCTTCGCAAAACCGAAGCAATGCCTCACGGAAACAGCCTGATCTCGCCGCCGAAAGGCGTGACGCCCACGCCGACACGGAATCCGCCGCCCACATTCCACGAACGAAAAATCGTGGGACTCACATACGCCCCCACCGGCGCATACCCGTAACCGAAATAAGGGAAGCCGTAACCATAACCATACACCGGATAAGAATAGCCGCCGCCGTAGCAGCCGAAGGGATAACCGCTCCATGACGAACCGCGGCGGTAAGCGCTGCCACCCAGCGCAGGCCCCGTGATGGCCGTCCCCACCCACGAGGGTGTCTGGTAACCCAGAACCAGCAGCTTCTCGCCAGGAAGAGCCAGCGACATCGCGGGACTTGCGGGCGTGGTGGCGGCTACGCGAGCCACTGCCGCGAAATAACCCGCCTCCGCCATCCGTGCCTCGGCCAGCTTCTCCTCCATGGCGATCTCGTGCAGCTTGGCGCGTTTTCTCTCTTCCTCCCGTTGTGCCGCCTGCTCGCGTTGATACTCCGCCTCTTTTCGCGGATCGTAGCGGAACTCCTGCCGCAGTTTCTCCGGCAGATCCTTGAAGGCGATCTTCGCCGCGCCCTCGCGGTGCGTGAAGCCGACGCCATCCGGGTAAATGCGCGTGATTTTGCACTCAAAGAACGACTTGCCGGCCTTGGTGGTGATGGTGCCGTAGTTTTTCGGCCCACCGAAAGCCGGCATCACGGCCAGCAGCAGGACGAGGAGCAGAGCGGATCGTTTCATGAGAAGACCTCCGGGAATCAATGGCACTTATGACAACGGCGGGCGGGCCGTCGTTGCATCGGATTCAAGCGCTGAAACTCAAAAAAGCCGCGCATCAGGCGCTCAGGCCACGGGGCAGCTCAGCCAGAAGGTCGTCGTGTTGTTCTCCGACGCCACTCCGAGCTGGATGCTCATCTGATGGCTCAGCATCGCGGCGATCGTCAGCCCGAGGCCGAGGTGATTGCTGTTCTTCGAGCCATGAAACGGACGGAACACCTCCTGCATCTTCTCCGGGGCGATCTGGGAGCCGGTGTTGCTCACCAGGATGTCCACACGGCGCTGCTCGGCGGGTGTGATCGTGCCAGGGCCGCAGATTTTCAGCGCGCAGCGTCCGCCGCCCTTCGCCGCGGCCTCCGCGGCGTTTCTCAGCAACTCGACGAGGATGTCCTTGAACTTCGTCGGATCGACGAGAATCGGCGGCAGCCCGGCCTGCACGTCCGCCTCGAGCTGCACGCCTTCCTTTTGAAACGGCTCCATCACCGCGCCCTCGATCACGCCGAGATACTCGTTCAGGTTCAGCGCCTGCGGGCTCAGCTTCGCGCAGCCGCCCGCGGCGCGGATGCGCTCGCTCAAGTTCGTCACGCCCACGGATGCCTCGCGGATGTGCTGCATGTTTTCGCTGACGCCGGGGTCGAGGTCTTCGGTCATCAAAATCAAGCTGCTGAAGCCCTGGATGACAGCCAGCAGGTTGTTCAGCTTGTGGGTCAGTCCGCGCAGCAGTTCCTGGTGAAAGCCTTCGCTGTGTTCATTGCCGAGATTGAGGGACGTGGGGAAATAAAACTGCATGGCGTGGGCGGGGACAGGCCGGAGTAATGCAGTCTCGCGGCGGCGCTGGCAATCCCGATTTTGGCGGCTTTCAGCGGCAAAACGTGACGAAAAAGTGGCATCAGCACGCGCCGCACGCCAGTATCACGCGCATGCCGCTCCTCGAAGTCAGACATCTCACCAAGCGCTGGCCCACCGGCCGCCTGGCGCTCGATGATGTGAGCTTTGAGGTGAAGGAGGGCGAGATTCTCGGATTGCTCGGCCACAACGGCGCCGGCAAGAGCACCATCATGGGCATCACGCTCGGCATGGTGCGGCCGGACCAGGGCGAGGTGCGCATCGGCGGTCGCAGCGTGCAGAAAGACCGCGGCGGCGCGCTCCAGCAGATCGGTGCGATCTACGAGGCCGCCGTGTTTTACGATTACCTCAGCGGCTGGCAGAATCTCCGTGCTCTCTGCACTCTCTCCGGCTGGTGGGACGAGGCGGAGGTGAAGCGCGTTGTGCAGATGGTGAATCTCAACCGCGCCATTCATCACAAGGCGTCCACTTACAGCCATGGCATGCGCCAGCGCCTCGCTCTCGCGCAGGCCATGCTGCCGCAGCCGAAGATCCTCCTGCTCGACGAGCCCACCGACGGTCTCGATCCCGAGGGCATCCGCGAATTCCGCGAGTTGATCCTGCACCTGCGCAAGCATCAAGGGCTCACCATCATGCTCAACTCGCACCTCCTCGCCGAAGTCGAGCAGATGTGCGATCGCTGCGTCATCATCAAGGATGGCAAAAAGGTCTTTGAAGGCCCCGTTCCCTCGCAGGAAAAGACGCGCCGCATGTTCCAGCTCGAAACGACTGATCTCGGCCTCGCCCGCGAGATCATGGACCGTGCCGGAGCCACGATGGACAAGCACGGCGTCGTCGAAGTGCCGCTCAACATGGAGCCGCACGAGCTCGTCGCCGCGCTCGTGCGCGGCGGCGTTCACGTCAACGCGTGGCAGCCGCACCGCCGCACGCTGGAACAACTCTACATGGGCCTTTCCTCGAAATCATGACGCTCTTCTTCCAGCAATGGTATGGCGAGCTCCTGAAGCTCTTCGCGCGGCGCCGCACCTACATCGGCTTTGGCGCTTTCATCGCGCTGGAGATCACCATCCTTCTGCTCATCAAGAAATTCGGCATGGGGCCCATTCAGAAGGCCATCGTCGGTTCCGGGCAAAGCTTCGAGCACTACTTCTCCGCCATCACCGTGGCCTCCACCGTGATGAGTTTTTCCGTCTTCCTGCTTGGCGCGTTGTTTTTGAGCCTCGTCGCCGGCGACATCGTGGCCAAGGAGGGTGAGGACGGCCACATGCGCCTCCTGCTTGCGCGACCCGTCAGCCGTTTTCGGCTTCTCCTTCTCAAATACCTCACCTGCACCGGCTACGCGGTGTTTTTGATCCAGTTCCTCGCCTGGAGCTCCTTTTTGCTCGGCGTGGTGCTGCGTGGCTGGGGCGGCGGCTACTTCGCCATCGTGCCGGAGGTCTCCATCGTCGCGTTTTATGAATGGGGGCCCGGCCTGCAGCGCTACGCGTGGAGTTCGCTCGCGCTCGGTCTCAGCATGACGACCATCAGCAGCATCGCCTTCTTCCTGTCCTGCTTCCGCATCAAGCCCGCCGCCGCCACCATCGGCGCGCTGACTTACATCCTGGTGGACTTCATCCTGCGAACCAGCGGTTTTATGGACAGCTACCAGCACTTGCTCATCACGAAGCACATGGCCGCCTGGGGCCGCGTCCTGGCCGAAAGCATCGACTGGCCGCTCGTCTGGCGCGGCTATGCCGTCGTCTTTGCCGTCAACATCACTCTTTTCACCCTCGGCTACGCCGTGTTTGAATCCCGCGACTTAAAATCATGAATGTCATCAACAACATCCGCCAGGTCCGCGCATGGCACACCGTGAACCGCGGCGTGCGCTGCGTATTCGTGCCCACCATGGGCGCGCTGCACGAGGGGCATGCCGCGCTGATCCGCGCCGCCCGCGAGATCGCCGGCGCGAACGGCAACGTCGTCGTCAGTATCTTCGTCAACCCGCTCCAGTTCGGCCCCGCCGAGGATTTCTCCAAGTACCCTCGCACGCTCGTCGAGGATCTCGCCCTCTGCCGCGACAACGGCGCGGACATGATTTTCGCCCCGAAGTCTGAGGAGCTGTATCCCGCCGACCGCAGCATCGTCCTGCAGGAGACCAGCCTTTCGCAGGTGCTCTGTGGAGCCAGCCGTCCCGGCCACTTCGACGGCGTCTGCACCGTCGTCGCGAAGCTCTTCAACCTCGTCCAGTGTGAGGACGCCGTGTTCGGCAAAAAGGACTTCCAGCAACTCGCCATCATCCGCCGCCTCGTCCGTGACCTCGACTTCAATGTCGTCCTGCATGCCATCGACACCGTGCGCGAGCCCGACGGCCTCGCCATGAGCAGCCGCAACCGCTACCTCAGCCCCGACGAGCGCGCCCAGGCTCCTGCGCTGTATACCGCGCTCAAGCTCGCCCGTGAAGCCTGGAAAAACGGTGGTGAGCGCGATCCCGCCGCCCTCGTCAACCTCATCAAAAGCCATCTCCAGCAGCATGCTCCGCTCGGCCGCATCGACTACGTCTCCGCTGTTGACACCGTCACGCTCCAGCCCGTCTCCGCCACCACCGAGCAAGTCGTCATCGCCGCCGCCGTCTTCTTCGGCAGTGCCCGCCTCATCGACAACATCGAGCTGAAATAAGCCTCAATGTCCGAACTGCCCGCCGCCTCAGACACCGTTGAAGGCTACGACGCCGAGATCATCCGCCGCGTCTGGGCGCTCGCGCAGATCATCCCCGGGAACGACCCCGAAGTCTGGCGCAAAGACGAGTTCGGCGCGTGGATTCACCGCGCCGACTACCGCAATCGCCACTCTGACTACGGCTGGGAGATCGCCGACTACGGGTTCAGCCGCCGCGGTGCAGGCCTCGCCTCCCTGCGCCCCATGCAGTGGCAGAATCATCTCGACTTCATGATTGCCGCCCGCAATCAGGCCGTCGTCACCGCCGACGGCCTTCGCAACGCCCGCAGGTTGTTGTAGAACGACTTTTCAAGCTCGTTCAGGCAAGTCCGGCGTTCTGACCGCGTTTCCACGCCGCATGTCACGCCTCGCGTTCATCCTTCTTCTCGCCGCCACGGCCTCCCACGCTGCCGACTTCGCAAAAGACGTCTTCCCCGTCCTCCAGCGCGCCTGTTTCGAGTGCCACGGCTCCGAAAATCAAAAAGGCGGCCTGCGTCTCGACATCGCCTCGAAAAAACACGCCGAGACCGGATCCGAGCTGCTCCGTCGCGTCGCTTTGCCGAAGGAGGACAAGGACGCCATGCCACGTCGCGGCGACCGCCTCACCGCCGCCGAGATCAATCATCTTCGCGACTGGATCAGCACCGGCGCGAAATGGCCCGACAAGCTCGAAACGCTCAAGCACTGGTCCTACATCCCGCCGCAGCGGCCCGCGCTTACAGCCATCCAGAACAAAGCGTGGCCCAAAACCGGGCTCGACCACTTCATCCTCGCGAAACTCGAAGCCAGCAAACTCACGCCTTCTACCGAAGCCTCGCCCGAAACTCTCATCCGTCGCCTCTCCCTCGATCTCACCGGCCTGCCGCCGACGCCGCAGGAGGTGGCGGACTTCGTGCGTGATTGTCAGGCAAAGACAATCAGACAAGGAGACAATCAGACAAGGAGAGAGGGTGCCGGCGCTTCAGCAACGGTCTCATTGTCTCCCCATCCGACTGTCTCATTGTCTTCGTCGTCGCAGTCCGACAAAGCCTACGAATCCCTGGTGGACCGTCTCCTCGCTTCCAAAGAATTCGGTGTCCGCTGGGCCCGGCCTTGGCTCGATCTCGCACGCTACGCCGACTCGCACGGCTTTCAGCGCGACGACCTGCGCGAAATCTGGGCCTGGCGCGACTGGGTCGTGAACGCGCTGAATGCAAACATGCCCTTCGACCAGTTCACGCTTGAGCAAATCGCCGGCGATCTGCTCCCGAACGCCACCCCCGAGCAAATCATCGCCACCGGCTTCCATCGTTGCACGCCGACGAACGTCGAAGCCGGCACCGAGCCCGAGGAAAGCCGCATCAATCAGGTCATCGACCGCGTCAACACCACCGGCGCCGTCTGGCTCGGCACCACGCTCGAGTGCGCCCAATGCCACAACCACAAATACGACCCCTTCACCCAGCGCGACTACTACTCGCTCCTCGCCTACTACAACAACACCGAGAAGGAGGCCGAGCGCACCAACCCCAAAACACCCGGCTCCATCCAGTTCAAAGGCGTCGCGTATCAAATCAAGGACACCAGCCGCGAGGAGCAGCGCCAGCAGCTCGCCGCGCAGATGAAAGCCCTCGAAGCTCAGATCGCCGCGCAAAGCGGAAACCCGGCTGTCGCGCCTTCTCGCCAGACCGGCTCTGAAAATCCCGTCCAGCCGCTCAAACCCACCTCATTCATCACCGAAAGCGATGCCGAGTCCGAGTTGCAGGCCGATGGCAGCACCCTCCTCACCGGCCCCGTGCCCGAAACGGACACTTACACCTTCGAAACCGAGCTCGGAGCCGGTGAATTGAGCGGATTGATGCTCGAAGCCCTCACCCATCCCTCCATTCCTGGCGACGGACCCGGCCGCGGCGGCGCGAATCGCCCCAATTTCGTCCTCCATACCTTCGACTGCACCCTCACGCTGCCCGATGGCAAAACCCAGCCGCTGCAATTCAGGGCCGCCCATGCCGACTACTCGCAAAATGGCTATGCGGTGACCAATCTCCTCGACAAAAGCGGCAAAAAAGCCTGGGCCATCGGCCGCCGCTTTGGCGAGCCGCACTGGGCCGCGTTTGAACTCAAACAACCCCTGCAAATCGCCGCCGGAACCAAGCTCAGCATCCGCATGGAGCAGAATTTCGGCAACGGCCTCGTCATGGGCTGCCTGCGCATCTCCCGCATCCGTGGCGATGTCGCCGCCGCGCTTCCCGAAGTCGGGGAAGATGACGGCAAAGCCGCGAAATCCAAAAACCCGCAGCTCGCCAAGCTCGAAAAACAAAAAGCCACGCTTCAGAAGCAGATCGCCGCGCTCGCCAGTCCCACCAGCGAAGTCATGCGTGAGCTTCCCGAGCCGCGTATGACCGCCATCTTCAAGCGCGGCGTTTACACCGATCCTGCCGAGAAAGTCACACCCGCCGTCCCTGCCATCTTCAACGCCAAGATCAACGGTCCGCCGAATCGCCTGACTTTGGCCAGATGGCTTGCCAGCCGTGACAACCCGCTCGCCGCACGTGTCACCGTGAATCGCTGGTGGGCGGAAATCTTCGGCCAGGGCATCGTCACCACCCTCGAAGACTTCGGCATCAAAGGCGCGCCGCCCTCACATCCCGAGCTGCTCGACTGGCTGGCCGTCGAGTTCATGGACAGCGGCTGGAACATGAAGCATGTGCTCAAAAAGATCGTCATGAGCGCCGCTTATCGGCAGAGTTCTTCAGCAGGAGAGAACAGAGACAACAAAGATCGGAAAAACTCTCCGTTACCTCTGTTGTCTCCTGTTCAAATCGATCCGGAAAACCATCTCCTCTGGCGCGGCCCGCGTTTCCGTTTCGACGCCGAAACCATTCGCGACAACGCGCTCGCCATCGCCGGACTCGTCAATTTGAAGCAGGGCGGCGCGCCCATCCGTCCGCCGCAGCCCGACGGTCTCTGGCAGAAAGTCGGCGGCCAGAACTACAGCTACGTCGTCAGTCCAGGCGACGAAAAGTACCGGCGCGGCCTCTACGTCGTGCTCAAACGCGGCTCGCCGTATCCCAGCTTCGTGAACTTCGACGCCGGCGCCCGCATGGCCTGCGTCGTGCGCCGTTCGCGCAGCAACACGCCTCTCCAGGCGCTCACGCTGCTCAACGATCCCGTTTATGTCGAGGCCGCGAAGGCCTTCGCGCGTCGCATCGTCGCCGAATCAACCAGCAGTGACCTCGATTCGCGTTTGCAGCACGGCTTCCGCATCGCCGTGGCCCGCAAACCGAGCCCGCAGGAGCTCGCCGTGCTCAAAACGCTGTGGGAGACACAGTTTGAATCCGCCAAAGCCGACGCAAAGGCCGCGAACGAGCTCGTCGCTGGTTTTGAAATCCCCAAAAGCCTTCCCGTCACCGAATTCGCCGCCTGGTATGCCGTCGCCAGCGCCATTTTGAACCTCGACGAGTGCGTCACGAAAGGTTAAGCGCGCATTCGCCAAGAATCGGCTGGTGATGGCGTTGTTTGTGCGGCTATTCTGCCAGCCATGCAGCCGAACGCGCCGACATCCTGCCCGCACTGCTCCTCAGGCGAGGAGAAGCCGGTGATTGTCGAGACCATCATCAAGCCGGCAGCTCCCGCCGCCTACATCTGTCCGATGTGCGCGGGCGTCGGCTCCGACAAGCCGGGCGCGTGTCCGCAATGCGGCATTGCTTTGGAGAAAAACCCGCTCGCCAGGCGCAACGAGCCTGAATGCTGCGGTGATGGTGGCGATGAGGAAGTACGCGACCTCTGGTGGCGCGTGCGCTGGAGCGCGGCGATGACGATTCCCGTGCTGCTGCTCTCGATGGGCATGGATCTGCCTGTCATCCGCGGCATTCCGCACGAAGCCTCCGGCTGGATGCAGTTCGTCTGGGCCACGCCGGTTGTTTTTTGGGTCGGCTGGCCGCTGCTGGGGCGTTTTGGCCGCTCTTTGCTCACGCTGAAGCTGAACATGTTCACGCTCATCGGCCTCGGCGTACTGGCCGCGTGGGTTTACAGCACGGTGGCGGTCTTCGCCCCGCACTTGCTGCCGCACGAGGCCGCGCATGGCATGGCGCTCTACTTTGAAAGCGCCGCGGTCATCACCGTGCTCGTGCTGGTGGGCCAGTTGCTCGAATTGCGCGCGCGCAAGGCCACCGGCTCGGCGATTCGCGCTCTGATGAACCTCGCGCCCAAAACCGCGCTGCTCGTGCGCGACGGCGTGGAGATCGACACACCGGTCGAAGCGATTCAAACCGGCGACGTTCTGCGCATCAAGCCCGGCGCGCGCATTCCCGTCGATGGCATCGTCACTGAAGGCAGCTCAAGCGTGGATGAATCCATGCTCACCGGCGAGCCGATGCCGCGCACGAAGGAAGCGGGTGCGCGTGTGACCGGCGGCACGGTGAACGGCGCCGGCTCTTTCCTCATGCGCGCCGAACGTGTCGGCGCGAACACGCTGCTGAGCCAGATCGTCGAGATGACGGCGAAGGCGCAGGCCAGCCGCGCGCCGATCCAACGCCTCGCGGATCGTGTTTCCGCATGGTTTGTGCCCGCGGTGGTCGGAGTCGCGCTGCTGACCTTCCTGCTGTGGTGGAGTTTTGGTCCGCAGCCCTCGCTTGCCTTTGCCGTGGTGAACGCCGTGGCCGTTTTGATCATCGCCTGCCCGTGCGCGCTCGGTCTGGCGACGCCGATGGCCGTCACCGTCGGTCTCGGCCGTGGCGCGCAGCTCGGCGTGCTCATTAAGAACGCTGAAACTCTCGAACGGCTGCAGGACATCGACATCGTGATGCTCGACAAGACCGGCACGCTTACCGAAGGCAAGCCATCCGTGACCGAAATCGTGCCGCTGCCCGGCCTTTCCGCGCGCGATTTGCTCGCATGCGCGGCGGCGGTGGAGGCGTTTAGCGAACACCCCATCGCCGCAGCCATCGTGAACGCGGCGAAGGAGCGTAACATTCCGCTGGCCACCGTGACCGATTTTCAATCCATCACCGGCGGCGGCGTGCTCGGCAACATCGGTGAGAACGAGGTCTTCGTCGGCCAGGCGTCGTTTTTGAAGAAGAACGGCATCTTTATCGAGTCCGAATGCCTTGCGCGTTCGGCGCAGCTTCAGGCGGAGGGATGCACGGTGGTCGTTGTCGTTCTCAACGAGAAGCCACTCGGCCTCATCGCCATCAAGGACAAGATCAAGGAGACCACGCCGCAGGCCATTGAGGCGCTGCATGCGCTCGGTTTGAAGCTGCAGATGATCACCGGAGACGCGCAGCCCACCGCGCAGCGCGTGGCGAAGGATCTCGGCATCGACGAGGTCGCCGCCGAGGTCTCGCCGAAGGAGAAACTGCTCCACGTTTACCAGGCGCGAGGAAAAGACCGCCACGTCGCCTTCGCCGGCGACGGCATCAACGACGCGCCCGCGCTCGCCGCCGCCGATGTTGGCATCGCGATGGGCACCGGCACCGAGGCGGCCATCGAGAGCGCCTCCATCACGCTGGTGAAGGGTGATCTGCTCGCCTTGCATCAGGCCTTCGCCCTCAGCCGCGCCACGATGAAGATCATCCGGCAGAACATGCTCTTCGCCTTCCTCTACAACGGCCTCGGCATCCCGCTCGCCGCCGGTTTGCTCTATCCCTTCACCGGCTGGCTGCTCAACCCGATGATCGCCAGCGTGGCCATGTCCCTGAGCAGCGTTTGCGTGATCCTGAACAGCCTGCGGCTGCGGCGGTTCAAGTGACGAGCGCGGTCTTGATAACTTCCGTTCCGAAACTAAACTCGTAGCATGAACGCAGCCCTTGAGGAGCCAAAGAAATCCGCCATCACCATTGATCCTGAGATCATGGGCGGCGAGCCGGTGTTTCACGGCACCCGCGTGCCCGTGGCCAGCCTGTTTGAGCATCTTGAGAGCGGTTGCTCGCTTGATGAGTTTCTCGACTGGTTTCCCACCGTCACCCAGCAGGCGGCAGTCGAGGTGCTGATGGAGGCACATCGCAGGCTCGTGCAGTCATGAAAGTGCTCATCGACGAGTGTCTGCCCCGCCCTCTCAAATCACGTCTCTTCGGACACGACTACCGTACTGTTCAGGAAATGGGCTGGGAAGGTGTGAAGAATGGGCAATTACTGCTGCTTGCCGAGAAAGACTTTGAGGTCTTCCTCACCGGCGACAAAAATCTCCGCTATCAGCAAAATCTCGACACCCGGCAGATCGCTGTCGTGCTGCTGCCCACCACGCACTGGCCGACGTTGCGTTTACATGTCCCAGCCATCCAGACCGCGATGGAGACGGTAGGGCCACGCCAGTTTATTGAAGTGTCATTGGCATGATCCTGCTTTTATACCCGCACCTCCTCACCAGGCTTGCCCGGAAGGCTGTTCTCTGAAACAGTGCGGCCGTATTTCCTTTTTCCACCGTGAAACCAGCCCCGGACTCTCAACCTCCCGCCGACCCCAAGGAACAACCGTCGTTCGACACAGGGAATGTCACGCTCGGGCCGGAGGATGTGACCATCGCTGTGCCAAACCTCAAAAAAGGCCAGCCGCCGCCCACGATGGGTGCCCCGCGGCAACCTCCGGAGGACACTCCGACCGGCATGGTCACGCTCGGCCCCGAGGATGTGACCATCGCGGTGCCGAATCCCAGCCGCAGCCTGCCGGCGGCCACGATGGGCATGAAGCAGCCGCCTTCACTCGGAGACACGGGAAACATCACCCTTGGCCCGGATGACCGCACCATCGCGATCCCGACAAACAAGGCCCCGACCATCCAGCCGACGCTGCCCGGTGCTGCCACGCTGCCGAGCCACGGCGGACTGCCTGCGGCCACACGTGGTCCGGTGACGGGCACAGGAGCCAGCAAGCCGCGCTCGCACATGGAGTCGCTCACCGGCAATGACGGCTGGATCGGCGACCGCTACCGTCTGCTTGACAAGCTGGGCGAGGGCGGTTTCGGCGTCGTTTACCGTGCCGAGCAGGTGAAGCCCATCCATCGCATCGTGGCGATCAAGATCGTGAAGGCGGGCGTGACCTCTGCGGACATTCTGGGCCGTTTCGCCATCGAGCAGCGCACGCTGGCCATCATGGAGCATCCAAACATCGCCCGCATTCTCGACGCGGGCGAGACGGACATCGGCGCGCCCTACTTCGTGATGGAGATGGTGAAGGGCCGCTCCATCACCAGCTACTGCAAGCAAAACGACCTCAATTTGCGCGAGCGCCTCTCGCTTTTCATTCCCGTCTGCCGCGCGGTGAACCACGCGCATCAGAAGGGGATCATCCACCGCGACATCAAGCCCGGCAACATCATGGTGATGGACGAGGCGGGCAAGGCGGTGCCCAAGGTCATCGACTTCGGCATCGCGAAGGTGCTCGAAGGCGAGGGCTCCGGCCACACCATCGCCACCGGTGTCGATCAACTCGTCGGCACGCCGGGCTACATCAGCCCGGAGCAGATCGAAAACGGCAGCTCGCATGTCGATACGCGCTCGGACGTGTATGCGCTCGGCGGCGTCTTCTTCGAGCTGCTTTGCGGCCGCGCGCTCATCACACCTTCCGACATCGCCGCAAAACCGATTCATGTCCTGCTGCGTGATCTGGCGGAGAAAGATCCGCCGAAGCCCTCCTCCATCGAGCCTTCGGTGCAGGGCGATCTCGACTGGATCGCCCTCAAGGCGCTGGAGCGTGATCCGAACCGCCGTTACGGCAGCGCGGACGATCTGGCGGACGACATCACGCGCTACCTGAGCTTCGAGCCGATCACCGCCCGTCCGCCGAGCCGGGGTTATCTCATTCAGAGGTTTGTGCGCCGTCACCGCGTCGGAGTCGCTGCTGCCATCGCGATCTCGCTCGCCGTTTTGATCGGCGGCATCACCAGCACCGCGATGTATTTCAAAGCGGAGCGCAACCGCCTCGAAGCCGAGCGCGGACGCGAAAATCTGCGCAAGTCCTACAGCCGTTCCGACGAGCAGATGGCCCGCCAGCACATCGAGGACAGCCTGCATGGCGACGCGGTCGCCTATCTGGCCCGTTCGTTGCGCACCGACCCGGCCAACGATCTCGCCACCACCAATCTGCTCTCGCTGCTGGCCAACGTGCATCTCATCCGCTCCGATTTTCCGGCGCTGAAGCTGCCGGATGGCGCTCCTGATGCCAAAAAAGTCGTCGTCAGCCCGGAGGCGGGCGTGGCGCTGGCCGTTTCGGGCATTCAGCCGAAGGCAGGTCCCGCGCCGGTGAACGAGCCGCCGCCCGAGCGTGAGGTCATTTCCATCTGGAACCTGAAAACCGGCGAACGCACCGATCATCCCGTGCAGCCAGGTGTCATGATCCAGTGTCTGGAAATCACGCCTGATGGTCTCAGCGCCGTCATCGGCCGCGATGATGGCGGCGTCGAGCTGTGGTCGCTTAAGGACGGCAAACGGCGGAACCTCCAGCCGCGCATGCCGATCATGGTCACCTGCCTCGCCTTCTCCGGCAACGGGGAGAAACTACTCGCCGGTTGCGAGATCGATGGCGAAGGAAAAGGCACCATCCAGGCATGGAATCTTTCACAGCCGCAGGATCCCGCCCGCGTCATGAAGCAGAAAGGCGGCGTCACCGAGATCGCCGTCGATCATGAGGGTGTCTTCGCCGCGTCCATTTACAGCGGTGACTTCATCAATCCCGCGGGAGACGACGGCGCCGCCACCACCTGGGATTTGCGCACCGGCATGGCCCTCGGCGAGCCCATTGAGGTGGACAAAGGCCTCCTGCATGTCGCCATCG
>Ga0315900_10001875_pt1 | contig 33126 bp, 32 predicted proteins | sample LakEriMetagenome_FD_203521 | JGI IMG/M metagenome (GOLD analysis project Ga0315900, IMG submission 203521) | Freshwater fungal communities from buoy surface, Lake Erie, Ohio, United States - Buoy 12 MA114 | ecosystem: Environmental > Aquatic > Freshwater > Lake > Lake biofilm | place: USA: Lake...
CATTGCCGCTCGTGTCGCGGTCGAGCGAGGCCAGGACGTTCACCGACGTCTGCGAGCCGTTCACGAGGTTCAGGCCGTTGAACTGGGCGGCCGAGACAACGGCATCGATCTGGTCCTTGAGCGCATCGATATCGTCCTGAAGCTTCGCCCGGTCGACGTTGGGTTCCTGCGCCGCGACGATCTTCTCCTTCATCGTGGTCAGAAGGCCGGTGACCGTCTCGGTCGCCTGGCGGGCGACGGCGACGGTCGACGCCCCGAGGGCGAGGCTGTCCGAGATGGTCTTGAAGCCCGCCACATCGGCTTCCATCACCTTCGAGATGGCCCATGTCGCGGCATTGTCGGACGCGACCGAGATGCGCTTGCCCGTCGCGATCTCGGATTGCGTCTTCTGGAGGCCGGCGTTCACGCCCTTGAGGGTCTGCAGCGCGACCATCGCGCCGGAGTTCGTAAGAATGGACGACATTTTGCGTATCCTCTACGGTGGGCGCATGCTTTGCACGGGCCCGGGTTTCCGCCACCACACCGATGGCACTGTCGAGGTCTTCTGACCGTTGCGCCCAGGCGACCGGGCCGCGCCACCCCACCACGAGGTGCCAGCCGACCCTGTCGCGCGAACCGCTAAGCCTTTCCTAAGGCGTGGAGGGACGATTCCCTGCATTTGAGGCAAAAGCTGGGCCGCGGCGTGCCGAACCGGCGGCAAGTTGCGATCAGCCCCTGGGCGGCTGGCGGCGACCGGTCGGGGCCAGCACGCTGCGCGTGCCGCTTCGGTCATAGGTGCCGATGCCCTCGCGCGCCGCGGAGAGCGCACGCAGGCGTGCCCGGGCCGCCAGCACGCCCTGACGCGCCGCGTCAATGCGGGCGAGCAGCCGCACCGTGCGCTGGCGCAGCACGGCAAGGTCGCGACCTGTGGCACCGGACGCCGAAAGCGCCGCGGCGGCCTCTTCGATCTCGGCGCCAATCTCGGGCAGACCACCGGGCAATCCGCTGCGCAGCCCGGTCTCGAGCGCATCGAGCGCGGCTGCAAGCCGCCGAGCGGCGGACAGTGCCTCAGCCATCGCCGCCGCGCTTCATCATGGCATCGAAGATCATCTGCGCCAGCCCCAGCCCGCCGCGGCGCACCAGCGCCTCGGCTTGCGCGTCGCGCAGGAACGAGGCGAATCGTTCTTCGCCGATGCCGCCACCCATCGCCGAGATCGGCCGCCCGACCCCCGCGTGGGCGAGCATCTCGGACAGGAAGGCCGTTTCAAGCTCCTCGGCGCGACGGCGCAACAGCGCCGCATCGTGCGCGTCCGACGGTTTGCCTCGTGACGTGAGCGGCGACGGAGGCCGGAGCACGCCGGGACCGTCAAAGGGTGAGAGCGGGGGCATCGAACCTCGGGGCTTGGGGGCCATCACGGCGCACCATGGCGCAAGGGTCGTAAACAATCGGTAACTCCTGCCGCGCTAGGCAGGTCCGATCACCCGAATCTGCACCCCCGAGGCCCCATGCTGATGCCCGCCCCGCCCGCCACACCGTTGCCTGCCGCCGCAGCAGGGGCAGCCCCCTCGCCGCGGCCCGCGGACGCGCCCTCGGACGCGGTCGCCTCCGAATCTCAAGAGCGCGGAGCACCTGCCGCTCACGAGAGTTTCGTGCAAAGCTACGCGGACGCCGAAAGCCAGACCGCATCTGCCGCGGCCGAAAGCATCGCCGCAGCACCGGTACCCGATACCGGGGGGGCGCGCGCGCAGGCGAGCCATGCCGTGATGGTTCCGATCGATGCAGGCACAGCGCTTGTGCAGACCGGCGCGACTGGAGCTGTGGCGGAGCCCGAACCGATCCTTGCCCCGGCGGCAAGCGCCCATCCACGCGCCTTCGAGGCGGCGCCGCCGAACCCGGGGGCACCGCCCGCCCAGCCTGAGGCCGAGAGCCCGCCGACACGGCCCGATTCGCCGAAGGGTCGGGTACAGCCCGAGGGTTCGGGCATGGCGCAGGTAGTGGCGCAGACGCAAGACCCGCCGCCCGGACCCGAACCCGCAAGGGCGGCCCCCCCCCAACCCGGCGCGCCGAACCCGGTGTCCGCGTCGGCAGCAAGACCCGCCACGTCTGCGGGCACGGTCCGGAGCACCGCTTGGACGCCAGACTCACCCCCGGTCGTGCGGGTGACCGAACGGGGGAAAGACGGGGCCACGCAGACACCGCCGGGGGGCGCCCCCTTCGGCACGGAAGGACCGGACGCCGGAGAGACCCGCGCGAGCGCTGCGCAGATCGCGCGCGCACCGACCTTCCATTGGGCGTCGGCCGAGGCCGCGGCTGTGCCGCAGGCATCCTTGGCTCTGCCGGAGGGGTCGGCCTCAGCCGCACTCGTGCCCGAGGTACAGGCGGGGCGGTTGCACTCCGATGCGGCGCCCGTCGTGCGGCTGCCGGTCGGACCGGACGGGCAAGGGCCGGCACTCGGTCCCGAAGCGGCGCGCAAGATCATGGACATCGCCGTCGCAGCGATGCCGGAGGCGACCGAGATCCGCCTTTCGCCGCGTGAACTCGGGGGTGTGCGGCTGAATGTCTCGGGCGAAGGCGGGCTGGTGCATGTCGCGGTCAGTGCCGAGCGGCCCGAGACGCTCGAGTTGCTGCGCCGTCACGCTGGCGAACTTGCGGCCGAATTGCGCAGCCTAGGCTATGGCGGGGCAAGCTTTTCGTTCGAACGTGCGCCGGACCAGCGCCAGCAAGCCGGCGGGGACGAAGTGCATGCCAGCGCATCCCCCGATCTGCAGGACAGCCCGATGCCCGCCCCAACCGCAACCCGGCCGATCCGCGTGCCGGCCGGGTCGCTCGACATCCGGATCTGAGAGGACTCATGCCCGCATCCATCGCCCCCTCCTCCACCCCGAACGCAGGCGGCACCAGCGCCCAACGGACCGCAGCCGCGCCCACGCCCGCCGCCGGTAGTGGAAGGTCCAGCCTGCTTGGCGGCGATTTCGAGACCTTCCTGCGCATGCTGACGACGCAGTTGCGCAATCAAGATCCGCTCTCGCCGATGGAATCGACCGATTTCGCCGTCCAGATCGCGACCTTCGCCGGGGTTGAGCAGCAGACACTCGCGAATCAGAAGCTCGATGCGCTCTCTTCGCAACTCGGAACGTCGGGGATCGCGCGCACGGCAGGCTGGATCGGGATGGAGGCGCGCGTCGGGGGGCTTATCCACCACGCGGGCGGGGCGCGCACCCTCGCGATCGCACCTGTCGAGGGTGCCGACCAGGCCATCGTGCGGATCTCGGATGCAAATGGCGGGGCAGTTGCCTTCGTGCCCGCGCCCACGACGGCCGGCACTTTTGACTGGGACGGGATCGGCGGCGGCGGGAATGCCGTCGAACCGGGGGTCTATACCTTCACGCTCGAAAGCTACGCGAAGGGCGAGATGCTCGGCACCTCGGCGGTCGAAAGCTACGCGCGCATTCTCGAGACGCGGCTCGAGCCCGACGGTACGGCGCGCCTCGTGCTCGACGGCGGGATCGCGGTCGCCCCCGAAGACGTGCGCGCCTTGCGCACGGCCCGCGGCTAGGGCAGCCTTCGCCCACTCGGGGGTGGCGAAGGCGGGGGCGGGATGCGGCAGGCGCGCGCGTGGCAGAGGATGCTGTCGGGGCGCAGGCTCGATCTGCTCGATCCGAGTCCGCTCGACATCGAAATCGAGGACATCGCGCATGGCCTGTCGTTCGTGGCCCGCTGGAACGGGCAGACGCGCGGAGATTTCCCCTATTCGGTGGCCGAACATTCGCTGCTGGTCGAGGAGATATTCGCGGCGCGCAATCCGGGCAGCGGGCCGCGCTGGCGCCTTGCCGCGCTGCTGCACGATGCGCCCGAATACGTGCTGGGCGACATGATCAGCCCGGTCAAATCGGCTCTGGCGCCGCAATTTCACGCGCTCGATGCGCGGATCGCTGCTGCAGTGCATCTGCGCTTCGGTCTGCCGGCAGAATTACCCGCGGCAATCGCGGCGGAAATCAAGCTTGCCGACCGGATGAGTGCGCGCGCCGAAGCCGAGGCAATCGCGGGTTTCACGGCCGCCGAGGCTGACCGACTGTTCGGCCGCACCGGGCAAAATCACTGCCCAGTGCGATTGCGACCACCATCGGAAAGCCGGGCGGAATTTTTGCAACGATTTGGCGGCCTTATGATTCAGGCTGCCATCTAGACGCTTTCAGATCGCGAGATCACCGGGCGATTTCCCTGCGGCAATCGCCGCCGTGTACCAGCCGGGCTTACGACCGCGACCCGTCCACGTATCCGAGGGATTTGCCGGGTTGGCAAAACGCGGCGCAGAGACGCTGCGCTTGCGCGTAACCTTCAGTGCGGTCAGCTCCGCCAGCGAATAGCCGCGCGCCCGTGCGGTCTCTTCAAGCTCCGCGAGAATTTCGCGCTTGCGCCGCTCGTTGAAGGTGTCAATGGCGCGGATCACACGCGCCTTAAGATCCTTCAATTCCGTGAGTGACATCTGGTCAAGATTGATGCTCATTGCAGCCTCTGTAGGAAAGTTTGTGCGCAATCCTTAGCAGCGCACAATTGTGCGGGCAAGAAGAATGATGGAAACGGGGGCGAATTCACCGCAATTGGGCAAATTGCGCCTGCGCCTCAGAGCGCCGTCCATCCGCCATCGACGCTGATGGTCGTCCCGGTGATCTGGTCGGCCGCGGGCGAGCAGAGGAAGACGACCGTGCCGCCAACCTGCTCGACAGTGGCGAACTGGCGCGAGGGCTGGCGGGCGAGCATCACCTCGCGCACCACGCGCTCGCGGTCCATGCCGTGCGTCTTCATCTGGTCGGGGATCTGCGCCTCGACGAGCGGGGTCAGCACATAGCCCGGGCAGATCGCGTTGCAGGTGATGCCCTGCCCGGCCGTTTCGAGTGCCACCGTCTTCGACAGCCCCACCACCCCGTGCTTGGCCGCGATGTAGGCCGACTTGAAGGGGCTGGCCGTCAGGCCATGCGCCGAGGCGATGTTGACGATCCGCCCCCAGCCGCGCGCGCGCATCACGGGCAACGCCGCGGCGGTCGTGTGAAAGGCCGAGGAGAGGTTGATCGCTAGGATCGCGTCCCATTTCGCGACCGGAAAGGCGTCGACCGGGGCGACATGCTGGATGCCGGCGTTGTTGACGAGGATGTCGCAGCCGCCCGCGGCCTCGATCAGCGCGCGGCAGTCATCGCCCGAGGCCATGTCGGCGCGCAGATAGCGCGTGCGCACGCCGTGCGCCGCGGCGATTCCGGCTGCGAGGGCGTGATCCTCGGGCGTGTCGGTGAAGGAGTTCAGCACGACATCGGCACCAGCCCGCGCCAGTTCCGTCGCGATGCCGAGGCCGATGCCCGAGGTGGATCCGGTGATGATGGCGGTCTTGCCGGTCAGGCGCATGGTGGCCCCCTCTGATGCTCAGCCAATGAAAAAAACGCCGGCACGAAGCCGGCGTTGAGTTGTTGAGGCAGGTTTCATACAGGCAAGAAACCTAACGAGCAGTATCCACAATATAGGCTTTCGGGCGGTTCCTTCCAAGGCAAAAAATTTGCCCCCGGCCGCGGGCGGGCGTAACGTGATTTCCGACCGCCGCCGTGAAAGGATCCGCCCCATGCCCCGCCTGCGTCCTGCCCTCTTCCTTGCCGCGATCGCGGCCGCCCTCCTGATTGCCCCTGGCGTCCGGGCGCAAGCCGAGGCACCCGCGCACGCAATCGCTATGTATGGCACACCAGCACTTCCACCCGATTTTGTGTCGCTCCCGCATGTGAATCCGGACGCGCCCAAGGGCGGGCGGATCGTGTTCGGAGAGTCGGGCGGGTTCGACTCGCTCAATCCGTTCATCCTCAAGGGTCGGGCTCCGGCGGGTATCGCCCCCTACACGGTCGAGACCCTGATGGGCCGGTCGTGGGACGAACCCTTCACGCTTTATGGCCTTATCGCCGAATCGATTGCGACGGACGATGCCCGCTCGTGGGTCGAATTCACGCTGCGCCCCGAAGCCCGATTCGCCGATGGCAGCCCGGTGACAGTCGAGGATGTGATCTGGTCCTTCGAGATCCTCGGCACCAAGGGTAGCCCGCGCTATCTGGCCGCCTACGAGAAGGTCGCCTCGGTCCGCGCCACGGGCCCGCAGAGCGTGCGGTTCGACTTCAAGGAAGCCGACCGCGAATTGCCGCTGCTGCTCGGGCTTCGGCCGATCCTCAAGAAGGCGCAGTGGGATGGGAAGGATTTCGCCGAATCGGGGCTCGAGGCCCCGATCGGATCGGGCCCCTACGAAGTCGCGGAATTCGAGGCGGACCGCTTCGTCGTGCTGCGCAAGCGCGAAGACTGGTGGGGCCGCGATCTGCCCTTCAACCGCGGCCTGCACAATTTCGATGAGATCCGCTACGACTACTACGCCGATGCCAACGCCATGTTCGAGGCCTTCAAGGCTGGCGCGACCTCGAGCTTTCGCGAGACCTCGATCACCCGCTGGCAGACGGGATATGATTTCCCCGCGATGCAGGACGGCCGCGTGGTGCGTTCCGAAATCGTGCATGGTCGTCCGTCCGGGATGATGGGCCTTGCCTTCAACACGCGCCGACCCGTCTTTGCCGACTGGCGCGTTCGGCAGGCGCTGATCGAGGCCTTCAGCTTCGATTTCGTCAACATGACGCTCAATGCCGGGATCCAGCCGCGCATCACCTCCTACTTCTCGAACTCGACACTCGGGATGGGCGCAGGGGCAGCACCGGCGGAGGTGGCGGCGTTGCTCGCCCCCTTCGCTGACAGCCTGCCGCCCGATGCGCTGGACCCAATCGCCCTTCCTCCGGGCGACGGAACCGAGGGCAACCGGAGCGGACTGCGCAAAGCGCTCGCCCTTCTGGCCGAAGCGGGGTGGGACGCGAAGGACGGCGTCTTGCGCAATGCCGCCGGCGAGCCCTTCACCTTCGAGGTTCTGCTGCGGCAGGGCGACGACGACATGCGCTCGGTCGCGACGATCTTTGCCGCGGCCCTCGAACGGGCGGGCATCACGCTCACCATCACGATGGTCGACAGCGCCCAGTACACCGAGCGCGTCACCAACTACGATTTCGACATGACACCGATGTTGCGGGCCATGTCGCTTTCGCCCGGAACCGAACAGAAGCTCTATTGGGGCAGCTTCGGGGTCGAGACGCCGGGCACGCGCAACCTGCCCGGGGTCTCAAGCCCGGCCGTGGAAGCGATGATCGAGCGCCTGCTGACCTCGACCGAGCGCGACGATTTCGTGACTGCGGCGCAGGCGCTCGACCGGGCGCTGATGGCCGGGCGCTATGTGATCCCGCTCTGGTATGCAGACCGCAGTCGCATCGCCCACGACGTCCGCCTGAAGTATCCCGAGCGGCTTCCGGTCTACGGTGACTGGCTGGGCTTCCAGCCCGACATCTGGTGGTTTGAGGACAAGTCCCCCTGAGCGGGCCTTAACCCCGGCAACCGGCAGCCCTATATCCCGCGATGGGGGCTGGCGGTCTGGCCGCGCGCATCAAGGGAAAAACGGACATGAGGAAGATCATTCTGCTTGCAACGGTCGCGCTGACGCTTGTGGCCTGCAACACGGTCGATGGCGTCGGGCAGGACATCTCGGGGGCCGCGAACACGATCGGTAGCTGGTTCTGAGCACGCGCGGAACAGCAGCAGGGGCGGGGACGTCGGACTGGGATCTGCGCCCGGCCGATCCCTGCCCGCGTCCGTTCAACCTCGCCGCGCATGCGCTTGCCCATGCGGACAGGCTCGGATCGAAATGCGCCCTGGCGATCGTCGGACCCTCGCGGGCCGAGAGGTGGCGTTATGATGCGCTGGCGCGGGCCGTCCGCGGCGCCGGCGGAGGGCTGATCGCCGCGGGTATCGTGCCGGGGTCACGCATCGCGCTGCGGCTGGGCAACACGGTCGATTTTCCGATCTTCTTTCTGGGTGCGATCGCGGCGGGGATCGTGCCGGTGCCGCTGGCCGCAGCGCTGACGCCGGCCGAGATCGCGCGGCTTCTGCCCGACCTGGGCCCATCGGCAATTCTGGCCGATCCCGCCTTGCCGCTGCCGGCAGCGCCTGGATGCCCAGTCCTGAGCGGTCCCGATCTTGCAGCGCTGCGCGCGCATGCACCCTGCGACTTCGCGATGGGCGATCCTGACCGACCGGCCTATGCGGTCTTCACCTCGGGCACATCGGGGCGGTCCCGGGCCGTCGTACATGCCCATCGTGCCCTCTGGGCGCGGCGGATGATGCACGCGGGCTGGTATGGCCTGACGGACACCGACCGCCTGATGCATGCAGGTGCGTTCAACTGGACCTTCACCCTTGGAACCGGCCTGCTCGATCCCTGGAGCGTGGGCGCAACCGCGCTCATCCCCGCAGCGGGGGTCGAGGCGGCGCAGATCCCGCTTCTGCTGGCGCGACACGAGGCGAGCCTCTTTGCCGCGGCACCAGGCGTGGTGCGCCAGATGCTGCGGGCGAACTTTCCGCCGCTGCCTCGGCTGCGCCATGGCCTTGTCGCGGGGGAGACGCTGGCCGACGGGCTGCGCATGGCCTGGCGTGCGGCGACGGGGACCGATCTGCACGAGGCCTACGGCATGTCGGAATGTTCGACCTTCATCTCGTCATGCCCCGACCGGCCGGCTCCGGCGGGCGCGATCGGCCATGTCCAGCCCGGCCGACGCGTCGCCATCCTCGGTGCCGACGGGGTGCCTGTCCCGCACGGGGCAGCAGGGGTGATCGGGGTGTCGGACGATGATCCGGGGCTATTCCTTCACTATCTGAACGCGCCCGAGGAAACTGCCGCTCGGATGCGCGACGGCTGGTTCCTCACGGGTGATATCGGGACGATGGATGCGACGGGCGCGGTGCGCTATCTGGGCCGCGACGACGACATGATGAACGCGGGCGGATTTCGCGTCTCGCCGCTCGAGGTCGAGGCCGCGATGGCCTCCTTCGCGGGCATCGAGGAGTGTGCGGCGGTCGAACTGGAAGTGCGGCCGGGGGTGCGGGTGATCGCGCTGTGCTACACCGCCTCCACGGATCTTGACAGCAACCTGCTTTCGGCGCACGCGGCGCGTGAACTGGCCCGTTTCAGGCAGCCGCGCGCGTTCATCCGCGTGCCCTCGCTGCCCCGGGGGGCCAACGCCAAGATCCTGCGCCGTGCCCTGCGAACCCTGACCGTCCCGCCCGCAAAGGCCCCTGCCCCATGATCTCGCTCGACATCTACGCCGATCCGGTCTGCCCCTGGTGCGCTATCGGCAAGGCCGAACTTGACCGCGCGCTTGCCGCCAACCCCGGCCACCCGTTCGAGATCCGCTGGCTGCCCTTCCAGCTCAACCCCGATCTTCCGCCCGAGGGCGTGGACAGGCAGAGCTTTTTCGACGCCAAATTCGGCGGCCCCGAAGCCGTCGCGGCGGCCTTCGCGCGCGTCACCGCCGCCGCTGCGCGCGCGGGCATCGATCTTGATCCCTCGCGCGCCACGCGCCAGCCCAACACGCGCGACGCGCACCGCCTCATCCTCTGGGCCGAAATCGAGAACCGTCAGGGTGACGTGATCGAGGCGCTGATGCGCGCCCACTTCCGCGACGGGCGCGACATTGGATCGCGCAAAACCCTGATCGAGATCGCAACCGAGGTTGGGCTCGACAGCCGCATCATGGGCCGGCTGCTTGAAGGCGAGTCAGACCGCGAGACGGTCGCGGCAATCGAGGCCGAAGCGCGCATGGCCGGGATCGAAGGCGTGCCGAGCTTCGTGATCGGGGGGACGCATGTCGTGGTCGGGGCGCAACCGTCCGAGACGTGGCAGCGCATCATCGACGATGTAGTCCAGAACTGGGACATCTCGGGATGACTCCCGCACCCGCGGGCTCCGGAGGACGGGGGTCGGTCGAATTCATTGCACTGATCGCGATGCTCATTTCAACCATCGCGCTGTCGATCGACGCGATGCTGCCCGCGCTGCCCGACATCGCGGCCGAACTCTCGCCCGATGACCCCAACCGGGCGCAACTCGTCCTCACGAGCTTCGTTCTGGGCATGGGCTTGGGAACCTTCGTTGCCGGGCCGCTGTCGGATGCCTTCGGGCGCAAGCCCGTCATCATCGGGGCGGCGCTGCTCTATTGCGCGGCGTCGGCCTGGGCCGCATCGGCAGACAGCCTCGGGGCCCTCCTCGCGGCGCGCGTGGTTCAGGGCATAGGGGCGGCAGGCCCGAGGATCGTGAGCATCGCAATGGTGCGCGACCTCCACTCGGGGCGGATGATGGCGCGGATCATGTCCTTTGCGATGATGGTCTTTACCCTCGTACCGGCCATTGCCCCCTTTGTCGGGGCCAGCATCATCGCGGTCGCCGACTGGCGTGCGATCTTCGCCGCATTCGTGGGCTTTGCGGCCATTTCCGCGCTCTGGCTCTGGCTGCGCCAGCCCGAGACGATCCTCCCCGCCCGCCGCCGCCCCCTTCGCTGGGTAGATCTGGTCGCGGGTGCGGCCGAGGTGGTGCGCCACCCGACCGTGCGCGGCGCGATCGTGGTGCAGGGGCTGCTCTTCGGGGCGCTCTTCGGCACGCTGTCGTCGATCCAGCCCGTCTTCGATCAGACGTTCGGCAGGGCTGAGAGCTTTCCGGCGTGGTTTGCCCTCATCGCGCTCTTCGGTGGCAGCGCAAGCCTCATCAATGCACTCATGGTCGTACGGCTCGGGATGCGGCGGATGGTGACGTCGGTCCTCGGGGCGCAGATCGTGGCCTCGGGCATCATGACGGCCGCCTGCCTGACACTCTCGCCCGATATGCTTTTCTTCGTCTTCATCGGCTGGGTCACGACCGTCTTCTTCATGGCGGGCACCACCCTTGGCAACATCAACGCGATCGCGATGGAGCCGATGGGCCATGTCGCGGGCATGGCGGCCTCGGTCATCGCCGCGGCTGCAACCGTGCTCGGCGTCGCAATCGCGGCCCCGATCGGGCTTGCGTTCGATGGCACCACGCTGCCGCTGGCGGTTTCGGTGCTCGTGATCGTGGCGCTGTCGCTCGCGGCAATGCTGCGGATGCCCGGAGGGCGCGCAGGGTAGCGCGGTCAGTCCGCGAAGACGCGGGCGAAGATCGTGTCGACGTGGCGCAGGTGGTGGGCGAGATCGAACAGCGCGCCGATCTCGGCCTCGGTCAGATGCGCGCGCACCTCGGCGTCGGCGCAGAGTTCGGCGCGGAAGTCCGCGCCCGCCTCCCAGACCTTCATCGCGTTGCGCTGCACCAGCCGATAGGCGTCCTCGCGGCTCGCCCCCTTTTGCGTCAGCGCGAGGAGCACGCGCTGCGAATGGACAAGCCCGCGCAGCCGGTCGAGGTTCGCGGCGAGATTCGCGGGGTAGACGACCAGCCGCTCGATCAGCCCCGCAAGCCGGTGGAGCGCGAAATCGAGCGTCACCGTCGCGTCCGGGCCGATCATCCGCTCGACCGAGGAGTGGCTGATGTCGCGCTCGTGCCAGAGCGCCACGTTCTCGAGCGCGGGCACCACCATCCCGCGCACGATGCGCGCAAGCCCCGTGAGGTTCTCGCTCAGCACCGGGTTGCGCTTGTGGGGCATGGCGCTCGAGCCCTTCTGGCCGGGGCTGAAATATTCCTCGGCCTCGAGCACCTCGGTGCGCTGCATGTGGCGGATCTCGGTCGCGATGTTCTCGATCGAACTCGCGATGACGCCGAGCGTCGCGAAATACATCGCGTGGCGGTCGCGCGGGATCACCTGGGTCGAGATCGGCTCGGGCGAAAGGCCCATCTGCGCGCAGACATGCGCCTCGACGGCCGGGTCGATGTTGGCAAACGTGCCGACCGCGCCCGAGATCGCGCCGGTCGCGACCTCGGCGCGGGCCGCGCGCAGCCGGTCGCGGGCGCGCGTCATCTCGGCATGGAAGCGGGCGAAGGTCAGGCCCATCGTCACGGGTTCCGCGTGGATGCCGTGGCTGCGCCCGATCCGGGGCGTCAGGCGATGCTCGAAGGCGCGCGCCTTCAGCGCCGCGCGCACCCGCTCGATCCCGCCGAGCATGAGGTCGGCGGCGCGTACAAGCTGGATGTTGAAGCAGGTGTCGAGCACATCGGACGAGGTCATCCCCTGATGGACGAAGCGGGCCTCTTCGGCGCCCACGATCTCGGCCAGATGGGTGAGGAAGGCGATCACGTCGTGCTTCGTCACCGCCTCGATCTCGGCGATGCGGTCGGCATCGAAGGTCGCGTCGCGCGCGCGCCAGACGGCGGCGGCGTTCTCGGCCGGGATGACGCCAAGCGCCGCCTGCGCGTCGCAGGCATGGGCCTCGATCTCGAACCAGAGCCGATAGCGCGTCTCGGGCGACCAGATGGCCACCATCTCGGGGCGGGAATAGCGCGGGATCATGGGCGGGCCTCTCGGGCGGCGGATGATGCGGCCTTTAGCGGCACCGGGCGGCCTATGCCAGCCCCGCGATGACGGCGCGCAGGGTCGCGATCCCCTCGCCCGTCTCGGAAGAGGTCAGCACCATCTCGGGAAAGGCCGCCGGATGGCGCGCGAGTGCCGCACCCACGCCCGCGACCAGCGCAGGCCGGTCGCGCGCCGGGATCTTGTCGGCCTTGGTCAGCACCACCTCGAAGGGCACCGCCGCGCGGTCAAGAAGCGCCATGATCTCCTCATCCGCCGTCTTTACCCCGTGGCGGGCATCGATCAGCACGAAGGCGCGCCGGAGGCTCGCGCGCCCCGCAAGATAGGCGCGCAGCAGCGCCTGCCAGCGCGCGACGATGGCCTTGGGTGCCTCGGCATGGCCGTAACCCGGCAGATCGACGAGATAGCGCGCCTCGCCCAGCGCGAAGAAGTTGATCTCCTGCGTCCGGCCGGGGGTGTTCGAGGCGCGCGCCAGCGCCTTGCGCCCGGTCAGCGCGTTGATGAGGCTCGACTTCCCGACATTCGAGCGGCCGGCAAAGCAGACCTCGGCCCGATCGCCCGGCGGCAGGCCATCGAGTGCCACCACCCCCTTCACGAAGGTGACGGGCCCGGCAAAGAGCTTGCGCGCCGCCTCGGCCGCCTCGGCCTCGGGCTCGGGCGCGAGGGTGAAGGTCAGATCCATCGCGCCCCGTCCCCGACCGCGACGGGCCCGCCCGCGACGACCTCGGCATAGACGCCGAAGTCCTGCGCCCCCGTCGCGGCCTCGAGGCCCGCGAGCGTGTCGGCATCGATCCGCCCCGTCGCGGGGTTCGCCATCGTCGCGCGGCAGCGCGTGATCGGCTCGCGCACCCGCAGCCGCGCCAAGCCGATCGCGATCTCGCGGCCGATCATCGCCATCTCCTCCCACGGCGCGAGGCCATCGAGCCAGAGGTTGCCGCGCCAGCGCCCGACATCGAGCGCAACGCCCATGTGATCGGCAAGTGCCCGCTGCGAGGCGAGCGAGAGGATCGCGACCGACGGGAAATCGGTGTCGGTGAAGGGTTGCGCGGCGCGCACGAGCGCCACGGGCCGCGCCCGGTCGGGCGGGTTGAGGGGGGCGGACCAGGCGAGGAAGCGCGCCGCATCGGCCGGATCGTCGGGGTCGATCTCGATCTCGGGCAGGTCGGGATGCCGCAGCCGCAGCCGCCGCGCGCCCTCGTCGAATGCGGCCGAGATCGCCATCAGCGCCGGCGCCTTGGCGCCGCGCGCGAAGTTCTGGCAGGGCGCCCAGCACCCGGCCTCAAGCCGCGCGGCCTCATGCGCGACGGCCCAGGCGCGATCAAAGGGCAGCGTCGCGCCGGCGCTCAGCGTCACGGCCGGCAGCGCCTCGCGCCCGTGCCCCTTGATCGGGTGACGCCAGATCTGCGCGAGGCGCGCCGTCATTTCGCCGCGGGCTTGCCGCCCCGTCTGAAGCCCGCGCGGATGTTGCCGAAGAGGTCGGGCTTGTGCCCGTGGCTGCGCATGATCGCGTATTGCTGCACGAAGGTGATGATGTTGTTCACGATCCAGTAGAGCACGAGGCCCGAGGCGAAGCGGCCGAGCATGAACATGAACACCCAAGGCATCCAGGCGAAGATCATCGCCTGCGTCGGGTCGGTCGGTGTCGGGTTCAGCTTCTGCTGCAGCCACATCGTGATCCCGAGGATGATCCCCATGATCCCGATCAGGATGAGGGCTGCAAAGGACATCGGATCGGGCGCGGCCCAGGGCAGCAGGCCGAAGAGGTTCACGATCGAGGTCGGATCGGGCGCCGAGAGATCCTGAAGGAAGCCGAAGAAGGGCGCATGGCGCAACTCGATCGTGACGAAGATGACCTTGTAGAGCGAGAAGAAGATCGGGATCTGCAACAGGATCGGCAGGCAGCCCGCGGCGGGGTTCACCTTCTTCTCCCGGTAGAGCTTCATCATCTCCTGCTGCATCTTCTGCCGGTCGTCGCCGACGCGGGCCTTCATCGCCTCCATCTCGGGCTGAAGTTCCTTCATCCGCGCCATCGAGACATAGGATTTGTAGGCCAGCGGAAAGAGCAGCGCCTTGAGCACCAGCGTCAGCGCGATGATCGCGAGCCCCATGTTCCCGATCGCGGCGTTGAGCCAGTGCAGCACCGCGAACATCGGCTTCGTCAGGAAGAAGAACCAGCCCCAGTCGATCGAGTCGATAAAGCCGCCGATTGCCTTGCGGTCCTCGTAGTCGCGGATCGTCGCCCATTCCTTGGCGCCGGCGAAGAGGTCGGTCGTCACCTCGGCCGTCGCTCCGGACGCCACGGTGACCGTGGGCAGGCGGATCGAGGTACGGTAGATGTCGCTCTCGGGCAGGTGCTTCATCACCGCCGTAAATGGCTGGCCCGCCTGCGGGATCAGCACCGTCTGCCAGAAATGGTCGGTAAAACCGATCCAGCCGTTCGCGGTGACTTCGGCCACCTCGGCCGGCCCACCCTCGGCGACGACGGGCTCGAGGTCCGCGAGATCGTCATATCCCGTTTCCTGCAGCACGCCGTCGGCCATGCGCACGACGCCTTCGTGCAGGATGAAGAAGTTCTTGAGGTCGGCCGGAACGCCCTTCCGCTCTGCCACGCCGAAGGCATAGAGCGCGACGGGCGCCGCGCCCGCGTTCGCGACGCGCTGCGTGACGGTGAAGAGGAAATTCTCGTCGACCGAGATCGTGCGCGAGAACGTCAGGCCCGCCCCGTTCGACCATTCGAGCGTCACGGGGCTGTCGGGGCCAAGCACATCGCCCGCAGCCAGCGTCCAGACCGTGTTCGGCCCGGGCAGCAGGTCGGCCGCGATGGCGCCGTCGGCCGATCCCCAGCCGTAGTGGACATATTGCGCGCCCGTCTCGCCCACCGGCCGCAGCACCCGCACGATCGGCGCATCGGGCGCGAGCGTCTCGCGATAGTCCTTGAGCGCGAGATCGTCGATCCGCCCGCCGGCAAGCGCGATGGTGCCCTGCAGGCGCGGCGTCTCGATCGGGACGCGCGGCGCGCTTGCGGCGGCGGCCGCGGCGGGAGCGCCCTCTGCCGTGGGGGCGACCTCGGCGGGCGTGGCCGGGGTCAGCGCCGCCTCGCCCGTTGTGGGGGGCCTGTCCGGCACCTCGGGCGGCGGGAAGAGGAAGAACCACACGAGGATGACCAGAAAGCTCAGCGCGGTCGCGAGGATCAGGTTGCGGTTCTGGTCGTCCATGTCGGTGCGGCCTTCGGGTCAGCGGGTTCGGGGATCGGGTCCGTTCAACAGAAGGGGGCGGGAAAGGTCAAGCCTGTTCACCCCCGCCACCGGCCTTCGGCGCGCGCGCGAGGGCTGCGAAATCGAAAAGCGCGGGGTCGGGCAGGTGCGAGGGGCGCGCGTTCATGAGCGCGCGGAACATCACCTGCCGCCGGCCGGGCGCCTTGGCCTCCCACCCGTCGAGCAGCGCCTTGACCTGCGCGCGCTGGAGCCCCTCCTGGCTGCCGCAGAGATCGCAGGGGATGATGGGATAGTTCATCGCCCGTGCGAAGCGGTCGCAATCGGCCTCGGCGGCAAAGGCGAGCGGGCGCAGCACGAAAAGGTCGCCCTCTTCGTTCACGAGCTTCGGCGGCATGGTGGCAAGGCGGCCGCCGTGGAAGAGGTTCATGAAGAAGGTCTCGAGGATGTCGTCGCGGTGATGCCCGAGGACGACGGCCGAACAACCCTCTTCGCGCGCGATGCGATAGAGGTTGCCCCGCCGCAGCCGCGAGCAGAGCGCGCAATAGGTCCGCCCCGCCGGCACCTTGGAGACGACGACCGAATAGGTGTCCTGATACTCGATCCGGTGCGGCACGCCCATCCGGCCGAGGAACTCGGGCAGCACGGTCGCGGGAAAGCCCGGCTGCCCCTGATCGAGGTTGCAGGCCAGGAGATCGACCGGCAGGAGCCCCCGCCATTTCAGCTCGTGCAGGATCGCGAGCAGCGTATAGCTGTCCTTGCCGCCCGAGAGACAGACAAGCCAGCGCGCGCCGGGCTCGACCATCGCATAGGTCTCGATCGCCTCGCGGACGTTCTGCACCAGGCGCTTGCGCAGCTTGCGGAACTCGACCGACCCGGGCGCGCCGGCAAAAAGCGGGTGGATGGCGCCGCCGCCGTCCTCCTCTTCGCCCTCGTCAAGCATGGCGCCCATCCTTCCGCCGGTCGTGCTCGGGGTCCGCGCCCGGCACCGGATCATAGCCCGAGCCGCCGAACGGGTGGCAGCGCGCGATCCGCCGCAGCATGAGCCAGCCGCCCCGGACGCCCCCGTGGCGTTCGAGCGCCTCGAGCGCATAGGCCGAGCAGGTCGGCTGATAGCGGCAGCCATGCCCGAGCCAGGGACTCAGCACCAGCCGATAGGCGCGCACCGGCAGCGCGATCAGGCGCGCGAGCGGGGTCATCCGCCCCCGGCCTTGCGGTGGAGCGTGCGGAGCGCGCGCGCAAGATCGACCTTCATCGCGGCGAAATCATGCACGACCGTCGCCCCGGGCCGGCCGACAAGGACGTAATCCCAGCCCGGCCGCGCGATCCCGGGCAGGACGGCGCGCGCGATCTCGCGCAATCGGCGGCGGGCGCGGTTGCGCATCACGGCGTTGCCGACTTTGCGCGAACAGGTGAAGCCCACGCGAATCGCGTCCGACCCGTCGGCCCGCGGCCTGCCCTGCAAGAGAAACGCATCCGTGCCCTGCCGCAAAGCCGAAGCGGCGCGCAGGAACTCTGCACGCCGCCGCAGCCGTTCGGATGGTGCCGTCGCCGGCCCGGGCGCTTCAGGCGCGGCGGGCAGCGCGTCTGCCCCCGCGGACATCGCGGGCCTCAGGCCGAGAGGCGCTTGCGCCCCTTGGCGCGCCGCGCGGCAAGCACGAGGCGCCCGCCCTTGGTCGCCATCCGCGCGCGAAACCCGTGGCGGCGCTTGCGCACGAGGTTCGAAGGTTGAAAGGTGCGTTTCATCGCGTATCTCCTGCCGATGCCGGTCGGGAACTCCCGCCGCCCGGAACTTCACCGTGCGCCCATAGCAGGGGGGCGCGCGCCAAGTCAACGCCGGAAGCGGCCGGGATCGCATCGAAGGGCAGACGGGGACAGTGTCGGGCATGTTGCGGGCCAATACCCTTTCGGGCCGGTTCCTGGGCCTCACGCTCGTGTTCGTGGCGCTGGCGCAGGTGCTGATCCTCGTGCCCTCGGTGGCGCGGTTCCAGCACGACTGGCTCGTGCTGCGGCTCGAGAAGGCGCAGATCGCGGCCCTGACGCTGCTCGCAAGCGAGGGCAGCGTGCCCCCGGCGCTCGAATCGGAACTGCTCGACAATGCGGGGGTCTTCAACGTGGTGCTGCGGCGCGACGCGGTGCGCCAGCTCGTGCTGTCCGCGCCACTGCCGGGGCCGGTCGCGCGCACGCTCGACCTGCGCGGGGCGCGCTCGCCCGAGCTGGTGGCGGCGGCCTTCGCGACACTCCTGCGCCCCGATCCGGGGGTGCTGCGGGTGATCGGGGCGCCCTCGCACGATGCGGGGCTGCTGATCGAGGTCACGATCGACCCCGCCCCCCTCACGGTCGCGCTGCGCGCCCATGCGCTGCAGGTGCTCGCGCAGTCGGCGCTACTCAGCCTCGCGACGGCGGTCCTTCTCTTTCTGGCGGTGGAGCGGATGATCCTGCGGCCGATCGCGCGCCTCTCGGGGCAGATGCAGGCCTATGCCGCCGACCCCGAGGATGCGCGGCGCATCATCGAACCGGCCTCGGGCCTGGCCGAGTTGCGCGCAGCCGAAACCGCGCTGCGCCAGCTCGAGACCGATCTGACGGCCGCGCTGCGCCAGAAGGACCGCTTGGCCCAACTCGGCACAGCCGTGGCCAAGATCAGCCACGATCTGCGCAACATGCTGACATCCGCCCAGCTTTTCGCCGACCGGATCGAGGGCAGCGCCGATCCGGCGGTGGCGCGCGCGGCGCCGAAGCTCGTGGGTTCGATCTCGCGCGCGATCGCGCTCTGCGAGGCGACGCTCGCCTTCGGGCGGGCCGAAGAGCCGCCGCCGCGGCTTGCCCGCCTCGCGCTGCGGCCCCTCGTCGAGGAGGTGTTCGAGGCCGAGGGGCTCGGGCCCGAGACGGCGGGGCGGGTGCGCGCGCTTGTCGATGTTCCGGCGGGCATGATGCTGCGCGCCGATCCCGAGCAGATCTTCCGCGTTCTTTCCAACCTCGTGCGCAACGCCCGCCAAGCCATCGAGGCCACCGGGCGGTCCGGCGCGGTCGAGATCTCGGCCGCCGAGGACGATGCCGAATGGCGGCTGCGCGTGGGCGATGACGGGCCGGGCCTGCCCGAGCGGGCGCGCGCGCATCTCTTCGCGCCCTTTCAGGGCGGGGTGCGGCAGGGGGGGGCGGGGCTTGGCCTTGCCATCGCGGCCGAGCTGGTGCGCGGCCACGGCGGGCGGCTGACGCTCGAGCGCAGCGATGCCGAGGGGACGGTGTTCGCGATCCGCCTGCCCAAGGATGTCGCGGCCGAGGGGTGATGCCCTCAGGCCGCGCGGATGATCGCGGCGAACTCGGCGGGCTTGAGCGACGCGCCCCCGACGAGCGCGCCGCCGACGCCCGCCACGGCGAAGATCGCGGCCGCGTTCGCCGCCGTCACCGACCCGCCATAGAGGATCCGCACCCCCTGCCCGGCCACCCCGAAGGCCGCCGCGATCTCGCGGCCGAGCTGGGCGTGAACGGCCGCGATGTCCTCCATCGCCGGAACCCGGCCGGTGCCGATGGCCCAGACCGGCTCATAGGCGAGATCGAAGCGCGCCGGATCGACCGCGACCGCCGCCGCCAGCGCCGCGCGGAACTGCCCCGAGACGACATCGCCCGTGCGGCCCGCGTCGCGCTCGACCTCGGTCTCGCCCACGCAGAGGATGACGCGCAGACCCGCGCCCTGCGCGGCCGCGATCTTGGCGCCGATCGCGGCGTCATCCTCGCCCCGGTCGCGGCGACGCTCGGAATGGCCGAGGATCACGAGGGTCGCGCCCGCGTCGATCAGCATCGGGGCGGAAATCTCGCCCGTGTGCGCGCCCTTGGCGGCGGCGTGGCAATCCTGCCCGCCCACCCCGATGCGCCCCGCGACCCGCGCGGCCAGCGCCGCGATCAGCGTCGCGGGCGGGCAGATCGCCGCCTCGGCCGCGCCGGGCGCGCCTGCCGCCTCGAGGACCGGGCCGAGCGCGCCGAGGTCGGCCGCCATGCCGTTCATCTTCCAGTTGCCGACCACGAGCCGCCGCATGCCATCCCCCCGCATTGCCACCCGTCGGGGCATAGCAAAACCGGACGGGGTGCGGCAACCGGGCCGCGCCGGCCTTGATGCGCCGCACCGCTTGGCCTAAACGCAGGGGGATTGGGCAGATGCGGGGGCATGTCATGGCCGGGGGTCTGATGGCGGGGCGGCGGGGTCTGATCATGGGCCTTGCCAACGACAAGTCGATCGCCTGGGGCATCGCGCGCATGCTCGCCGAGCACGGCGCCGAGATGGCCTTCTCCTATCAGGGCGAGGCGCTGCGCAAGCGGGTGGAGCCGCTCGCGGCCTTGCTCGGCACCCCCGTCGTGCAGGAATGCGACGTGGGCGACGAGGCCTCGCTCGACGCGCTTTTCGCGGCCTTGCGCGAACGCTGGGGCACGCTCGACTTCGTCGTCCACGCGATCGGGTTTTCCGACAAGAACGAACTCCGCGGCCGCTACGTCGATACGAGCCGGCAGAACTTCCTGATGTCGATGGACATCTCGGTCTATTCCTTCACCGCCGTCTGCCAGCGCGCGGCCGCGATGATGGGGCCGGGCGGGTCGCTCCTGACGCTGACCTATTATGGCGCCGAGAAGGTGATGCCGCATTACAACGTCATGGGGCTCTGCAAGGCCGCGCTCGAAAGCTCGGTGCAATACATCGCCGAGGATCTGGGCAAGGACGGCATCCGCGTCAACGCCATCTCGGCCGGGCCGATCAAGACGCTCGCCGCCTCGGGGATCGGCGATTTCCGCTACATCATGAAGTGGAACGAGCTGAACTCGCCCCTGCGGCGCAACGTGACGCAGGAAGAGGTCGGCAAGGCCGCGCTCTATCTGCTGTCCGATCTCGGCTCGGGCACGACGGGCGAGGTGCTCCATGTCGATGCGGGCTATCATGTCGTGGGCATGAAGGCGGTCGACGCGCCCGACATCGACGCCGTCACCGGCCGCAACAATGGGGGGGCGCGCGAATGACCGACCGGCTGCCGCACGAAAAGGGCTTTCACGTCAGCTGGGACCAGATCCACCGCGACGCGCGCGCGCTCGCCTGGCGGCTTCAGGGCCAGGGCCCCGAGGGCGGCAACTGGCGCGCCGTCGTCGCCATCACCCGCGGCGGCATGGCCCCCGCGATGATCGTGAGCCGCGAGCTCGACATCCGCACGGTCGATACCGTCTCGGTCAAGTCCTACAACCGCCACGAACAGACCGAGCCGCGCCTGATCAAGGCGCCCTCGGCCGAGGTGATGGGCGCGGACGGGGCGGGTGTCCTCATCATCGACGACCTCGTCGATACGGGCAAGACGCTCGAGCTGGTCCGCAGGCTCTGGCCGCGGGCGCATTTCGCGACCGTCTATGCCAAACCCGCCGGCCGCGCGATGGTCGACACCTACATCACCGAGGTGAGCCAGGACACCTGGATCTTCTTTCCCTGGGACATGGCGCTGCAATACGTCGAACCTTTCCGCGGCCGCGACTGAGGCCCGGCATGGCGCTGCCGCTCAACCCCGCCTTCGCCGAGACCTTCGCGCCCCCGGTGATGGAGGCCCGCCGCTGGCTGGCCGAGACGCCCCAGCCCGCGGGCCGCGCCATCCTGAACGTGAGCCAGGCCGCCCCCGTCGATCCGCCGCCCGAGGCACTGCGCCGCGTCATGGCCGAGGCCGCGCTCAATGATCCGGCCGCCCATCTCTATGGCCCCGTCCTCGGCCTGCCCGCCTTGCGCGCCGAGATCGCGGCGCAATGGTCGGCGGCCTATGGCGGCACGATCGGCGCGGGCGATGTCGCGATCACCCAAGGCTGCAACCAGGCCTTCTGCGCGGCACTCGCGACCGTCGCGGGGGCGGGGGATGCGGTGATGATGCCGGTGCCGTGGTATTTCAACCACCGCATGTGGTGCGACATGGCGGGGCTCGAGACGATCCCGCTGCCGGTCGGGCCCGGCATGGTGCCCGACCCGGCCGAGGCCGCCCGGCGCATCACGCCGCGCACGCGGGCCATCGCGCTTGTGAGCCCCAACAACCCGACGGGCGCCGAATATCCGGCGGCGACGCTCGCGGCCTTTCGCGATCTCGCGCGCGCCCACGGCCTCGCCCTCATCCTCGATGAGACCTATCGCGACTTCGACGCCCGCCCCGGTCGGCCGCACGAGCTCTTCGCCGATCCCGACTGGAGCGACGTCCTCATCCATCTCTATTCCTTCTCCAAGGCCTACCGCCTGACGGGGCACCGGGTCGGTGCGATCGTCGCGGGGGCGGCGCGGATGGCCGAGATCGAGAAGTTCCTCGACACCGTCGCGATCTGCCCCGCCCAGATCGGCCAGATCGCGGCGCTCGCGGGGCTGCGCGATCTCGGGCAATGGGTCGCGGGCGAGCGGGCCGAGATCCTCGACCGCCGCGCCGCCATCCACGACCACGCCGGGCGCGCACCGGGCTGGCGCATCCTGCAGTGCGGCGCCTATTTCGCCTGGGCCGAACACCCCTACGCGCTGGCCTCGGACGCGGCGGCGCGCGCGATCCTCGCACAGGCCGGCATCCTCATGCTGCCGGGCACGATGTTCGCCCCGCCAGGCGATCCGGTCGGCGCGCGCGGCATGCGCATCGCGTTTGCCAACATCGACCGGGCCGGCATCGCCGAGATGTTCGGCCGCCTCGCCGGGGTTGATCTGCCGCGCATCTGATCGCTTGCCCGTGCAGGGGCGAGCCTCTAGACAGGGCGCCGACAGCGGGGCGATGGGGCAATCATGGCACAGGGCGGCAAGGTCGGGCAGGTAGCGGTCTGGGTGCTGCTCGTGGCGCTGATCATCGGGCTCGCGGGCTTCGGCATCACGGGCTTCGGCACATCCCTGCGCGCGATCGGCTCGGTCGGCGAGGTCGAGATCGACGCCGACGACTATGCGCGCAACATCCAGCAAGAGATGAACGCCCTCGCCGCCCAGATCGGCAGGCCCGCCACCTTCCCCGAGGCGCAGGCCCTCGGGGTTGACCGGAACGTGCTACGCCAACTCGTGACGACGGCGGCGCTCGACGACATGGCGCGCGAGGTCGGCCTCTCGATCGGCGATGCCAACCTTGCAGCGGAAATCCGCGCAATGCCCGCTTTCGGCGGGCTCGACGGCAAGTTCGACCGCGACGCCTACCGGAGCGTTCTTGACCAGAATCGGCTGAGCGAGCCGGAATTCGAAGACAGGATGCGCGCCGACATCGCGCGCGGCCTCATGCAGGGCGCGATCGCCGAGGGCTTCCCCTCGGCGCCGGCGCACACCGACCTCATCTTTGCCCATGGGGCGGAACGGCGGGCCTTCAGCCTTCTGCGCCTGACCGAGGCCGATCTCGACGCGCCGCCGCCGGCGGCAGACGACGCCGCTGTGCGCGCGCACTACGATGCGAACCCCGACCGCTACACCCTGCCCGAACGGCGGCGCGTCCGGTATGCCTCCCTCACCCCCGAAATGCTGAGCGGGGGGATGACGGTCGACGAGGCCGCCCTGCGCGCGGCCTATGACGAACGGATCGACGAATACGTCATTCCCGAACGGCGCCTTGTCGACCGCCTCGGGTTCGCCGACAGCGCCGCAGCCGAGGCGGCACTGGCCGAGATCTCCGCCGGACAGCGCAGCTTTGATGATTACGTCTCCGAGCGCGGGCTGTCGCCTGCCGACATCGACATGGGCGATGTCGGGCGCGAGGATCTCGGGGCGGGCGCCGATGGCGTCTTCGGCGCCGAGGCCGGTGCCGTCGTGGGGCCGTTCGACTCGGCGATCGGGCCGGTGCTCTACCGGTTGAACGGCATCCTTGCCGCACAGGAGACGACCTTCGAGGATGCGCGCCCGGCCCTTGTCGAGGAGTTGGCGCTCGATGCCGCGCGCCGAGAGATCGCGACGCGAATCGACAAGATCGAGGACCTTCTGGCCGGGGGCGCAGCCCTCGAGGATCTCGTATCTGGAGCGGGCATGGAAACGGGCACGCTCGACCTCGCCGCGGACTCCCGCGAGGGGTTGGCGGCCTATCCCGCTTTCCGCGAGAAGGCCGGAACGCTGCAACCGGGCGATTTCGCCGAGCTGGTGGAACTCGACGATGGCGCGATCGCGGTGCTCGAAGTTGCAGAGATCATCCCTGCCACGCTCCAACCCTTCGAAGAGGTGGTCGATCAGGCCCGCGCCGCCGCCGATGCCGAGGCTCTTGCCGCAGCGTTGCGCACCCGTCGTGATGCGATCCTGGCGGAAATTCAGGCCGGGGCGGCGCTGGGCGGCTTTGGCATCGTGTCGGTCAACCCCGGGATCACGCGGCAGGGCTATATTGATGGCGCCCCCCCCACGGTCGTGCGCAGCCTCTTTGACCTCGAATCGGGCGCGGCGGCCGCCATCGACGATCGGGGCTATGTCGGGATCGTCGTGCTCGACGCGATCATTCCCGCCGATCCCGAGACCGAAGAGGCCAAGGCCCTGCGCCAAGCCATTGCCGAACGGACCGCGCAGGAAATCTCGCAAGACGCCTTTGCCCTGTTCGTGCGCAGCCTGGAAAACCGCGCCGAGATCCGCCTCAATCAGACGGCGATCGAGGCCATCAACGCGCAGATGCGCTGAAGGGGGCGCGGTGCAGCTTTCGCCCGACTTCGAAGGTTTCGCCCGCGGCTGGGCTGAGGGGCGCAATCAGGTCGTCTTTGCCCGGCTGGCCGCCGATCTCGACACGCCCGTCTCGCTCATGCTCAAGCTGGCCGAGGCGCGCGCCGACACCTTCATGCTCGAGAGCGTGACGGGCGGCGAGGTGCGCGGGCGCTATTCGGTCGTCGGCATGAAGCCCGACCTCATCTGGCAATGCCACGGGCGGACGGCGCGCATGAACCGCGAGGCCCGCTTCGACCCCGCCGCCTTCGTGCCCGAGGCGGCGGACCCGCTGCAAAGCCTGCGCGACCTGATCGCCGAAAGCCGGATCGAGATGCCTGCGGGCCTGCCCGCCATCGCCGCCGGCCTGTTTGGCTATCTCGGCTATGACATGATCCGGCTGGTCGAGCATCTGCCGGGCGTGAACCCCGACCCGCTCGGCCTGCCTGACGCGGTGCTGATGCGACCCTCGGTGGTGGCCGTCCTCGACGGGGTCAAGGGCGAGGTCACGGTGGTGGCGCCCGCCTTCACCGCCTCGGGCCTGTCGGCGCGGGCGGCCTATGCGCAGGCGGCCGAGCGGGTGATGGACGCGCTGCGCGATCTGGAACGCCCCGCGCCCGCGCTCCGCGAGATGGGCGAAAGCGCCCCCCTGCCCGAGCCCGTCTCGAACTTCACCCGCGAGGGCTACATGGCAGCGGTCGAGCGCGCCAAGGACTACATCCGCGCGGGCGACATCTTTCAGGTCGTCCCCTCGCAGCGCTGGGCGCAGCCCTTCGATCTGCCGCCCTTCGCCCTCTACCGCTCGCTCAGGCGCACCAACCCCTCGCCCTTCCTCTTCTTCTTCAACTTCGGCGGCTTCCAGATCGTCGGCGCGAGCCCCGAGATCCTCGTGCGGCTGCGCGAGGACGAGGTCACGATCCGCCCCATCGCCGGCACACGGCCCCGCGGCGCCACCCCCGAGGAGGATCGCGCGCTCGAGGCCGAGCTGCTCGCCGACCCCAAGGAACGGGCCGAGCACCTCATGCTGCTCGATCTCGGGCGCAACGACGTCGGGCGGGTCGCGCGCATCGGCACGGTGCGGCCGACCGAGCAGTTCGTGATCGAGCGCTACAGCCACGTCATGCACATCGTCTCGAACGTCGTGGGCGAGATCGCCGAGGGTGAGGACGCGCTCTCGGCGCTGCTTGCGGGCCTGCCGGCGGGGACGGTCTCGGGCGCGCCCAAGGTGCGCGCGATGCAGATCATCGACGAGCTCGAGCCCGAAAAGCGCGGCGTCTATGGCGGCGGCGTGGGCTATTTCGCCGCGAACGGCGAGATGGACATGTGCATCGCGCTGCGCACCGGCGTCGTGAAGGACGGCACCCTCTACATCCAGGCGGGCGGCGGGGTGGTCTATGACAGCGACCCGGCGGCCGAGTTCGAAGAGACGGTGAACAAATCGAAGGCGCTGCGCCGCGCGGCGGCCGAGGCCGGCCGTTTTGCCGGGCATGCCCCGCGATGATGTCCGAAACCGCCCCCGAAACCACTCCCGACATCGGGCGAATCGAGGCTGCGGCCGGCCGCATCCGCGGCGTCGCCCGGCGCACGCCGATGCTGTCGGATCCGCTCCTCGACCGCATCGCGGGGCGGCGGATCCTCGTCAAGGCCGAGTGCCTGCAGGTCACGGGTTCGTTCAAGTTCCGCGGCGCGTGGTCGGCGGTCTCGGCGCTGGTGGCGGCGGGACGGGCGCGCGGGGTGCTCGCGATGTCGTCGGGCAATCACGCGCAGGGGGTGGCGCTGGCGGCCGCGCGGCACGGGCTGGCGGCCGTCATCGTCATGCCCGCCGATGCCCCCGAGGCCAAGATCGGCAACACGCGCGCACTCGGCGCCGAGGTCGTGCTCTATGACCGACAGCGCGAGGATCGCGACGCGATCGGCGCGGCTCTGGCGGCCGAGCGGGACCTTGCCATTGTGCGCCCCTTCGACGACGCCGAGGTGATCGCGGGCCAGGGCACCGCGGGCCTCGAGATCGCCGAGGATGCGGCGGCGGCGGGGATCCTTGAGGCGCCCGTCCTCGTGTGCTGCGGCGGCGGGGGGCTTGCCTCGGGCATCGCGCTGGCGCTCGCCGCGCGCGCGCCGGGCCTGCGCGTGCAGACCTGCGAGCCCGAGGGCTTCGACGATACCGCCCGCAGCCTCGCCGCCGGCACCCGGCTTGGCAATGCGCCCGGCGCGCGGACGCTCTGCGATGCGATCGTGACGCCTGCGCCGGGGCTGATGACCTTTCCGATCCTCGCGCGGCTTGCCGGCCCCGGCATCGCGATGCCGGATGAGGCCTGCCTCGATGCGATGGCGCTGGCGTGGCGGCACCTGCGGATCGTGCTCGAACCCGGGGGGGCGGTGGCGCTGGCGGCGGCGCTCTTTCGCCCCGATCTCGCGCCCGGACCGGCGGTGATCGCGGTCGCGACCGGCGGCAATGTCGATCCGCCCGTCTACGCCCGCGCGATGGCGCGGCTCGACGATCCCGCCTTCTTCCCGATCCCCGCCTGACCGCCCCTCAGGGCTGGGCGCGGCGCAGGGGGGGGCCGATTTCCCCCGCCCCGACACCCAGCCGGCCGAGTGCCGCGGGCGCGGTCCGCAGGAGCGCCGCGTCGAGGTCCGCCATCGTCACCGGCAGGCCGAGATCGACGAGGCTCGTGACCCCATGCCCGCGGATGCCGCAGGGCACGATGCCGTCGAAATGCCCGAGATCGGGTTCGACGTTGACCGCGAGCCCGTGAAAGCTGACCCAGCGGCGCAGCTTGACGCCGATCGCCGCGATCTTGTCCTCGCGCGGGGTGCCATCGGCGAGCGGCGCCTTGTCGGGCCGGCGCACCCAGACCCCGACGCGTCCCTCGCGCCGCTCGGCCGTAACCCCGAACTCGGCCAGCGCCGCGATCACCCATGATTCGAGCGCGCAGACGAAGCGGCGCACGTCGCGGCCGCGCGCGCCGAGGTCGAGCATGACATAGACCACCCGCTGGCCCGGCCCGTGATAGGTGTATTGCCCCCCCCGGCCCGTCGTCCGCACGGGAATCGCCCCGGGCGCGACAAGATCCTCGACCCGCGCCGAGGTGCCGGCGGTATAGATCGGCGGATGTTCGATGAGCCAGATCGCCTCGGGCGCGCGCCCCGCCGCGATCGCGGCAACGCGCGCCTCCATCGCCGCGACGGCTTCGTCATGGTCGGTCAGCCCGCCGGATTCGATCCATTCGATCATGCCCGCCCCCTTGCGCTCAGCCCCTTCTGCCTCCGCCGAGGGGGCTTCACAAGGGTTGCGGGCTCGGCTATACGCCCCGAACCGGCAAGACAGTGCGGTCGTGGCGGAATTGGTAGACGCGCAGCGTTGAGGTCGCTGTGGGGTAACTCCCGTGGAAGTTCGAGTCTTCTCGACCGCACCATCACCGGACGGCAGCGCCCCTCAGCGGGGCGCGAGCCAGGGGCGAAAGGCGCCCACCACCTGCGCATAGACCGCCTGCTTGAAGGGCACGATGCCCGCGATCATCTCGTCGGCCGGGATCCAGCGCCAGGCCGAGAATTCGGGGTGCGGCTGGTCGATCCGGATGTCGGCATCCGTCCCGCGATAGCGCCAGAGCGACCAGCGCTGCCGCTGGCCGCGATAGCGCCCGCCCCAGACCTTGCCCAGAAGCTCGGGCGGCAGGTCGTAGATGACCCAGTCGGGCATCTCGGCCACCAGTTCCACCAGATCGGGTCCGACGCCGATCTCCTCGCCCAGTTCGCGAATCGCGGCCTGAAGCGGGCTCTCGCCCGCGTCGATGCCGCCCTGGGGCATCTGCCAGGCGGGCGACGGGCTGTCGAGCCGCTGCCCGGCGAACACGAGCCCGCCGGGATTGATGAGCATGACCCCCGCGCAGGGCCGATAGGGCAGATCGCCCAAGAGGGGCATCATTCCTTGTCGATGGCCGAGAGGCCGCGCAGAATGTCGATTGCATAGGCGAGTTGGTAGTCGTCCTTGCGCAGCTTGGCCGAGGCCTCGGCGCGGGCGGTCTCTTCCTCAAGCAGCTTGCGCTCTTCCTCGCTGATCGAATCGTTCTCGAGCCGTCCGCGCAGATCGGCCTCTGTCCGCTGCGGGCGGTCAGCCTCGTCCTCGGTGGCGGCTTCGGCTTCGGCGCGCGGCGGCTGGTCAACGATGATGTCGGGCGAAACCCCGAGTGCCTGGATCGACCGGCCCGAGGGCGTGTAGTAGCGCGAGGTCGTGAGTCGCATGGCGCCATCACCACGGAGCGGCACGATTGTCTGGACCGAGCCCTTGCCGAAGGTCTGCGTGCCGACGACGATGGCCCGGCGGTGGTCTTGCAGCGCACCGGCGACGATCTCCGAAGCCGACGCCGATCCGCCGTTGACCAGCACCACCACGGGCTTGCCACCGCTCAGGTCGCCCGGGCTTGCGTTGAATCGCTCGCCGTCCTCGGGGTTGCGCCCGCGGGTCGAGACGATCTCGCCCCGGTCGAGGAAGGCGTCCGCCACCGCGATCGCCTGGGTGAGCAGGCCTCCGGGGTTATTGCGCAGGTCGATCACGACACCGTTGACCTTGTCGGCCCCCCCCGCCTCGGCGACGATCTTGGTCAGGCCTGCCTCGAGGTTGTCATAGGTCTGATCGTTGAAGGTGGTCACGCGCAGGACCACTGTCGACCCCTCGAGCCGCGCCCGGACGGCTGTCAGCTTGATGGTGTCGCGGATGATCGAGACATCGAAGGGGTCAGGCGTACCTTCGCGCACGACGGTGATGATGATCTCGGAGCCGACCGGGCCGCGCATCTTCTCGACCGCCTGGTCGAGTGTGAGGCCAAGGGTCGATTCGCCGTTCACATGGGTAATGAAGTCGCCTGCCTGGATGCCGGCGCGGAAGGCCGGCGTATCATCCATGGGCGAGACGACCTTGACCCACCCATTCTCCTGCGTGACCTCGATCCCGAGCCCACCGAACTGGCCGCGGGTCTGGACCTGCATGTCGTCGAATTCCTGCGGCGGTAAATAGCCCGAATGCGGATCGAGCGAGGTGAGCATCCCGTTGATCGCGGCCTCGATCAGCTCGGCCGGATCGGTCTCTTCGACATATTGGGCGCGGATGCGGTCGAAGATGTCGCCAAAGAGGTCGAGTTGCTGATAGACCGAGGAGGATTTGGAAGCCTCTTGCGCCACCAGCGGACCCGCGACCTGCGTCGCGACCAGCGCGCCGGCAACCGCCCCGCCCAGCGCGGCCATCACATAACGTCTCATCGAAGTCCTCCCGACACCGCGCCGCACTGGCGACACTATAAACCGACTTCGGATGCGATGCACCAGCCCGCGTATCACGCGCGCGCGTTCAACTCGCCGTGGTCTCGCGCAAGATCAGGCTCTGCCCCGTCATCTCGGGCGGGGCCGGCAGGCCCATGAGATCGAGGATCGTCGGCGCGACATCGGCGAGCCGCCCGTCGCGCAACGCCGCGCCCGCGGGCCCGCCCACCAGCACCGCGGCGACGGGGTTCAGCGTGTGTGCCGTGTGCGGGGCGCCCGTCACGGGGTCGATCATCATCTCGCAATTGCCATGATCGGCGATCACGAGCATCGCGCCCCCCGCTGCCCGCAGCGCCGCGACGGCGGCGCCAAGGCCGCGGTCCACCGCCTCGCAGGCGGCGATGGCGGCGGGCAGGCTGCCGGTGTGGCCCACCATGTCGGGGTTGGCGTAATTGACCACGATCAGGTCGTGCGCGCCCGACCCGATCGCCTCGACCAGATGCGCCGTCACGCCCTCGGCCGACATCGCGGGCGCGAGGTCATAGGTCGCGACCTTGGGCGAGGGCACGAGGATGCGCGCCTCGCCCGTCTCGGGCGGCTCCACCCCGCCGTTGAGGAAGAAGGTGACATGCGGATACTTCTCGGTCTCGGCCAGCCGCAACTGGCGTAAGCCCCGCCCCGCGACCCAGGCGCCGAGCGTGTTGACGATGGCGCGCTTGGGAAACATCGCCGCCATGTAGCGGTCATGGGCGGCGGAATAGTCGACCATGCCGAGGCAGGCCGCCCAGCGCGGCCGCGCGCCCGGGTCGAAATCGGCAAAGTCGGGATCGGCCAGCGCCGCGAGGATCTCGCGCGCGCGGTCGGCGCGGAAGTTGAGGCAGAAGAGCCCGTCGCCATCCCGCGCGCCCGCGTAACCGGGCAGGACGGTCGGGCGGATGAACTCGTCACTCTCGCCCCGAAGGGCCGCGCGCGCGACGGCGTCGGCCGCGTCCGCCGCCCCCTCGCCCCGCGCATGCAGGATCGCCCCGGTCGCGAGTGCGACACGCTCCCACCTCTTGTCGCGGTCCATCGCGAAATAGCGCCCCGCGACGGTCGCGATCCGCGCGCCCTCGGGCAGGCCGGCCGCAAGCGCCGCGATATCGGCCGCGGCCGAGCCGGGCGCGACGTCGCGCCCGTCCGTCAGGGCATGGACCGCGACCGGCACGCCCGCCGCCACCAGCGCCCGCGCCGCCGCGAGAATATGCGCCAGATGCCCGTGCACCCCGCCCGTTGAGGCGAGCGCGATCAGATGCGCCGTGCCGCCGCTTGCCCGCAGCCGTGCCACGAAATCGCCAAGGGCGTGGTTGGCGGCAAAGCTGCCATCCGCGATCGCGAGGTCGATCTGGCCGAGGTCCATCGCCACCACGCGCCCCGCGCCGATGTTCATGTGGCCGACCTCGGAATTGCCCATCTGCCCCGGCGGCAGCCCGACGTCGGGACCGTGGGTGACCAGATGCCCAACCGGCCCTGCCGCGCGGATCGCGTCATAGGCGGGTGTCGCGGCCTGCGCCGGCGCATCGCCCGGGCCGCCGTCGCCGACGCCCCAGCCGTCGAGGATCATCAGAACGACAGGGCGCAACGCTCCCGCCATCTGCCGGCGCCCCATCAGGCGAGCGAACGCTCGACCGTCTCGCGCTCGAAGATCTCGATGATGTCGCCCTGGCGGACATCGTCGTAATTCTCGAACGCCATGCCGCATTCCTGGCCCGAGATGACTTCCTTCACCTCGTCCTTGAAGCGCTTGAGCGTCTTGAGCGTGCCCTCGTGGATCACGACGTTGTCGCGCAGGAGCCGCACGCCGGCCGAGCGCCGCGCCACCCCTTCGGTGACGAGGCAGCCCGCGACCTTGCCCACGCCCGAGACCTTGAAGACCTCGAGGATGCGGGCATAGCCGATGAAGTTCTCGCGCACCTCGGCCTTGAGCAGCCCCGAGGCCGCCGCCTTGATGTCATCCACGAGGTCGTAGATGATCGAGTAATAGCGGATCTCGACGCCCTTCTGCTGCGCGGCCGTGCGCGCCGAGGCGTTGGCGCGGACGTTGAAGCCGATGATCGGAGCCTTCGAGGCCTCGGCGAGGCCCACGTCGCTGTCGGTGATGGCGCCGACGCCCGAATGGAGCACGCGCACCCGCACCTCGGCGTTGCCGATCTTCTCGACCGCCTGCACGATCGCCTCGGCCGAGCCCTGCACGTCGGCCTTGACGATGACGGGCAGCTCGGCGACCGACCGGTCGGCGCGCGCCTTGGCCATGAGCTGCTCGAGCGTCGCCGCCGCACCCGCCGCCGCGCGCTTGTCGCGGGCGAGCTGCTCGCGATAGGTCGCGATCTCGCGCGCCTGCATCTCGGTCTCGACGACGTTGAGGGTGTCGCCCGCCTCGGGCGTGCCGCTGAGGCCCAGCACCTCGACCGGCACCGACGGCCCGGCCTCGTCCACCCGCTCGCCCTTGTCGTTCAGCAGCGCGCGCACCTTGCCCCACTGCTCGCCCACGACGAAGATGTCGCCCTTGCGCAGCGTCCCGTGCTGGACGAGCACCGTCGCCACCGGGCCGCGCCCGACGTCGAGCTTGGCCTCGATCACGGCGCCTTGCGCGGCGCGGTGCGGGTTGGCGCGCAGATCGAGGATCTCGGCCTGCAGCGCGATGTTCTCGAGCAGGGTATCGAGGCCCTTGCCGGTCAGCGCCGAAACCTCGACATCGAGCACCTCGCCCGACATCGCCTCGACCACGACCTCGTGCTGGAGAAGGTCCGTGCGGACCTTCTGCGGATTGGCCGAGGGCTTGTCGCACTTGTTGATGGCGACGATCATAGGCACCTTGGCGGCCTTGGCGTGGTTGATGGCCTCGACCGTCTGCGGCATCACCGCGTCGTCTGCGGCCACGACCAGCACCACGATGTCGGTCACCTGCGCGCCACGGGCGCGCATCGAGGTGAAGGCCGCGTGGCCCGGCGTGTCGAGGAAGGTGATGAGCGCGCCGTTCGCCGTGCGCACCTGATAGGCGCCGATGTGCTGGGTGATCCCGCCCGCCTCGCCCGACACGACGTTCGTCTTGCGGATCGCATCGAGAAGCGAGGTCTTGCCGTGGTCGACATGGCCCATAATGGTGACGATGGGCGGACGCGGCACGAGATCCTCGGCGCGGTCGGCAACGGTGTCGATGACCTGCTCGACATCCGAATCCGCGACCCGGACCGGGCGGTGGCCGAATTCCTCGATGATGATCTCGGCGGTGTCGGCGTCGATCGTCTGGTTCATCGTCGCCATCACGCCCATCTTCATGAGCGCCTTGACGACGTCGGCTGCGCGTTCGGCCATGCGGTTGGCGAGTTCCTGCACGATGATCGTCTCGGGCAGCTGCACGTCGCGCGATTGCTTTTCGGACTTCTGGCCAAGGCCGAGCGCCTTGGCGCGGGCCTTTTCCTGCTTGCGCTTCATCGCGGCCAGGCTGCGCTGCCGCCCGCCCTCGCCCGCGAGCGCCTCGTTGAGCGTGAGTTTGCCGGTGCGGCGGGCGTCGTCGGCCCGGGCGCGGCCGGCGCGCTCGCGCTCGGCTGCGCTGCGCTCGTCGCGCTCGCGGTCGGTCTTGCGCGGGGCAGAGAGGCCGGGCTTGGCCGCGGGGGGGGCCGCTGCGGCCGGCGC
>Ga0315900_10001876_pt1 | contig 33125 bp, 59 predicted proteins | sample LakEriMetagenome_FD_203521 | JGI IMG/M metagenome (GOLD analysis project Ga0315900, IMG submission 203521) | Freshwater fungal communities from buoy surface, Lake Erie, Ohio, United States - Buoy 12 MA114 | ecosystem: Environmental > Aquatic > Freshwater > Lake > Lake biofilm | place: USA: Lake...
CTAGCATCGAGCGCAAGCATCAGCAGTATGACTGCGGGCGAGGCAGACTTCCTGTCTGTCGAGTTCGCACTCACAGTTCACGCGTAGGAGATAACGATGGCGCAATACAAGGTGATCGCATCCAATCTGGACTCGCTTGCCGAGGGTTCGATCGTCTCGGACGACGATCTCGCAGGACTCAACATCGCCGCGTTGCTGGACGGTGGGCATCTTGCTACTGTGGCTGCGAAGTTCACGAAGAGCGACGACAGCAAGGACAAGTGATCAACTATGGCGAAGATTGTGTTGACTGACGCGGTGGTGACTGTGAACAGCGTCGTGCTGTCGGAGTACGCCAACGCTGTGACGCTGAACTACGAGATCGACAGCGTCGAGGTGACTGGGATGTCGGACACGGCGCACAAGTTCACGGGTGGCTTGCAGAACAACTCGTGTGAGATCGCGTTCATGCAGGACATGGCTGCGACGAAGGTCGAGGCGACTCTGTTCCCGCTCGTCGGAACCCAGACCACGGTGAAGATCAAGGCGACGTCCTCTGCGGTGAGCGCGACCAACCCTGAGTACACGCTGACCAACTGTTACCTCGCATCCCACACGCCCGTCGCGGGTTCGGTGGGCGAGTTGGCGATGACGACCGTGACCTTCACGGGCGGCGCGCTGACGAAGGCGACTGCCTAACAGATCCAGTATCAACAAGAAGGGAACAACATGAGGCTCGCAGTACGCGTGCACTACAAGGACGGACGGACAGCCGAGACGGTTGCTCAGTTCGCAGACTTCATCGACTTCGAGCGCACTTGGCAGCGGTCGGTGCGTCGGTTCGAGGAAGAGTTGAGGCTGACTGACGTCGCGTGGCTGGCGTGGTCGTCTCTGACTCGAAGCAAGAACGCAACCGCGAAGTTCGCCCCAGACTGGATCGAGACGGTGGAGTCCTGCGAAGTGTTCGAGGACGAAGAGTCGAAGGCGGCTGACGACACCCGCCCTACCTGAGCGACCCTGTCGAGTCGACAGCCACGTGGCTGCTGATCGACTTGGCGTCGCGCTCTGGCATCCCGCCGTCTGAGATCGTTCAGATGGATGAATACCAGCGACAGATACTGTTGCGCTACGTGATGACGAGAGTGAGAACGTAGTGGCACAAGATCCGATCCGTATCCCCGGTATGCGCGAGTTCGTCACGCAGTTGCGCAAGGCGACTGAGGACAAGAGCGGCGAGCAAGCGGTCAAGGACGCGAACGTCAAGACTGGCAACTTTGTGATTGCGATGGCGCAACGCGAAGCATCGAACAAGATGGAGCGGAAGGCGGCGGCGACCCTTACGGCGTCGAAGGCGATGACTGCTGTGCGCGTCGTGGGCGGCAGCGCGGATCGTCCGTACTTCGCTGGCGCGAACTTCGGTGCTCATCGCAACCGTACGCGTCTGATCAAGGCGAAGGTGACGCGAGTCGTCGGGGATCGAACGATTGAGAAGAGAACGCGCGCGACGATGGTGCGACGTGGCGAGGACATCGACAAGGTTGCGAGACGCGTCGAGCGTCAGTTTGTCGACTACCGAGGGAGAACGATCAAGAGACGCAACGCGTCTGAAGAGATGCGTGTGAGGCTGGCACGTACGAAGTCTGGCAACATCCGCAAGATCAAGGGTTGGAATCAGTTCCGCAAGTTCCGCAAGGGCAAGGACTACTTCCTGTATGCGGCGATCCGCAAGAACTTCGACGACATCGTGCGGTTCTACTTCGACGCGTTAGGGGACGCGGTCAAGCAAGTATTCCCTGACTAGGCTCGGCTGCTATGGCGAACGTCCGCAAACTCACTCTCACCATCCTCGGTAACGCGAAGGGTGCAGTTGAGGCTCTTCGCCTTACGGAGACGTCCTCTCAGAAGTTGACGCGGACGATTGGTACGGCGTCGAAGTCGCTTGGGATCGCGTTCGCCGCGATCGGCGCGGCGGGCGCGTACATGGGCAAGCAAGTGTTCGACGGCGCGATGATGGCTGTCCGTGGGGCGGCTGAAGATCAGAAGTCGGTTCGTCTCTTGGAGACTCAGATCCGCGCGGCGACGTTCGCGACGGACGCTCAGATCCGCGCCAATGAACAGTTCATCGCGTCGATGCAGTTCACGGCTGCCGTGTCGGACAGCGAGTTGCGTCCCGCGCTCGCGAACCTCGTGCGTGGTACTGGCAATCTGACCGATGCTCAGACGTTGCTCAAACTGAGTCTCGACATCAGCGCGGCGACGGGCAAGGACTTGGCGACCGTCACGCAGGCGATGGGACGAGCCGCGACTGGCAACGTTGGCGCGCTCGCGCGTATGGGCATCCCGCTCGACGAGAACACGAAGAAGTCGAAGGACTTCAACAAGATCGTCGAACAACTCACGCGAACGTTCGGGGGTGCATCGGCTACGGCGGTCGCATCGTTCGACGGTCGTATGCGACAACTGAAGATCGGGCTGGATGAGGCTGTGGAGTCGATTGGCTACGCGTTGCTGCCGTTCGCGGAACGGTTCGTCACGTTCATCAACAACAACATCGTTCCCGCTCTGCAGATCTTCGCGAACAACGTCGGAGAGAAGGGCTTGGGCAAGGCGGCGTCTCTCGGGATCGCGTCGATGGGCGACCTCGGGGATCGTGGTATTGACGCGTTCGAGAAGATCACGCTGGGTACGTTGACGGCGGCGAAGTCGATCGTGGATCTGACGGAGAAGTTGGCACTAGCCGCGACGATCTTCGGAATGATTACCTACAACGCGAGTCTGACCTTCAAGGCGATCGCCGCAGGCTATGGATCGGACGTCACGCAGGACGCGCTGAACGATGCGATTGCCAAGACTCCCGAACTGTTCGACAAGTTGCGTGGATCGGTTGCGCGCTCGGCTAAGGAACTCGATCAGGCGAAGTGGGGTCTGGGCGACTACACGCGCGCGCAGAACGATGCGAACAAGAAGAAGAAGCAAGGCACGGATCTCGAAGGCGACTACGGCGGCGCGGTTGCAGGATCGGCTAAGGACGTGAACAAGGGCGAGGACGCGCTGAAGGAATACGCTCGTCAGTTGACGGCGACGCAGAGCGCGCTGAAGTCCGTCAAGAGCGCAAGCCGCGATCTCCAGCGTGCTGATCTCGCCGTTATGGACTCGACCACGCGTCTCGCCGAGGCGCGTGCTCGGTTCAATCAGATCATCCGAGGCTACGGGGCGAACTCGCCGCAGGCGGCTGATCGTCAGCGCGACTTGGCGCGCGCTCAGCGCGACGTCGAGCGGTCGGGCTATGACGTCGAACAGGCGACGTTTGCGATTGCGGACGCGGAGCGTCAGTTGGCTCAGGTTCGAGCCGATCCAACGGCGACGCCCGACATGATCCGTGAGGCTGAGATCAGTCTTGCTGAGGCTCGTCTCGGAGTAGCGGACGCGACCGACGCCCAATGGCAGGCTACTCAGGATCTCAACGAGGCGCAGCGCGTTCTCGACATGACGATCAACGGCGCACGCGAAGGCAGCGAGGAATACACGCAGGCTCTCGAGGAACTCGAGGCGGCTCAGCGTTCGTATCAGGATGCGATCGAGTCTCAGATTGAGGCGCGCGAGCGCGAGGCTGAGGCGATCAAGAAGGTGCGTGAAGAGGAAGAGGCTCTGAAGAAGTTGCGCGAGAGTCTCCCGAAGGGGACGACGTTCGACGAGGCTGGCAACGCGACTGCGCCGACGCCTGCGGCATCTGGGTCGAAGTTCCCGAACTTCATGGCTGCGGTCAAGGCGTTGCATCCCAACGCGCCCTCGCTGAAGTCGAACACGCCCGTGAAGGCGTCGCGGATGGCGTTCCCGAACCTCTACAAGGAATACAAGGATGCGGGTCTGGCTCTCGCGGAGGGCGGCATCGTGCGACGTCCCACGACTGCGCTGATCGGAGAGGCTGGACCCGAGGCAGTCATTCCGTTGCGCGACATCTCGTCGCTCGGTAGCACCAACGTGTACGTCACGGTGAACGCTGGGATGGGTGTTGACCCCGCTGTGGTGGGCGACGAGATCGTGAACATCTTGCAGCGGTACAACAGACGGAACGGTGCGCTGCCTTTGGCGGTGGCGTAGATGACGACGACGACCGCGTGGGGTGAGACGCTCGAAGTTCAGATGCAACTCGGGTTCCCCGTCAACGAGTTCACGATTGGCAACACGACCTCGGGAGTGATTGGAGATCCCAACTACTTCATCGGCGGCACGCTCGAAGGCATCGACGTCTCGCCCTACGTTCTCTCGCTGTCGACGTCTCGAGGACGTCCCGATCAACTCGCCCAGTTCACGGCGGGCAGCGCGACGATCCAACTCGACAATCGTGACCGTAGGTTCGATCCGATCAACGAGTCCTCGCCGTACTGGGATGCGACCGAGGGTCGTACTGGAGTCGTACCGCGACGGAAGGTGACGATCAAGTGCGACGGCGATCCCGTGTTCGTTGGTCGCATAACGGACATCGACATCTCGTATGAGCCGACGCGCCTGACGGCGACCACGGAGAACTCTTCGGTGACGATCACGGCGGCTGACGACTTCCTCCTGCTCGCGAACACGTTCACGGCGTCTCCGATTACGCCCAGCGAACAGTTCTCTGGCGCGCGCGTCTCTGCGATCTTGGATCTCCCAGAAGTCGACTACCCGTCGACGAGTCGCGACATCGACACGGGTGTTGCGGTCTTGGGTGGCGGGGCGACGTTCGCGATTGACGCGAACACGAACGTGCTGACCTATCTCCAAGAGATCACGAAGTCCGAAGAGGGCTTGCTGTTCGTCGACCGTACGGGCTGGCTGACGTTTCGCGAGCGCGTACTGCCATCGTTCGACAATCCCGTGCTGACGTTCGCAGACGACGGCTCTGGGATCGACTATCAGTCGATTGCGATTATCTACGGCTCGGAGTTCCTCTACAACCGCGTGTCGTGTTCGATCGTCGGCGGTACCGATCAGGTCGTCAACAATCTGACGTCTCAGGAAGAGTTCGGGATCATCACGCTGTCGCTCAGCGATCTCTTGCTGAAGGACGACGCCGCTGCGCTCGAACTCGCGAACGTCCTGCTGGATCGCTACTCCCAGCCCCAGTATCGGTTCGACGCCGTTCAGGTGATCTACAACAACAAGACCGCGCTGCAACGCGAGGCGTTGACCCAACTCGAAGTGGGCGAACAGATCGAGGTGACGAGGACGTTCCGTACGGGTACGCCCGCCTCGGTGACGGAGGGCTACGTCGTCGAAGGCGTACGCCATACGATCTCGCCCCAGTCGCACAGCGTTGTGTACAGTCTGTCCGCGACGGACGTGCTGTACCCGTTCATCATAGGCGATCCCGTCTATGGCGTGATCGGGACGGTCAACGCGATCTCATAAGGTAGGCTGACGGTATGGCGATCACAGGGACCAAGTTGTGGACGGATGAAACCGTCCTGTATGCGGTGGACATGAATCAGTACCTGATGCGTGGCATCAAGGTATTCGCAGACGCGGCGACGAGAGACGCGGCGTACGGTGGAGCGGGTGAGCCGACTCTCGAAGAGGGAGAAGTGTGCTACCTGCTCGACACCAATCAAGTCTTGGCGTACAACGGTACGTCATGGAACAGCGTGGGCAGCGCGGTTGACGACGATCAGACGATCCTCGCGGCGCGCGTGTTCGGTGGATAGGGAGACACGATGGCAACATTCAGCAAGTCAATCCTCAGCGGCTCGACGGACGGTAAGGGCATCCTCGTTGCTGCGACTGCGACCGCAGGCACGCTCATCCACACGGGTTCTTCGACGGCTACGACTCTCGACGAGGTCTGGCTGTATGCGATGAACACGGACACGACGGCACGCAAGTTGACGATCGAATGGGGTGGCGTTACCGCGCCCAACGATCTCATTGAGATGACTGTGCAGCCCGAGGCGGGTCTGACTCTCGTAGCCCCTGGGCTACTGATCAAGGGCAACGTGTCGTCGGCTCTGATCGTTCGCGCGTTCGCAGCGACTACGAACGTCATCACGATTCACGGATACGTCAACCGCATCGCGGTGTAGTCGTGGCGATCGTCGGCGGGACGCGGTTCGGACAGCGCGAGCGCGTCTCTTCGTACACGCGCGGCTGGATGGGCAACTCACTTGACTTTGACTATCTCGTACAGGCTGGCGGCGGCGGCGGTCAGCGTTACACGGGTGGCGGTGGCGGTGGTGGTCAGGTTCAGTCGTGGGAGGCATCCGCACCCATCGGATTCGCGGCTGGCACAAGCGGCTCGATCGCGATGACGATCGGCGCAGGCTCGACTGGTGCTGGTGGCAACTCTCAGATCGCTGGCGTACAGACCACGACTGGTGGTGGTAACTCGAACACGAACGCGGCTGGATCGAATGGCGGCTGTGGTGGTGGACGTCAATACAACTACGCGCCACCGGGGACTGGCATCGCGGGTCCTCCACGTCAAGGCTATGACGGTGGATGGGGTGGTGGCGGTACGGCGGCTGCGGCTGATCTCGCGACGAACAACGGCGCGGCTGGACGTTCGACGACGATCCGTGGCACGCTCGAATACTTCGGCGGTGGAGGTTCGGGATCGGGCTACGCGACTGGTGTTGGTGGCACGTCTGGTGGCATCGGTGGTGGCGGTAACTACAACACGGCGGGTGGTACGAACACAGGTGGTGGTGGCGGCGCGTCGCTGAACGATCCTCCGTACTCGAACGCTGGCGGCTCGGGCATCGTGATCGTTCGCGTCTACGAGTCCGATCTAGGCGTCGGACGTCAGATGCGTAGGAAGATCAGCGGTCAGAGTTCAACGACCTACAATCTTCCCCACGAGACGTTCACCTTCACGGGTACGGGCACGTTGACTTGGAACCGCTAATGGCGCACTTCGCTCTTCTCGACTCGAACAACGTCGTGACCAACGTCGTCGTCGTCGACAACGTAAGGCTCGGCGACGATCCGACGCTGGAGGAGGCTCGAGGCGTCGCGTATCTCCAAGCGATCTTCGGAGAAGAGACGCGCTGGGTTCAGACGTCGTACAACGCGCGGATCAGAGACATCTTCGCGAGTATTGGCGACCGCTACGATGAGGTGGCAGACAAGTTCATAACCGACCGACCACGACCCGAGGACGTCCTTCCAGATGACTGATTGGAGACTGACGATGTATCAGATCAGAGAGTTCATCGAGCGCAACCCTGTGCGCGTTGCTGCGGTCGTCTCGTCGATCGTCGCGCTGTTCCTTCCTGTATTCGCGCCAGATCTGCCTGTTGATCAGGCGGTGATCTTCGTGCTCGCCGCGCTCGGTCTTGGCGAGTATGCGCAACGTGTCGAAGATCGCAAGACGGATAAGGCTCTTCGCAAGTCGCCTCCGCGCAAGAAGTAGTTGACGATGACGCGTCCGTACACGGGAACGTCAGACGGCATCGCGTCTGGAGCACGCGCTGGACTCGTCGAGTTCGTCAAGCAAGTCGAGACGCGTACAGATCGCGCACTCTGGAACAACGGGACGTGGGGCGTTCGCAAGATGCGTGGGAAGGACTCGCTGTCCGTGCACGCGACTGGGCGTGCGGTTGATCTCTCGTATCGGCGTATGAGCGATGGTCGTGGCAAGAAGGACGGGCGACGCTACGCGCAAGTGCTGATGAACTGGATGACGCGCAACGCGGACGCTCTCGGCTTGGAGATGTGTATTGACTATGCGGTACCGCGCCACGGACGGGCGTACAAGTGCGATCGCGACGGCTGGGTGCGTTATACCAAGCACACGGTGACGGGTGGCGGCTCTCCGTCGTCCGATTGGATCCACGTCGAGTTGTCGCCGAAGATGGCTGACGATCCCGCTGGGATCGCGCGCGCGTTCGAGTCTCTGACGCCAGATCTCTTCGAGAAGGCGTGAGATGGATCAGGGGATTGCGCTCGTCGTCGTCGCGGTAATCACAGCGGTTGGTGGCATCATCGTCGCCGTCATCCAGTCCTCGAGACGGGAGAACCGCAGGGACCACGCGTCTGTCGCGGCGGCTCTTCTCAAACTGCACAACGCCTCGCAGAAGGCTAGCCTTGCCATAGGCAGGGTCGAGGTCAAGTTGGATCGCCACCTGTTGGATCACGAGAAGGGTGAACACGATGGGATTGCTCGACGAGATACGTGATGAGGGACGACGCGTCACCAAGACGGAACGTTTCCTTGCACAGTTCAGCGAAGAGGACAGGCGCGATCTAGTCGAGGCGTTGTCGGATCATTCGATCCCGATGCCGTCGATCGTTCGCGCTCTTCACAAGCGCGGAGTGAGCGTGACGCTCGATCAGGCGTATGGTCTGCGAAGGAGGCTCGCGAATGAGTCTCGGTGACGAGATCAGAGACGAGTCGTCGACGCTCGACAAGGCTGAGTTGATCCGCGCGCGTCGCGCGAAGGAACAAGCGGAGCGTGAAGTGAGTCGGCTACTCGACGAGTTGGAGAGAGCACAGAAGGCGTTGGCAATCGTCGGAAGTCTCGACGAGGCTGCGCTGCAACCTCCGAAGTGGATGAACGTCGGCAAGCCGAAGATCGGACGCGCGACGCCGATCGTGATGCTGTCGGACACGCACTTCGACGAGGTCGTGAACCCAGATGAGATGGAAGGGCTGAACGCGTACAACCGCGAGATCGCCGTGATGCGCCTCGAGCGTTGGTCGCAGAACGTCGTGAAGTTGGCGCGGAACTATCTCGCGGGACTCCAGTACGACGGGATTGTGGTGATGCTCGGTGGCGACATCTTCTCGGGCGACATCCACGAGGAACTCGCGGAGACGAACGAGGACACCATGCTCGGCTCGTTGCTGTTCTGGAGTGAACAGATCGCCGCTGCGCTGGATCTTCTTCAGCGCGAGTTTAGGCAGATGCACGTTGCGTCGGTGATGGGCAACCACGGACGGATGACGCGCAAGCCGCGAGCGAAGTTGCGTGCGCGGACGAACTTTGACTGGCTGCTGTCGAAGATGGTGCAACGGCACTTCCGCGACAACAGCAAGATGACGTTCGATGTTCCCGAGTCGGCTGACGTTCTCGTGCGCGTGTACGACCATGGGCAGTTGATGACGCACGGCGATCAGGTCAACGGCGGTGGTGGCATCGGCGGGATCTACCCGCCCGTGATGCGTCTGCGTGCGCGCAAACAGCAACGGCATCTGCAAGTCGGCTCGTCGTTCGAGACGCTGTGGATGGGGCATTGGCATCAGTACCTGAGTACGCCGTCGCTGATCGTGAACGGATCGCTGAAGGGCTATGACGAGTATGCGATGGTGAGCAACTTCGCCTTTGAGCAACCACAGCAGGCGTTCGCGATCGTTACCCCTGAGCGTGGCGTGACGATTCAGGCACCCGTGTTCTGCATGGATCGCAAGCGGGAGAAGTGGTGAGCGACACAGTCGTGTGGATCAAGTGGGCTGATGCCCATACGTCGGATGGTGGCTGGCTGGATCTCGACGCGTACGAAGATGACGGCGAAGTGATCGTGGACACGGTCGGGTTCCTCGTTCCGATCGACGCCGCGGGTAGCAAGCATGGTCACGTGACCGTCTGGCAGACGCGTTGCGACAACGAAGGAATACACGCGATGCACATCCCTGTTGGCATGGTGCGTTCGATGATCGTTCTCGCGTAGTTCTCGCGTGCTACGGTGCGCCAGCCGAGTCGTTCCCCTTCTCCGACGCGGTCGGGTCGAGACGCCGCCAGTTCGCAAGGCTGGCGGCGGCTCCCCGTCTGAGGGTCGTTCCGTCTCCTGCTAGACTTGTCTCGTCGGGTTGAGGGACTCGACTTCACGAAGGAGGGAAGATGGAGGGGAAGAAGCAAGCGCGTTGGATCTGTCCGACGTGCAGCAACGGGAGGCTCGCGCCGACGCGCCCACGACGGGACGATGTTCGTCGCTACTGCCTGCCGTGCTCTGAAGAGTCGGGGCGACTCGTCGAACGGATCGCACCCGCGCTCGAACGTCAGCGTGAGAAGAAGAGCACGAAGAAGAAGGCGGCACGCAAGCGCAAGCGGGCGACACGCGCTCGACGCGAGGCACCCAAGAAGGAACTTGCGAAGGTCAAGAAGAACCTTCAGCGGCGGGACTCGAACGGGATGCCGTACAAGCGCGAGGCTGAGCGCATCTGGAAGATCTTGGAGCCGTACCACAAGGGACGTCCGCTGCCACGGATCGTCGTACCGACACGCGGCGTGAGCATCGAGAACGGTACGACGTGGATGCCAGCCAGCGGAGTCGCGGGACTCTCGTATGGCGGCAAGATCGTCGTCAAGCCGTGGGCAGGATGGGGAACGCTCGCACACGAACTCGCACACGAAGTCGACTACGGCAACAGGTCGAACGGTCGACGTCCCCACGATGAGGTGTTCTACGCGATCGTGCGACACATCTACGAGAAGAGATGGCGCGTGCAGATCTCGAACTACGGGATCACCCGCTGGGGGTACAACGTTGATCGTCACTACGAGTTGCAGGTGCGGCATCTCTGGGCGACGGCGTGGAAGAAGTCGAAGAGCGCGGACGCGTAGTCCCGTTCGAGAAGAGCGGTTCTAGCGGTTCTGGACGAGGGGGCGGCGCGCCCCTTACGCTTGGAGACGTCGGGGCGAGGGGCTCCGCGAGAGGAAGGGGAAGAGATGAAGAGCAAGCGGAACGTCAGCAAGGTCGAACTCGCCGACTGCCCAGAGGACGGCGGCAAGTGGATCATCTATTGCGAGCACTTCGACGACAACGGCGAGTGCATCTATGCCGCGATCCTTCAGGACACGAACAAGCGACGTCTGAACTCGTGGAGGACGGGAACGCACGTCTGGTGCGAGAAGTGCCAAGAGGACTACGAGAACGAACTGGAGGGCAACAAGTGAGCGCGAAGATCGAGACGGTACGCGACGAGCACCATCGCTGCACGTACCACTACCACGTGGGTCGACCCGCGATCTGCAAGAAGTGCGGCACGACTGGACTCGTCTGGATGCGCACCGAGTACGACACTCCGCATCGGATCGACGAGTGGTCGCTGATGTACACGGACACCGATGGGCAGAGGTACAACCACGTGTTCAAGTGCGGGACGCGTCGAGCGACGAACGTGGCACGAGCACGTGTCGAGAACGCCGCGCCGTCTCCAGTCAAGGTGGGTGATCGAGTTACCGTCAGCGGGCATCTGGGTACGGTCGAGCGTCTGTGGCGACCGACATACGATGTCTGGGCAGACAGCAAGCGCATACGGTTCGCACGGGGCGAACTGGCTGTGAAGATCAAGTGGGACGAGCGCGGCAAGCATCGTCTGAACGATTGGCAGCGGGCGGCGAATGTCCGCATCGTCGAGGAAGAGAGGCAAGGATGAGCGAGAAGAGCGACCGATGCGTGGTCTGCGGCGACGTCGCGTCGCACTACCCCGTGATGATCTGGGACGGTACGGAACCGATGTTCTGCTGTTCGTGCTACGACTGCGGCGAGGCGGCAACGACCTGTGAGACGCGCGAGGCTACGTCGTGAACGTCGACGCGGTGCGCTGCCTCAACTGCGGGCATCTCGTCGCGCTCGACGAGCGACGACTGACTGGCTGCCTTTGCGATCCAGATGCGCCGACGTGGATCGCGTTGACGCGCGACGGCGCGTTGCTGAAGGGATCGGCGTCAAGGTTCGAGATCGAGAAGAGCAACGAGGAAGGGAGACAGTAGTGACGAGCAAGTGGCAGGAAGAGTTCCTCCTAGTCGACGGGTCGCGTGGATGGCGGGCGACGCTCGCAATCTGTTCCATCGCGCGATCGTGCGGCTGGACGAAGGAAGTCAAGGCGCGAGAGTTCGCATCGGACTACGGCGACGACGAGTGGGACGATCTCCACGACGCTGCGGACGAGGCGATGGAGTGGCTCACAGCGACGTTCTGCGCGGAGGGCTACGAGGTGCGTTGGGACAGCGGCGAGATCGTCGTGGCGCGTCTCGAGGACGATGGCGAGGCGGCGTAGAACCGTTGCGCGAGAACGGCGAGAAGGTTCTGGACACGTCGGCGGGTAGCACCGTACGCTGATCTCATCGGCGGCGAGGGGTCGTCGAGAGAAGAGAGGGGAAGAGCATGGCACGCAAGATCCAGTTCGAGATCGCGAACAGCGAGGGGCATCAGATCCTCGTCGTCCGCGACGTACGAGGCGAGCACTCGTGCAACGATCGATGCCGCCTCTGCGGTCTGAAGATCCGCAACGGCGGCAAGCACTCGTACTACCTCGCACAAGCGAACATCGGCGTCGCGCTCGTCGGACACGAGGACAGGGCGTTCGTTCTCGCCGAGTTGCTCGATGACTCGTCGATCAGCCTCGGCGCGGTCGCCGTCGGCTCCGAGTGCCGCAAGCAACTGCCCGCCGAGTTCGTCGGCAAGTGGTAGTCGAGATGGTCAGCAACAACAACACACGAGAGGGGAAGAGCATGGCAGGCAAGAAGGCAGAGAAGGTCGTCATCAAGACACGGATCCAAGAGATCCCGCTAGGCGGGACGCTCGCCTACTTCGACGGTCAGGAAGTTCGCACCGTCAAGGGATACATCTGGCGCGACGGCGAGGGCGGCGTTCACCTTCGCAAGTGCCGTAGCAACTACCACGAGCGGATCACCTACACGTGGAACGTCCTCGGCTTCTGGGTCGAGCGGTTGAGCGGCGGCTACGTCCTCGAGAAGAACGACAACGGCGAGATCGTCAGCGTCTGGCAGGACTTCGACCACAGCCATCTGGAGATCGCGTAGGTCAGTCTCCCCACACCGCGCAGGCGGCATCGGTTCGCGACCGAAGTGGGGAACTCCGAGCGAGGTGCTCGGACACGAGAGAGAGGGAGAGATGGAGCCGAAGAGGGAGAGCAAGGATCGGTGGGTCGTTCTTCGGGACGGCGAGATCGTGAAGTGGTGCCAGTCCTACTGGGACGCGTTTCACTCGATCCACACGATGCAGGGACAGTCGGTCTGGTGGGCGACGACCTACGAGGGCTGGGAGATCGCGCATCTGGCGGTCGTCCGATGAGCGCGGATCTCATCGACCATCGCGAGCGTCAGGGACGTCTCGTGTATCGCTGCGGCTACGAGTTGCGTGAGCACTACGGCTGGGTGCGTCTCTCCGTGCGAGGGGCGATCGTCGAGGGACGTCGGATCCGAGGGAGCAACCGTTGGGGCATCTGTTCGCTCGACGAGGTCGTGCTGTTCGAAGAGAAGAAGAAGGGGGCGTGACGTGGAGAACTCTGCGACACCCCTAGACGAGACTCCAGAGGTGGAGATCTGCGAACTGTGCGAGACGCGAGTGCCAGAGGACGAGATCGAGGACGGACTGTGCGTGGTCTGTTTCACGGAGATGGAACCTGAGAAGTGGTACCACTCTCTGCCTGACGGCTGGCGCGCGATCAGCAATCAGATGTGCGAGTTCGAGTATGAGACGGCACACGAACTGTGGTGCGATCTCGTCGGCACGACGCTGATCCCTCCGCGCGATCGCGTTCACATCGACAGCGAGTGGATGTGGTACGTCGACGGACTCCCGATGTGGCACGGACGTCAGACGGGTTACGTATGCGCCGAGACGCCAGACGAGTTGCTGCAAGGCATCACGATCCGAGGCTCGTGGTGGCTGTTGTGGAAGATCGACAACGGCGTGCTGCGATGCGACCTGAAACACCACGATGTTCCGTTCGGCGGCGAATACACCGTCCGATGGGCAAACCCAAGAGAGATCCTCAACGAACAGGAGACAGAATGAGATTCATCCGCAAGCCCGCGCACTCGTCGCTCGAATGGCAACGCAAGCGGCATCGAGACGATGAGGGACGCGTCGTGTTCGGCGCGAGCGAAGCACCCGCGTTGATGGGCGCGTCACCGTTCTCGACGACAGCCGAGTTGCTCGTCCGCAAGATGGGTAACGCTCAGGTGTCGATCGAGACGTCACCCGCGATGCGAACTGGCAACCTCGTCGAACCCGTGTTGATCCGCGAGGCGTCCGAAGTGCTCGGCGTCGAGTTCGTCACGCCCGACTGGATGTTTGGTCGTGGCAGGTTCGTCGCGACACCCGATGGCATCGACGCGCTCTCCGCGACGTCGCTCGACAAGCACGGCGATACAATCCCCGCGTTCTGGGTCGAGGCGAAGTGCACGGGACGGCACCGCGTCAAGTCGCTCGACGACGTACCCGCCCAATGGCTGTGGCAGATCGCTGCACAGTCCTACGTGCTCGGTGGTCACACGCCGATGTATCTCGTCGTTCTCGACGCCGACCTACACATCAACGTCATCGAGATCCCGCGCAACATCGAGGCTGAGGAACGTCTCGTGGAGACTGCGGAGCGTCTAGGCGCGAGCGTCGACGCGGGAGAGATCCCAGAAGAGATCGTGCCGCTGATGAGCGCGGATGAGGTCGCGTCAATCTGGAAGGCGACCGAGGACACGGTCGAACTGCCAGAGGAGGCGGCTGACTGGCTGCTGACGCTCGAGGAGGCGAAGGATCTGAAGAGGCAGGCTGACGACCTCGAAGAGCGCGCGAAGGCGTGGCTGGCACAGCAGATGCGTGGCGCGTCCGTCGCGACGTTCCGTGGCGCGCAAGCGATCACGTGGCGCGAACAGGCGGGGCGTTCGTCGCTCGACTCGAAGAGACTGGCAGACGAGCATCCTGAGATCGTCGAGGCGTACACGCGGCGTGGCGAGCCGTTCCGCGTGATGCGTCTGAGCAACAAGTGGCGGGCGGGCAAGTAGCCGTCCGAAGAGAACGCGCCTCAGCCGAGGCACGTAACAACAAGAGAGAAGGGAGCAACACATGGCATACGACCTCAACGGCTACGTCGACGTGGCAGAGAGGATCCGACAACTACGGGAGAAGCATCCGCACGCGGTTCTTCGTCCGTACAATCCAGCGGAACCGTTCAAGGTGATGGAGATCGGTGGGCGAGAGTTCATCGTGTACACGGCAGTGTGCTACCGCACGCCAGACGATCCGACGCCTGCGATCGCGGTAGCCGCAGAGCCTGCGGTGGGCAAGACCAACTACACGCGCGACAGCGAGGTGATGAACGCGGAGACGAGCGCGTGGGGGCGTTGTATCGTGGCAGCCCTCGCGGCTGATACTCAGCGCATCGCGTCTCTCAACGAGGTGCAGAACCGTCGAGCCGATCAGGAGAACGTGACGCCGCAGGATCTTCAGGAGGCGTACGAGCCTCGTGGTCCGATCCCGTTCCCCAAGCGTCCGAGCGCGTCTCAGGCGCGAGTCGACGAGCATCCGTCAGCGGGCGGCTCGTCCTCGAGCGGTGGCGAGATCTCGATGACGCCGAAGCAACGCGGGCTGATGATGAAGTTGGCGACCGAGAAGGGCTTGGACACGAGCGAACTCAAGGCGTTGATTCTCATCGCAGTCGGACGAGAAGTCGCTGAGATCAGCGATCTGTCGAAGGGCGACGCGTCGAAGGTGATCAAGCATCTGATGGAGATGGTCGGATGAGCATCGTCGATCCGTTCGGCAACAGCGTGCCGTTCGTGGCTGTCGACACGTCCCGCGAGCGTGCGGGCGTGTTGGCAGCGACTGGCAAGTGGCAGAAGTACCGAGAGGACGTCCTACGTCGCTTGTACGAGGCGGGCGATACTGGGATGACGTGGCGAGAACTCTCGTCTGAGACGGGCTTGCACCACGGGCAGATCAGCGGCGTTCTCTCGAAGTTGCACGAGGACGGTCTGGTGTTTGCGTTGACGGCGCGTCGCGCGAGATCGCATCCGTACGTTCACAGCGCGTTCCGTATCGCGTTCAGTCCGTCACTTCGACGTGACGAACCGACGAGGACGAAGGCGTCGACGTATCGCGAGACGTTGGAGCACGCGCGCGCGATCTCGAGGGATCTTCAGACGAGGCTCAACGACTTCGATCGCGAGATCCTTCAGGCGGCTCTGGGCGAGAGGTTCGTGCATCTGATCGACGAGTTGGATGGAGTGCTGAACGATGCGACGCGATAGGTGGCTGACGAGCGCGGCGTGCCGTGGCTTGCCCACGTCGATGTTCTTCCCTGAGCGTTGGCAGAACGCGTCGGCGCACGAGACTGCCAAGAAGATCTGCGACACCTGTAGGGTGAAGGGCGAGTGTCTCGAACTCGCCTTGCGCGAGATCCGATCGGAAGAGGATCGCTGGGGCGTATTCGGCGGTTTGACGCCGCACGAGCGGTGGATGGAACGGAGACGAAGGGAGAGAGAGGCGAATGGCTGAGAACGTGGGAGACGAGCCGTCGATGGCGATGCTGTATGCGGTCGCGTGTCGAGAACGCGACGCGTGGCGCAAGGCGGCATACGACGCGCTGGAACTGGCAGAACAGATCAAGGACGCGCTCGCGAAGGCGAACACGATGCTGGAGGCGATGACTCATGGCAGTAACAACTGAGCGCAAGGGCGAGTGCGGTGGCGTCCGCGAGAAGTGCTCGCTGCCTGACTGTCCGAAGTTCGGCACGCTGGGGCGAGAAGATCGCAACGGGCGACGTCGAGTCAAGGGCTGTGGCGATCCAGCGGCGCGTGGCAAGCGGAACCGTACGAAGGGCGACAGCAAGGCGCGTCGCGCTCGTCGAGTGCTCGGGATCTCTGGCGCGAACAGTCGCCACGAAGAGCATTGGGGCGGCGGGCTTGTTCGAGTCGAAGTGAAGGCTGGCGCGCAAGTGTCGCCGATCGCGACACGGTTCGACGCGGCACGCAGTCAGTCGGAGGCGCAACGTCCGCTTGGTGACGTTCGTCCGTTCGCGATGATCGCGATGCCAGACGGTCGTACGAACGGGATCGTGTTGATGGCACTCGAGGACTTCGCGGTGCTAATCGAGGCGGCGCAGGCGTCGCTACGCTGAGAGATCGAGAGGGAAGGGGAAGAGAGTGAGCATCAAGTGGCTGTCGAGCGTCTGGACGCGTTCACCGTATCGCGGCGAGCGTCTGCTGTTGCATCTCGCGCTGGCTGACTTCGCGAACGACGAGGGGACGTGCTTCCCGTCGGTGCGAACGCTCGCGCACAAGGCGCGTTGCAGCGAAGTGTGGGCGCGCAAGGGCATCCAACAGATGATCGACGACGGGCTGTTGGAGATCGTCGAGCGTGGTCTGGGGCGCGGGAACGTCAACCGCTACCGCCTTCTGAGCCTCGTTCGAGAAGAGATAACCCAGTTGCCCCTTTCACGAGAAGGGGTAACTACGGAACAGGTAAGGGGTAACAGCGAGCCGATCCCTACTACTACACAGAACCATCAAGAACCGTCAATAGATGATCAGTTCAGTTCCTTCTGGAAGGCGTACCCGCGCAAGGTCGGTCGCGCCAAGGCGCGTCTCGCGTTCGAGCGAGCGATGGCACGCAAGGACTCGCCCACCCTCGAGGAACTCTTGGCGGCAGTCGCGCGCTACGCGCTCTCCGTCGCCGATCCGAAGTACATCGCGCACGCGACGACGTGGCTCAACGGCGAACGGTGGACGGACGAACTCGACGCGCCGAAGGTCGCATCCGCTATCATTCAGAGCGACCCAACACTCCGCTCTGCTGAGAGCACAGGTGCAGCGTTCGCCCTCACGGGCAGAACCCTCGACGACCTGATGGATCTTCTCGCAAGCAAGTCAGACGCCGAGCGCAACGCAGCACGCGATTCCTACAACCACACACGAGGGAGGAACAGCAAGTGAAGTTGATCATGGCAGTCTATGTTCTGGTGCTCGGTTGGATGACGCACGACGTCGTGACGAACCTTCCGACGCCCGCAGTTGAGATCGTCGAGCCGATGCGTGGTCACGTGTACGACCCGCGTCCGTATCTGCCCGCGCCGACGTCGACCACGACGACGACGATCGTGGTGGAGGCGTTCACGACTCGGTACGAGGATCGTTGCCCTGAGTGGCGTCCGCTCGTCGAGTCGCTCGGCGTGCGGTCTGACGAGATCGCCTATGTGATGCGGATCATCTACCGCGAGTCACGTTGCAATCCGAAGTCTGTGAACTCGACTCTGAACCGTGACGGCTCGATCGACTACGGACTGGCGCAGGTGAACGACCGCACGTGGTGTCTGCCGACGAAGTACGCCAAGCGTGGCTGGCTGCAACAGCAACGGATCGTGGAGACGTGCGCGGATCTTCTCGACGCTGAGACGAACTTGCGCGCGATGGTCGCGCTGATGGACTACTCACGCGAGCGGACGGGTTGCGCGTTCACGCCGTGGCTGTTGTGCGACGAGTGGCGAGAGTCGCGAGACGAGTAGTCGACGAGGGCGAGAACCCCTCGCAAACCGTTGCTAGATAACGGTTTGAGAAGGTTCTGGACAGACAGTTGGCGCGCACCGTACGCTCATCTCATCGGGCGCGAGGGGCGTTCGAGAGAACAAGAGAGGGGCAGCAAGTGAACCACATCAGCCAGACGATCGCAGACGCGATCGCCGACTACGAGACGAGTGCAGCATTCAGTCTGATCCACGAAGGTCACGAGCGCACGCGCACGTTCGCCTTCAGGATCTCGAAGGCTCTGAACGAGATCGCTGAGAGCAACGAGACGATCGAACAGCGCACCGTCTCGCTCTTCGCAGACACGATCCGCGAGTACGAGCGCACCCGTAGCGATCTCCGCAGCCAGATGGAGAGCGACGCCAAGAGGCTTATGCGGAACGTCGAGGCACTCAACGAGGGATGCAGCATCGCGTTCGCCTCGGGATTCCTCGCGGACAACACGCGCACGACGACGATCGGCGCGAAGGCTCAGATGCTCGAAGAGAAGGTTGCGACGATGATGTACGTCCTCGAGATCGACGAGGTCACCCGCCAGTCGATCTTCGCCGCGATCACGAAGGGCAACACGCAGACGACCTTCAGCAAGTAGCACGCGAGACTCCCTCGACCCGCGAAGGCGGCGACGGCTCACGACCGATCGAGGGAACTCCGAACAACCGTTCGGTACGAGAGAGGGAGAAGAGAGTGGAGAGGAACTCGACAGGGCAGCCGCTCTGCGAACAGGGATGCGGGAAGGTCGCCACCGTCTACGGCGGCGGGCGTCGCGCGGGAGACTGGGCGGGGAAGTATTGCGAGCCGTGCTGCAAGCGGCTCGGGTTCGACGTCTGGGACATCCTCGCCAACGACGAGTTTGATACGCCGACGATCGCGTCGCCGTGGGGGTTCTGATGGAACACCGCATCTGCAAGTTCCCCAACTGGCGGGAACTCGAGGACGCCGAGACGATCTCGGAGGGCTACACCTGCGACCTGAAGGTCGATGACGAGGGAGTCCGTATCTGGCTGGCGCGTACTTCGATCGAGGACGGCGAACCGTATCGGCACACCGTCTACGTCGAGATCCGCGAAGAGGACGGACGCTGGCGCGACTTCGCCTCGTACGACGGGGCGAACCCGCCCGACACGTTGCGCGACGAGCGCGACGAGCGTCACCCGCTGTACGCCGAACGGTGGCTGGGATGAACCGCTGGCATCACGTCGAAGTCTGCACGGACTGTCTCCAGTTCGCCGCCAATGGCGAGGTCGAGTTTGAGACTGACTCCGAGGCGTTGCGGTTCCACGCGGCGTACATCGCGGCGGGATCTTCTGGCGACCAACTGGAGGCAGCCTGCCCCATAGGCGACCACCACGACGTGTTCACGGGAGAGCACTTCGAGGGGTCATCGTTCTCGCACGAACCGTGCGATTGGTGCCGCCGACCACTCGGCGGGATGCGGTACTGTGCCGCGATCAGAGAGGGAGAGTGAGATGACGAGGAAGGGCTATCAGGTGATTGCCACCGCACTTGCCAAGCACGTGCAGGCGATCTCGAACGACTGGCAGGAGGGCGTCGAGATGATCGAGCCGTTGCTGTGGTCGATCTGCGAGACGCTGCGGGATGACAACCCGCGGTTCGACGAAGAGAAGTTCCGCGAGTGGATCGCGAACGAGTGCCGTCTGGCGTACTCGTCCGCTGGCAACTGAAGGGAGACGCCGATGGGCATCTACGTCAAGGATCGAGTTCGCTGGAGGCGAACGGTCACGTGCATCGGCTTCGCGTCTCTTCTCGCGCTCGTCGTACGCGTCTGGGCTTTCGATCTCCTGTTCATCATCGACCCCGACACCGTCGCGTTCACCGTCTCGGTAATCTCTCTCGGCTACGTCGGGCTGACGTCGGAGGGCATCTGATGCGACCCACACAGCAGCACATCTCGATCGACGAGTTGCTGAGGACGTCCCACTACTTCGTCGTCAGAGCACAGTTCGTCGACCACGGCTGGGAGTTCGTCCTCGACGACGAGACGCTGTTGGCAAGGTTCGCCGAAGGTGTGATGTACGTTGATGAACGTGGCTGGCACAACGGCATGGATGGGGAGCAAGCGTCGATGGACGAGGCTCTTGCCGACGCCCTCGCAACCGCGCTGGATGCTATCAACAAGCGTCTGGCTAAGCATCCGCGCCCGATCGTCGAGAGACGGTAGGGTCATGGTCGGTCGGCGTACTGGTGTAGCGACTTCCCCCTCCTTGTCGCATCCCCTCCGCATCAGTACGCCGACCATCTATCTCGGAAGGGAGTTCTAACAATGGAGACGCGCAAGCCGTTGAGGTTTCTATCGCTCGGCGCGGGAGTTCAGTCGACGACCGTTCTGCTGATGATGATCCACGGCGAGATCGAGCGAGCCGACCACGTGATCTTCGCCGACACGGGCTGGGAGCCAGCGGGTGTCTACGAACATCTGGCACGACTCGAGGAACTGATGGTGAAACACGATTTGCCGTTTCACAAGGTTGGGGTTGGCAACATTCGAGAGGACGCGATCATTCCAGACAAGCGTTCTGCAACGCTGCCATTCCACATGATCAACGCCGATGGATCGCGCGGCATGATCAGACGCCAGTGCACGAACGACTACAAGATTCAGCCTCTGCTGAAGAAACAGCGCGAACTTGTCGGTTTGGCGCGAGGTCAGCGATCGAAGGAACATTTGGGTACGACCGTCATCGGTATCTCGTGGGACGAGACTCAGAGGATGCGTGATGCGGCGTTCTCGTGGCTGAGGAACGAGTATCCGTTGGTGGATCTTAGGATGACGCGCGAGGACTGTCTTGCGTGGTGCGCCAAGAACGGTTACGCGTTGCCGCCTCGTTCGGCGTGCATCGGCTGTCCGTTCAAGAGCGACGCGGAGTGGCGACGTCTCAAAGAGACGATGCCCGAAGAGTGGGCTGACGCGGTCGCCTTCGATAAGGCGATCCGAGATCCCGCGACGAAGAAGAAGATGATGCGGTCAACGCCGTATCTCCACAAGTCAGCCGTTCCGCTCGACGAGGTCGATCTACGAACGGAAGAAGAGCGCGGCATTATGCGTCTCTTCGAGGAAGAGTTTGGACAAGAGTGCGAAGGTATGTGTGGGCTGTAGGAGATGCGCAAGTCAGAGATTCAGGATGCGATCATGTTCCTCAGCCGTCTCGTCGTAGGACGGATGGAGGAGGACAGGCTGTTCGCGGTGATCGCCGCGCTACAACGTCAACTGAAGGGAGAAGAGGGTGAGCAACAATCATCTCGTCGCTGAGATCGTCGAACTGACGCAACGCGTCGCGGATCTCCAGTCTGCGAACGCGAGACTGACCGAAGAGCGCGAGGCGGCTCGTTCGAGCGTCGATCTGCTGATGCACGAAGTCGCGACGCTCGAGGATCGTCTGAAGGCGTCCGAGGCGACGGTCGATCGGCTTAGGCTGCACATCCAGCAAGGCGTCGAACTGTGAGCGTCGATGATCGGCTGATCTTCTCGCTCGTCCTGACGAGTTGGGGTATCGCCGTCCTCTTGCTCCTGATCCGCTGACGGTCGCCTAGACTGGCTGGACGAGAGATCGGAAGGGCGACGTGATCCACCAAGCAATCGAGCATCTGGCTGTCGAGATCGACACGCTGAAGGCACATCCGCGCAACGTACGTCAGGGAGACGTCGGAGCAATCTCCGAGTCGCTACGCGAGCACGGGCAGTACCGCCCGATCATCGTGCAGAAGTCGACGCGCTACATCATCGCGGGCAACCACACCTACAAGGCAGCGAAGTCTCTTGGCTGGGAGAAGATCGCGGCGCACTTGCTCGACGTCGACGACGACACAGCGATCAGGATGATGCTCATCGACAATCGCGCCAACGATCTCGCGATGTACGACGATCGCGAACTTGCCAACCTTCTGTCGGATCTCGCCACGAGCGAGAACGGACTACTGGGTACGGGATACTCGGCTGATCTTCTCGACGATCTGATCAAGGACATCGAGACGCCACTCACCGACGAGTTCGAGAAGGTCGACGTGGATCTGGCGACGGAGCACCGTTGTCCCAAGTGCGGCTACGAGTGGAGCGGCAAGTCAACGTGACGTCGACGCGCACGCCCTACCACGTGCCGTCTATGGATGAGATCGCGCGCATACGAGGGACGAACGGCTACACGCTCGTGTCGACGTTCTCTGGCTGTGGCGGTTCGTGTCTCGGGTTCGAGATGGCTGGGTTTGACGTTCGCGTAGCGTCGGAGTTCATTCCAGCGGCTCGCGAGACGTACGCCGCTAACCATCCACACGTCGTGCTCGACGGACGCGACATCCGCGACGTTCGCGCCTCTGATCTTCTCGAACTCGCTGGAGTCGACGAGATCGACGTCCTCGAGGGTTCGCCGCCGTGCGCCTCGTTCTCGACGGCTGGCAAGCGTCACGAAGGCTGGGGAGACGTCCGCAGTTACTCGGACTCGTCCCAACGGTCGGATGACCTGTTCTTCGAGTACGCGCGCATCCTCAAGGAACTCCAGCCGAAGGTGTTCGTGGCAGAGAACGTGACGGGACTCGTCAAGGGTTCTGCCAAGGGGTACTTCAAGATGATCATCACGCGTCTGCGTGAGTGCGGCTACGTCGTCGAGGCTCGCGTGCTCGACGCCTCGCAACTGGGCGTCCCGCAGAAGAGACAGCGCGTGATCTTCGTCGGCGTCCGCAACGATCTCGGACGTCAGCCCGCATTCCCTAAGCCTCGAGCCGAAGTCGTGACGATGTATGACGCGCTCGGAGAGAACTTGCGCGTGCCAGATGACGCGACGAACTTGGATCCTGAGACTGGGCAAGACCTGTCGATCCGCAACTACAAGGTGGGCGAGGCGTATCTGAGCGTTCCGCTCGGCAAGCACAACGCGCGCTACTTCCAGTTGAGCCGTCCCGATCCGACGCGTCCCGCGCCGACGATCTGCGCGTCAGTTGGCAGTCTCGGATCTCGCAACCCCGTGCACCCGTTTGACTTCCGCTATTTCAACCTGCGCGAACTTCGACGCCTCTGCGGGTTCCCCGACGACTTCATCCTTCACGGTCACTACTCGCGACGCGCGGAACGTCTCGGACGAGCGGTGCCGCCTCTGATGATGCGCGAGGTCGCTGCGACCGTACGCGACGAGATCTTGGCAACGTTGTGACCGAACGGTTCGAGATCCCGCGTGACTGGACGTTCAAGGATCAGAGCGTCGTGGACGCGTTCGATCGCCACGTGCGCGAGCAACTCCCGTTCTACGATCTCGTGGCTGGAGCCGTCGCTCACATCGCCCGCCACTACCTGCCCCACGGCGGTCGGCTGTACGACATCGGAGCGTCGACAGGGAACGTCACTACCCTTCTCGCCGAGACGATCGCGACACGAGACATCGAGACGATCAGTCTGGACAACGCGCCAGAGATGGCAACCAAGTTCCGTGGCGTCGGGACGCTGACGATCGCAGACGCGACGGGCTACCCGTTCGAGCCGTTCGACGTCGCCGTGCTCTTCCTCGTCCTGATGTTCGTCCCTATGCGCGAGAGAGCCGACCTTATGGATCGCCTGCTGGACGCTGGGCGAGAAGGAGGCGCAATCATCATCGTCGACAAGATCGCCGACCACACGGACTATGTCGGGACGATCATGCGCAGACTGACCCTCGCTGGGAAGATCGCCGCTGGCACGAGCGCGCAGGACGTACTCGACAAGGAACTATCCCTCGGCGGGATCCAACGCCCCATCAGTCTCGACACGCTGCCCAATCACGCACAAGAGTTCTTCCGTTGGGGAGAGTTCGCAGGCTGGATCATCGAGACGTGAAGATCCGTCGCCCCTGCCTCGACTGCGGAGCACTCACCGAAGGCACCACCCGCTGCCCCAGCCATACCAAGAAGGCGAACCGACTCTATGACTCGTCCCACCGCAAGAAGGCACGAGAAGTTCGAGCGACCACGACCCGATGCTGGATCTGTGGAGAAGGCGAACGCGAAGGCGACCCGTGGCAAGCCGATCACCTAGACGCTGGCAACCCGAACTCCCCCCTACTGGGAGCACACAGATCGTGCAACATCAGAAGATCCAACGACAGCCGAAGGATCTCCCCCAACCCGATGAGCGCACGAGCGAGACGACGACCCCGATGAGAGGGACGTCCCAGCCAGCCAACCCACGCGCGCACCCTCATTTCTTCGTAGCGACCCACCTGCGCGCACATCCGCGGAGTTCTCCGTACAGGGTCGCGGATAATCCAGTAATCTCGCGTGGCGCGTTCGAGACGCGTTCGAGACGAGTTCGCGCGAGGTGTGGAGAACAGGTAGGCAGGTGAACGATGGGTGGCAAGGGATCTGGGAGACGTCCCAAGCCCGCAGAACAGAAGAGACGCATCGGGAACCCCGGCAAGCGTCCTCTGCCTTCGGATGCGGACATCATCGCGTTGCCCGCGCTCGCGTCGAACGTTCCCGAGCCTCATCGTCCGTTGGGTGTTCACGGCAAGGCTCTCTGGGATCGCGTCTGGACGTCGGGTGCCGCGTGGCTGCGTCCCGCGTTGGATGGCGATCTGATCCTGATGGCGTGCGAGATGACGGACGAGCGCACCGTGCTGCGCCAGATCGTGTTCTCCGATACGAGCAAGTGGCGGGAACGTCGAGCGTTGCGTGAGATCGACCGCCAGATTACTAGCCTGTTGTCGCAGATCGGTTTCAGTCCTACCGATCGCGCGTCGCTCGGGATAGGGGATCACAAGGAGCATGAGTTCAGCAAGATCAGACAGAGGATCGACGCCAAGAGGTCTGCTGCCAGCAAGTAAGTGGGCGCCTGCGTTCTACACGCAACGGATCTCGAAGTTGAGCGACGGTGACGAGATCATCAACTTTGCGCGCGAGCACTTCGTGGTCGTCAAGGGGTTCCGTTCTGGTGAGCCGTTGGAGTTCACCCCGTGGCAACAGTGGCTGTTGCGCGCGCTCTTCGAGCGCAACGCGGACACGGGTCGACTTCGCTACCGACGCGCTCTGATCGGGCTGCCGCGCAAGCAAGGGAAGTCTCTGATGCTGTCGGCGGTCGCTGTCTATGGGCTGATTGCTGGAGAGTCTGGCGCGGAGGTCTACGTCGTTGCGGGAGATCGTCAGCAGGCACGCATCATCTTCGGGGAGGCGAAGCAACAAGTGCAGATGAGTCCGATCCTGAGCGCGGAGTGTCGCGTGTATCGCGACGCGATCGAGATGCCACGGTTCGGCTCGGTACTTCGCGTCCTCTCGTCAGAGTTCAAGGGTCAGGCGGGACTCAACCCGTCGCTTGTTCTCTTCGACGAACTCTGGAACCAGACGACCCCTGATCTGTACGATCAGATGACGCTCGGCTCGGGCGCGCGCATCGAGCCTCTCGTGGTCGCGATCACGACGGCGGGCTACGACCTCGACACGGTCGCGGGTCGTCTGTACCGATACGGCAAGTCGTGTTCGGCTGGAGAGATCAAGGATCCGTCGTTCGGGTTCTGGTGGTGGGAGGCGACGAAGGATTGCGAGATCGGAGACGAGCACGCGTGGCACGTCGCGAATCCGAACCTGCGCGAAGGGCTGATGGATCTCGAGGACATGAGGACGGCGATGCGTCAGTCAGATGAGTCAGCCTTCCGTCGCTGGCGTCTCAACCAATGGGTCGGCAGTCAACAGTCGTGGCTGCCAGCGGGCGCGTTCGAGAAGTGCAAGAGCGACCTCGAGTTGGATCGTGACCTTCCTGCGTTCGTCGGGATCGACATGGCTCTGAAGCACGACTCAATCGCGGTCGTGGTCGCCCAGCCGCAGGGCGATCGTCTCGTGGTGCGCTCGAAGATCTGGGACCCCGAAGTCGTGAGCGTCGACATCGCGATGGTCGAAGAGCATCTGAGGTTGCTGCACGCGACGTACAACGTCCGCGAGTTCGCGTATGACCCCGCGCTGTTCCAACGCTCGGCTGAGGCTCTCGTCGACGACGGGCTGCCGATGGTCGAGTTTCCGCAGTCGGCTACGCGCATGGTGCCAGCGTGCAACAACGCCTATCGGTTGATCGTCGAGGAACGCGTGGCGCACGACGGCTCGCCTACGTTGACGGATCACGTGCTCTCTGCGGCGCAACGGACGACCGAGATCGGCTGGCGGCTCTCGAAGGGACGGAGCAAGCGGAAGATCGACGGCTGTATTGCGATGGTCATAGCCCTCGATCGCGCGACGTCCCGCCCGTCGAACGATGGCAAGCCTGAGCCGAACGTCGTGAACTTGTGGCAGACTTAGCGCATGGTCAAGGCACTTGTTGAGATCGCTGGCATCTGTTCCGTCGTGGCAGGGGTGGCGATGTTCTCCGTTCCGTTCGCGCTGATCGTTCTTGGCGTAGCGACGATCGTGATTGTCGAGCGCAACTGATGGCTCTGTTCCGCGCGTTCGAGCGTCGTGCGTTGCCGCCATCTCTCGATCCGTATGGCGTGACTCTTCGTCCCGCGATCGCGAACTGGTCGGGCGAACTCGTCACGGAGACGACCGCCTTTGCTCACTCTGCGATGCTCGGCGCGATCACGTTGATCGCCGACTCAGTCGCGTCGATGCCCGTCGATCTGATGCGCGAAGTCGACGGAAGGTATGAGAGCATCACGCGTCCCAGCGTGCTCGTCAAGCCGAACTCGCGTCAGACGATGTTCGAGTTTGTTCACCAAGCGATCGCGACGCTCGCCGTTCACGGCAACGCGTACATCCTCGCGTCGAGCCGCGTCGGAGACGCGCCGACCGTGATGACGAACATCCATCCTGACCACGTTCGTCGAGTCGTGTACAACGAAGATGGCACGACGAACTACGAGACTCAGTTTGGCAACTTCACGTCGGACGAGATGAAGGCGATGCGCTGGCTGGTATTCCCCAATCAGACGTTCGGACTCTCGCCGCTACAGGCGATGCGCAACACGATCGGTACTGGCATCGCGATGGATCGGTTCCTCGCCCAGTTCTACGGCGAAGGTGGCACGCCGTCGTCAGTCCTCGAGACGGACGGCACGTTGACCGAAGAGCAGGCGCGACTCGTCCGCGACACGTGGGAGGACTCGTACCGTCAGAGGCGTCGCCCAGCGGTTCTCGTCGGCGGGATGAAGTGGCGTCCGATCACGACGTCGGCTGCGGACATGGAGATGCTCGGTCATCGTGAGGCGATCGTTCGCGACATCGCGCGCGCGTATCGGATCCCGCTGCACTTGCTCAACGGTACGGGTGGCGACTCTCAGACGTATCAGAACGTGGAGAGTGCTGGCATCAACTTCGTGCGCTACACGCTGTTGCCGTACATCCGTAGGTTCGAGATGGCAATCAGCGAGTTCTTCCCCGTCAATCAGGCGATCAGGTTCGACACGGACGAGTTCCAGCGCGCTGATCTTCTCACCCGCGTTCGTGCTCAGCAGACGCAGATCGCGTCGGGAACGCTGTCGCCCAACGAGGCGCGATTTGAAGAAGGGCGCGAGCCGTACGAGGGCGGTGATCAGTTCTTCGTCGCTATGTCTGGCGTGTCCGCTAACATCGCTGACGAGACGCTCGGCACCGACGCCAACCCGCCGAAGTAGGAGAACCGATGCGCGCATACGCGACAACCGTGAATGGCGCGACGGCAACTCTTCTCGTCGACGCGGACAACGTCAACCGTACGGTCTACGTTCACGTTGTTGGCAATCAGGCTGTCGCTCTTGGTGGCGCGTCTGTGACGTTCGCTACGGGCTTGCTGACCGAGAAGCACACGGCACCTGTCGCGTTCTTCGTGCCGCTGGGTGAGAAGATCTATGGCATCTGCAATACTGATCAGACGGAAGTGGTGCGCATACTCGCGCCAGATCAGGACTAGTCATGCCATACGGGATCTCAAACAAGCAGAGCGACTGCGGCGGCTGGGCTGCCGTGTTCGCTGAGCCAGACGGCTCGTGGACGGTCATCGGTTGCCACGAGTCGAAGCAAGATGCGATCGAACAGATGGTGGCGGCGTCGATCTCCGAGGGAACCGATCCGCTCGGCAGCATCGATCCCGAAGAGAACTCTGCCAAGCGCGAAGGCTGTATGTGCCACTGCGCCTGCTGTTGCGAGTGCGAAGAGGACGACGAGGACGAGATGGAGGACGACCTCGAGAGCGAAGATGAGGGCGAGATCGAAGAGCCTGACGAGACGGAGATGGAGATGGAGTCGCGTGAGATGCCGTCGCTTGTCGCGCCGTCGTTTATGGCGTCTGCGGCTCGACGCGGTCTGAAGTTGTACGAGCAAGGCGAAGGCGGCGACGGGCTACGTCCCGCGACGATCAACGATGCTCGCAAGATGGCTGCGGGTACCGCTCTCAGCGAGTCGAAGTGGAGGCGCATCGGTCCGTGGATCGCGCGCCACATCGTCGATCTCGACGCGGTCGAAGGTGACGAGATCACACCGGGGCTTGTTGCGATGTTGCTCTGGGGTGGTGGTCCCTCGAAGTCTGCGGCGCGTCGCGCCCAGAACTACGCGGAGCGTCTCGTCGAACAGATTGATGCGGAGACAGAGGCTGCACGTTCCGCTAGCATCGCGACGATGATCGACGAAGAGACGCGCACGACTGACGCCGAGTACCGCTGGTGTGCTGTTGGCTCTGATGAGCGACGTATCGCCTACACGACTCTCGAGGCACGTCAGATCGACGAGAAGTCTCCGACGCTCGTCGGCTACGCCGCCGTGTTCGACTCGCCGTCTGAGCCGATGGGGTTCACCGAGTACGTCCGTCGCGGCGCGTTCGCCAAGACCATCAAGGATGGTGCCGACGTTCGCCTGCTGATCGACCACGAGGGCGTTCCGCTCGCGCGTACGAAGTCAGGCACGCTTGCTCTCGCTGAGGACGAGCGCGGTCTGCGCGTCGAGGCTCAGTTGGATCCGTCGAACCCAGACGCGGCGCGCGTAATCTCCGCGCTGCGCCGTGGCGACGTCTCGCAGATGTCGTTCGCGTTCCGCACCATCAAGGACTCGTGGAACAACGATCGGACGATCCGAGAGTTGCGCGAGGTTCAGTTGTTCGATGTCTCCGTTGTGACGTTCCCCGCGTATGAGGCGACCGTTGCAGAGTTGCGCGCGAAGAGCGACGTTGCTACCATCGCTCCGACGACTTCGTTGTCTGTGCGTCGCGCACAGATCGCGCTCAGCCGTCACCGATAGCAAGCCGATCGCGTAGCCGACTGAGAGTCACTCCGCGACCACTTGTCGCCCCTACAAGTGAACACGGAGAACAACATGAAGAAGATGTCCGAGCAACTGACCGACAAGCGCAACGCGCTGCTTGCCAATGCCGATGAGATCGTGCAGCGTGCCAGCGTGGAGTCGCGTGACCTGACCGCTGACGAGGACGGCGAGATCGCTGCCGCTCTGACTGCGGTGAAGGATCTCGACGATCAGATCAAGCGTCACCTCGACCTCGAGGGTCGCATCGAGTCGAGCGAGAGCCGCAAGGCTCGTACCGTCGAGGCTGCCGCCACGACCGTCAAGAGCGAGCCGCGTACGTACCGCGCCGAGGGTGAGCACTCGTTCATCGCTGACGCGTACGCCGCACAGTTCCGTGGCGACTACGCCGCGCAGGAGCGTCTCGCCCGTCACCAGAACGAAGAGCGCGTGGAGCGTCGCGACGTCACGTCCGCGAACTTCTCGGGACTCGTCGTGCCGCAGTACCTGACCGATCTCGCCGCGCCGTTCGCTCGTGCGGGTCGTCCGACTGCCGACATCGCGCGCAAGCACGCCCTCCCCGCGTCGGGACTCACGCTGAACATCAGCAGGGTCACGACGGGTTCGAGCGTCGCCGAGCAGACCGAGGGTGCCGCCGTCTCTGAGACGAACATGGACGACACCCTGCTGACGATCGACGTCAAGACCTACTCGGGTCAGCAGAACGTCTCGCGTCAGGCTCTGGAGCGTGGCACGGGCATCGACGCGCTGGTGATGGCTGACCTCGTGTCGGCGTACCACACGACGCTCGACGCCGCTGTCGTGAACGAGATCAAGGTGGGCAACGGCAACACCGTGACCTACACCGATGCGTCTCCGACCGTTGGGGAGTTCTACCCCAAGTTGCTCGACGCCATCCAGAAGATCCAGACGTCCTTCTTTGCGGGACCGAACGTGATCGTGATGCACCCGCGTCGCCTCGCGTGGATCCTCGCGGCTCTCGACTCGTCGAACCGTCCGCTGGCTGTGCCGACGATGAACGGCGCGATGAACGCCGTGGCTGTCGGTTCGGGTTCCGTCGTCTACGGCAACTCGGGCTATTCGATCGCTGGACTGCCCGTCGTCACCGACGCAAACGTTCCGACCAACCTCAACACCGATCAGGACGCTGTCTACATCGGCAACTCGCAGGAACTGCACCTCTGGGAAGATGGCGCAGGCGAGCCGATGATGCTGCGGTTCGAACAGCCGAAGGCAGCCGAACTCGACGTCACGATGATCGTGTACGGCTACAGCGCGTTCACGGTTCGTCGCTACCCGAAGGCTTGGGCTGAGATCATCGGCACGGGTCTGGCGGCTCCGACCTTCTGATCACGTCTCTGACGTCGCGTCCGTCTGTTAGCCTTCGGGCTACAGGCGGGCGCGATAGTCAGGAGATCGTATGAACGAACAGGTCAAGGCTCTTCTCGCAGAGCGAGATGGGTATGCACGGCGCGGTCTGAAGGATCGCGTCAAGGCAGTTGACGAGGCTCTCGAGGCGTTGGGGCATAAGGCTCCGCGCGTCAGCGAGATCGTCGAGACTGCGAGCGTTGCTCCGTCTGAAGAGAACGCCTCTGCACGCAAGACAGCCACGCGCCGTAAGGCGTAGTCGTGGCGATCGTCAACGGCTACTGCACGCTTGCCGAAGTCAAGGCGGCTCTTCGCATCAGCGACTCTGTCGATGACGCGATGCTGGAGCGCGCGGTCGAGTCTGCGTCTCGTCGCATCGACGGGTACTGCGGACGGTTCTTCTTCACGAAGGTCGCAACGCTAGATCTCTTCGCGAACAACGAGGTTCGTCTGATGGTGCCTGACGTCTCGTCGACTACGGGTCTGACCGTCTCGACGGACGACAACGATGACGGAACCTTTGAGACTGTCTGGACGCTGAACGTCGACTACAAGGTGCTGCCAACGGACGCGGTCCTTCAGGCGTATCCCTATACGTCGATCATGGCGATCGGCAACAAGACCTTCCCCGGCGCGTTCTATCCGTGGCGTGGTATCGCTCGCGCGACGGAACGTCCCCTTGTTCGAGTCGCGGCTACGTACGGCTGGGCTGCCGTTCCGCACGACGTTCGTGAGGCGGCGATCATGCTGTCCGTGCGCCAGTACGCGCGTCTGAACGCGCCTCTGGGCGTTCTCGGGTTCGGAGACATGGCTGTGAGTGTTCGCTCGGTCGATCCAGACGTGCGCGATCTTCTCCAGCCGTATCGTCGTATCGGGATCGTCTGATGGCGGCGACAGTTGGCGACGCTGCGCAAGCGATCGCTACGCGTCTCGCGACGATCAGCGGGCTGAGGACGTTCGCGTTCGATCCGTCCCAATACAACCCGCCCGTGGCGTTCCCGATCCTCAACTCGGTTCAGTTCCACGACGCCTTTGGTGGCGGCGACGTCGTTATGGACTTCACGATCGTGCTCGTGGCGGCTCGCTGGGCTGAACGCGTCTCATACTCGACGCTGAACGCGTGGATGTCCTACTCGGGATCCTCGAGCATTCGCGCGGCGATCGAAGGCGACAAGACTCTTGGCGGCGTGGTCAATACGTGCGTGCTAGCATCGAGCGCAAGCATCAGCAGTATGACTGCGGGCGAGGCAGACTTTCTCTCTGTCGAGTTCGCACTCACAGTTCACGCGTAGGAGATAACGATGGCGCAATACAAGGTGATCGCATCCAATCTGGACTCGCTTGCCGAGGGTTCGATCGTCTCGGACGACGATCTCGCAGGACTCAACATCGCCGCGTTGCTGGACGGTGGGCATCTTGCTACTGTGGCTGCGAAGTTCACGAAGATCGACGACAGCAAGGACAAGTGATCAACTATGGCGAAGATTGTGTTGACTGACGCAGTGGTGACTGTGAACAGCGTCGTGCTGTCGGAGTACGCGAACTCGGTGACTCTCAACTACGAAGTCGACAGCGTCGAGGTGACTGGAATGTCGAACACGGCGCACCAGTTCACGGGCGGCTTGCAGAACAACTCGTGTGAGATCGCGTTCATGCAGGACATGGCGGCGACGAAGGTCGAGGCGACTCTGTTCCCGCTCGTCGGAACCCAGACGACTGTGAAGATCAAGGCGACGTCCGCTGCGGTGAGCGCGACCAATCCTGAGTACACGCTGACCAACTGTTTCCTCGCATCGCACACGCCTGTCGCGGGTTCGGTGGGCGAGTTGGCGATGACGACCGTGACCTTCACGGGCGGCGCGCTGACGAAGGGAACTGGCGCGTAGCAAGATCCATAACAAGAAGGGAACAACATGAGGCTCGCAGTACGCGTGCACTACAAGGACGGACGGACAGCCGAGACCGTTGCTCAGTTCGCAGACTTCATCGACTTCGAGCGCACTTGGCAGCGGTCGGTGCGTCGGTTCGAGGAAGAGTTGAGGCTGACTGACGTCGCGTGGCTGGCGTGGTCGTCTCTGACTCGAAGCAAGAACGCAACCGCGAAGTTCGCCCCAGACTGGATCGAGACGGTCGAGTCCTGCGAAGTGTTCGAGGACGAAGAGTCGAAGGCGGCTGACGACACCCGCCCTACCTGAGCGACCCTGTCGAGTCGACAGCCACTTGGCTGCTGATCGACTTGGCGTCGCGCTCTGGCATCCCGCCGTCTGAGATCGTTCAGATGGATGAATACCAGCGACAGATACTGTTGCGCTACGTGATGACGAGAGTGAGAACGTAGTGGCACAAGA
>Ga0315900_10001878_pt1 | contig 33123 bp, 30 predicted proteins | sample LakEriMetagenome_FD_203521 | JGI IMG/M metagenome (GOLD analysis project Ga0315900, IMG submission 203521) | Freshwater fungal communities from buoy surface, Lake Erie, Ohio, United States - Buoy 12 MA114 | ecosystem: Environmental > Aquatic > Freshwater > Lake > Lake biofilm | place: USA: Lake...
GGGGTTGCCGCCATGTTCGCCGCAGATCGAGAGCGTCAGGTCGGGCCGGGTCTGGCGCCCGCGTTCGGCCCCGATCAGCAGCAATTCGCCCACCCCTTCGAGGTCGAGCGTCTGGAACGGATCCTCAGGAAAGACGCCGAGATTGACATAGGCCGACATGAAACGCCCGGCATCGTCGCGCGAGAGGCCATAGGTCATCTGGGTGAGGTCGTTCGTCCCGAACGACAGGAACGCGGCGTGGCGCGCGATGTCGCCCGCCCGCAGGCTCGCGCGCGGGGTCTCGACCATGACGCCCAGCCGATAGTCGAAATCGCGCCCGGCGGCCGAGCGCACCAGGGCCGCCACCGCCTCGATCCGCGTCTTGATGAGTTCGACCTCGCGCATCGCCGAGACGAGCGGGATCATGATCTCGGGCACGACGGGGGCGCCGCGACCGGCGGCCATGAGCGTCGCCTCGAAGATCGCGCGCGCCTGCATCTCGTAGATCTCGGGCATCGCGACGCCGAGCCGCACGCCCCGCATCCCGAGCATCGGGTTGGCCTCGGCCAGCGCCTCGGCCCGGCGGGTGATGTCCGAGAGCGGCCGGTCGAGCGCCTCGGCCAGTTCGCGCAGCCCCTCGCGCGTCTGGGGCAGGAATTCGTGCAGCGGCGGATCGAAGAGCCGGATGGTGACGGGCAGGCCCTGCATGATCTCGAAGAGGCGCGCGAAATCCTCGCGCTGCATCGGCAGGAGACGCTCGAGCGCCGAGGCCCGGTCGGCGGGGGTGTTGGCGAAGATCATCTCGCGCATCACGATCAGCCGCTCGGGCTCGAAGAACATGTGCTCGGTCCGGCAGAGGCCGATGCCTTCGGCGGCGAAATCGCGCGCGGTCTGGGCATCGGCGGGCGTGTCGGCGTTGGCGCGCACCCCGATGTCGCGGAACCCGTCCGCCCAGCCAAGGAGCGTGCGGAAATCCTCGTCGAGCGCGGGGGCGAGCATCGCGGCGGCACCCGCCAGCGCCTCGCCCGCCGTGCCGTCGAGGGTGATGATGTCGCCCTCGCGAAAGACGCGGCCCTCGGCGGTCAGGAGGCGGCGGTCGCGCGTGTCGATCCGCAGCGCCGAGGCCCCGACGACGCAGGGCAGCCCGAGGCCGCGCGCGATCACGGCCGCGTGGCTCGTCATGCCGCCGCGCTCGGTCAGCACGGCCGAGGCCGCGTGCATGCCGCGGATGTCCTCGGGCGCGGTCTCGCGCCGCACGAGGATGCAGGGCTCGTCGCGCGCCGCACTCGCCTGCGCGGCGGCGGCGGAAAAGACGATCCGCCCGACGGCGGCGCCGGGGCTCGCGGCGATGCCGCGGGCAAAGACATCGCGCGCCGCGCGCGGATCGACCTGCGGGTGGAGGAGTTCGGAGAGCGCGCGCGGCTCGATCCGCCGCACGGCCTCGGCGGTCGAGATGACCCCCTCCTGCGCAAGCCCCACGGCGATGCGCAACTCGGCCCTTGCGGCGCGCGCGGTGCGGACCGCGTCGATCACCGACAGCCGGCCATCGGCGAGGGTGAATTCGAGCTGCATCTCCTCGCGCAGCCTTACCCGGCAGGCCGCGCCGAAGGCCACGAGGTCGGCTAAGGCCGCGGGCGCCAACTCTTGCAGGGCGGGCCCCGTGCCGTCCGACGCGACGGGCACCGAGCCGTTCGTCACCGTCCCCCCCGGCCCGATGGCTTGCGCGACGAAGCGCCCCGTCACGCCCGCAGCCCCCGTCACCGGATCGACGAACTGCACCGTACCCGTGCCCGACACGCCCGGCCCGATCCCCGGCACCATCCGCTGCACGATGAGGCCGAGCCCCGCCTCGGCCGGGGCGCCCTTGGCCTGGCGCAGAAGCCGCGCGGTCGTCCCCTCCCACGCGCGGGCCATCGAGCGCAGCGCGGCGCCGAGCTGCTGGGCGGGGTCTTGCGGAAAGGCCTCGTCGGTCTCGTCCTCATAGGCGCGCAGGGCAGCCTTCAGCGCCTCGGCCGAGGGCTCGCGCGCCTCGAACATGTCGGGGTCGAGCCGCGCGACATGGACCGCATAGGCCTGCACGAAGCGCAGATAGAGCGCGTCCGCCGCCCCCTGCCCCAGCCGTGCCGCAAGCTCGCGGTGGCGGGCATCGTTCAGCCCGACATTGAGGATCGTCGCCGGCCCGCCCCAATCGGGGTTCTGCGGCGAGGGGCGCACCGAGACGAGCGCATCATCCCCGAACCCCGCGAGGATCGCGCGCGCGTCCGGCGCATGCCCCGCCGCGACCGCCCGCACCGCCTTGAACGACAGCACCGCCATGTGCGGCACCGGCAGATCGAGCCGGATCAGCCGCTGCAGGCATTTCGCGCGCCAGCCATGCGTCGCCGTCGCGATCGCGGCGCCGGGTGTCACGGGGGTGAAGTCTCTGGCGTCCTCGGGTCTGGGCATTGGGGCGTCAGCCTCTTGTTGCAGCGCAGCATAACCCCTCGGCGGCCCGGCGCAAGCGCGCTAACCCTCGATCCGCCCCAGATCGCCCACGCCGCCGCAGACCGCCCGGATGCGGTGGAGGAGGTTCAGCCGGTTGCGCCGCACCACGGCGTTGTCGGTGTTGATCTGCACCGCCTCGAAAAAGGCATCGACCGGGGCACGCAAGCCGGCCATCGCACGCATCGCGGCGGCGAAGTCCTCGGCCGCCATCGCGGGCGCGATCGCCGCCTCGGCCGCATCGAGCGCGGCAAAGAGCGCGGCCTCGGCCGGCACCTGCGCGAGCCGCGCGTCGGGGCCGAAGGAGTATTCGACACCGTCCTTCGCCTCGGCCTGCGTCAGGATGTTGTTGGCGCGCCGGAAGCCCTGCACGAGGTTCCCCCCGTCTTCGGTGGCGAGGAAGGCCGCAAGCGCCCCCGCCCGCGCCACCACCAGCGCCAGATCGTCGCTGCCCGGCAGCGCGAGCACCGCGTCGATGACGTCGTGGCGGATCCCCTGCTCGCGCAGATGGACCTTCAGCCGGTCGTGGAAGAAGGCCAGAAGGTCATCGGCCCGGGCATCGGCGCGGGCGGCCGCCATCACCTGCGCAAGCCGCAGCCGCAGCCCGTTCGAGAGCACGATGCGGATCACCCCCAGCGCCGCGCGGCGCAGCGCGAAGGGGTCCTTGCTGCCGGTCGGCGTTTCGCCGATGGCCCAGAAGCCCGTCAGCGTGTCGATCCGGTCAGCGAGCGCCACCGCGACGCTGACGGGCGCGGTCGGCACCGCATCCTCGGCCCCGCGCGGCGCCCAGTGGTCGCGGGCGGCGTCGGCGATCGCGGGCGGCTCGCCCGCGGCAAGCGCGTAATAGCGCCCCATCACGCCCTGCAATTCGGGAAACTCGCCCACCATCGCGCTGCGCAGGTCGAGCTTGGCCGCGCGCCCGGCGCGCGCGGCCCCCTCGGCATCGGCGCCGACCATGGGCGCAATCTGCGCCGCCAGCGCCGCGATCCGCCCCACCCGGTCAGCCTGCGAGCCCAGCAGGTTGTGGAAGGTCACGGCCTTCAGCCCCTCGGCCCATTCCGCCATCCCGGCCTTCGCGACGCGCAGGTCGTTTTCCCAGAAGAAGCGCGCATCCGACAGCCGCGCGGCCAGCACGCGCGCGTTGCCGGCAAGGATCGTGGCGCCCTGATCCTCGGTCTCGACATTGGCGACGGTGACGAAATGGGTGATCCGCCCCGACCCGTCGCGGGCCGAGAAGAACTTCTGATGCTCGCGCATCGAGGTCTGGAGCACCTCGGGCGGCAGGTCGAGGAACTCGGGCGCGATCGCCCCCATCAGCACGACGGGCCATTCCACGAGCCCCGCCACCTCGGCCAGAAGCGCGGGGTCCGGCACGACCGACAGGCCGCGGGCAAAGGCCAGCGTCTCGGCATCGGCCGCGATCTGCCCGGCGCGGCGGTCATGGTCGAGCACGACGCGCGCGCCCGCAAGCTTTCTCGCGTAATCGTCAAACCCCGTCACGCGGATCGGCCCGGGCGCGAGAAAGCGGTGGCCCGCGGTGGTATCGCCCGTGGCGATGCCCTCGATGACGGCCGGCACCACCTCGGCGCCGGCGGGGCCCGACAGGATGCACAGGATCGAATGCAGGGGCCGCACCCAGCGCAGCGCGCCCGCCCCCCAGCGCATCGACTTGGGCCAGGGGAAGCCCCGCACGACCTCGGCCAGCACCTCGGCCACGATCTCGGCTGCGGGGCGGCCGGGCCGTTCGATGCGGGCGAAATAGACCTGCGCCTTCTTGTCCTCGCGCACGATCAGGTCGGCGCGCGCAAGGCCCGTGGCGCGCAGGAAGCCCTCGATCGCGGCCTCGGGCGCATCGACGCGGGGGCCTTTTCGTTCCTCGTGCAGCGTGGGCGCGTGCTCCGAGAGCCCCTCGAGCGCGAGGGTGAGGCGGCGGGGGGTCGAGAAGGCCGCCGCATGGGCATAGGTCAGGCCGCGCGCGACGAGGCCGTCGGTGACAAGGCGGCGCAGATCCTCCCGGGCGCGGGGCTGCATCCGGGCGGGGATCTCTTCGGAGAAGAGCTCGATCAGCAACTCGGCCATGTCAGTTCTCCAGCGTCCCGTTCAATTGCTGCCACGCCACCGCCCGCCCGTCGGGCCAGTAGGCGATGATCCGGTCCACCCCGCGCGCCACCTCGCGCACCGAGAGGACCGCGCGCGCCTCGCCCGTCCCGAGCGCGCGAGTCACCTCGCCCGCGTCGAAGCAGTCGAACCAGCCCGGCCCGACGAGGGGGGTCGGATCGGCCGCAGGCTCGGCATCGGCCAGCGCGGCCGGATCCGCGAGCGCGAAGCAGGCGCGGTAGCGGATGGGCGAACTCGTGGAATCGATGCCCGCGAAGTCGCGCACCGCGACCTCGCGCGTCGTGCCATCGGCGGCAACGGCCGCGACCGTCCCCTGCGGCCCGAGCCGGTCATAGAATGCGTGGACCTGCAGCCACCACATCGCCACCCCGGCGATGGCGGCTGTGAGGACGATGACGATGACAAGGATGCGACCGGTCATGTTCCGCCCCTCAGATCCAGTCGAGGTTGACGCGCTCGCGCGGGTGGCGCGCGGCGATCGAGGCCCGCAGCGCGGCGAAGCGATCGGCGAGATGGGGCATCTGCACCTCATGCGTCTCGACCAGCGTGCAGCGGATGCGACCGAGCAGCCCCGCCGCCTCGAGCGCCGGCAGCACATCGAGTTCGGCGCCCTCGATGTCGATCTTGAGCAGCGCGATCTCGGGCGTCCGCTCCAGCACCGCGCGCAGGTCGGCGGCAAGGTCGGCGATCTCGATCGCGACCGTGTTCTCGGGGTCGGCATAGGCGACCCCCTCCATCACCGTGTTGCCGAGCGAGGCCGCGCGGGGGTTGCGCGCATGGCCCTTCAGGCGGCGCAGGATCGCGCCGCCCGCCTGCGCGCCCACCCCCTTCTCGATCAGCGTGACGTTCTCAAGCGCCCCGAGACGGGCACGAAGCAGGGCGAAGACCTCCGGGTCGGGCTCATAGGCGATGACGCGGGCGCCGGTGGCGGCGAGGCGGGCCGCCACATCGCCCACATTCGCCCCGCAATCGACCGCGACATCCCCCGGCCGCATCGCCGCGCAGATGCCATCGAGAAAGCCCCGCCCATAGGCGAGGCGCGCGGGATCCCTGAGCGCGCGCATGCCCGCGCGATGGGCCTCGCGCTCGGCCTGCCGCGCCCTGCGCGCCTGCCGCAGCGCGCGCCGATCCGGCCCGCCCGCATCCGTCATCCGGCCCCCCCGCCCGCGGGGGTGGTCAGGAACGCGTCCGCACAGGCCTTGGCGAGCGCGCGGACCCGCCCGATATAGGCCTGCCGCTCGGTCACCGAGATGACGCCGCGCGCGTCGAGCAGGTTGAAGATGTGGCTGGCCTTGATGCACTGGTCATAGGCGGGGTGGACCATCACGATCTGCCGCCCCGTCCGCGGATCGATCGCGGGCGCCGACAGGAGCCGCGCGCATTCGCCCTCGGCGGCCTCGAAATGGCGCAGGAGCATCGCGGTATCGGCGCCGTCGAAGTTGTGGCGCGAATACTCCTCCTCGGTCTGGCGGAAGATGTCGCCATAGCGCAGCGGAATGGGCGCGGCCGGATCGTTGAAGGGCATGTCCATGACATGGTCGACACCCAGCACATACATCGCGAGGCGTTCGAGGCCGTAGGTGATCTCGCCCGAGACGGGGGCGCAGTCGTGGCCGCCGACCTGCTGGAAATAGGTGAACTGGCTCACCTCCATGCCGTCGCACCAGACCTCCCAGCCCAGGCCCCAGGCGCCGAGCGTCGGGCTCTCCCAATCGTCCTCGACAAAGCGGATGTCGTGGCGGGCGGGATCGAGCCCGATGGCCGCGAGGCTGCCCAGATAGAGCGCCTGCATGTCGGGGGGCGAGGGTTTGATGATGACCTGATACTGGTAATAATGCTGGAGCCGGTTGGGGTTGTCGCCATAGCGCCCGTCGGTCGGCCGGCGCGAGGGCTGGACATAGGCCGCAGCCCAGGCGCGCGGCCCGAGCGCGCGCAGCGTCGTTGCGGGGTGGAAGGTGCCCGCGCCCACTTCCATGTCGTAGGGTTGCAGGATGGCGCAGCCCTGCGCCGCCCAATAGGCCTGAAGCCGCAGGATCACCTCCTGAAAGCTGCGCGGCGCCCCCGCCGCACCCGACCCGCCCATCGCCATGCCGCCGCCCCTTGAAAACCCGCGCCTGCATAGGCAGAAGGCCCGTCAGGGTCAATCGGGCCCGGGTGCGCCGGTGCGGCGCAGGCGCGCGCAAGGGGTGACATGAAGAGGATCCTCGGTCTTTGGGCGCTTGTGTCGGTGCTCTTGTGTGCCACGCCGGGGTCGGTGGCGCTGGCCTCGACCACCTGGATCCAGATCGAGGCGAAACGCACGATGCCCGAGGCGATCGAGCGTGCGCGCGTCTGGGCTAACCGCGAGGCGGATGTGGGCGTTCTGCTCTTGCCTTCGGGGTGGTATGGGGTGGCGCTCGGCCCGGCGCCAGCGGGGGTGGCCGCCGCGCGGCTGCAGGTGCTGCGCGATGCGGGCCGCGTGCCCTCGGATGCCTATCTGGCCGAGGCCTCGGCCTATCTCGGCCAGGTCTGGCCGCCCGGCGCCGGCGAGGCCCCGCCGCAGACCGCCGCCGAAGCCGAGGCCGCGCGCGACATCCAGCGCGCGCTCGCGTGGTTCGGCCACTATCGCGGCCCCATAGACGGGGCGATCGGGCCCGCAAGCCGCAGGGCGAAGGCGGCCTGGCAGGCCGCGCAGGGCCTTGCCGAGACGGGTGAACTCGGCCCCGAAGAAGTCGAGCGGCTGGTCGACGTCTGGCGGGCAGAGCGCGAGGCGGCCGGGATGGCCGAACTTGCCGTGGCCGATGCGGGGATCGTCCTTGACGTGCCGATGGCGTGGGTCGCCTTCGACCGGATCGCGCCGCCGCTCGTGCTCTATGGCCCGGCCGATTCCCGCGGCCTCGCGCTTGCGGTCCTGAGCCTTGCCGACGGGCCGGAGGCCGACGCGCGCCTCGCGGCGGCTCTGGGCACGCTTGGCGTCTTGCTCCCGACCGGATGGCGCGCCGAAGCCGCGGACTGGCTTGCGCTGGCCGGCGGCACGGACGGGCGGCGCGCGGTGGCCCGCGTCATGCTGATTGACGGCACAATCCGTGGCTTTGTCCTGGGCGGGCCCGAAACGATGGCGGACGATCTGGCGCGCGTGGCGGGCGCGATGCAGTCTAGCCTTGCGGTGATGGGCAGCCAGGTGCTGTCGGATGCCGTCGTGCCGGTCGAACCCGCGCTGGGGGCGGCGCTGGCGGCCGATGCCGCGCTGGCCGATCCGCTGCGGATCGGAGCGGGGCTCGCGGTCGGATCAGGCGTCCTGACGCTCGCGCGCACCGTGCTCGGCTGCGGACGGATCGAAGTGGGCGATGGTCGCCAGATGCGCGTGCTTGCGGCCGAGGGCGGGCCGGATCTGGCGCTGCTTGTCCCGGTTGCCGGCGAAGGTCGCATCCAACTGCCGCGGCTTGGATCCGCGACACTGCCGGTGGATGCGGTGTTGCGGGTTGCGGGCTTCGTGCATTCGGGACGCGCCGCGCCACCCCTGACGGTCGAGACCGCAGTCGCCGCGAGCGGCCCCGACGGGCGCTGGATCACCTCTACCACCATGCTGCCGACCGATGGCGGGGCAGGGGTCTTCGACGGTGCAGGCGCTCTGGTGGCGATGGTCGACGGCGAGGGCCACCTTCTGCCGGCCGCCCAGATCGCGGCCTGGGTCGCGCGCATGACCGGCCCGGCTGCACCGGGCAGCGCAGCGCCCGCGGGGGAGGCGCAGGCACAGCCGCTGCGCGTTCTGTGCCTGCCCTGACGGTCAGCCGATGGCTGCGGCGCGGACATCGTCGTCGATGACCGCGACATATTTTCCGAAGTTATCGGCAAACATCCGCACGAGGCGCGCCGCCTGCGCGTCATAGGCCGCGCCATCGGCCCAGGTCGCCCGCGGATCGAGCAGCACGGCATCGACCCCGGCCACCGCCAGCGGCACCTCGAAGCCGAAGTTCGGATCGCGCCGGAACGCGCCGCGGCCGAGGCTGCCGTCGAGCGCCGCCGCCAGCACCGCCCGCGTCGCGGCGATGGGCATCCGCCGCCCCGTGCCATAGGCCCCGCCCGTCCAGCCGGTGTTGACGAGCCAGCAGGTCGCGCCGTGCCGCGCGATGCGGTCCTGCAGCATCCGGCCGTAGACCTCGGGCGGACGCGGCAGGAACGGGGCGCCGAAGCAGGTCGAGAAGGTCGGCTCGGGGTCGGTGACGCCCCGCTCGGTGCCCGCGACCTTGGAGGTGAAGCCCGACAGGAAGTGATACATCGCCTGCGCCGGCGTCAGCCGCGCGATCGGCGGCAGCACCCCGAAGGCGTCACAGGTCAGCATCACCACATGGCGCGGATGGCCGGCGCGCGCGCTGGCCGAGGCGTTCGAGATCGCCTCGAGCGGATAGGCCGCGCGCATGTTCTCGGTGAGCGAAGCATCCTCGAAATCGAGCGCGCGCGTCTCGGGATCGACCACCATGTTCTCGATCACGGTGCCGAAGCGGCGGGTGGTGGCGTGGATCTCGGGCTCGGCCTCGGCCGAGAGGTGGATGGTCTTGGCATAGCACCCCCCCTCGAAGTTGAAGAGGCCCGCGTCGGACCATCCGTGCTCGTCATCGCCCAGAAGCGTGCGCGCCGGATCGGCCGAGAGGGTCGTCTTGCCCGTGCCCGAGAGGCCGAAGAAGATCGCCGCATCGTCCGGCCTGCCGGGCGCATGGTTGGCCGAGCAGTGCATCGGCAGCACGCCGCGGTCGGGCAGCAGGTAGTTGAGCAGCGTGAACACGGCCTTCTTGTTCTCGCCCGCATAGGCGGTGTTGCAGATGAGGATGAGCCGCCGCTCGAAGCTGAAGGCGATGACGGTCTCGGACCGGCAGCCGTGGCGGGCGGGATCGGCGCGAAAGCCCGGGCAGTTGAGGATCGTCCAGTCGACCGCGAAATCCGCGAGTTCCGCCCGCGTCGGACGGCGCAGCAGGTGGCGGATGAAGAGCGCGTGCCACGCAAGCTCGGTCACGACCCGGATCCCGAAGCGGTGCGCCGGATCGGCACCCGCGTGCAGATCCTGCACGAACCCCTCGCGCCCCTGCATGTAGGCGCGCATGTCGGCCTCGAGCCGGTCGAAGGCCTCGGGCGCCATGGGGCGGTTGTTGTCCCACCAGACGGTCGATTCGGTGGCGGGGCTGCGCACGATGTGCTTGTCCTTGGGCGAGCGTCCGGTATGCGCCCCGGTCGTCGCGACCACCGCGCCGCCCTCGGCCAGCCGGACCTCGCCGCGCGCGACGGACATCTCGACAAGTGCTGTTTCGGGCTGGTTGCAATAGAGCGCACCGAACCCACCAAACCCGGATTTTTCAAGCGAGAACATGGGATTGACGAAACCGTGCTGCATGATTTCTCTCCTCGGGTGGCGGCGGGATTCGCGCCATGTTCGGGCTATAGCACGCGATTTCGGGCTGAAAACCAGTCAGATCACCCCGTTAGCGCTAGCATCGAAACTTTAGCGCCAACATGGCTGCGACCTGTGCGCGCTAACCAATTCGTTGTCTTTGGCGCGTTCAATTTCATCACGATTGGCCACTGATTCGGCCGCAGAACGGAGGCTGCCGTGCAACATCTGACTGATATCGATTCCTCCGAAATCTCCGAACCCGCCGACGACCCGTCCGCCGGGGCGCGCATCGCGCTCGTCGATGACGACCGCGCGGTGCTGACGACGATGGCGCTTGCCTTGCGCAACGAGGGGCTCGAGGTCGAGACCTTCACCGACGCGCGCCTTGCGCTCGATGCCTTTCGCAAGCGCGGCCCCGATCTCGCGATCCTCGATGTGCGGATGCCGCGGATGGACGGGCTCGAGATGCTGCGGCAGTTGCGGCGGTTCTCGACCATGCCGGTGATCTTCCTGACCTCGCGCGACGAGGAGCTGGACGAGGTGCTGGGGCTGCGGCTCGGGGCGGACGACTATCTGCGCAAGCCCTTCTCGCCCCGCCTGCTGGTTGAGCGGATCCGCGCCCATCTGCGCCGGCAGGCGATGTCGGCCGCGGTGCCCGCCGCCTCCGCCCAGACCACCCCGCCGATCGAGCGCGGGCCGCTCCGGATGGATCCCAACCGCCACGCGGTGGCGTGGTTCGGCGCGCCCGTCGTCCTGACCGTGACGGAATTCCTGCTGCTGCAATCGCTTGCCCAGCGTCCGGGCTTCGTCAAGACGCGCGACCAGCTCATGGATGTCGCCTATGACGAGGACACCTATGTCGATGACCGCACCATCGACAGCCACATCAAGCGGCTGCGCAAGAAGTTCCGCGCCGTCGATCCCGACTTCGCCGCGATCGAGACGCTCTATGGCATCGGCTATCGCTTCTCGCTGCCGGGCTCGGCCGAAGGTTGACAGCGCGCCCGCCGCCGCGTCAGGTGCCGCGACCGTCCGCAGGGGCCCCTCATGCCCGCCGAACCGATCCTCGTGCATGCAAGCTGCGTGGCCTTCGCCGGGCGCGCGGTGCTGATCCTCGGGCCGTCGGGGTCGGGGAAATCGGGGCTTGCGCTGTCGCTCATCGCGCTCGGGGCGGGGCTGGTGGCGGATGACGCGGTCCATCTCGCCCCCGATCGCGGCAGGCTGCGCGCCACGCGCCCGCCCGGCCTGCCGCATCTGATCGAGGCGCGGGGCGTGGGCCTCTTGCGCGCGCGCGGGCCGCGATCGGCGCGCGTCGTGCTTGCCGTGGACATGGGACGGGCCGAGACGCAGCGTCTGCCGCCGCGGCGCAGCATGCCGCTGGCGGGAATCGACGTGGATGTGATATGGAACACGCCGATGGCCCATTTCCCCGCCGCGATCCGGCATTATGTGATGCAGGGCCGCCAAGATCCCTGACCGATGCCCGAACCCGCCGCCCCAGAGCCCGCCGATCCGCCCGCCGACCCCGGCGCGCAGCGGCTCGTGCTGGTCACCGGGCCCTCGGGGGCCGGGCGGTCGACCGCGATCCGCGCGCTCGAGGATCTGGGGTGGGAGACGATCGACAACCTGCCCCTCAGCCTCGTGCCGCGGCTCCTGGCGGGGCCGCGCCATGCCCGGCCGATCGCGCTCGGGATCGACGTGCGCAACCGCGACTTCAGTGCGACCGCCCTCATCTCGCTGATCGAGGGGCTGACGCCCGATCCCGCGCTCGCGCTCGAGGTGCTCTATGTCGATTGCGCGCCCGCCATCCTCGTGCGCCGCTATTCCGAGACGCGCCGCCGCCACCCGATGGCCCCGGCCGAGGATCCGGCGACCGGGATCGCGCGCGAGATCGACCTGCTCGCGCCCGTGCGGGTGCGCGCCGATGTCCTGATCGACACGACCGACCTGCCCCCCCACGACCTCAGGGCCGAGATCGCGCGCTGGTTCGCGACCGGCACCGGGCAGCGGATGGCGGTGTCGGTGCAATCCTTTTCCTACAAGCGCGGGGTGCCGCGCGGGATCGACATGGTGTTCGACTGCCGCTTTCTGCGAAACCCCTATTGGACGCCCGATCTGCGCGCCCTCGACGGCCGCGATGCGCGCGTCGCAGCGCATGTCGCGGCCGATCCGTTGTTCGAGCCCTTCTTCGCGCGTCTGACCGACCTCATCGGGCTCTTGCTGCCTGCCCATGTCGAAGAGGGCAAATCCCACCTGGCGATCGGTTTCGGCTGCACCGGCGGGCAGCACCGGTCGGTTGCGATTGCCGAAAAACTCGGGGCGAGCCTTGCGCAAGCCGGGTGGGACGTGTCTATACGGCATCGCGAACTCGAACGGCAGCCGCCCGCCCATGTGCCTGCGACTGCGGACTGATGACGATGACTGTGCGCAAGGAAATCGGCGTGGTGATCGTGGCGCACGGGGGGCTCGCGCGCGAATATCTTGCTGCCGTCGAACATGTCCTCGGACCCCAGAGCGGGATGCGCGCCGTCGCGATCGAGGCCGACCACAACCGCCTGAGCAAGGCTGCCGAGATCCGCGCCGCGACCGAGGCGGTCGATTGCGGGCTGGGTGTTGTGCTGGTGACGGACCTGCACGGCGGGTCGCCCTCGAACCTCTCGCAGATCGCCTGCGAGCGGCAGAACCGCCGCATCGTCTATGGCGCGAACCTGCCAATGCTCATAAAACTTGCGCAGTCGCGCGACCTCGGGCTTTGCGATGCCGTCGCAGCAGCGATGGAGGCGGGACGCAAATACATCGACAGCCGCGACCTGAGCGGGACCTGACCCCTGCCATGGCGCGCTGCACACTCGAGATCGTCAACGAAAAGGGGCTGCACGCCCGCGCCTCGGCCCGGTTCGTCGAGACGGTGGACCGTTTCGACGCCGACGCGCTCGTGCGCCGCGACGGGCTCGAGGTGTCGGGCGAATCGATCATGGGGCTCTTGATGCTCGGTGCCGCGCGCGGCACCACGATCGAGGTCGAGACGACGGGCCCCGAGGCGGGCGCACTCATCGAGGCGCTGGCCGCCCTCGTCGCGGACCGCTTCGGCGAGGGGTTCTGACCCCTCAGCGCGTCGGAACCGGCACCTCGCCGCGATAGTCGTAGAAACCCCGCTGCGTCTTGCGGCCGAGCCAGCCCGCCTCAACGTATTTCGTGAGCAGCGGACAGGGCCGGTATTTGGTGTCGGCCAGCCCCTCGTGCAGGACGTTCATGATCGCAAGGCAGGTGTCGAGGCCGATGAAATCCGCAAGTTCCAGGGGCCCCATCGGATGGTTCGCCCCGAGCTTGAGCGATTCATCGATCGAGCGGACATTCCCCACGCCCTCATAGAGGGTATAGACCGCCTCGTTGATCATGGGCATGAGGATGCGGTTGACGATGAAGGCCGGGAAATCCTCGGCGCTCGCCGCCGTCTTGCCGAGGCGCGCCACCACATCGAGACAGGCGCGATAGGTCGCGTCATCCGTGGCGATGCCGCGGATCAGCTCCACGAGCTGCATCACCGGCACCGGGTTCATGAAGTGAAAGCCCATGAACTTCTCGGGCCGGTCGGTGCGGCTCGCGAGGCGGGTGATCGAGATCGAGGAGGTGTTCGACGTCAGGATCGTGTGCGGCGCGAGATGGGGCACCAGATCCTCGAAGATCGCCTGCTTGACCGTCTCGCGCTCGGTCGCGGCCTCGATCACGAGGTCGAGCGGCCCGAGATCGGCGAGCCGATAGGTCGTGCGGATGCGGCCGAGCGCGGCCGCCGCCTCGGCCTCGGCCACCTTGCCGCGCGACACCTGCCGGTCGAGGTTGCGCCGGATGACGCCCAGCGCGCGGTCGAGCGCGTCGGGGTTGACATCCATCATCATGACATCGAAGCCCGCGAGGGCGAAGACATGGGCAATCCCGTTGCCCATCTGACCCGCGCCCACGACGCCCACGCTGCGGATGTCCATGACCCTGCCCCTCTGCTCGCGCGCGGCAGTCTATGCCGCGGCGCGGCAGCGGCGCAAGGGCGGATGGGGCCCGAGCGGACCCCGCTCCGGTTCAGAGCTTGCCGGTCAGTTCCGGCACGACCGAGAACAGATCGCCGACCAGGCCATAGTCGGCGACCTGGAAGATCGGCGCCTCCTCGTCCTTGTTGATCGCGACGATGACCTTGCTGTCCTTCATCCCCGCGAGGTGCTGGATCGCCCCCGAGATGCCGACCGCGACGTAAAGCTGCGGCGCCACGACCTTGCCGGTCTGGCCCACCTGCCAGTCGTTCGGCGCATAGCCCGAATCGACCGCCGCGCGCGAGGCGCCGACGGCCGCGCCGAGCTTGTCGGCAAGCTTCTCGATGATCGCGAAATCATCCTTGGAGCCGACGCCGCGCCCGCCCGAGACGACGATCCCGGCCGAGGTCAGCTCGGGCCGGTCCGAGCCCGCCACGCGGTCCTCGACCCAGGCCGAAAGCCCCGGATCGCCGGCGGCCGCCACCGGCTCGACCGGGGCCGACCCGCCCGCGCCCGTCGCCTCGAAGCCCGCGGTGCGGACCGTCGCGACCTTGACCGCATCGGCCGAGCGCACCGTCTGGATGGCGTTGCCGGCATAGATCGGACGCTCGAAGGTGTCGGCATCGACCACGCCCGTCACATCCGAGATCACCATCACGTCGCGGAGCGCCGCGACCCGGGGCATCAGGTTCTTGGCGCTCGCCGTGGCGGGGGCGAGGATATGGCCGAAGCCCTGCATTCCCGCCACCAGCGCCGCGAGCGGCTCGGCCAGACCCTTGCCATAGGCGGCATCGTCGGCCACGAGCACGCGCGCGACACCTTGCAGCGTCGCGGCCTCGGCCGCCGCCGCCGCGACACCCGCGCCCGCCACCAGCACCGTCACCGGCCCGAGCTTGCGCGCCGCCGTCAGCGCCTTGGCCGTCGCATCGAGCGCGAGCGCCCCCCCGTTCACCTCGGCAATCAGCAGAACGCCCATCAGATCACCCCCGCCTCGTCCTTGAGTTTCGCGATCAGCTCATCGACCGATCCGACCTTGACGCCCGCCTTGCGCCCCGCGGGCTCGACCGTCCGCAGCACCGTCAGGCGCGGGCTGACATCGACGCCGTAATCGGCCGGCGTCTTGGCCGCGAGCGGCTTGGTCTTGGCCTTCATGATGTTGGGAAGGCTCGCATAGCGCGGATCATTGAGGCGCAGGTCGACCGTGATGATCGCGGGCATCCTGACGCGGATCTGCTGGAGACCGCCGTCGACCTCGCGCAGCACGGTCGCGTGGTCGCCCGCGATCGCGATCTCGCTCGCGAAGGTCGCCTGCGCCCAGCCGAGCAGCGCGGCCAGCATCTGGCCCGTGGCGTTCATGTCGTTGTCGATCGCCTGCTTGCCCGCGAGCACGAGGCCCGGCCCCTCCTCGCGCACGACGGCGGCGAGGAGTTTCGCGACCGCGAGCGGCTCGATGTCGGTGTGTACATCCGCCGCCGCCTCGATCAGGATCGCGCGGTCCGCCCCCATCGCAAGCGCGGTGCGCAGCGTCTCCTGCGCCTGCTTGACGCCGATCGAGACGACGATCACCTCGGTCGCGATGCCCTTTTCCTTGAGCCGGATCGCCTCTTCGACGGCGATCTCGTCAAAGGGGTTCATCGACATCTTGACGTTGGCGAGATCGACCCCGCTGCCGTCCGCCTTGACCCGCACCTTCACGTTGTAGTCGATGACCCGCTTCACGGGGACAAGAACCTTCATCTTCCCGTCCTTCTCCAACACTTCGCAAACCTGCCGTCAGATATCGCCTCCGACACCCGAAAGACAGGCCAAAATCGACCTTTCGCGCCGCGTTTTTCCCCTCAGCGCGTCAGTCCGGGCACCCAGAGCACATCGGCGCGGCCGTCGTCGTTGGCGATGCGCCCCGCGACGAAGAACCAGTCCGACAGCCGGTTGAGGTATTTGACCGCCTCGGGGTTCACGGCCTCCATCGTCGCAAGCTCGACCGTCAGCCGCTCGGCCCGCCGGCAGACGGTGCGGCAGAGGTGCATCTGCGCCGCCAGCACGCTGCCGCCCGGCAGGATGAAGCTGCGCAGCGGCTCGAGCCGGGCGTTCATCGCGTCGATCTCGGATTCGAGCCGGCCCACCTGCGATTCGATCACGCGCAGCGGCGGATAGGGCGCCTCGGCGTCGCGCTCCATGTCGGGGCGGCACAGATCGGCGCCAAGATCGAAGAGATCGTTCTGGATGCGTGCCAGCGCCGCGTCCATCTCGCCCGCCGCGTGCAGGCGCGCGAGGCCCACGGTCGCGTTCGTCTCGTCGACCGTGCCATAGGCCGCGACGCGGGTCGCGTGCTTGGCCACCCGCGCGCCGTTGCCGAGCGCGGTCTCGCCCGCATCCCCGGTCTTGGTGTAGATCTTCGACAGGACGACCATCATTCCCCCAACTGGTTGCGCAGGAACATGTAACCCACGACGAGCGCGACCACGACCGCCTGCGCGATGATCCGCCAGCGCATCATCCGGTTGCCGTGGCGGCGGTTGAACTCGCCCCCGCGGGCAAAGCCGGCGATCCCGACCATCAGGATCGCGACGACGATCAGCCCGCCGATGCCGGCAATCAGAAACAGCGGATCGTCGCGCAACATGACCCTCTCCCCTTCGGTGACGGCGAGCATCTAGTGCATCCCCCCGCCGCGGGAAAGGCGCATTGCCGAGATCAATCTGGCAGCCAGGGATTGACCCAGACCTGTACGCCGTCTCCGAACGCCACGGCCTCGGTTTTGTCGCCGAATATCACCGTCCGCTGCTCGCCCAGAGAGACATCGTAGAGGTTCATCCAGCCAAGACCTCCGAAGACGGCCCGTAGGCGTGCCTCGATCGCCTTCGAATGGGTGCCAATGTTTACGAGCCTGACCCGGTCATGAAGCAACTCCGTGCTGGCCTCGATGATGTCCGCCTCGGCGCCCTGCACATCCATATGCAAATAGTCGATCCGCTCCGCTTCTTCGGCCGCCTCGGCGAGCGATACAAGGCGCGTGTTCCGCAGCACCCTGCCACCTTCGGTGATGATGTCGGGTGCCGTTTCGGCCGGGGGCGGGAGGTCATCGACGATCTGTTGCCCATACCAGGCAGCCGGGTTGCCTGTCTGGAACCAGCACCGACCGGACTGTGCGCCAGCCGCGGCGTGGATCAGCCTGGCCCGGCCCCGATCAATGCTGTTGTCCTCAAGGTGGCGTTCGAGCCATGCGAAATGGGAAGGCTCGGCTTCGACCGCGACGATCCGATAGTCCTTGCCGAGTTTTTGCGCCGTCATCGCCGCACTGACCGCCCACCTGCCCCATCCAGCCCCGAGCGCGACGGTTGTCGCAGCGGATCCGGCCCATCGCATGGCAAGGACAAGGGGGGCCCACGCGAGGATGTGCTCATGGAGGCGCTGAATGCGCCCGGCCGAGGAAAGGAACGAGATCATCTCGACTCGATCACGGCTAATGATCGCTCGGATCTCTCGGGGAAATTCCCAGACATCGGCGCGGGTCCGGCTGCCCAGCCAGTCCGACCAGAACCCAGCGGGTGTCAGGCCGGAATGGACCGGGAACCCCTCGAACAGCCGCGGCTCCACGCGCAAGGTTCCGATCGGTGCAGGATGCGCCTCCGGCTTGATCACGGGTGTTGCCTCCGGTTCTTCCGCCACGAGGCGCATCGCGTGCAGAACCACCTGGCTTGCCCCGGTAGCGGCATTATTGCGTAGCACGAGACGGGACGGCGTCCCGGGTCTGAGAGGCAGCCGCACGACCGCGCGGCCCTTCTCCGCCACTTCCTCGCGAAGGACTGCCCCCTTGGCGCTCAAGAGACAGAACCCGATCAGGCCCTCTGCGACCTCGACTTCGCAGACGAGGCACTGGCCCTTGGGACGTCGTTGCAGCTTGTATTCCACCGCATAGGCCCATTGGTCGTGCGGGGTCATGACCTCGACCGTCCCGAGAACCGGATCGGCAAAGCGGGTCTGAGTGCTGTTATGGCGCAAGAACTCGGCAATTCGCATAAGGATTATTTCTCCGCTCAAAATGATCGCTTGCGTTCAAGTCCTTTCAACTTGCCCGACCTCTAGCGCAGGTTCAAGAAACTTCGAGCGGGACCGGCGACGACCGACCGGACTGCCAAGTTCGGGGTCATGGGAAAACCCGCTGGACCGGTCAGGGCGGTCGCAGTAGACGGACAGCATGGAGACGACCGACGACGAGACGCCACAGATCGTATCCGAGCCGCTCTCTCGCGCGATCGGCTCGCGCTACCTGCAATATGCGCTCTCGACGATCATGCACCGCGCGCTGCCCGATGCGCGCGACGGGCTGAAGCCCGTGCACCGGCGGATCCTTTTTGCAATGCGCGAACTCAGGCTCGCCTCGGGCGGGCCGTTCCGCAAATCGGCCAAGATCTCGGGCGACGTGATGGGGAATTATCACCCGCACGGCGACACCGCGATCTATGACGCGATGGCCCGCCTCGCGCAGGACTTCAACATGCGCTACCCGCTGGTCGACGGGCAGGGCAATTTCGGCAACATCGACGGCGACAACCCGGCCGCGAGCCGCTACACCGAGGCGCGGCTGACGGCCGCCGCCGAGGCGCTGCTCGAGGGGCTCGACGAGGACGCGGTCGATTTCCGCCCCAATTACGACGGCACGCTCGAGGAACCGATCGTGCTGCCGGCGGCCTTCCCCAATCTTCTCGCCAATGGCGCGAGCGGGATCGCCGTCGGGATGGCGACGAACATCCCGCCCCACAACATCGGCGAGCTGATCGCGGCGTGCCGCGCGCTCATCGCCGATCCCGCGATGGATGAGGGGGCGCTGGCCGCGCTGGTGCCGGGGCCCGATTTTCCGACGGGGGGCGTCATCGTCGAGCCGCCCGAGGTGCTGGCCGAAGCCTATCGCAGCGGGCGCGGCTCGATCCGGGTGCGCGCGCGCTGGCAGATCGAGGATCTCGGCCGCGGCGCCTGGCAGATCGTCGTCACCGAGATCCCCTATCAGGTCGCGAAGTCGCGGCTGATCGAGAAACTCGCCGAGATCATCGCCGCCAAGAAGCTGCCGATCCTCGCCGATGTGCGCGACGAGAGCACGGCCGAGGTGCGCATCGTGCTCGAACCCCGCGCGCGGACGGTCGAGCCCGAGATGCTGATGGCGCAGCTCTTTCGCCTGTCGGACCTCGAGGTGCGCTTTGCCCTCAACATGAACGTGCTGATCGACGGGCGCACGCCCAAGGTCGCCTCGCTGCGCGAGATCCTGCGCGCCTTCCTCGACCACCGGCGCGAGGTGCTCTTGCGGCGCACGCGCCACCGGCTGGGCAAGATCGCCGAGCGGCTCGAGGTGCTCGAGGGCTTCATCGTGGCCTTCCTCAACCTCGACCGGGTGATCGCGATCATCCGCACCGAGGACGACCCCAAGGCCGCGCTCGTGGCCGAGGACTGGGGCGGGGGGGCGCGCCTCAACGAGACGCAAGCCGAGGCGATCCTCAACATGCGGCTGCGCAGCCTGCGCCGGCTCGAGGAGATGGCGCTCAGGGCCGAACGCGACAGCCTGCGCGCCGAGGAGGCGGAGCTGCACGCGCTGCTCGGCTCGGAGGTGCGCCAGTGGCAGACGGTGTCGGCGCTGCTTGACGAGGCGGACCGCGCCTTCGGGGCATCGAGCACCGGCGGCGCGCGGCGCACGCAGTTCGCCGAGGCGGGCGAGGCCGCGGCCCCCGCCCCCGAGGCGATGATCGAGCGCGAGCCCGTGACGGTCATCTGCTCGCGCATGGGGTGGATCCGGGCGCCGCGGGGGCATCTGCCGCTCGATCAGGAGCAGAAGTTCAAGGACGGCGACGGGCCGGCCTTTGCCTTTCATGCCGAGACGACCGACCGGATCCTCCTCATGGGGTCGAACGGGCGGTTCTACACGCTCGCGGCGGCGAACCTGCCGGGCGGGCGCGGCATGGGTGAGCCGGTGCGCCTCATGGTCGATCTGCCGAACGAGGCCGAGATCGTGGCGATGCTGATCCACCGGCCCGGCGCGCGGCTGATCGTGGCCTCGGGCGACGGCGACGGCTTTGTCGTGCCGGCCGAGGAGGTGCTCGCGCAGACGCGGGCCGGCAAGGTGGTGCTGGGCCTGCGCGAGGGGGGGCGCGCGCGCGTCGCGCGGTTCGTTTCCGGCGACCATGTCGCGGTGGTGGGCGAGAACCGCAAGCTGCTGGTCTTTCCCCTCTCGGAACTCCCCGAGATGGCGCGCGGCAAGGGCGTGCGGCTGCAGAAATACAAGGACGGCGGCCTGTCGGACGCGACGACCTTCGCGCTTGCCGAGGGGCTGCGCTGGAAGGATCCGGCCGGGCGCACGCGCACCGAATCCGACCTGACCGAGTGGCTGGGCGCGCGCGCCGGCAGCGGGCGGATGGCGCCGCGCGGTTTTCCGCGCGACAACCGCTTCGACTGAGGGTCGGCCCATTGCGCCCGCCCGCGCAGGCGATAGGGTGATGCCGATTTCACGGCCGGATTGAACGCGATGATTTCGGGATGGGTGCAAGATGCCGACTGATGCGGGCAGCACGGCGCCGGGCGCGTCGGATTTCACCTATTCGGGCCGATTCGGGCCGATCCTGCGGCTCGCGCTCGTGACCGGGCTCATCACGCTCCTGACGGTCGGGATCTATCGCTTCTGGGCGACGGCGCGGCTGCGGCGCTATGTCTGGGGATCGGTGCGCGTGGGGGGCGATGCGCTCGAATACACGGGCACGGGGCTCGAGAAGTTCGTGGGCTTCCTCTTTGCGGTGGTGGTGCTCGCGCTCTGGCTCGGCGCGGTGCAGATCGTGCTTTTCCTCTTCGGCGTCGTGATCGTGGCGGACCCGCGCACCGAGGAGGAGGCGCTCGCGCAGGCGCTCGCGCTCTCGGCTTCCTCGCTCGCGGTGGTGCCGTTCGTCTTTTTCGCGCAGTATCGCGCGCGCCGCTACAAGCTTGCCCGCACGCGCCTGCGCGGCATCCGCTTCGGGATGGAGCCCGCCGCCTGGGGCTATGTCTGGCGCGCGCTCGGGCACGGGGCGCTGACGGTCGTGACGCTCGGGCTGCTGCTGCCGCGCCAGACCTTCGCGCTCGAGGCCTACATGACGAACCGCAGCTTTTTCGGCGATGCGCGTTTCGCGCAGGGCGGGCGGTGGACGGCGCTCTATCGCTATCTGCGCCATGTCGGGATCGGGGTCGCGATCCTGATCGCGGGCGGTGTCCTGACCTGGGTCGTAAACGATTTCGGGCTGTTCCTGATATCTGTTGGTTTTTTCTTGTCCCCCCTCTTCGGGCCATTCCTGATGTTTGTGGGTTTTGTCTGGGCCTTCCTCGGGTTTGTTCATTACAACGTGCAGTCCTTCGGCTGGCTCGCCCGCCACAAGACGCTCGCGGGCGGGGTCGGGTTCGATGCCCGGCCCTCGACCGGGCGGGTGATCTGGATCGGCCTTGTGGGCTGGGTGGTGATAGCGGTCGTGTTCGCGATTCTCGGTCTGGTCATCTTCGCCATGGCAGCAGACAGCTTCGGCGGAGCGGCGCAGGGCGGCGGCCCGCCGCCGGTCGGGGCGCTCGTCGTTTCAGTGCTCGGATATTTGGCGGCCTTCGTCCTGACCGGGGCGCTGGCGACCGCGCTGATCAGCCAGCCCATCCTGCGCCATTACATCGAGACCTGCACGATCACGGGCATCGGCGCGCTCGACGGCATCGTGCAGCGCGCCCACGACCGGGGCGCCGACGCCGAGGGGTTCGCCGATGCGCTCGACATGGGCGGGGCCTTCTGAATGGCCGGGCGCGTCCCATCGGCCCTATACGACGGGCAGACCGCGCGGCGCCATGTCGTGGGGGTCGAGGTCGGGCAGGGGGCGCTGGTGCTCCACCATGCCGACGGGCGGGTGGAGCATTGGCCTTTCGAGCGGCTGCGCCGGATCTCGGCGCATGCCGACGGGCGGACCTTCACGCTCGCGCTCCATTCCGAGACGGGGGACGAGGTGCCGCGCGAGCCGGCGCGGCTCGTCGTGTCGGATGCGGGGCTCGCCGAGGCGATCCGCCGCGCGGCGCCGACGCTCGGACGGCACGATCTGCCGCGCGGCGCGATCCGGCGGGTGATGGTCGGGACGGTGGCGGCGCTGGGGGCGGTCGCGCTCATCCTCTTCGTGATCGTGCCGATGCTGGCCGCGACCATCGCCGAGCGGATGCCGCGCGAGACCGAGATCGCCTTTGGCCGCAGCGTGGTCGCGCAGGTCGAGGGCTTTCTTGCCGAGGACGACGCGCCCCTTGCCTGCGAGGGGGCGGCCGGGCGCGCCGCGCTCGACCGGATGGCGGCGCGGCTGACGGCGGGGCGGACGCTCGATTATGATCTGCGGATCGCGGTGTTCGACCACCCCATGGTCAACGCCTTCGCCGCGCCGGGGGGGCATGTCATCCTCATGCGCGGGCTGATCGAGGCGGCGCAGGGCCCCGACGAGGTCGCGGGCGTGCTCGCCCACGAGATCGGCCATGTCGAGGCGCGCGATCCCACCCGGCTCGCGCTGCGCTCGGCGGGGTCGGCGGGGATCCTCTCGCTCCTCATCGGCGACGTGCTGGGCGGCGCGGCGGTCGCGGTCGCGGCCGAATACATGCTGACGGCTGCCTATTCGCGCGAGGCCGAGGCCGCGGCGGACGCCTATGCGCTCGCCCTGCTGGCCGAGGCCGGGGTCGGGGCAGGGGGGCTTGCCGATTTCTTCGCGCGCGTCGCCCCCAGGGCGGGCGGGATGCCCGAATACCTCGCCTCGCACCCCGGCATCGCGGGCCGGGCGGACCGCGCGCGCGCCGCGGTCGCCGCCCCCACCGCGCCGATCCTGTCCGAAACCGAATGGTCGGCGCTGCGCGCGATCTGCGGTTAGGCGCGCCCGACCTCGAGCCAGACGCCGCCTTCGGGGCGGAGGGTCAGGATCATGACGGGCGCCGGATCCCGCCCCGGCACGGGGCGGAACGTCAGCCGCGCGAGCAGGGTCGCGAGGATGATGACCGCCTCCTGCAACGCAAAGCTCGCCCCGATGCAGACGCGCGGCCCGTCGCCGAAGGGCAGATAGCCGAAGTCGGGCAGCCCGCCCGGGTCGGCGAAGCGGTCGGGGTCGAAGCGGTCGGGCTCGGACCAGAGCATCTTGTGGCGGTGCAGCGCATAGATGGGCAGGATGATCGTGTCGCCGCGGCGCACCTCGCGCCCGCCGAGGCTGTCGGCGGCCTGCGCGGTCCGCGCGAGGAACGCCGCCGGCGGATAGAGGCGCAGCGCCTCGTCGACGATGCGCCGCACGAAGGGCAGCCGCGCCACATCGGCCGCGGTCGCCGTCCGCGCCCCCAGCACCGCCTGCGCCTCGGCCCGCGCGCGCGCCTGCACGCCCTGATCGAAGGCGCAGAGATAGAGCGACCACGCAAGCGTCAGCGCCGTCGTCTCGTGCCCCGCGACGATGAAGGTGAGCAGGTTGTCGCGCAGCTCGGCCGTCGTCATCCTGCGGCCCGAGCGCGGATCCTCGGCCGCGATCAGAAGGTCGAGGAGGTCCGGCACCGCCCCCCGCGCCGCCCCCCGCCGCGCCTCGATCGTGCGGTCGGCGAGCGCCTTCATCTGCCGCAGCGCCGGCCCCGCGAGCACGCGGCCCGGCCGCGGTACCCAAGAGGGCAGGCCGAGAATGTCGAAGAGCGAGACCTTCGCGGTCTGCGCGATGTAGCTCTCGATCGCGCGGTGGACGCCCGCGCGGTCGAACCCGCCCCCGCCCGAGAGGGTCACATCGGCGATGACCTCGAAGGTCGCCGTCACCATCTCGTCGAAGACATCGGTGGCGCGCCCGGCCGCGGCGCCGATGCGCTCGGCCGCGCGTTCGGCCGCGGCCGTCATCACCGGGGCGAGGGCCGCGATGTTGCGGTGGCTGAAGACGGGGGCGGCGGCGCGGCGCTGCCAGTGCCAGGCGGCGCCCTCGGCGACGAAAAGCCCCTCGCCCACCGCGGGCCCGAGGATCAGCTTGGTGACATCGGATTTGGGATAATCCGCGACGCGCTCGCGCAGCACGCGGCGCAGCGCGGCGGGGTCCATCACCATGTGCCAGCGCTTGCCGGTGACGCCCGAGACCATCGGCTGGCGCGTCGCGATCTCGGGGATCAGTTCGAGCACGTTGCGCCGCCCGGCCCTGAGCGTCCCCATCACGCCAAGCGGGACGGTCGCGAGCGGCACTCGCACCGGCAGGGCGGCGTCAGCGGGGCGGGGCGGGGTGTCGGGCATCGCTTTCGTCCTCCTCGGTGCCAGAGATAAGCCGCGCGGGCGCGCGCGCCAGAGCCCGCGCAGGGCATCGTCAGGACGCGCTTGATTTTTCCCCGCCCCGCCTGTATGCGGCCCGCGTCGAAAATCGGGGCCCCGCGGGGCCCGCCAAGAGGGGAACGGTCGCACCATGGCGAAGGCGAAGTTTGAGCGGACGAAGCCGCATGTGAACATCGGGACGATTGGTCACGTTGACCACGGGAAGACGACGCTGACGGCGGCGATCACGAAGTATTACGGGGAGTTTCGTGCGTACGACCAGATTGACGCGGCCCCCGAGGAGCGTGCGCGCGGGATCACGATTTCGACGGCGCATGTGGAGTACGAGACGGCGAAGCGCCACTATGCGCACGTCGACTGCCCCGGCCACGCGGACTATGTGAAGAACATGATCACGGGTGCGGCGCAGATGGACGGGGGCATCCTCGTGTGCGCGGCCTCTGACGGTCCGATGCCGCAGACGCGCGAGCACATTCTTCTGGCGCGCCAGGTCGGCGTTCCGGCGCTGGTGGTTTACATGAACAAGATCGACCTCGTGGACGATCCCGAGCTGGTCGAGCTTGTCGAGATGGAGCTGCGCGAGCTTTTGTCGTCCTACGATTTCCCGGGCGACGACATTCCGATCATCAAGGGTTCGGCGCACCAGGCGATGATCGGGGAGCGTCCCGACATCGGCGAGCAGTCGATCCGTGCGCTGATGGACGCGGTGGACAGCTACATCCCGACGCCCGAGCGGGCGATCGACCAGCCGTTCCTGATGCCGATCGAGGATGTGTTCTCGATCTCGGGCCGGGGCACGGTGGTGACGGGGCGGGTCGAGCGCGGCGTGATCAACGTGGGCGACGAGGTCGAGATCGTGGGGATCCGTCCGACGAAGAAGTCGGTGTGCACGGGCGTCGAGATGTTCCGCAAGCTTCTGGACCGGGGCGAGGCGGGCGACAACATCGGGGCGCTGCTGCGCGGGATCGACCGCGAGGGTGTGGAGCGCGGGCAGGTGCTGTGCAAGCCCGGCTCGGTGAAGCCGCACACGAAGTTCGAGGCCGAGGCCTACATCCTGACGAAGGAAGAGGGCGGCCGGCACACGCCGTTCTTCGCCAACTACCGGCCGCAGTTCTACTTCCGCACGACGGACGTGACCGGGATGGTGGCGCTGCCGGCGGGGACCGAGATGGTCATGCCTGGCGACAACCTGAAGTTCAACGTCGAACTGATCGCCCCCATCGCCATGGAGGAGAAGCTCCGCTTCGCCATCCGCGAAGGCGGCAGAACCGTCGGCGCAGGCGTCGTGTCGAAAATCATCGAGTGAGGCCACGCGGCCACCAGACAGAAAGGGCGCGCCCGCCGGCGCGCCCTGTGCATTTCCGCCCCTTGATTTCCGCCCCGCCCTGCCGTAACCCCGCGTTCACCGCAGGGGTATAGCTCAGCCGGTAGAGCATCGGTCTCCAAAACCGAGGGTCGTGGGTTCGAGTCCCTCTGCCCCTGCCAGAATGACGGTTTGCGCATCAGGTCGACCGGGGTGATTGACCGCGCCGGGTTTTCCGCTAAGTCGCGCCGAAGCAGGGGCGTTGCCCTGATGGTCCGTCCCGCCCAGATCCGAGGAAATCCCATGCCGGATGCCGACGCGCGCCCGATGTCCTTCGCCCCGGCCGATCACCCGCGCGTCGCGCGCCCCCGCATCGGGGTCTTGCTGGCCAATCTCGGGACACCCGACAATTACGACTACTGGTCGATGCGCCGCTATCTGAGCGAGTTCCTCTCGGACCGGCGCGTGATCGACTTTCCGGCGTGGAAGTGGCAGCCGCTTCTGCAACTCGTGATCCTCTCGAAGCGGCCCTTCACCTCGGGGGCGAACTACCGCTCGATCTGGAACCACGACAAGGGCGAGAGCCCGCTCATGACCATCACCAAGGCGCAGACCGAAAAGATCGCGCGCCGCGTCGCCGAGACGATCCATCCCGACATCATGGTCGATTTCTGTATGCGCTATGGCAACCCCTCGACGCCTTCGAAGGTGCGCGCCATGGTCGCGGCGGGCTGCGAGAAGATCCTCTTCTTCCCGCTCTATCCGCAATATGCGGGCGCCACGACCGCGACCGCGAACGACCAGTTCTTCCGCGCGATGATGGCCGAGAAATACCAGCCCGCCGTGCGCACCGCGCCCGAGTATTTCGACCACCCGCTCTATGTCGATGCGTTGGCGCGGTCGGTCGAGCGCGCCTATGCGGCCCTTCCGGCCCGCCCCGACGTGCTCGTCGCCTCCTACCACGGGATGCCGAAGCGCTATCTGATGGAGGGCGACCCCTATCACTGCAAGTGCCAGAAGACGACGCGCCTTCTGCGCGAGCGTCTGGGCTGGCCGCGCGAGGCGATCGACACCACCTTCCAGTCGGTCTTCGGCCGCGAGGAATGGCTGCGCCCCTACACGGTCGACCATGTGGCCGAGCTTGCCCGCGCCGGCAAGCGCAACATCGCCGTCATCGCGCCCGCCTTCTCGGCCGACTGCATCGAGACGCTCGAGGAGATCAACGGCGAGATCCGCGAGGCCTTCGAGCATGCGGGGGGCGAGAGCTTTACCTACATCCCCTGCCTCAACGACGGGGACGACCACGTCACGGCCCTGACCGAGGTCATCCGCGAGAACCTCGCGGGCTGGGTTGAGGCCGCGGCCGAAATGCCTCAGCGCGCCCAGAAGCGCGCCGTGAACAGGACGTAGACCGACAGGATCTCGAGCCGGCCGACGAGCATTCCTGCGATCATCAACCACTTGGCCGCGGGTGGAAAGGTATCCATAGCCCCTGTCGGCCCCACGCCCGCACCATAGGCGGGGCCGATGTTGGCAATCGAGGTCCAGGCGGCCGTGATCGCTGTCCCGGTTGGCAGGCCCGCGATCGAGAGCGCCACGGCGAGGATGCCGAAGCTCAGCACGAAGAGGGTGAAGAACACCATCACCGAGGCCACGACGTCGGCCCCGAGCGTGCGCCCCTCGAGCCGGAGCGGCGCCACCGCGTTGGGGTTCACGAGGCGGCGCACCTGCGCGCCGATCGCCTCGAACATGACCAGATAGCGGAAGACCTTGACCGAACAGCCGGTCGATGAGGTGCAGCCGCCGATGAACCCCACGGTCATCAGCACGAAGATCGCGAACGGCCCCCAGAGCGTGACATCAGCGTTGGTGAAGCCGGTGCCGCTGAAGATCGAGACGACATTGAACACCGTCTGCCGGAGCGCGACGAGAGGGTCTTCGCCCCCGGCCAAGACGCGATAGAGTGCGATCGCTGCAACGGCATAGCAGATCCAGCGCAGATAGGCCCGGACCTGCACGTCGCGCAGGATGCTGCGGACATCGCCCTGCGCGATCTGGATGAAGCGGATGAAAGGCAGGCTCGCGAGGATCATGAAGACCACGGCCGCGATCTCGATTGTCACAGGATAGCCCGCAAAGGAGGCGTCGCGCGTCGAAAATCCGCCCGTGGATACCGCGCTCAGCGCATGGACCACCGCGTCGAAGGCCGTCATGCCGAGGGCAAAGAAGACGACGATGCAGGCAACCGTCATCGCGATGTAGATCTGCGTCAGTGCCACCGAGATGTCGAAGGCGCGCGGCAGCACCTTGCCCAGCGTGTCGAACCCCTCGGAGCGGAAGAACTGCATCCCGCCTACCTGCATCACCGGCAGGAAGATGAGCGCGACGATGACGATCCCGAGCCCGCCCAGCCAGTGCAGGATCCCCCGCCAGAGGTTCGTACCCATCGGCAGCGCATCGAGGCCCACGAAGACGGTCGAGCCTGTCGTCGTCATGCCCGACATCGCCTCGAACATCGCATCGGTAAAGCCTACCCCCGGCGCGCCCAGCATGAAGGGCAGGGCCCCGAAGGCCGGCAGCGCGAGCCACGATCCGGTCGTTAGGATGAAGGATTGCTGAAGCGTCAGGCCCCCCGTCGCGCCATTGGCGCAGGCAAGCGCCAACACCCCCCCCGCGACCGAGGTGATCATCGCGCTCGAGGAAAAGGCCCGCCAGTTCGGATCGCCCGCGACGAGATCGAGCCCGAGCGGGATCAGCATCGCGGCGCCGAAGGCCACGAGCATGAGGCCGATCACATATCCGACGGGGCGCAGGTCGACCATGTCGCGCAGGCTTGGGCGCGAAGCCGCGCCAAGTCAAGGTTCAAGCGATCTCGCGCGCCTCGGCCGCGAGCATCACCGGAATGCCCCCCCGGATCGGATAGGCAAGATGCGCGGCGGTCGAGATCAACTCGCGTGTGCGCGCATCATACGAGAGCGGCGCCCGGGTCACGGGACAGACAAGAAGGGCCAGCATACGCCGGTCGAACTGGGTTTCCTCGGTTGCCGGCGAATCCGTTTCCCTCATTGCATCCGCTCCTCGCCGTCGCCCCCGCGCAGCGCGAATTCCATGAGTGTCACCAGTGTCTCGCGCCGGGTCTCAAGCGAGGGCGCCTCGAGCAGCGCCTGCTTGTCCTCGGGGGCGAAGGGGCACAGCATCGAGAGGGAATTGATCAGCATCTCGTCCTCGGCCTCGGACAGCCCGCTCCAATCGGTCGAGAGGCCAGCCGATTCGAAATAGCGCCGCAACATCTCGAGGAACGGCTTGCGGCGGAAACCGGGGTCAGCCTCGGCCGAGCCACGGTCGCGACCAAAGGGCGACCAATCCACTTGAACGCGCCGATAGGGGGTGAAGCCCGACACCTCCTCGACGACACGAAAGCGCGAGATTCCAGCGAGCGAGATCATGTAGCGGCCGTCCTCGGTCTCGGAGAACTGCACGATCCGCCCGGCGCAGCCGATGGTGTGCAGGCGCCGCCCTCCGCCTTCGCGCCCCGCCTCGCGCCCGCCCGGCACCTCGCGCGGCTGGATCATCCCGATCAGCCGGTGCGGGGTCTTCAGCGCATCGTCGATCATCGCGAGGTAGCGCGGCTCGAAGATGTGCAGAGGTAGCCGCCCGCGCGGCAGCAAGAGTGCGCCGGGCAGTGGAAAGACCGCGACAACCTCGGGCAGATCGAAGGAACGAGCCATTGGGCGGAGATAGTGCGCGGCGCCCCTCAGGCAAATATCATCGACGACAGCCGACGCCGGCCCCGCAGCACAATCGGATCGGTGGGCTTCAGCGCCTCGAAGATGGTCATGAGCTGGGCCTTGGCCGCGCCGTCGTTCCATTCCCGGTCGCGGCGGAACAGCTCGAGCAGCACATCGACCGCCTCGGCGACCTCTCCCTTGGCATGGAGCGCCTGCGCGAGGTCGAAGCGCGCCTGATGGTCGGACGGATCGGCCGCGACGCGCGCCTGCAACTCGCCCACCGGGCCCGCGTTCTGCGCCTGGCGCGCAAGCGCGATCTGGGCGCGCGCGGCCTCGACCTCGGGGCTGCGCCCGAGTTCGGCCGACGCCGTCCCGAGAAACGCCTCGGCCCGATCAACCTCGCCAAGCGCGAGATAGGCGCGCACGATGCCGGCGAAGGCGCGCGCGTTCGCCGGCTCCTCGCCGAGAATCGCGGCGAAGGTCTCGGCGGCCTCGACCGCTGCACCCTCGGCCAGCATCGCCTCGGCCGCGTCGAGCGCCTCGCCAAGCCCCCCGTCGCCCGCGAGTGCCGCGACACGGTCGATGAACTTGCGGATCTCGGAGGCCGGCACCGCGCCCTGAAAGCCATCGACCGGCTGGCCCTGCCAGAAGGCATAGACGGTCGGGATCGACTGGATGCGCAGCTGCTGGGCGATCCGCTGGTTGCGGTCGACATCGACCTTGACCATCTGCACCTTGCCGCGCGCCTCGGTCACCGCCGCCTCGAGCATCGGCCCGAGCGTCTTGCACGGGCCGCACCAGGTCGCCCAGAAATCGACGATGACGGGCACCTCGCGGCTGGCCTCGATGACGTCGGCCATGAAGCTCGCCTCGGTCGCGTCCTTGATCAGACCCGCCGGCGCCTTGGGTGGCTCGTTTCCAAACCCGAGCATATCGTGCCTCCTGCAAACCTCTCGCGCTATATGCGCGTTCGACCCGCAAACGCCAAGGGGCCACGCCGCGCCGGGCGGCCCTCAGAGGTCGAAATCCGCCATCACCGGCACATGGTCCGACGGCTGATCCCACCCGCGCGCATCACGCAGGATGCGCGACCCCGACGCCCGCCCGGCGAGGTCGGGCGTCGCCCAGATGTGATCGAGCCTGCGGCCCCGGTCCGACGCCGCCCAGTCGGCCGCCCGGTAGGACCACCACGAATAGAGCCGCCCCTGCGGGATGTGCGCGCGCGTGACATCGACGAACCCGCCCGCCGCCTGCGCCGCACCGAGCCGCTCGACCTCGACGGGCGTGTGGCTGACGACATTCAAGAGCGCGCGATGGTCCCAGACATCATCCTCGCGCGGCGCGATGTTGAGGTCGCCGACAAGGATCGTGCCCGCCTGCGCCCCCTCGGCCCCGAAGGCGCGCAGATGCTCGAGAAAGTCGAGCTTCTGCCCGAACTTCGGGTTCTGGTCGCGGTCGGGGATGTCGCCGCCCGCCGGCACATAGACGTTGTGCACGACCGCGCCCCCCAGCACCCGCGCCGCGACATGGCGGGCGTGCCCGAGCCGGCCGAAATCGACCGACCCCGCATCCTCGATCGGCACCCGCGAGAGGATCGCGACACCGTTGTAGCCCTTCTCGCCCCGCGCGACCATGTGTCCATAGCCGGCCTCGGCGAAGAGCTCGGCCGGGATCTTCTCGACCGGGCTCTTGCACTCCTGCAGGCAGAGGATGTCGGGTGATTCCTCGCGCAGGAATCGCACCACGAGGCCCGCCCGCAGGCGGACCGAATTGATGTTCCAGCTGGCGATCGTGAGCTTCATCGGGGCCAGTCATGCGCGATCGGGGCCGTGCGGGCAATGCCCGGGGCGGAAAAATCATGGCCGGACCCGGGAATCGGGCGGGCGGACAGAAAAAACCTTTGGCGATTCGGGGAATCGTGGCAGATGTTGATGTCCTGCGCCGCTCTCTGCCTGATAGCGGGGGATTCGCGGGTCATGCCGGGGCGCGGTCGGGGTCGAGGGTCTTCATGTCGGAACATGTCGGAACCATGCGCGAGATCGCCGATCTCCTGCGCGCCTTCGCGCGCAAGAACCGCGAGCTGAAGAAGGCCGATCACGCCGAGAAGCTCGAGGGCTACGCCGCCGCCGTCGATGCCGTGACCGAGCGGATCATCCACCTCGAAGGGCTCACGAGCGCGATGCCCCCCACGCTCGGCAACATCCACGACCTGCCGCCAGCCTTGCAGCGGGAACTCTCGATCCGCAAGTCGAACGAGCTTGATGACCAGATCGTCACCGTCATCAACGCTTTTGGCGGCGAGGCGTCGGTCGACCAGATCCTCGTCGGGCTCTATCGCAAGTTCGGGCTGATCCAGAAGCGGCGCAGCGTGCAGGCGCGGCTCGAGAAGGTCGCGGGCATCATCGAGGTCGCCGAGCGCAAGGGCCACTATTCCACCGCGCCGCAGGCCGCCACCCCGCCCGACGCAACCCGTGCGGCCCCCGTCGCGGAACCTGCCCCCGAACCCGCGCCGCCCCCTGGCCGCATGAGCCTCGAGAAGGTGCGCAACCTGCTGATCGAAGAGGGGATGATGACCCCGCCCAGCAATGTGCGCCGACTTCGCTCGGATGGATGACCCTCAGGGCAAGAGCTTGTAGCCCCCCGCCTCGGTCACGAGCAGGCGCGCGTTCGAAGGTTCGGGCTCGATCTTCTGGCGCAGGCGATAGATGTGCGTCTCGAGCGTGTGGGTCGTGACGCCGGCGTTGTAGCCCCAGACCTCGTGCAGCAGCGTGTCGCGCCCCACCACGACCGGCCCCGCCCGGTAGAGGAACTTGAGGATGTTCGTCTCCTTCTCGGTCAGGCGCAGCTTGCGCCCCTTGGGATCGACCAGAAGCTTCATCGCGGGCTTGAAGGTATAGGGCCCGAGCTGAAAGACCGCATCCTCGGATTGCTCGTGCTGACGCAGCTGCGCCCGGATCCGCGCGAGCAGGAGGGGCAGGCGGAAGGGCTTCGTCACATAGTCGTTCGCCCCCGATTCGAGGCCCATGATCTCATCGGCCTCGGTGTCATGGCCCGTCAGCATCACGATCGGCGCCTTGACCCCCTGCGCGCGCAGGCTGCGGCAGACCTCGCGCCCGTCGGCGTCGGGCAGGCCCACGTCGAGCAGCACGAGGTCATGATGCGCCGCGCGCGCCCGTTCGAGCGCCTCGGCCCCCGTCGCGGCCTCGAACACGTCGAACTCGTCGGTCTGCACGAGTTGCTCGGCCAGCGCCTCGCGCAGGTCGGGATCGTCGTCGACAAGCAGGATCTTGCGCAGCTGGCTCATGGCTCCCTCCGGTTTTCTCCCAGATGGCCGCCGGCCTGCCGCCCCGCAAGGTTTGTGTCGCCCCCCTCACGCGGCCGTGCGCGGTGGCGGGGAATTGTTTCATTTGCCGCGCCGTGGGGTTAGATGGGCGGCGGAGGAACCGGCATGACCATCGGACCGACGAGGGCAGAACTCTTGAACCGCGCGCGGGCCGATCTGCGCATGGGCCTGCCCGTCGTGATCGAGGACGACGGCGGCGCGATCCTTGCCGTCGCGCTCGAGACGCTCGGGCCCGAGCGCCTTGCGGCGATGCGCGCGCCTGGGGACGCGGCCCTTGTCATCACCGCGCGCCGGGCCGAGACGCTGAAGGTCGCGGCCTATGACGGGGACATGGCGCGGATCGCATTGCCGCCCGAGGCCGATCTGGGCTGGCTGCGGGCCGTCGCCGATCCGGCCGCCGACCTCGCGCGCCCCATGAAGGGGCCGCTGCGGGCGCTGCGGGGGGGCGGGGGCCTCGGGGCCGTGCGGGCGGCCATCGCGCTCGCGAAATCCA
>Ga0315900_10001879_pt1 | contig 33113 bp, 34 predicted proteins | sample LakEriMetagenome_FD_203521 | JGI IMG/M metagenome (GOLD analysis project Ga0315900, IMG submission 203521) | Freshwater fungal communities from buoy surface, Lake Erie, Ohio, United States - Buoy 12 MA114 | ecosystem: Environmental > Aquatic > Freshwater > Lake > Lake biofilm | place: USA: Lake...
CCAGCGCGGGCTGCTCGCCCCCGAGCGCGAGCGCGAGCTGATCGCGCAGCTGCGCCATCTGCCGGCGGCCCTGAACCGCGTGCTCGAGTGCGAGCCCGAGGTGCGCGGCTGGGCGCAGCGCTTCGCCACGAAGGAACACGCGCTGTTCCTGGGGCGCGGTGCGCACTTCCCCATCGCGATGGAAGGTGCGCTCAAGCTCAAGGAGATCAGCTACATCCACGCCGAGGCCTACGCCGCGGGCGAGCTCAAGCACGGGCCGCTCGCGCTGGTCGACGACCGCATGCCGGTGGTGGTGGTCGCGCCCAACGATGCGCTGATCGGCAAGCTCAAGAGCAACCTGCAGGAGGTGCGCGCCCGCGGCGGCGAGCTCTACGTGTTCGCCGACCGCGATGCTGCGATCGCCCCCGGCGACGGCGTGCACGTGATTCATCTGCACGACCACGCCGGCCTGCTCTCGCCGATCCTGCATGCGCTGCCGCTGCAGCTGCTCGCCTACCACGCGGCGCTGGTCAAGGGCACCGATGTCGACAAGCCGCGCAACCTGGCCAAGAGCGTGACGGTGGAGTGAGATCGGCCATCGGACCTGGTTGCCACACAAGGTAAGCCGGCTTACGATGCAAGCGGTCTTTCCGCTCAGGCTACCCCGATGCCGACCATCCTCGTCTCGTCCAAGGGCCAGATCGTGCTTCCGGCCGAGCTGAGGCGTCGCATGGGCATGGGCGCGGGCGCTCGGCTCGAGGTGACCGAGGAGCCCGACGGGCTGAAATTGCGCGTGGCCCGCCCGGTCGAGATCGCCGCGGTCGCACGGCTTGCGGGACTCGTGAAAGCCCCTTCGCGGGGGGTGTCGCGCCGGCTCGAGGATTTCGACCCCGCGTCGGTGGCGAAGCAAGCCCGCGGCCGGAAACGATGAGAGCGCTCGACACCAATGTGCTTGCGCGATTCTTCGTCGATGACCCCGACGATGCGCAGGCTGCCCGCCAGCGGCCCGCCGCGATCGCCGCGCTCTCTCAGCGGTGCTGGGTTTCGGTGACCGTGCTGCTCGAGCTCGAATGGGTCCTGCGCGGTTTCTACAGCCTGCCGCCCAGGGACGTGTCTCGCGTGCTGCGCGCGCTCGCCGGCATCCCGCATCTCACGCTCGAGGACCGCGACAGCGTTCTGGCAGCGATCGAGGCCTTCGACGCCGGCCTGGACTTCGCCGACGCGCTGCATCTGTCGCGAAGCAGCCGCACCAGCGGCTTTGCGACCTTCGACCGCCGACTCGCCCGACGCGCCGGCAAGATCCTGCCTTCCGCACGGCTCGAGCTGCTCGCGCCCGAATCCTGACCCGGCAGCCGAAGCCGAGGCCGTGGCGCACGGCTCCCCGAACCTGCAACCCGCCGCCAACCGACCGCCACGGATTCCCGATGACCACCCTCCCCCTGCCCCCCGGCGACCCCGAAGCCCACGGCCTGGGCGCCGCCGGGCTCGCCCGGATCGACGCCTTCTTCACGCGCGAGATCGTCGCCGAACGGCTGCCCGGCGCGGTGCTCGCGATCGCCCGCGACGGCCGGCTGCTGTACCACCGCGCCTGGGGCCATCGCGACCCGGTCGCGGGCGTGCCGATGACGCTCGACGCGGTGTTCCCGCTCGCCTCGATGACCAAGATCATGGTGAGCGTGGCGGCGCTGCGGCTGATGCAGGAGGGTCGGCTGCCGCTGCGCAACCGGCTCGACAGCTACTTCCCGGCCTTCGCCCACATGACCGTGGGCATCGACGACGGCAAGGGCGGGCTCGTTCGCGAGCCGCTGCGCCGCCCCATCCTGATCCACGACCTGCTGCGGCACACCGCCGGCATCACCTATGGCGGACGCGGCCTGGGGCCGGCGGCGGCGCGGTGGCCGAGCGCCAGCGCGATCATGTACACCGACGATGCCGCCGCCTTCATCGCGCGCATCACGCAACTGCCCCTCACCCATCAGCCGGGCACCGCCTTCGAGTACGGCTTTTCCACCGACGTGCTGGGCCTGGTGATCGAACAGGTGACCGGCCAGCGCCTGGGCGAGCACCTGGCGCAGGTGCTCTGGGCGCCGCTGGGCATGCGTGACACCGGATTCGAGCTCACGCCCGAGCGCCGCGCGCGTGGCGCGAAGCCGCTGCCGCGCAATCCGCTCGACGGCTCGCCACAGGCAGTGTCGGTGATGGAGCGCCAGACCTCGATGGACTGGGGTGGCGCGGCCGCGATGGGCACGGTGGCCGACTACCTGCGCTTCGGCCAGATGCTGCACGACGGCGGCGTGCTCGACGGCGTGCGCATCCTGAGCCCCCAGACCGTGGCGCTGATGACCGCCAACCACCTCGGCGAGGGCGTGATCAACACCGTGCACCACACCGAGCCGCACCGCGAGGGTTATGGCTTCGGCCTGGGCGTGGCGGTGCGCACGCAGGCCGGGCTGGCCAGCGTGCCCGGGCGGGTGGGCGAGTTCACCTGGAACGGCGCCTACGGCACGATCTTCTTCGCCGACCCCGCCGAACGGCTGGTGGTGGTCGCCGGCACCGTGGCGCCGGGCGAGATCCGCAAGCACTACCGCGAGCAGCTGCAGGTGCTGGTGTACGGGGCGCTGACGCGCTGAGGCGCTGACGCGCGGGCGCCATCGCGCGCCCGCTCAGCCGATCAGGCCGAGCGCGATCTGCGCACGCTCGCGCACGCTGCGCCGCCGCTTGAGCGCCTCGTCGTTGGTGCCGGTGCCGTCGAGCGCGCGCCGATAGACGCCCTGAACGATAGCCGCGAGCTTGAACAGGTTGAAGACCAGATAGAAGTTCCAGTCGTCGATCGCGCCCAGACCGGTGCGCCGGCAGTAGGCCTCGAGATAGGCGTCCTCGGTGGGCAGGCCGAGGCTGCGCGGGTCGGCGCCGCGCAGCCCGAAAGGCGGCTCGGGGATGTGATAGACCATGCAGTTGAAGGCCAGGTCGCACAGCGGGTGCCCCAGCGTCCAGAGTTCCCAGTCGAGGATCGCCGCCACCTCGGGCCGGGACGGGTGGATGATGAGGTTGCCAAGGCGGAAGTCGCCGTGGGTGATGGTGGTCGGCTGGAAGGCCGGGATGTGCGCCGGCAACCAGGCGATGAGCCGCTCCATCGCCTCGATCTCGTCGGTCTGCGCGGCGCGGTACTGCCGGGTCCAGCGCTCGATCTGTCGCGCGAGGAAAGGCTCGGGCCGCTCGAAGGCCTGCAGCCCCAGCGCACGGTGATCGAGCGCATGCAGCCGCGCGAGGGTTGCGTTCATTGCGTCGAAAATCGCCGCCCGATCGGCCGGCGCCACACCGGGCAGCGCCGCGTCGTGGAAGATGCGCCCATCGACGCAGTCCATCAGGTAGAAGGCCTGCTGCAGCACCGGATTGCCGTCGTCCATGAACAGCACCGTGCGCGGTACCGGCAGGCCGCTGTCTTCGAGCGCCTTGAGGATGCGGTACTCGCGATCGACCTGATGAGCCGAGGCCAGCAGACGTCCCGCCGGCTTCTTGCGCAGCACGTACTCTCGATCGACGCCGTCGGGCGCGCTGGTGCGCAGCAGATAGGTCGGGTTCGAGTAGCCGCCCGCGAACTGCCTGACCTCGAGCGAGCCACTGTAATCCGGCAGCCGCTCGCGCAGCAGCCGATCGAGCGCGGCTTCGTCGAAACGGTGGCGCTCGTGCACCGGCACGGTCGCGGCGTATTGCGACATCGTCTTGCACCCTCCCCTGAAGGCAGGCCTCGAAACTAGCAGGGGTTCGATTCCCGCTCAACGCGCAGCGGACCGCTTCCGGCGCCTTGACCCCGCCGGCGGCCGCGCCCTACGCTGGAAACGCAACGACACCATGGCCACAGGCCCGGACAACGACCGCGTCGCGCTCCCGATGGGCTCGCGCGACGAAAGGAGAAGACCGATGAAGCGCTGCCTCGCCGCTGCCCGCTACGCACTCGCCGCGCTTGCCTTCGCGAGCCTTGGCGCGAACGCCCAGGAAAAGGTGATCCTCGCCATGCCCACAGTGGTCGGCGCGCAGTATTCCGACATCGCCTTCGGCATGGATCTCGGCTTTTTCAAGGAGGAGGGCATCGATCTGCAGCTCGTCGCCTTCCAGGGCTCGGGCGTGGCCGTGCCCCAGGTAGTCAACAAGGCCGTCACCTTCGGCCTGACCGAATCGAGTCTGGTCATCACCGCGCTGGCGAAGAACGAACCGCTGCCGGTTCGTTTCTTCTACAACTATCTGCGCGAGAACGTGAACAATTTCGCGGTGCTCGCCGACGGCCCGGTGAAGACGCTCGCAGACCTCAAGGGCCGCAAGCTCGGCGTGGGCAGCCTCACCTTCAACAGCGTGCCGATGACCAAGGCGGCTTTCAAGGAGCTCGGCCTGGTCTGGGGCAAGGACGTCGAGATCCGTCCGGTCGGCGTGGGCGCGGCCGCCTGGAAGCAGCTCGAAAGCGGGCAGGTCGATGCCCTCAACCTCTACCTTTCCGAGAATGTGCGCATGGGTCAGGCGGGGCTGAAGATCCGCCAGATCGCCTATCCGGACCCGCTGCGCCGGCTCTTCGCCTCGGCCCTGATGACCCATGTCGACACCATCCGCGACAAGCCGCAACTCGTCGCCGCCATGGGCCGCGCGTGGGCCAAGTCGACGATCGCCTGCGCGTCCGCACGCGAGGCCTGCGCCCGGGCCTACTGGAAGTACGCGCCCACCGCGCGGCCCGCGCCCGACAAGGAGGCCGAGTGGATCGCCAACACCACGACGGTGCTCAGCGCACAGTACTCGGCGATCTCGCGATTCACCGGCACCGACCGGCGCTGGGGCTCCTTCGCCCCCGACACGCTCGACGCCTATATCCAGGCCCTGAAGGATGCCGACCTGATCGCGCGCACCGACCTCAATCGCGAGCAGATCTTCACCAACCGCTTCATCGACGACATCAACCGCTTCGATGCGGCCGCGGTGGTGGCGCGTGCGCGTGAGGCCGAGAACACTGTCCGACGGCCCGGCCAGTAACCGGGAAGCCCCATGACCAGCCTGGTCGACCCGAGCGCGAATCCATCGGCGCGGCCCGGAGCCGGGCCGATGGCGGCGACGCTCGCGTTCCGGGGGGTAGGGCTCACCTACCCGAGCAGCCGGGGCCCGGTCGAGGCACTCCGGGAGCTCGAGGTCGAACTGCCGGCCGGGGCCTTCGTATCGGTGCTCGGGCCTTCAGGCTGCGGCAAGTCCACGCTGCTCAAGCTCGCCTGCGGGCTGCTGCGGCCCACGGTCGGCGCGGTCCACCTCGATGGCACCCCGGTGAGCGGGCCCCGGCGCGAGGTCGGCATCGTATTCCAGCAACCCACGCTGCTGCCGTGGAAGACTGTCCTCGACAACGTGATGGTCCCGGCGCGCGCCATGGGCCTGGACGATCGCAGCCATCGGGAGCGCGCGCAGCAACTGCTCGCCATGGTCCGGCTCGACGGCTTCGCCCGTCACTATCCGCGCGAGCTGTCGGGCGGCATGCAGCAACGCGTGGGCATCGCCCGCGGGCTGATCCACGACCCCAGCGTGCTGCTGATGGACGAGCCTTTCGCCGCTCTCGACGCGATGACCCGCGAGCGGATGATGGCCGAGTTGCAGCGCATCTGGCTCAGCACCGGCAAGACGGTGCTCTTCATCACGCACTCGATCCCGGAGGCGGTCTTCCTGTCCGACCGGATCGTCGTGATGTCGCCGCGACCCGGGCGTGTGCTGAAGCTGATCGACGTCGACCTGCCGCGGCCGCGCGACATCGCCACGATGGCCTCGTCGCGCTTCGTCGAGCTTGCCAACCTGTTGCGGCGGGAATTCGACGCCATGGAGCAGCCGTGAGCGAGCGACGCGCACGGTTGCGCCGTCTGGCACCCTGGGTCTCGCTGCTGATCATCGTGCTGATCTGGCAGGCTGCCGTCACGATCGGTGGCGCGCCACCGATGCTGCTGCCGCGGCCAGCGCAGACCGCGGTCTCGCTCTGGGAATCGCTCGCCTCCGGGGAGATCCTGCCGCACATCGGCGCGACGCTCAGCGGTGCGGCCATCGGCTATCTGGCCGGCAGCCTGATCGCGATCATGGTCGCGTCGGCGATGGCCACCGTGCCGCTGATCGAACGCCTGCTGATGCTGCACATCGTCGCCTTCCAGGCGATCCCGAAGGTGGCGCTCGCGCCGCTGGTCTTCATCTGGTTCGGCTTCGGCACACCGAGCACCGTCGCGCTGGTGACGCTGTCGTGCTTCTACCCGGTGTTCGTCAACACCTTCAGCGGCATCCGGGCCACCGACCCGAACCTGATCGCGCTGATGCAGGCCTGCCACGCCAGCCGCTGGCATCTTTTCCGAACGGTCCAGCTGCCGGCGGCCGCCGGCCAGATCTTCGTCGGACTGCAGATCGGCGTGGTCTTCGCGCTGATCTCGGCCGTGGTGATGGAGTTCGTGAACGGCTCGGCCGGGCTCGGCTACACGATCCAGGCGGCCGCGACGACCCTGAACACCGCGAGCGTGTTCGCGGCCCTGCTGCTGCTGGCCTTCATCGGCATCACCGCGTCGACCCTGCTGCGCATCGCCCGGCGCAAGATCGTCTTCTGGGAAGGCGAGTCGAGCGACGCTGCACAGCTGCACTGATCATGCGCGAGATTGCCCGCACCCTGATTGCCACGCTGGTGACCGCCACGGTGCTGATCACCGTATGGGCCTTCGTCACCCGGCCCGGCGGGCTGCCGAAGACACTGCTGCCAGGCCCGCGCGACGTGCTCGAGGCGCTGCACAGCGCCTGGATCGGAGGGCTGCTCTGGCCGCACGCCGCCTTCACGGCGCAGGCGGCACTGACCGGTCTGCTGATCGGCGCGCTCGCTGGCTTCGCGGCGGGTGCCATCGTCGTGCTGCTGCCGGCGCTGGAAGCCTTTGTCGTTCCGGTCGTGTTCGGCCTGCAGTCGGTGCCCAAGATCGCTGTGGCGCCCCTGCTGGTGGCCTACCTCGGCTTCGGCATGGCCTCCAAAGCCTTCACGGCGGCGCTGCTGTGCTTCTTCCCGCTCTTCGTGGCGACCGTGACCGGCATGCGCTCGGTCGACCCTGGCCTGCTCGATCTCTACCGCGCCGCGTCCGCGTCACGGCTTCACGTGCTCTGGCATGTGCGCATCCCGGCGGCGGCGCCCTATCTTTTCGCCGCCCTGCAGATCGCCGTCGTGCTGGCGGTGATCGGCTCGGTGGTGTCGGAGTTCGTCGCATCGACCCACGGACTCGGCTTCATCGTGAAGTCGCGCTCGCAGGATCTCGATGTGTCGATGATGTTCGCGGCGATCGCGACGCTGTCGCTGATGGGGGTGGCCGGCAATCTGCTGGTGCGCCTCGCCCATCGCCGACTGGTCTTCTGGTGAGGACGAGGGTCGCGACCCCGACGGGGCGTCGAGCCGGAAGCGGCTGACCCCGCTCAAGCCGGCCCGAGCATCGCCCGCAGCACCGGGTGCGCGAAGCGCCGGCGCATCGTGATCGCGTAGAAATTCTCGGTCAGCTGCGGGATCGCGCAGCGCTCGACCAGCGTGCCGGCGGCGAGCTCGTCGCGCACCACGATCGGCGGCACCAGCGCGAGCGCGCCGGTCTCGCGCGCGAGCAGGCGCAGCATGGCCATGTCGTCGACCTCGGCGAGCACCCTCGGACGAATGCCCGCCTCCTCGAGCAGCAGGTCGAAGGCCGGGCGCACCGCGCAGTCTTCGCTCGGCAGCAGCAGCGGCTGACCGTCGAGATCCTCGGGGAATCGGAAAGGCTTCGCGCCGGCGCGCGCGCGACGGCGCGGCGGTGCCGACACCAGGCTCAGCGGCTGCCGGTCGATGCGCCGGCTGACCCATCCCACGGCCTTGTCCCGCGGCGCAGCCTCGGTGGCAAGCACGACATCGAGTGTGTGCGCCGACAACTGGGCGAGCAGCTCGCGCATCTGCCCGGACACCAGCCGGATCTGGACCTGCGGATCCTTCAGCATCGGCGCCAGCCACCCGAGCTGGAAATTGCGCGACAGCGTGGCCACCGCGCCGATGCGCAGCACCGCGCGCGTGCCCGCCGGCGTGCCGCGCAGCGTGCTGAGCAGCTCCTGCCCGGTGCGAAAGATGGTGTCGGCATGCGTGAGCGCGATACGACCCGCCTCGGTCAGCACCATCTGCCGGTTGCGGCGCTCGAACAACGCATGCCCGAGCCGCTCCTCGAGCTGCCGCAGCTGGATCGACAGCGCCGACGGCGACACGTGCAGCGCCTCGGCGGCGCGCGTGAGGTGGCGATGCTGGGCGACGGCCCAGAAGTAGCGCAGATGGTGGAAGTTCAGATCGGCCATGCCAAAAGTTTAATTCTGTAGAACGTTCTGTGCTCGACGATGTATTGGACGCGCATGTTCACTCGTCCGTAGAGTCGCGTCCGTCACGATTCGCACCGCCAGCGCACCGCTGCCTCGGAGCCACCATGCCCGGACTGGATCTGCTGCTCACCAACCTGTTGCAACCGATCGTGCTTGCCTTCCTGCTCGGCACGCTGGCCGGCGCCGTCCGAAGCGAGCTCGAACTTCCGGAGGCGGTCGTCAAGCTGCTGGCGATCTACCTGCTGTTCTCGCTCGGCCTCACCGGCGGACGCGAACTCGCCCGCGCCGAGATCGGCGCGGTGTGGCCGCTGATCGGCATCACGCTGCTGATGACCTTCGGCATCCCGTCGCTCGCCTACCTGGTCACGCGGCGAATCGGCCGCATGGACATCAGCAACGCCGCGGCGATCGCGGCGCACTACGGCTCGGTCTCGACCGCGACCTTCTTCGCCTCGATGAGCTTCGCCACCGCGATGGGCGCGCCGGCCGAGGGCTACATGGCGGCGATGGTCGCGCTGATGGAGTTCGGCGTGATCTATTCGCTGGCGCTCGCCCGGATCGCGATGGGACGGGCGAGCGGGCGGGGCGTGCGCACCGCCGAACTCTTCATGAGCGTGATCCGGGGCCGGGGCATCCTGCTGCTGCTCGGCGGCATGCTGATCGGCACCGTTGCCACCGACAAGCAGTGGCAGCAGATCTCGCCGTTCTACGAGGGGCTGTTTCGCGGCATGCTGATGCTGTTCCTGCTCGAGATGGGCATCACCGCATCGCGGCAGATCAAGGCCTTCCGGCAGGTCGGGATGTTCATGGCAGGCTTCGGCATGATCATGCCGGTGCTGCACGGCCTCGCGGGTGTCAGCCTCGCGAACCTGGCCGGCCTGTCGGTGGGCGGCGCCTTCGTATTCGGCGCGATCTGCGCGAGCGCCTCCTTCATCGATGCGCCCGCCGCCTGCCGGGCCTCGCTGCCCGAGGCGAATCCCGGGATCTACCTGACCGCCTCACTCGGCGTCACGCTGCCCTTCAACCTGCTGGTCGGGCTGCCGACCTACTTCCAGTACGCCCGGTGGCTGTCAGCGTGAGGGCGGTCATCGCGCAGCCTCGTGACTGTGCGCGGCTTTCGTTGCGATCGACGGCATCATCCGACCATTCGCGTGACCGCGGCGCAACCGCCCTCGGAACTGCTGTCGGCACTCAACCCCGCCGCAGCTCATCCCTGACGCGATCCCGGGCCTCGCCGGCGCTCGCGTAGGGATCGGCGCGCTCGGCATTCAGCCGCAGCAACTGGTTGAGCTGGCCGCCCTGGGTCAGGCCGGCGGCCAGCGGCGCATCCTCGACGGCGAGCATCAGCGTCTTGGTTCGGCGCACGGCCCACGCGGGGTTCGCATTGAGCGGCTCGACGAAGGCAGCTACCGCCGCCGCGAGCCCACCGGGCTCGGCGAGCGCGTTGACCAGTCCGAAGCGATCCCAGTCCTGCGCGCTGAAGACCCTGCCAGTCATCGCGATCTCGAGCGCACGCCGGCGGCCGAGCTGACGCATCAGCAGCACCGCGTTGAGCGCCGCGGGAAAGCCATAGGCGATCTCGACGTTGGCGAAGCGCGCGTTGCGCTCGGCCACGAGGAAGTCGCAGGCGAGCGCCATCGCCTGTCCGCCACCGAAGGCAAAACCGTGCACCGCCGCGATCGTGGGCTTGGGCGACTCGACCAGCCGCTGCAGCGTGCGGGTGAAGGACTCCACACTGCGCTCGAGCGAACCATCCTCGAGGCTCAGCGCATCGGAATCGGCGGTACCGACATCGCGGCGATCGCGCCCCGACGAGAAGCAATCGCCCGCGCCAGTGATCACGATGGCGTGCACCGCCTCATCGGCAAGGGCGGCGTCGAACGCGGCCTCGAATGCCAGCAGCATCGCATCGCTCATCGCGTTGCGCTGGCGCGGCCGGTTGAGCACCAGCCAGGCGCTCGCGCCTTCGCGGCGGGTCAGCACCAGCGGCTCGCTCACCGCACGAGCTCCGCGCCGGGCGCCAGCGGCAGCCGCGCGCCAGTCATTCCGGCCTCACGTCCACGCCCGCCCGGGTGAGCAGCTCGCGCCAGATCGGGCGCTCGCGGGCATAGATGGCGGCAAAGGTGGCGGCGTCGGCGCCGATCGGGTCCATCCCGAGTTCGAGCAGGCGCTCGTTCACCTCGGGCGACTGGATCGCGGCCAGGTACTCGGCGCCCAGCCGCTGCACGGCCGCGGCCGGCGTGCCCGCGGGCGCCATGATGCCGATCCAGCCGGCGGTCATCCGGTACAGCGGCGCGCCGAAACCCTGCTCGGCGAGCGTGGGCACCGCCGGGAACATGCGCAGCCTTCGCGCGCCGGTCACGCCCAGCAGCTTCACGCGCCCGGCCTCGGCAAGTCCGCGAACGGCCGGCGGTGTCGCAAGCGCGAGCTGGATCTGCCCGCCAGCGAGATCCTGCAGCAGCAGCGCCTCGCCCTTGTAGGGCGAATGCGTCATGTCGGCCTGATGCGCGTCGCTGAGCTCCTTGATCACGACATGGCCGAAGTGCCCCACCGCCATCGACCCGTAGGCGAGCTTGCCTCGCTGCTCGCGCAGGAGCTTGGGCAACTCGGCGGCGCTGCCGACCGGCAGCGCGGGGTGCGCGACCAGCAGCATCGGCGCGGCCGCGAGCAGCGCGACGAACACCAGGTTGCGCGCGGGCTCGGGCGGCGACTGCGGGTTGGTGAGTGGCGTGGCGATCAGCGTGGAGGTTGCGCCCACACCGAAGGTGTAGCCGTCGGCCTTCGACTGCGCCAGTGCCGAGGTACCCACCAGCCCGCCCGCGCCCGGACGGTTCTCGATGACGATCGGCTGCCCGAGGCGCTCGCCGACATGCCTGCTGAGCATCCGCAGCGTGATGTCGTTGGCGCCGCCCGCGGCGTAGGGCACGATCAGACGGATCGGCTGGCTCGGCCATGATGCTTGCGCACGCAACGATCCTGCGACGGGCAGTGCGACGACTCCGGCGGCTGCCCGCAGCAGCGCACGACGGGACGGCGGGGTGGTGAGGGGCATCGGCAGCTCCGCGGCATGGGTCGGGTGATCCGGATTCGATCAGCCTGCGACCAAGCGCGCACCGGCCCAGCGTTCCGTTATCCCGCCCCGGGATGCCTGGACGGTCCGATCGGCGGGTGGCGCACCGGCGCAGCCTGCGCCCGCCGGGCCGGTACCTGCGATGCCTCAGGGCACCACTTCCACCGCCACCACGGTGAACTGCCCGCCCACCCGCTCGGCGCGGAAGCGCACGCGGTCACCGGGCTTCAGCCCCTCGAGCAGCCGTGGCTCGGCGACCTGGAAGACCATCGTCATCGGTGACATGCCCAGATTGGCGATCGGCCCGTGACGCAGCGTGAGCTTGCGCGCCTCGGTGTCCACGCGCCGCACCTCGCCCTCGGCGAACTCGGTGGCGCCCACGAGCGCCGCCACGAAGGCCAGCGCCGCGATCAGGGTCTTCATCATCTTCATCATGGTCTCCGTCCAGTCTGGGGACTTCCGGCCGGCGGGCCGGGCACGACGCCACGGGTCCCGGTCGGTCGCGGCGCGCCGGGTCATCGCAGCGCTCAGTGCCGATGCCCGCCGCCGGGCTTTCTGACCGCGGGCGTGTCGGCATCCGGCATCGGCGCCGGCGCACGGGGCGCCGGCGGCAGCTCGCCGGTCCACTCGCGTGCGACGGTTCCGGGAGGATGCGCATACCAGCCGGGATCGCGGAAGTCGCCGCGCGCGAGGTCGTCGCGTACCTTGAGCACCGTGAACATTCCTCCCATCTCCAGGGCGCCGAAGGGGCCCTGCCCGGTCATCATCGGCAGCGTGTTCTCGGGCAGGGGCATCTCCATCTCGCCCATCTCGGCCATGCCGCGCTCGCCCATCACCATGTAGTCGGGCACCAGGCGGCGGATCTTCTCGGCCACGCCCTGATGGTCGACGCCGATCACCGAGGGAAGGCCATGGCCCATCGCGTTCATCGTGTGGTGGGACTTGTGACAGTGCAGGGCCCAGTCGCCGGCAACCGCCTCGAACTCCAGCGCCCGCATCTGCCCGACCGCCACGTCGACGGTCACCTCGGGCCAGCGTGCCGCCTGCGGCACCCAGCCGCCGTCGGTGCCGCTCACTTCCATCACATGACCGTGCAGATGGATCGGATGGTTGGTCATCGTCAGGTTGCCCACGCGGATGCGCACCCGCTCGCCGGTCCTCGCCACCAGCGGATCGATACCCGGAAAGACCCGGCTGTTCCAGGCCCACAGGTTGAAGTCGAGCATCGTCGAGACCCGCGGCGTGGCGCTGCCCGGCTCGATGTCGTAGGACGCCAGCAGGAAGGCATAGTCGCGCTCGACCCGGTGCCGGCGACGATCCTTCGGATGCACGATGAACAGCCCCATCATGCCCATCGCCATCTGCACCTGCTCGTCGGCGTGGGGGTGGTACATGAAGGTGCCGCTGTGGCGGGTGGTGAACTCGTAGACGAAGGTCTTGCCGGGCGGGATCTGCGGCTGCGTCAGGCCGCCCACGCCGTCCATGCCCGAAGGCAGCAGGATGCCGTGCCAGTGGACGGTCGTGTGCTCGGGCAGCCGGTTGGTCACGAAGATGCGCACCCGCTCGCCCTCGACGGTCTCGAGCGTGGGCCCGGGCGACTGGCCGTTGTAGCCCCACAGACGCGCCTTCATGCCGGGCGCGAGTTCGCGCACCACCGGCTCGGCCACCAGATGGAACTCGCGCACGCCATCGACGATCCGGAAGGGCGCGCTCCAGCCGTTGAGCGTGACCACCGGATCGTAGGGCGGACCGGCGGCTGGCGCGGGTGGCGGCTCGGTGCGGGCCGCGGAGCGGGTCGCGATCTCCGGCAGGCTCGCCAGCGAGGGGCGGCTGACGGCGGCGCTGGCCACGGCGGCGGCCAGCCCGGCGCCGCGGAGAAACTGTCTGCGTGAGGACATCGAAGAACTCCCGAGAGGCATCAGTGGGCGGCGACGCTGTCGCGTGGCGTCGGGGCGGCGGGTGCGGGTGCACGCCCCCCCGCGTGGGGGACGCCCGGTGCGCCGGCGCCCGGCGCGCCGGTGAGCAGCACGGTCTGCAGGTCGGCTTCGGCAAGCCAGAAGTCGCGCAGCGCCTCGAGCGCGCCGACCACGCTGCGCACCTGGACGCGGGCATCGGCCAGCAGATCCAGGGTGCCGATCAGCATCCCGTTGTAGCGCAGCAGCATCTCCTCGGAGATCTGGCGGGCCAGCGGCACCACCTCGTCCCGGTAGTGCCGCGCGAGCTCCCAGCTGGTGCGGCAGGCGGCGTACGACTCGCGGACCTGCGAACGGGCATCCACCTCGGCTTGCGCGAGGCGCGCCTGCGCCTGCTCGAGCTGCGCCCGCGCACGCACCAGACGCGCCTCGCCGCTGTCGAAGATCGGCAGTGGCAGCGAGAGCGCGAATCCGTCGCGGCGGGGCTCGTGGCCTTCGCTGAGATTGGCGAGCCCCACGGCCGCCCCATCGAGCAGGCGGGTGTCGCTCGCCAGACCGAGCGAGTCGGCGAGACCGTCGCGCTCGAGGCGGGCAGCGCGCAGGTCGAGCCGGCGGACGAGCGCGAGGCTTTCGGCCTGCTCGGCAGCCGCGAACGCGGCAGGCAGCCCGGGCAGACGGTCGGGCAGCACCAGCCGGGGATCGTCCATCGGCAGACCGAGCAGACGGATCAGGCGCTCGCGATCGGCCAGCGCCTGCTGGCGTGCCCGGGCGTGCTGCGCGAAGGCGTCGGCCTGGAATCCCTGCTCGCGCAACTGCCCGAGCCGGCTGAGATTGCCCGCGCGGCTCATGCGGCGCGCGAGCTCGGCCGAGGCCTCGGCGGCGTCGAGCACCTGGGCGGCATAGTCGACGAGCTGGCGCGACGCCACCGCCGCGACCCACGCTCGCCGCGTCTGGGTGGCGAGCGTGGCCGCCTCGGCAGCCGCCCTCAGCTTCGCCTGCTCGAAACGGCCGCGCTCGATCGCCACCCGCTGCGGCATCGTCAGCAGACCGAGCACGTCGAAGCCGAGCGAGCGCTCGATCTTGTAGGAGGCGCCTCGGGCAACATCGAGAAAACCGAAGACCGGGTTGCGCAGCCGCCCGGCCGCGACCAGGTCGGCCTCGGCGATACCCAGCTCGCGCAGGCTGGCCTGCAGCGCGGGGCTCGCCAGCAGGGCGAGCTCGACCGCCGCCTCGGCACCCAGCGGTGCGGCGAGCAGCTCGTCGACCCGGACGCGCACCAGCGCCTGCGCCGCGTCGTCGCGCACCAGCCGCGGCGCGTGGCCGGTGCGCTCCCGGGCCAAGGCCGCGACCGTGTCCATGCCGGCATCCGGCGAAAAGCCGGCGCACCCGGACAACGCGAGCACCAGCGACAGGGCCAGGGCGCGCGCCGGCAAACCGGCAGGCCCGGCCAGGGGGTGAGGTTGCATGACCTCCTCCGTGAACGAAGGCCGCCACTCGCGGCGGCCGTGGCCCGCACGCGCGGGCCGAAGCGCGCCGCCAATGCACGACACATCGCGGCGCACGCCTGGCGGCTTCAGGGGCGAAGCCGCGACGCCGTCAGGCGGGTCGGGGAGGACGCTCGAGTCCGGCGAGGGCGGGGCTCGCCGGCGGCAATGGCGCGCGCTCGCGCCAGTCGCGACCCGGCAGGCCGCCGAGGATGACCGTACCCGGTGTGCCGCTCAGGGGCGGCACGGCACAGGCCTGCGCGCAGGCGGTCTGCAGCGAGCCAGCCGCGGCGCCCTCGTCCGGCGCGGAAGCCCGGGCGCCGGGGATCTCGTGGCACAACGGCGCCTGCATCACGGCGGTCGCCGGCGCCGCCAGCTCGCAGGCCAGGCCGGCCGCCGCCGCCACGCCCTTGAGGGCGAGCACGAGGGCGAGCGCGAGGCTCCACCAGAAACGGCTGGGGACAGGTCGCGGACGCATCGTCATGATGATAGCCGGCCTGCTCAGCGGGTGCGCACAGCGCCGGGCGGCGACGTGGCGGGCGTGGCGTCCGGCGCGCCTGACGATCCGGGAGGTGCACCCGGCATGGCGGGTGGCCCGCCGGGTGCCTGCCCGGGTCGCGGCAGCGGCACCGCCACCGCCGGTGGCACCGTGCCGGAGAGCAGGCCATTGTTCACCATCGGCTGTACCACCGGGGCGCGTGGCGTGCCGGTACGGACGGTTTCGGTGCCCGCCGGAGGCGGCGTCCTGCCCTCGTGGTCGTAGAGCTGGCCGACCCGCCTGGCGTCCCCCGAGGGGCGGCTCTCGAGCGCGCCGTCGAGCAGCACCGTGATCTCGGCGGTGAGCGCCGAGCCGAGCCAGGCGGCGGCGTTGGCACGGAGCGCTTCGAGCTGCGGCGGGCTGCAGGCGTCGGCCCGCTCGCGCAGCCATGCGAGCGCTTTCGCGGCGCGCTCGCCCGGGTCGTGAACGCCGAAAGCCAGTCCCTTGAACTGGGCCACCTGGCAGCTCGCGGGCGGCGTGCGATCGGGCGACGTGCGGTCGACGGCGCGCGCCGGCGCAGCCCCCTGCGCCCACACCGTGGGGCCGGCCCCGACCAGCACCAGTGCCACCGCCCCCAAGCCCTGCCTGACCCGCATCGTCGTTGCCTCCGTTTCGTTACGGCCGCATCGCGTTCCGCCCGGTCACCCTAGCGCCGGGCGCGAGGCTTGTCGAGCCCGGAAAGCGCAGCGTCACGCGCGAGCGCCGCGCCACCCGGTGCGACAATCAGCCCCCTTCCGCCATTGCGCCGGTCACCCGCCGGCCCCCTCCGCCATGAGGCAAGACGCCTGGCGGCGCGACCCGTCCGCGTACCCGCTGCGCGGCGAACTGCTGCCGCGCTACACCGATGTCGACGTCTGGCAGCACATGAACAACACCGCCCTGATCAGCCTGCAGGGCGAGGCGGTGTGGCATGCGCTGCGCAGCGTGCTGGGTGCGCAGGTCTGGCGCTCGAGCCAGCCGCTGCTCGCCTGCCGTCGCAATGCCACCGACTTCCTCGCCGAGGCGCACTACCCCGAGCCGATCGCGTGGGGTGCGCGAGTGCTCGGCGTCGACGCCGAGGGGCTGCGGGTGGCCTGTGCCCTCTTCCAGCACGAGCGATGCGTGGGCCTGCACGAGAGCGTGTTCGGCGTCTGGCACGAGGGACGCGCCCACGGGCTCGGCGAGCCGACGCTGGGCGCGCTGCGCGCGGCGCAGGTGACGGACGCCGGGACGCTGGCCCCCGACACCGTGGCCGCGCCCTTCGCCGGCACGACGCCGAGCCTCGAGAGCCTGCCCTGGCGCACCACCATCGGCACCCGCTTTGCCGACAGCGACGCCCGGCGTCTGGCGAGCGACACCTTCCTCGCGCGCTGTGCCGAGCAGGTGCGGGTGGCCTTTCTCGGCCAGACCTTCGGCGGACACCCGCGCCGGATGGGCAGCATGATGGTCGCCCACGTGGCGCTGCGCTGGCACCGCCGCGCCGCGCCGGGCAAACAGTGGGAGGCCGGCTGCGGCATCACCCGCGTAAGCGAGCGCTCGCTTTCAGCAACGAGCGCGTTCTACGAGGATGGCGAGTGCGTGGCCGAGAGCGACTCGGTGATGGTGGCGATCGACCCGGAAAGCCGGCGCAGCGCCACGCTGTCGGAGGCGGCGCGCGCGCTGCTCGTCCCCTGGCAGCTGACGCCACCGGCCGCGGCGCGCTGACCGGCACGCGGTGCCCAGCGCCCGGCAGACAGCGCCGAGCGCTGCGGCCCGGCGCCCTGCGGACGGCGGCTGCCGGCGTGCGCCTCAGCGCCCGCCCTGGGCGTCGTCCACGCGCACCGTGGTGCCGGTGACGAACTCCGAGGCCGGCGACACCAGGAAGAGCAGCGTGCTGTCGAGCTGCGCGGGGTCGCCGAGCCGCGGCCTCGGGAAGTGCTTCGTGATGTCGCCCATGCGCGAAAGCATCCCGTCCATCATCTCCGACGAGAAGGCGCCCGGCGCGATCGCGTTCACGTTGATGTGGAAGCGCGCCCACTCGACCGCGAGCGTCTCGGTCATGCGCACCACCGCCATCTTCGAGGTGGCGTAGAGCGCGGCGCCGCGGCCATCGTAGGCGTAGGCCGCGCGGGAGGCGAGGTTGACGATGCGCCCCGGCTTCTCGGCCGCGATCAGCCGGCGCGCGACCTCGCACGACAGGATCCAGGGCGCGCGCACGTTGATGTCGAGCACCCGGTCGATCAGCTCGACCGACATCTTGTGAGCACGCTGCGCATCCGGGATGCCGGCATTGTTGACGAGGATGGTGACCGTGCCGAGCAGCGCCTCGGCCTGGCCGACGGTGCGGATCAGCTGATCGGCATCGGTGACGTCGAGCTGCAGCGGCACCGCCTCGCCGCCCGCCGCGCGAATCTCGGCGGCGAGCTCCTCGAGCTTGTCGAGCCGGCGCGCGGCAATCGCCACCTTCGCGCCGGCGGCGGCCAGCACCCGGGCGAAACGGCGGCCAAGACCGGCCGAGGCGCCGGTGACCAGGGCGACCTGGCCGGTAAGATCCTGGGAGGCATTGGGCAGCGGGAAGGCGGTCATCGGCGGGCTCTCTCGACGGGGTGGCCGAAAGTGAGCGCAGCGCGCCGGCCTGTCAAACCGGCACGCGCTTTCCCGAGATGACCCCGGCGCGGGCGACCCGGCGCAGCGCTGGCGCGCGCCGGCCGCCGCCTGCTATGGTCCGCGTTCACCGCGCCCGCCTGCCCGCGCACCGACCCGGAGCCCCTCGCAATGACCCAGGCCATCCCCGCCGGCCTCTGGAACTACGGCGACCTGTTCGACGCGGTCGCCGCGGTCGTGCCCCCCGCCCAGCCCGCGCTGATCCACGGCGATCGCACGATCGACTGGGGCGCCTTCGTCGCCCGCACCAACAACCTCGCGCGCGCGCTGCACGCCGACGGCGCCCGCCCCGACGAGAAGATCGCGCTGTACCTGCGCAACCACCCGGCCTACCTCGAGGCCACGGTGGCCGGGTTCAAGGCGCGCCAGGTGCATGTCAACGTCAACTATCGCTACGCCGCGCAGGAAGTGCGCTACATCCTCGACAACGCCGACGCCACCACCGTCGTGTTCGGCCGGGAGTTCGGGCCGCTGATCGAGACCATCCGGGCCCAGCTGCCCGGCGTGCGCCGCTGGCTGGCGGTCGACGACGGTTCGGGCGCGCCGCTGCCGGCCTTCGCCACCGACTTCGACGCGATGGCCGATCGCGGCGACGGCTCGCGGCTCGCCATCACCCGCTCGCCCGACGATCTCTTCTTCATCTACACCGGCGGCACCACCGGCATGCCCAAGGGCGTGATGTGGCGCCACGATGCGCTGCGCCGCGCGCTGATCAACCCGGCGCTGGTCGTGCGTGTGCCGCAGAGCCTCGCGGACCATGTGGCGATCGTGCGCGAGAACGGCCGCGGCCCGGTCAACCTGCCGGCCTGCCCGCTGATGCACGGCACCGGCCTGCTCACCGCGATCTCGGCGCTGGTCAACGGCGGCACGGTGGTCACGATGCCCGAGAAGAACTTCGAGGCGCACACCATGTGGCGCGCGATCGCCGCGCATCGGGTCGACCAGCTGGTGATCGTGGGCGATGCCTTCGCCCGGCCGATGGCGCGCGCGCTCGACGAGGGCGCGGGCAGCCTCGATCTCGCCTGCCTGCTCGCGATCGTGTCCTCGGGCACGATGTGGAGCCTCGAGGTCAAGCAGGCGCTGCTCCGCCATCTGCCGCAGGCCACGCTGCTCGATTCCTTCGGCTCGTCGGAGGCGGTGGGCTTCGGGCTGTCGGTGATGACCGCGACCGGCGAAGTGCAGACCGCGAAGTTCCAGATCGGCGAGGACGTGAAGGTCTTCGACGACACCGGGCGCGAGGTCGCGCCCGGCAGCGGCGAGGTCGGCATCATCGCGCGCGGCGGCGCGATCCCCGAGGGCTACTACAAGGACGAGGTCAAGACCGCGGCCACCTTCCGCACGGTGGGCGGCGCGCGCTACTCGATGCCGGGGGATTTCTGCACGGTCGAGGCCGACGGCTCGATCACGCTGATCGGCCGCGGCAGCGGCTGCATCAACACCGCGGGCGAGAAGGTGTTCCCCGAGGAGGTCGAGGAGATGCTCAAGCGCCACGCCGATGTCGACGATGCGCTGGTGGTCGGCCTGCCCGACGAGACCTGGGGCCAGGCGGTCACCGCGGTGGTGGAGTTGCGCGCCGGCGCCGTGCTCGACGAGGAGGCGCTGCGCGCCCATGTGCGCGCCGAGCTCGCCGGCTACAAGACGCCCAAGCGCATCGTCGCGGTGCCGCGCATGCTGCGCGCGCCCAACGGCAAGGCCGACTACAAGGGCGCGCGCGAGTTCGCGGCGAAGGCACTGGCCGGCTGAGACGGCGCTGCCGCCTGCGCTCGCCGGCCGCGGTGCCTTCCGGCCGAGGCCTCAGCGCGGCCCGCTGACCGCGCCCGAGCCGAACAGCGCCGCGATGCGCGCCTCGTCGTAGCCGAGCACCTCGCCGAGCACTGCCCGGGTGTGCTCGCCGACATGATGCGGCGCGCGGTCGCGCGGATGGACCGGGTGACCGTCGAGGTGGTAGGGGCTGGCGGTCACGCGCACCGGCCCGGCCACCGGATGCTGCACCGTCGGGAAGAACTGCCGCTGCGCGAGATGCTCGGAGGCGATCACCTCCTCCGGATACAGCACCGGCGCGCACGGGATGCGCGCCGAGTCGAGCGCGGCAAGCGCCTCGTCGACCGACGCGAAACCGTCGAGCCAGCGGCCGATCAGCGGGCCGAGCTCGCGCCAGTGCGCCGAGCGCCCTTCCGTGGTGGCAAAGCGCGGATCGCGCTCGAGCTCGGGCTGCTGCATCAGCCGCAGCAGGCGGTCCCAGAGGTCGGCCGCGCCGACGATCTGCAGCGCGAGATGGCGCCCCTTGATCCCGTGCACCAGCATGCCCGGGCGCGGGCTGCCCTGCGGCGGTCCGCCGTTGAGCACCGACGGATAGGTGACGCTGTCGGCGCCGATCAGGGCTTCGAGCATCGACACGTCGATCACCGCGCCGCGGCCGGTACGTTCGCGCCGGAACAGCGCGCCGACGATCGCCCCCACCGCATGCGTGGCGGCGAGCACGTCGGCGGCCTGCAGGTTGGACGACCTCGGGTTCGGATCGTCGCCCTGCTCGAGGTGCATCATCCCCGACATCGCGTTGATGCTGTGCGCGAAGGCCGGCCGGCCGCGCCACGGCCCGGTCTGTCCGTAACCTGAGATCGAGCAGTAGACGATGTCGGGGCGCACCGCCTGCACGGCCTGCGGACCGCAGCCCAGACGCGTGGCCACACCGGGGGCGAAGTTCTCGATGAACACGTCGGCATGGCGGGCAAGATCGAGCACCACCGCGCGGCCACCGGCGCTGGCGAGATCGATCGCGACACTCTGCTTGCCGGCGCTGACGCGCGAGAAGTAGCTGCTCTGGTCGCGGCGCCCCGCCTCGAGCTGCTTGGGCGCCGCTCGGGTGTTGTCGCCCGCCCCGGGCTGTTCCACCTTGATCACCCGAGCCCCCATGTCGGCGAGCAGCCGGGTGCAGTAGGGCCCGGCGAGCACGCGGGTCAGGTCGAGGATGACGATGCCGGCCAGCGGCAGCGGGGAATCGGTGTCCTTCATGGCGGTCTCCTGGGAGCGCCGACGCTAGCACGCTGCCACGCGCGCGCTGTCGGCGGGCGCGGATTGCGGAACCGCGGCGGACCGCTAAGATCGACGCCACCGCAACCCTAGGAGGCGTTCATGCGAGGTCTGGTCTTCACCGGCAACCGGCAGGTCGAATTGCGCGAGTTCCCCGACCCCAGCCCCGGGCCCGGGGAGGTGGTGCTCGAGATCCGCGCCTCGGGCATGTGCGGCAGCGACCTGAAGTTCTACCGCTCTGCCCCGGGCGAGGCCCAGCGCGCGCTCGGCCTGGGCTCGGCCGCCCCGTGCATCGCCGGCCACGAGCCGTGCGGCGTGGTGGTGGCGGTGGGCGCCCATGTCAACCCGCGCCAGGCGTGGGTGGGTCAGCGCGCGATGGTCCACCACTATCGCGGCTGCGGCGCCTGCCCGCACTGCAGCACCGGCTGGCAGCAGCTGTGCGTCGACGGCGTGGCCGAGGTCTACGGCGTCACCGGCCACGGCGCGCATGCCCGCTACATGAAGTGCCCGGCCAGCACGCTGGTCACGCTGCGCGACGAACTGTCCTTCGCCACCGGTGCGGCGATCGCCTGCGGCACCGGCACCGCGTGGGGCGCGCTGCAGCGGCTGGGCCTCAGCGGCGAGCAGACCCTCGCGGTCTTCGGCCAGGGGCCGGTGGGCCTGTCGGCCACGCAGCTCGCGCACGCGCTGGGCGCACGGGTAATCGCGCTCGATGTCAGCGACAGCCGGCTGGCGCGGGCCGCGCAACTGGGCGCCGCCCACACGATCAACCCCACGCGCGACGACCCGGTGGCCCTGATCCGCGAGCTCACCGGCGGCCTGGGCGCACACGCCTCGCTCGACGCATCGTCATCGCCCGAGGCGCGCCGTCAGGCGGTGCAGTGCGTGCGCACCTGGGGCAAGGCCTGCTATGTCGGCGAAGGCGGGCAGGTCACGCTGGACGTCAGCCCCGATCTGCTGCGACGGCAGGTCACGCTGATCGGCTCGTGGACCTTCTCCACGATCGGCCAGAAGGACTGCGCCGACTTCATCGCCGAGCGCGGCGTGGACGTCGACGCGATATTCAGCCACCGCTGGCGGCTCGACGAGGCCGAGCAGGCCTACCGGGTCTTCGACCGGCAGTCCGACGGCAAGGGCGTGGTCCTGATGGATGGCTGAGGCCGGCTTCAGGCGGGCCAGGGCAGCGAGTAGGTCTTCAGGTTGGTGAAGCTCTTCATCGCTTCCTGGACTCCTTCCTTGTAGCCCAGCCCCGAGTCCTTGATACCGCCGAAGGGGGTGAGTTCGAGCCGGTAGCCGGGGACTTCGCGGATGTTGACCGTGCCCACCTGGAGCTCGGTCACGAATCGCGTGATCAGATCGAGGCGGTTGGTGCACACCCCCGACGAGAGCGCGTAGCGCGAGGCATTGACGATCGCGATCGCCTCGTCGACGCCATCGAAGCGGATCACCGGCGACACCGGCCCGAAGGTCTCCTCGCGCACCACCGTCATGCCCGGGTCAACATTGTCGATGACGGTCGGCGCGTAGAGTGCGCCCTCGCGGCGGTGGCCGGCCAGCAGCCGCGCGCCCTGAGCGAGCGCCTCGTCGACCCTCGCCTCGAACAGGCGCGCAGCCGCCTCGTCGATCACGGTACCCATCGCCACCGCCGGATCGCTGGGATCGCCGTGTCGCCAGGCGAGCGTCAGTGCCACCAGCCGCTCGACAAAGGCGTCAGCCACGCCGCGCTGCACGAGGATGCGCTTGACGGCCGTGCAGCGCTGACCCGAGTTCCGGTACGAGCCTGCGGCGGCCAGCGCGGCGGCTTCATCGAGATCGGCATCGTCGAGCACGATCAGCGGATCGTTGCCGCCGAGTTCGAGCACGACCCGCCGGTAGCCCACGCGCTCGGCGATGCGCCGGCCGATCGGCACGCCGCCGGTGAAGCTCACGAGATCGACGGCCGGGTTGGTGAGCAGCTCGTCGCCGATCTCGGCCGGATCGCCGGTGACCACCTGGAACATCGGCGGGGGCAGCCCCGCCTCGTACAGGATGTCGGCGAGCCGCAGCGCCGACAATGGCACCTTCTCGGAAGGCTTGAGCACCATCCGGTTGTTGGTCGCGATCGCCGGGGCGAGCTTGTGCGCGACCTGGTTCATCGGGTGATTGAACGGGGTGATCGCGGTGATCACGCCGAGCAGCGGCTCGCGCTGCGTGTAGACCCGTCGCTGCCGGCCATGCGGCGTGATGTCGCACGAGAAGATCTGCCCGTCGTCGTGCAGCGCAGCCTGCGCGGAAAAGCGCAGGACATCACGGACCCGCCCGACCTCGTAGCGTGAATCCTGAAGACACAGACCCGACTCGCGGGTGATCAGCCGGCTGAGTTCGTCGGTCTGCGCGACCACCGTCGCCGCGGCACGCTCGAGGATCCCGGCGCGGCTCGCCCGCGAAAGCGTGGAACGATAGCGCCGGGCTACCTCGAAGGCTTCGCGCACATCGTCGACCGTCGCCTTCGGCACGGTGCCGGCAGGTTCGCCGCGCCATGGATCGCGCACGTCGATGCACGCTCGATCGCCTCCCGCGCGGCGGCCGTCGATGCGCATCGACTCCTGGATGAATGCCGGATGTTCCACTGCAGTTTCCTCGGTGTCGGGTTTCGTCGATCGTCATCCGGTCGTCATCGAAGCAACTCAACATGAAGGACCGGTGACAACGCAACCATCGTGGCGGCGCACCGTAGGCGTCCCGCATTGCAGGGCGATGACGAAACCCCGCACAACGATGTCGCCGAGCATGCACCCCCCTGCCATCGAGATCCGATCGCTGAGCAAGTCGTTCGGCGGGCGAGCGGCTGTCGCCGGCGTGTCGCTGCGCATCGAGGCCGGCGAGATGGTCGCGCTGATCGGCGCCTCGGGTTCGGGAAAGTCGACTCTGCTGCGCCACATCCCCGGCTTCGTGGCCGCCGATGCCGGCGAGGTGCAGGCCTTCGGCGCCACAATGCAGGCTGGCGGGCGGGTTGCCCGCACGATCCGCCGCGATCGCGCGACGGTGGGCTTCGTGTTCCAGCAATTCAACCTCGTCGGCCGGCTGCCGGTCATCACCAACGTGCTGGTCGGCCGGCTCCAGGCCTGCCCGTGGTGGCGCAGACTGATGCTGCGCTTCTCGCGGGAGGACCGTCGCCTCGCGCTGCGCGCGCTGGCCGATGTGGGCATCGAGGAGACCGCGTGGCAGCGGGCCTCGACGCTGTCGGGTGGCCAGCAGCAGCGTGCCGCCCTCGCGCGCTGCCTGGTGCAGCAGGCCCGCATCGTCCTCGCCGACGAGCCGATCGCCTCGCTCGACCCGGAATCATCGCGTCGGGTGATGGAGCTGCTCGCGGCGATGAACCGCGATCGCGGCTGCACGGTGCTGGTGTCGCTGCACCAGGTCGATTTCGCGATCCGCTACTGCCCGCGAACCATCGCACTGAACGCGGGACGCATCGTCTACGACGGGCCATCGGCGGCACTCACCCCGGCGCTGCTCGGCGACCTGTACGGCAGCGCCGCCCACGAGCTCTTCGAACATGCCCGGCCCGGCGGAGCACGCGCGCCCATCGTCGACAGCCCGGTGGCAATCGCATAACCGACCTGAAACCGTCCCCGAAAGGAGCAACCATGTTTCGAGCGCTTCGCGCGGCAGCCGCCGCCGTCATCGCCGTTGTCTCGCTGACAGCCACGCCGCAGCTCGCTGCGCAACCGGTCAGGGAGATCAACTTCGGGATCATCGCCACCGAGAAGGCGGGCGCCCTGCGGCAGATGTGGGAGCCTTTTCTCGAGGACATGGCCAAGGCCATCGGCATGAAGGTCAACGGCTTCTACGCGACCGACTATGCCGGCATCATCGAGGCGCAGCGCTTCAACAAGGTTCAGGTCGCCTGGTATGGCAACAAGTCGGCGATCGATGCCGTCGACCGGGCCGGCGGCGAGGTCTTCGCGCAGTTCGTCGACCTCGATGGCACCCCGGGCTACTACTCCTACCTGATCACGCACCGTGACTCGGGCATCACCTCGCTCGATCAGGTGCTGAAGAACGGAAAGTCCTACTCCTTCGGCATCGGCGATCCGGCGTCGACCTCCGGCACGCTGGTGCCCGGCTACTACGTGTTCACGATGAACAAGCTCGACCCGCGAACCCACTTCCGGGTCGTGCGATCGGCCAACCACGAGGGCAATTTCCTCGCGGTGCTCAACAAGCAGGTCGACGTGGCGACCAGCAACAGTGAGATGACCGAGAAGATGCGCGAGAAGCATCCCGAGCGCCTGGAGCAGATCCGCATCCTGTGGACCTCGCCGCTGATCCCCCGCGATCCGCTGGTGTGGCGCAAGGACCTGCCGGCTGACATCAAGCAGAAGATCCAGGCTTTCGTGGTCGGCTACGGCAAGGACGCGCGCGAGAAGGAGATCCTGAAGAACATGTACCGCCTGGCCGGCTTCAAGGTCTCGACCGACGCGCAGCTCATCCCGATCCGCGAGCTCGAACTGGCCCGCGATCGCCGCAGGATCGAGGACGATGCCAACCTGTCGGCCGCCGATCGGGCGAACCGTCTTGCCGACATCGACGCGAAACTCGCCGCGCTCGCCCGTCAGGCCCGCAAGTGAGCTCTCCGGTCAGCCCCATCCGCGTGCCGGTCGATCCGCCGCGCACGCGGCTGAGCACCCAACTCGCCTGGGGGTTGGCCCTCGCCGTGCTGATCTGGTCCTGGCAGGGCGCCGAGATCCGGCCCCTCGCGCTATGGGAGGACTCGGCCAACATGGCCACCTTCGCGCGCGATTTCTTCCCGCCCGATTTCCGTGAGTGGCGCATCTATCTCAGCGAGATGGTGATCACGGTCCACATCGCGATCTGGGGCACGCTGCTCGCGATCGTCTGCGCGGTGCCGCTCGGTCTGATGTGCTCCGACAACCTCGCACCACGCTGGATCGTGCAGCCCACACGCCGCCTGATGGACGCCTGCCGCGCGATCAACGAGATGGTCTTCGCGATGCTGTTCATCGTCGCGGTCGGGCTCGGGCCCTTCGCCGGCGTGATGGCGCTCTGGGTTCACACCACCGGTGTGCTCGCGAAGCTCTTCGCCGAGGCGGTCGAGGCGATTGACCCGCGGCCGGTGGAGGGCGTGCGCGCGACCGGCGCGAGCACCGGCGAGGAGATCGTCTACGGCGTGATCCCGCAGGTGCTGCCGCTCTGGATCTCGTACTCGCTGTACCGCTTCGAATCGAACGTGCGCTCGGCCTCGGTGGTCGGGATGGTCGGCGCGGGCGGCATCGGCGTGATCCTGCACGAGGTGATCCGCGGCTTCGAGTATGCGCAGACCGCGGCCGTGCTCGTGATCATCGTCGCCTCGGTTACCCTCATCGACCTCATCTCGGCGCGCATCCGGCGCTGGGCAACCTGATCATGCCCCACCCCGTCCATCTGAATGGCGTCGAGTACGCCTGGCCCGATCGACCGATCGTGGTCGTGTGCATCGATGGCGGCGACCCTGCCTACATCGAGCACGGCATCGCATCCGGCCTGATGCCCAACGTGGCGCGATTCGCCCGCGACGGCTTTTTCGGCATCGCCGACGGCGTGGTGCCCAGCTTCACCTGCCCGAACAACATGTCGCTGATCACCGGCGCACCGGCGTCGGTGCACGGCATCTCGGGGAACTTCTACCTCGATGTCGCCACTGGCGAGGCGGTGGTGATGACCGGCCCCGAACTGCTGCGCAGCCGCACGCTGCTGGCCACCTTCGCCGACGCCGGGGCCCGCGTGGTCTCGATCACTGCGAAGGACAAGCTGCGTCGACAGCTCGGCAAGGATCTCGACCTCGCTGGCGGCAGCGTGAGCTTCTCGGCGGAGTTCGCGTCGCGCTGCACGCTTGCGGACAACGGGATCGACGATGCGCTCGGCCTTACCGGGATGCCGCAACCCGACATGTATTCGATGGAGCTCTCGCTGTTCGTGCTCGAGGCCGGCATCCGCCTGCTCGAGCGCGACCGGCCCCTGGTCAGCTTTCTGTCGCTGACCGACTACATCCAGCACAAGCATGCGCCCGGATCGCCGGTGGCCGACATGTTTCACCAGCGACTCGACGACTGCTTCGGGCGCCTGGATGCCCTCGGCGCCGTGGTCGCGCTGACGGCCGACCACGGCATGAGCGACAAGTCGCTGGCCAACGGCACGCCGAACGTGGTCTGGGTGCAGGACCTGATCGACGAAGCCTTCGGCGCCGGTCGCGCGCGGGTGATCTGCCCGATCACCGATGCCTTCGTACGGCATCACGGCGCACTCGGCGGCTTCGTGCGCATCTGGTGCGTTGACCCGTCACTGACCGCGGCGGCGATCATCACCCGCCTGGCGGGGGTCGACGGCATCGCCGAGGCACTCACCCGCGACGAGGCCTGCGAGCGATTCAGCCTGCCCGCCGACCGTGAGGGCGATATCGCGGTGATCGCCACACGCGGCGCGGTACTCGGTGCTTCCCGGGTCGATCACGATCTCGGCGAACTGCGCGGCGAGCGTCTGCGAAGTCACGGCGGCACCTCCGAGGCGCGCGTGCCGATGATCCTGAACCAGCCCCTGAACGCACGCTACCGCGAGCGCGCCGGCGCGAGCCTTCGCAGCTGGGAGGTCTTCGACTACGCGATCAACGGCACGCGCTGAGCGCCGATGACGCCGACCGACGACCGCGCCGATGCGGCGCTACCCGCCACCGCGAGCGTGGCGGTCTACGACACGCCGCAGGGGCCCTTTCGCCTCGCGAGCTACCCGCTGCGCCCGCCAGGCCCGGGCGAGGCGCTCGCGCGGGTGCGCATGTCGACCATCTGCCGCTCCGACATCCATTCCTGGCGCGGCCACCGGCCCTCGCCATGTCCCGGCCTGCTCGGCCACGAGATCATCGGCACGCTGGTGGCCATGGGGCCCGGGGTCGAGCGCGACCTGCGCGATCAGCCGCTCGCGCTCGGCGACCGCATCACGTGGAGCGAGTACTTCGTCCCGGGGCGAAGCCACGCCCGCGAGGTGCTCGACATGCCGCACAAGGCGCCGGGCGTCGACAAGTACGGCCATCTGTCGAGCGAAACCCCGCCGCATCACCATGGCGGCTTCGCTCAGTACTGCTACATCCGGCCCGACTCCTGGATCCTGAAGCTCCCCGACACGCTGAGCGACGAGGAGGCCACGCCACTGAACTGCGGGGTGGCCACCATGTGCGCGGTGATCGAGGCGGCCGACATCCGCATCGGCCAGACGGTGGTGATCGTCGGTCTGGGCCTTCTGGGGCTGTACGGCGCGGCGCTCGCGAAGACCCGCGGTGCGGCGCGCGTCATCGGCATCGATGGCGAGGCCACGCGGCGCGACTTGGCGGCCCGATTCGGTGTCGACGAAGCCGTGGCATCGTCTCAGGCCGGCGCCACCGCGCGCGGCGCCGATGTCGTGATCGAGGTCTGCGGCGACCCCTCGGTCCTCGCGGATGGCGTCGACTGGCTGCGCACCGGCGGCAGGCTGGTGGTGGCCGGTCTCGTCAGTCCCGGGGCGATGGTCACGCTCGACGCCAACCTGCTGGTACGCAAGTGCCTTAGCGTCGCGGGGGTGCACAACTACCACCCTCGACACCTCGAACAGGCGCTGGCCTTCGTCGTCGGTCAGCGCGCACGCTATCCGTTCGGATCGCTGGTCGATGGCCGCTATCGCCTCAACGAGGTAGAGCAGGCGATGCGCGACGCCGACGCGCGGCGGGTGCTGCGGGCGGCGATCATTCCCTGAGATCCCCGCCCGGTCCGACCGCGGCAACCATGGAGCCCTCCGTGTCCTATCCCATCCTTCTGACCCCCGGGCCGCTGACCACGTCGGAGGCTACCCGCATGGCGATGCTGCGCGACTGGGGCTCCTGGGATACCGCATTCCATGCCATCACGGCGTCGGTCTGCGCCGACATCATCGCGATCGCCGGTGGCGAGACCACCCATGTGTGCGTGCCGCTGCAGGGCAGCGGCACCTTCGCGATCGAGGCCACGCTGGGCACGCTTGTGCCGGCCGATGGCAAGGTGCTGGTGCTGGACAACGGCGCCTACGCCCAGCGGGCGCTGCGCATCCTCCAGGTGATCCGGCGAGATGCCGAGGTCCTGCGCGTTGCCGAGGACGAGGCCATCGACGCGCGACGTGTGGCCGCCGCCCTCGATGGCGATGACCGGATCACGCATGTGGTGCTGGTCCACTGCGAGACCGGCACCGGCATCCTCAATGCGCTGGCAGCGATCGCCGAGACGGTGGCCCAGCGCGGGCGACGGCTGATTGTCGATGCGATGAGTTCCTTTGGCGCACTGCCGATCGATCTCGCCGTCACCCCGATCGAGGCCGTGGTCGCAGCCTCAGGAAAATGCCTCGAGGGTGTTCCCGGCATCGGCTTCGTGCTGGCGCGCCGCGATGCGCTCGCCGCCTCGGCAGGACGCTGCCACTCGCTGGCGCTCGACCTGCACGACCAGTGGACCTACCTCGAGCGGACGGCCCAATGGCGCTACACCCCACCCACCCACGTGGTCGCGGCGCTGAAGGCAGCCATCGACCAGCATCGCGCCGAGGGCGGCGTTTCCGCCCGAGGCGCGCGCTACACGGCGAACCGGCGGGCGCTGGTGGCCGGCATGCAGCGCCTCGGCTTTCGCACGCTGCTGCCCGAGGTGCTGCAATCGCCGATCATCGTCACTTTCCACGCGCCCGGGCATCCCGCGTGGAACTTCGGTGTCTTCTACCGCGAGATGCGCGATCGCGGCTTCGTGCTTTACCCGGGGAAACTCACGCGGATCGACACCTTCCGGGTGGGCTGCATCGGTGCCATCGACACCCGGACGATAGCCGGGATGCTGCAGGCCGTTGCCGCTTCGCTGACTGCGATGGGCGTTCCCGACGGCGCCACCTCCGCAGTCTGAGCGCCGGATCGAACGGCGCGTCGCACCCGAAGGACGGCCCTCCGTGGCGTTAAAGCCACCGGATTTCGTGCATTAGTTCCGCCCCCCGCCGATCCTGCGGTCACCGCGCCGCCGCGATGAGACTTTTTTCCTCATCCGGCGCGCAGGCATCGCCGACGCTTGCATGACGCGAGCCGAAACGCGGCATCCGGAAGTCCGGATGGCACGGCAAGCGACCCGAGGTCAACCCTGATGTTCTCGCTGAAGGCCGCCACATTCCTGCTGATCATCGCCCTGTTCTTCGGGGTGGTGTCGATGGAGCGTGGCGTCGACGAGCAGAGCGGGCAGGCCTGGGTCAAGTTCAGCGTCAGCGATCAGGGCCTCGAGAAGGCACGCGGGTTGCTGCTGCAACTGGCCGACGCCGTGCAGGCGATGCGCGAGCGCCCGAGCCAGCCCGCTGAATCGCTCGCGCGCGCACCGCTCGAGCCGCGCGGCGAACCCCGCATTCCGCGCTGACCCCGCGCGGCGACCGCGCCCATCCCGCGCGGGCCCCACGCCGCGAGCCACGCTCGCTGGCGACGGGATGACCGCTCAGAGCGCGTTGACCGGGATCTTCAGGTAGGACACGCCGTTGCTTTCCGGCGGCGGCATCCGGCCGGCGCGGATGTTCACCTGCACCGAGGGCAGGATCAGCACCGGCATCGCGAGCGTGGCATCGCGCGCGCTGCGCATGGCCACGAAGTCGTCCTCGGAGATGCCGTCGCGCACATGGATGTTGCCGGCGCGCTGCGCCGCCACCGTGGTCTCCCACGCCGGCTCGCGCCCCTGCGGCGGGTAGTCGTGGCACATGAAGAGCCGGGTGTCGTCGGGCAGCGCGAGCAGCCGGCGCACCGAGCGATAGAGATCACGGGCGTTACCGCCGGGGAAATCGCAGCGCGCGCTGCCCACGTCGGGCATGAACAGGGTGTCGCCGACGAAGACCGCATCGCCGAATCGGTAGGCGATGCATGCCGGCGTGTGGCCCGGCAGCGCGATCGCCTCGCCCTCGAGGTCGCCGACCCCGAAGCGCTCGCCATCGGCGAAGAGATGATCGAACTGCGCGCCGTCGGTGCGAAAGCCCGCTTCCAGGTTGAAGATGCCCTTGAACACCGCCTGCACGCGGGTGATGCGCTCGCCGATCGCGATGCGCCCACCCAGTTGCGCGCGCAACCAGGGCGCCGCCGACAGGTGGTCGGCGTGCGCATGGGTTTCGAGGATCCACGCGGTGCGCAGGCGCTGCTCGCCGATGAAATCCACCAGGCGCTGGGCCGACGCGGTGCTGGTGCGCCCCGACTTCGGGTCGTAGTCGAGCACCGGATCGACGATGGCGGCGGTACCACCGGGCTTGTCGAACACCACGTAGCTGATCGTCCAGGTGGCGGGATCGAAGAAGGGCTGGATCTGCGCGGTCATGACAGAGCTCCTGAATATCAGTTGTCAATAATATATGATCTTTGATATTGTTGCGGCGGTTCGCGGCCACCCGGCTGCACTCGATCGACGACACCGACCATGTCCGCCGTCTCCGACATCGACCTCGACGCCCTGCGGGGCGCCGCCGACGAGGCCTGCAGGCTGCTGCGCACGCTCGCCAACCCCGACCGCCTGCTGCTGCTGTGCGCGCTGGCCGGCGGCGCGCGCCGCGTCGGCGAGCTCGAGGACGCCATCGGCATCGCGCAGCCCACGCTCTCGCAGCAGCTCGGCGTGCTGCGTGAAAACGGCCTGGTCGACGCCACCCGCGAAGGGCGTCACATCCGCTACCGCATCCGCAGCCCGCGGGCGCTCGCGCTGATGCAGACCCTCCAGCAACAGTTCTGCCCACCCGCCTCCCCACAGGACGCACCATGACCCTCGACTGGCATCACTTCACCCCCTGGGCCTCGCTGGCCGGCGGCCTGCTGCTCGGCATCGCGGCAGCCGCCTTCGTGCTGCTCAACGGCCGCATCCTCGGCATCAGCGGCATCGTGGGCGGCCTGCTGCGTCCGCAACCCGGTGATACCGCCTGGCGTGTGGCCTTCGTGCTGGGCATGCTCGCGGCCCCCTTTGCCTGGCAGCTCGGTGCGGCCCTGCCGGAGGCGCGCGTGGACGCCGGCTGGGGCACGCTGATCGTCGCCGGGCTGCTCGTGGGCGCCGGCACGCGCTGGGGCTCGGGCTGCACCAGCGGTCACGGCGTGTGCGGGCTGTCGCGCCTGTCGCCGCGCTCGCTGGCCGCCACGCTGGTCTTCATGGGGGCCGGGTTCGCCACGGTCTTCGTCGTCCGTCACGTGATCTGAGGAGCGTCGACCATGAACCGTGAACGTCTCTCCGCCCTGGTCGTCGGCCTGCTCTTCGGGCTCGGCCTCATGCTCGCCGGCATGACCGATCCCGGCAAGGTGATCGGCTTTCTCGATCTCGCCGGCAACTGGGATCCCTCGCTCGCCTTCGTGATGGGGGGCGCGATCGCCGTGGGGCTCGGCGCCTTCGCGCTCGCGCGCCGCCGCACGGTCGCCTTCCTGGGCGGCGCGATGCACCTGCCCACCGCCCGCGACATCGACAAGCGACTGCTCCTGGGCAGCCTGCTCTTCGGCATCGGCTGGGGCCTGGGCGGCTTCTGCCCGGGGCCCGCGCTGGTGTCCCTCGCCACCGGCAACGCGAAGGCGATCGTGTTCGTGGTCGCGATGCTGGCCGGCATGGCGCTGGTCGACCTCATCGAAAGCCGCCGGCAGCGGGCGCGATGACGCTGCCGCTGCCGGCGTGGCTGCGCCAGTACCGGCGCGACTGGCTGGCCGGCGATCTGGTTGCCGGCCTGGTGGTGACGGTGCTGCTCGTGCCGCAGAGCCTCGCCTACGCGATGCTCGCCGGGCTGCCGCCACAGGCCGGGCTCTACGCGAGCATCCTGCCGATCGTCGCCTACGCGCTGCTCGGCAGCAGCATGAGCCTCGCGGTGGGGCCGGTGGCGGTCTCCTCGCTGATGACCGCGAGCCTGCTGCAGCCGCTCGCGGCCCAGGGGTCGCCGGAATACACCCTGCTGGCGGCGCAGCTTGCCCTGCTCTCCGGCCTGATGCTCGCGGCCTTCGGCGCGCTGCGGCTCGGGTTTCTCGCGCATTTCCTCAGCCATCCGGTGGTGAGCGGCTTCATCACCGGCTCGGCCCTGCTGATCGCGGTGGGGCAGCTGCGCCACCTGCTCGGCGTGCGCGCCACGGG
>Ga0315900_10001882_pt1 | contig 33099 bp, 30 predicted proteins | sample LakEriMetagenome_FD_203521 | JGI IMG/M metagenome (GOLD analysis project Ga0315900, IMG submission 203521) | Freshwater fungal communities from buoy surface, Lake Erie, Ohio, United States - Buoy 12 MA114 | ecosystem: Environmental > Aquatic > Freshwater > Lake > Lake biofilm | place: USA: Lake...
GCCTGGCGGTAGGCGTCGCAGATCTCGCGGCGGCGGCGGATCATGCCGTCGAGCCGGCCGAGCTGCACGAGGCCGATCGCGGCCTGCATCTCGGTCAGGCGCTCGTTGGGCCCGGAGCGCGCGAAGTCCCCCACCGCGCGCTGGCCGTGGTTGCGCAGGATGCGCAGCTCCTCGGCGAGGCCGTCGGCGTCGGTCAGGCACGCCCCGCCCTCGCCCGTCGTGACCACCTTGCGGGGGTGGAACGACAGGCACGACACGTCGCCGAAGGAGCCGCACGGGCGGCCGTCGAGCGTCGATCCGATCGCGCACGCCGCGTCCTCGACGATCGGCAGGCCCGACAGGGCGGCGGCGATCGCCGGGTGCTCGGCCGGCACCCCGAACTGGTCGATCGCGACCGCGCAGCGGGTCGCGTCGGTGCAGGCGGCGGCCAGCCCCTCGGCGCTGCCGTTCCAGGAGTCGGGGTCGACGTCGACGAGCCGCGGCGTCGCCCCCACCCACTCGGCCACGTGGCCCGGGCTCGGCCAGGACAGCGCGGGCACGAGCACCTCGCCCCCGTCCACCCCGAGCGCGCGCAGCGCCAGCTCGAGGGCAGCCGTGCCGTTGGCGACGGCGACGCAGTGGCGGCGGCCGCAGCGCTCGGCGAGCTCCCGCTCGAACGCCTCGACGACCCGTCCGGAGATCAGCATGCCGCTGGCCAGCACGTCGGCGACCGCCGCGGACTCCTCCGGGCCGAGCTCGGGCCGCGCGATCGGGATGCGGATCGTCACGGCCGGAGGATACCCCGCGCCGTCGGGCCGCCCGTCACGAGGGGCCGGGCTCCGGCTCGGCGGTGTCGCCCGGGCCCGCGGAGCCGCCCCGGCTGCGCAGGCCGCGCACGAGCTGCCGCGCGCGGTCGCGCTCAGCGCGATCCAGGAAGCCGACCGCGACGTAGCCGAGCGGGATCAGGGCCACGATCCCGATCCGCAGGACGAGCGGCCAGAACCCGTGGTCGGGGACGAGCAGCTGGCCGATCAAGAGCGCGGCGGCCAGCACAACGGGGATGCGCGCGATCCGGGCCCAGCGGTACGGCACGGGGAACACGCGGTGCTCGCGCCACAGCATCAGGGCGAACATCGACCCGTAGGCGACGACCAGCGACCAGCCCGCACCCGCCACCCCGTAGCGGGGGACGAGCACGACGAGGGCGACGACCTCGATCGCGGCCGCAGCCGCGACGACGACCCAGTTGAACTGGTTGGCCTTGCGCCGGCCGACGCCGATCGCGGCGATGAAGTACCCGCCGTAGAGCGGCGCGGCGAGCGCGATCGGGGTGATCGCGGCGGCGGCCCCCCAGTATGCCTCGGTGGTGAGGAGCCGCAGGAACCATGGCGCCCAGAGGGCGAGCGCGACGGCCGCCCAGCCCATGAAGGCGAGGTAGACGCCGAGCACCGCGGCGTAGGTGCGGCGGGCCTCCTCGTCGTCCTTGATCGAGTAGGCGAAGGCCGGCCAGGCCAGCTGGAAGGCGTTGACGAGGAGCAGGACGCCGGTGCCGATCCGGAACGCGGCGGCCAGCAGGCCGAGGGTGTCGGCATCGGAGACCGCGAGGACGACCGGGCGGTTGATCAGGGTGACCGCCCACATGGCGGCGCCCGCCGGCATCAGCGGCACCCCGAACTTGAGCATGCGCAGGAGCAGCGGCCGGTCGAGGGCGAAGCCGAGCCACGAGCGCTGCTCGACGAGGACGCCGAGGTAGACGCCGAGCTGGCCGATGTACGCGCCGAGCAGGAGGCCGACCGGGCCCATGTCGAGCTCGACCAGGAAGACGTAGGAGAGCGCGGCGGTGAGGACGAGGTTGACGATCGTGCGCACGCTGAACGCGACGGCCCGCTCCTGCACCCGGAAGAGCGCGCTCGTGAGCTCGTAGTTGACGGTCACGTAGACGCCGAGCGCGACCATCAGGACGAGGTCCGCACCCGCGCCGGGCTGGGTGAACACGCGCTCCCCGATCCACGGGGCGGCCGCCGCCGTGATCAGCGCCCAGACGAGGGTGGTGGCCTGCAGCGTCCAGAAGGCGGTCCGGAACGTGCGCCGCCGATGCGGCAGATCGTCGTCGTCGAAGAAGAAGCGGAAGAAGGCGTTGACCAGCCCCAGCCGCGCGACGATCGCCACGGCGAGCACGATCCGGAGCGCGAGCTCCGCATCGCCGAACTGGGCCGGCGTCAGCTCCCGCGTGTAGAGCGGCAGCAGCACGATCCCGAGCAGGGTCGCCGCGATCGACCCGGCGCCGTAGATCGCGGACTGCTTCCCGATCCGCGCCAGGTTGCGCGCGACGCTCATGCGGTCGGCGGCCTCATCTCACGACCATGGTGCCACGCCACGGGCGCGGCGCCGCCGTCAGTCGCCGCCGTCGCGCTTCTTGTCGGGCTTGCCCTCGGACGGCTTCTCCGCCTTGGGCGGCGTCGGCGTCACAACGGGGGCGGCCGCCGGAGCCGGGGTAGCCGCCTCGGAGCGCTTCGCCTCGTCCGGCTTCTTCGACTCCTCGGGCTTCTTGGCGGGAGCGGGCGGGACCGTGGCGGCCGGCTGCTTCGCGGCCTCAGGCTTCTTGGGCTCCTCGGCCTGCTTCGGCTCCTCCGGCTTCTTCGCCGGCGCCTCGGGCTGGGCCACCACGCCCGTCGGCTGCTTCGAGCCCTCGGGCTTCTTCGCGTCCTCGGGCTTCTTCGCGTCCTCGGGCTTCTTCGCGTCCTCGGGCTTCTTCGCGTCCTCGGGCTTCTTCGCGTCCTCGGGCTTCTTCCCGGGCGCCTCGGGCTGGGCGACCACGCCCGTCGGCTGCTTCGAGCCCTCCGGCTTCTTCGCCTCCTCGGGCTTCTTGGCGTCCTCCGGCTTCTTCCCCGGCTCCACCGGCACCCCACCCGAAACCGGCTGCTTCGAGCCCTCCGGCTTCTTCGCCTCCTCGGGCTTCTTCACCGGCGTCGGCTTGACCGCGGAGAGCGGAGCCTTCTCGGGCGTCGGGGCCTCGACCTCCTCCTCCCCGACCGCGGGAGCGGCGGCGACGGGGTCCGCGCCGGCGACAGGGGCGGCGGACTCCGGCGCGGACGCGGTTGCGCCCCCGGACTGCGCCTGCCCCTCGTCAGCGGGCTGCGCCGGCTTGACGGTCGGCTGGGCCGGATCGGACACCGCGACACCCGCGGAGTCGGCCGGTGCTGCTGCGACATCCTGCTTGGCCTTGACGGCGTCGACGATCGCGACCTCGCCGCTCGACGCCGTACCCAGGGACGCGGAATGCGAGGTGATGCGCTCCGTCTGCACCTTGGCGGGCGGACGCACCGCGTCGCGCACCACGGGCACGGTGCCGAGCGTGCCGCCGGCGACCACGGCCGTGGCGGTGACGCCGATCACGACCTTCGCGGCCACGGACGCGCCGGCGATCGACGAGGCGGCAGCGGCGATGCCCCCGCCCGCGGCGACCGCGGCGGTGCCGGCGCCGAAAGCGAAGCCCGGGATGGACTCGCCGAGGCGCGAGGCGATGCCGTCGAGCGGCAGGCCGCTGTTGACGGCCATCTCCTCGGGGGCGCGCAGGCGGCGCGACGCGGCGCGACAGGAGCGGCAGCGCAGGAGGTGCGCGCGCGTGCGGTTCGTGATCGCGTCGTCGGCGAGGGCGGCGCGCACCTCGGCGCAGTCCGAGTCGTCCTCGACCTCGGGGACCGCGACGAGCGCCTTGCGCGCGCGGTAGACGAGGGCGTCGACGCCCTGCGGGGTCGTCTCGAGCACCTCGGAGGTCTCGATGGCGGAGAGGCCGAGCCACTCCCGGAGCACCATCGCCTCGCGCTGCTGCTCGGGCAGGGTGCCGAGCAGGGCGACGGTCGCGTCGAAGGCGTCCCGGCGCTCGAAGTCCTCCTCGACGGAGGGCCCGTTGTCGGCGTGCCACTCCTCGAGCGACTCGTGGACGCCGCGGCGCTTGACCAGCGCGATGCGGGTCAGGCACTCGTTGCGCAGGATCCGGAACAGCCAGGCGCGGGGCTCGCGGACGCGCTCGCCCTCCTGCAGGACCCGATGCGCCGACAGGAACGTCGCCTGCACGGCGTCCTCCGCATCCTCGACACGGCCCAGCCGATGCCAGGCGAAGCGCAGGAGCTCGCCCGCGTGCTCCTTGTAGAGGGAAGCCGTCAGCGCACCCGCATCGCGGGTGGGGACACTGACGCCCCTCTCCAGAGCAACGGCCATGGCACAAGTGTAGACGCGCGAATGCGGCAAATCTGACGCCGCGTTTCAGCCTTTCCGCAGATCGCCTGGAAACGGCATGGATGCACGGGTTATGCACGGAGTTGCCTGACGCGAAGGCGACCCGATTCCCGCTCATGGCAGACTTCCCCGCATGCTGCGGGGACCCCGCCGACACGGAGCCATCCCGCTGGCGCTCGCCGCATGCGCGCTCCTCCCCGCGGCCGCGAGCGCGGCCACCGTCCAAGTGGACACCGAGGCCGAGCTGCGCTCTGCGATCAGCGCCGCGGCGAGCGGCGACGTGATCGAGCTGACCGCGGACGTCGTCGTCACCTCCGAGGTCGTGATCGACAACCGCGTCCTCGCGATCGACGGCAACGGCTACGTGCTGTCCGTCCCCGTGCCCGGGCTGACGGCGAGCGGCGTCGCCGCAGCGAACCCCTCGGGCTTCCGGGTCATGAGCATCACCGAGACGACGGGCACCACGGACGTGACCCTCCGGGACCTCGTGATCCGCGGCGGCAAGATCGGCACCGCGGTCTCCGATGGCGTCCAGGGCCGCGGCGCGGGCGTGCGCGTCGACACCGGCGCCGTCGCACGCATCGTCGACACCACGATCACGCAGGGCCTCTCGCGCACCACCGGCGACTCCGACTACCACAGCGTCGGCGGCGGCCTCAACAACCGCGGCACGACGATCCTGCTGCGCTCGCGCGTCATCCGCAACCAGGCGGGCTACGGCGGCGGCATCGCCAACTCGGGCCTGCTGATCATCAAGGACAGCTCCGTGTCCGAGAACCGCGGCCTCGGCGGGGGCGGCGCGGACCTCCTCGCCGGGCAGACCTACATCGACAACTCGACGTTCGCGAACAACACCGGCACCGGCGTGGGCGCCGCCTTCTCGGCCTGGGCGGCGGCCCGCATCATCGTCACGGGCTCCACCTTCACCGGCAACGTGCTCTACAAGCCGGTCTGCGACAGCGTCTTCCCCAACCACCCGGCTGGCGGTGCGATCGCCTACCGCGGCCGCGACGGCAGCCTCGACTTCGACGGCAACGCCGCGCGCACCATCCGCATCGCGAGCAGCGCCTTCACCTACAACTACCGCGCCAACACCACCTGCGCCACCGTCGCGAACCCGTCCTACCCGACGGCGTTCGCCCTCGACGACTTCAGCGGCTCGAACGCGGGCGCGCCCGGCAGCCCGATGCGGGCCAGCGCGCTGCCCACGGCGAGCGTCGCCTACTCCCTCTACATGGCCGCTGACGTGTCGCCCTCGACCGGGACCTCGGCGATCGCGTCGAGCCGCCGCTACACGGGCGCCGCGGACGGGTCCGACAACGCGATCGTCGCGAGCGGCGAGACGGTCCGGGTCACCGACGAGACGGGCACGCAGATCGGCACGGGCACCGTCTTCCGGCCGCTGATCGCCACGGCGGGCGGGCGCTCGTACGTGCCGCTCAAGGCGAGCGGCTTCGCCTTCGAGGCCGCGAGCCGCGGCACCCCGATCCGCTTCGGCTACGCCGACGACGGCACCCCGCGGATCGCGTACTACGACCGCACCGCCGGCACGCCGGCGTGGGTGGCGTGGGTCAACACGCCGACCTCCGCCGACCTCGTCACGGCCGACCAGATCGGGGACGCCCGCGCGGCGGCGACGCCGACGGCCGGGGCGATCGAGAACGGCGCGGCCGCGCTCTACAGCGTGTCGTCGCCCCTGACCGCCGGCGGCACCGTCTCCGGGGCCTCCGTCTACGGCGACACCTACCCGGCGGGCACGAGCGTCACCGTGACCGCGCTCCCCGACGCCGGCAAGGCGCTGACCTGCTGGCTGGTGAACGGGGCCGGGTCGTGCACGGGCGCGCCGACCGCCAACCCGTACACCTTCACCGTCACGGCCAACACCGTGCTCGTGCCGGTCTACGCCAACGCCTCGACCGGCTCCCGGACCGTCGGCTTCGCGGGCAACGGGCAGACGCTCGGCGTGCCGCCCGACGCGATCTCCTCCGCCGCCGCGTCGATCGCGATCCCAGGCAACACGGGCGGCCTCTGCCGGATCGGCTACGCCTTCGCCGGCTGGAACACCCTCGCGAGTGGTGCGGGCACCGACTACCTGCCGGGCGCCGCGTACACGGGCGGCGCCAACCTCGCCCTCTACGCCAAGTGGATCGCCGACCCGGCGGAGACCTGCTTCGACATCCTCACCGTGACCGTGACCGGCACGGGCACCGGCAGCGTCAGCGCGAGCGCCGGCGCCATCGCCGGCTGCGCCGCGGGTGCCGGCGTCTGCACCGGCTCGTACCTGCGCGGCACGACCGTGACGCTGACCCCGGCGCCGGCCGCCGGCAACGAGTTCGCCGGCTGGTCCGGCGCCTGCAGCGGCACCGGGCCCTGCGCCGTCACGCTCGCGGGGGCCACATCGGTCGCCGCCCGCTTCGACCCGACCGCCACGGCGGCGGCGCAGGCCGCGCGCACCGCGCGGCCGTCGGTGCGGATCGTGCGCACCGCCGACCGCCGCAGCGTGCTCGTCGTGCGCGTGCGCGCAAGCGCCGCCGGGCGCCTGCGGCTGACCGCGACGCGCACGCCGGGCCGCGCCCGCGCCGCGACCCGGGTCTGCCGCGTGACCGCCACGGCGACGCGCGCGGGCACCATCGATCTGCGCTGCCCGCTCGGCGCCGGGGTCGTCGCCGCGCGGCGCACGGGCGCCGTGCCCCTGTCCCTGGCCGTCGTGCTGACGGCGACCAACGGGACGGCGGAGGCGACCCGCGGCGTCCGGCTCGCGGCGCTGCGCGCCGGCGAGGCAGATCCCGTCACGGGGTAGGCGCCTGCCGCCCGGACACGGCTAGACTCGCGCCAACCCGAGGAGGACCCCTGTGGAGAGCTGGCGCAGCAAGAAGACCCTGATCCTGAGCCGCACGGACATGATGGGGCTGGTCACGCCCGCCGAGTACGTCGCGGGCGTCGAGCAGGCCTACCGCATGCACGGCGAGGGCCGCTTCTACATGGACCCGAAGGGCCACATCGTGCTGGACAAGTACCCGGGCGAGTGGGAGGCGATGCCCTCGTACATCGAGGAGCCCGAGGCCGCGGCCTGCAAGTGGGTCTCGATCCGCGAGAACAACCGCGACAAGTACGACCTGCCGACCGTCTTCTCGATCCTGATCTACACCGATCCCGAGACGGGCTTCCCGCTCGCCATCTGCGACGGCTCGTACCACACGGTCCAGCGCACCGGCGCCTCGGCGGCCGTGTCCGCCAAGTGGATGGCCCGTCCCGAGTCGAAGACCCTCGCGATCGTCGGCGCCGGCAACATGGCCGAGGGCGCGCTCGAGACCTGCGACACCGTGTTCGAGTGGGACGAGGTGCGCGTCTGGAGCCGGCGCGAATCGACGCTCGATCACTTCCGCTCCGTGATGGAGCCGAAGATCGAGGGCCGCTATCCGATCACGACGTCCACCGACCTCGAGAGCACGGTGCGCGGCGCCGACGTCGTCGTCACGATCACGCCGGCCCGCGAGCCCCTCGTCAAGAAGGAGTGGATCGCCCCCGGTACGCACATCGCCGCGGTCGGCGCCGACAAGGGCGGCGACCAGGAGCTCGAGTCCGACGTCCTCGTCGGAGCGCGCATCTTCGTCGACGACATCCGCCAGTGCCGCCACGACGGCGAGATCAACGTCCCGCTCAGCGAGGGCGTGATCACCGAGGACGACCTGGCGGGCTCGATCGGCGAGGTCATCACCGGTCAGAAGCCCGGCCGCACCTCGCCGGAGGAGATCACCATCTTCGACTCGACGGGCATCGCCCTGCAGGATTCGGCGATCGTCCCGCTCGAGTACCAGCGTGCGCTCGAGGCCGGCGTCGGCATCGAGAAGAAGATGATCTCGACCTGAATGCGGCGGCCAACGGTTCGACCCGCCGGGTAACGTTGACGAGATGAGGTGGCCCTCCCCCGCGATGGTGGTCGCGCTGATCGCGCTCTTCATCGCCCTGGGCGGCGTCGCCGGCGCGGCCACGACGCTCGTGACCACCAAGATGCTGGCAAACCGGTCCGTGACGACGGCGAAGATCGCCCCGAACGCCGTCACCGGGGCGAAGGTGAAGAACGGCTCCCTGACGGCGGCCGACTTCCGGAAGGGCACGCTGCTCACCGGGCCGCAGGGTGCGGCCGGACCGCAGGGGCCGGCTGGCCCCGCAGGGCCTCAAGGGGCCACGGGCGCCACAGGGGCGACGGGCCCCCAGGGCCCGAGCGAGGCCACCTTCGCCCTGAGCAGCACCCCGGTGACCTTGAACACGAACGGGACGTCGTCACTGGTCATGCGCCTGTCGAATCACGGTGACCCGCTGGTCATCGCGGGCCCGCGCCAGGTCCTGGTGGAAGCCATGGTGATGATCCGGCGGCCCTTCGGGGGCAACTCCACCCCGGTGCGCATGACCTGCGGCGCAGCGCTCGGTCCCAACGGTGGTGCGCTGACGGGGTTCGGCAACGAGGCGTACTCGACGATGCCGGCGAACGGATCCTCGCTGTTGGATACGTACGACCAGGTGGTCGTGATCGCGGCGGACAACGTGTCCGCCGCCGGCGTCTACGACGTCGGCATCGAGTGCAGGCAGGGCAATGGCGACCCGCAGATCACGGTGACCAACGTGAGCGTCAACGTGATCGCGGCCGAGCGGGTCGCACCGTAGCGCCTAGGGCGCGATGCGCGCCCATGGCCCGTACCGTGCGGCCCGACCCAGCGCCCCCACGGTGCGATCCCAGGAGGCGGCGTACTCGGGCAGCGAGCGATCGACCCCGACCGGCACGATCACGTAGTCGGCATGGTCGACGTAGACGGGGGCGTAGTCGATCCGCTGGAGGGTCGCCCGTCCCTCGTCCGTCACCCGGATCCGCAGGAGGCCGATCAGGCCGTCCTGGGTCTCCGCCGGCAGCCCGAACTCCCGCGCCTCCGCCTGCCCCGAGAGGAGGTTGCCCTCCCCGTAGAGGACGAGCGCCCGCCCCGCCCAGCGGATCGGCTGCACGACGTGCGCATGCTGGCCGACCACGGCGGTGATCAGGGGCGAGCGGCCGAGCGCGCGGGCCAACGCGACCTGGTCGGGGGTCGGCTCACGCCGGAGCTCCTCGCCCCAGTGGACGTTGACGATCACGACCTGCGCACCCGCCTCGCGCGCCCGACGGGCGGCGGCGAGGATCGGGCGGGCGTCCGTGCCGATCTGGTCGACGCGCCAGGCCGGGTCGGGGACCTGGCCGTTCGTGGCCTGTGCATAGGAGAGCAGTGCGACCCGGACGCCGCTGCGCGTCTCGAGGACCACCGGCCGCCGTGCCTCGCGCGCGGTGCGGGCCGTGCCGGTGTGGCGCACCCCAGCGCGGTCGAGGGCGCGCAGGGTCTGGAGGATGCCGTCGGACCCCTGGTCGAGCGCGTGGTTGGAGGCCGTCGAGCAGGCGTCGAACCCCGCCCGGGCGATCGCCGGGGCGAGCTCGAGCGGCGCCGTGAAGATCGGGAAGAAGGTCGGGGTCTTCGACGTCAGCGGCGTCTCGACGTGGCAGAACGCGAGGTCCGCGCCGGCGATCAGGGGCCGGACCCGCCGGAACATCGGCCGGAAGTCGTACCCCGTCCCACCCGCGTAGGCACGCGCCTGGCGGGCGACTGCCTCGTGCACCAGCAGGTCGCCGGAGACCGCGACGGTGATGGTCTCGGCGGGCGCGGCCCGGGCCGCCGGGGCGAAGGCCGCCAGAGCGGCCACCAGGGCGATGGCGAGACCTCGGCGCACGCGCCGAGCCTAGACCCCCGGCCCGCCCCGGTCGACCCGGGCCGCGCCCTACTCCGAGGCGTACTCCGGCTCGGCCGCGTCCGGCGCGATCTGCCCCACGTCGACGGCCTCCCGCGCGGCCACACCCGCGGCCTCGGGCATGCTGTGGCCGCGCTCACGCGCCTCCACGTACGCGCCGGAGCCCGAGCGGGCCGCGGCGGCCGCCGCCTGGGCGGCGAGGACGGCGAGCTCGGCGGCGTCCTGCGCCGCCTTCTTCGCACTCTCCGCCGCCTCGCGCGCCTTGTCGTGCACCTCCGTCGGGGTCGCGTCCCGCACGTCCTCGATCCCGTGCTTCGCCTCTTGGATCAGCCCCATGGCCGGCCTCCTTCGTCGCTGTCCACCCACGGATAGCCGCAGGGCGGGCGACCGGCCCTCGGGGAACTACGCCTCGGTCTTCGGTTCGGCGGATGCTGCCGCGTCAGCAGAGGCGTCGGCCGGCTCGAGCGCACCGCGCCCGGCCTCCTTGGCCGCGCCCGTCAGGCCCTGGCCCTCGGCACGCGCCTGCTTGAACGACTGCTCGCCCTTGTCGAACGCCTCGGAGGCGGCGTCGGCCGCGGTCTGCGCGACCTCGCCGGCGCTGACCGCCGCGGCCTTCGCGTTGGTCGCAGCCTCGCGGGCCTTGTCCTTGAGGTCCGCGGGGACCGCCTTCTTGAAGTCGTCGAGGAGTCCCATCATCGCCTCCCGGGGTCGTCTGACGACCCCATTCTAGTGCGGGTCAGGCCTCGATCCGCTCCGGGAAGCCCGGGGCGCGCAGCTCCGTGCCGCAGGCATCCTCGAGCAGGCGCACGATCTCCGGCGACTGGGCGTCGCCGCCGTAGCGCTCCTTGGCCCGCAGGTACTGGTCGCGGACGGCGGTGGCCAGCTCGAGCGGCACGCCGTACTCCTCGCCCATCGCGAGGTTGAAGCCGAGGTCCTTGAGCGCGAGGTCGAAGGTGAAGTCGATCATGTACGAGCCGCTGAGGATCACCTGGCCCTCGGTCTCGTGCACGAACGAGTTGCCCGACGAGGCCTGGATCACCTGCCAGGCGGTGCCGAGGTCGATCCCGGCCTGCTTGGCCAGCATCATCGCCTCGCCGTCGGCGACGAGGTGGATGAAGGCGAGCATGTTCGTGATCGCCTTGATCTTCGAGGCCTGGCCGACCGCGCCGACGTGGAACTGGCGGTTGCCGATCAGCTCGAAGAGCGGCATGTGCTGCTCGACCAGCTCCGCGTCGCCGCCGAGGATCACGGTCACGCCGCCGGTCTTGGCGAGGTGCACGCCGCCCGTGACGGGCGCCTCGATCGTGCGGACGCCGCGCTCGGCGAGCCGCGCGGCGAGGTCGACGATCAGGTCGTGGTCGTTCGTCGAGTTGTCGATCCAGACGGCGCCCTCGCCGAGGCCCTCGATCAGGCCGCGCTCGCCGAGGACGACCGTCTCGATCGCCCGGGTCGAGGGCAGGCAGGTGAAGGCCACGTCCGCGCCGGCGGCGGCGTCGGCCGGGTCCTCGGCCCAGCGGGCGCCCGCGGCGACGAGCTCGTCGCCGTTCGCCCGGTTGAGGTCGGTGACGGCCAGCTCGTGGCCGGCGCGCAGCAGGTTCATGGCGATCGGGGCGCCGAGCGCGCCGAGGCCGATGTAGGCGATCCTCATGGGTAGTGCTCCTCCCGGAGCTCGCCGTACACCGGGTTGAGGTGCAGGGCGGTGCCCGTGTAGGGATTGGCGCGCGCGACGTCCTCGTCGAGCTCGACGCCGAGCCCGGGCGCCGTCGGGATGATCACGTGGCCGTCCTCGAAGCCCATCTTGGTCTTCAGGATCTCGGCGTGGAAGCCGCCCCAGTCGCGGATCGACTCGAGGATCAGGAAGTTGGGGGAGCAGGCCGCGATCTGCACGTTGGCCGCGCCGACGAGCGGACCGCAGTAAAGGTGCGGCGCGATCTGCGCGTAGTGCGTCTCGGCCATGCCGGCGATCTTCTTGGCCTCGAGGATGCCGCCGACGCGGCCGAGGTTCATCTGCAGGATCGAGGCGGCGCCGGTGCGCAGGACGCGCGCGAACTCGTACTTCGTGGTCAGCCGCTCGCCCGTGGCGATCGGGATCGAGGTGGCGTGCGCGACCTTCGCCATCTCCTCCGGCATGTCGGGCGGCGTCGGCTCCTCGAACCAGAGCGGCTCGTAGGCCTCGAGCCGCTTGGCCATCCGGATCGCGCCGCTGGTCGTGAACTGCCCGTGCGTCCCGAACAGCATGTCCACCCCGGGCCCGACGGCCTCGCGGATCTGGCGCACGAAGCGCTCGCAGCGCTCAAGGGCCTCGACCGACGGGTTGCGCGGGTCGAGCGACGAGTAGCGGCCGGCCGGGTCGAACTTGACCGCGGTGAAGCCGGCCTCGACGGCCTCGACGGCGCGCTGGGTCGAGAGGTCCGGGTCGTGGTAGACGTCGACGGGGTCACCCGGCTCCTCGTAGAGGTAGGTGTACGAGCGCAGCCGCTCCCGCACGCGTCCGCCGAGCAGGTCGTAGACCGGCTTGCCGGCGGACTTGCCGATGATGTCCCAGAGGGCCATCTCGATGCCGCTGAAGACGCCCATCGAGGTCACGTCGGGCCGGAAGTTGAAGCCGGCGCCGTAGACCTCGCGCCACATCGTCTCGATCCGGTGCGGGTCCATCCCGACGATGCGCCGCTCCATCATGTCGTCGATGCACTTGGCGATCACGTCGGGCCCGAAGGTGGCGACGTAGCACTCGCCGTAGCCGACGATCCCGTCGTCGGTGACGATCTTCACGAAGATGAAGTAGTTGCCGCCCTCGTGCGGCGGCGGGTTGCCGACGACGAACGTCTCCCAGGACGCGACCTTCATCAGAACACCACCACGTTGCGCAGCGCCTCGCCGCGCTTGACGGCGGCGACGGCCTCGTTGATCTCCTCGAGCGGGTAGCGCTTCGTGACCAGCTCGTCGAGCTTGAGGCGGCCGCCCCGGTAGAGGCCGACGAGCTGCGGGATGTCGACGGGGACCTGGGCGGAGCCCATCTTGCTGCCGACGATGCGCTGCGAGTCGGCGGCGATCCACGACGGGTCGAACGTGGTCGTGACCCCGCTCGGCGGCATGCCGACGATGATCGTCTCGCCGCCCTTGCCCATCAGACCGATGCCCTGCTCGATGGCGGGGCCGACGCCGACGGAGACCAGCACGTGCTCGGCCATCCGGCCATTGGTCAGCGCGCGCACCTCGGCGGCGACGTCCTGCGTCGCCGAGTTGACGACATGGGTGGCGCCGAACGCGCGGGCGGCCTCGAGCTTCGCGTCGTTGACGTCGACGGCGATCAGCGGGTTCGCGCCCGACAGGGCGGCGCCCTGGATGCAGTTGAGGCCGACGCCGCCCGTGCCGATCACCACTGTGCTCTCGCCCGGCGAGATGGAGGTGGTGTTGATCGCGGCACCGACGCCGGTGATGACGCCGCAGCCGAGCAGCGACGCGACGGCGAAGTCGACGTCCCTGTCCATGACGGCGATCTGCGAGTGGTGCACGAGCACCTGCTCGGCGAACGAGCCGACGTTCATCATCTGCGCCACGGGCGCGCCCGTCGCGTCGGTGATCGGCTGGCGCTGCGAGAGGGGCAGCGACGTCTCGCACATCACGCGGTCGCCGCGGCTGCAGTAGAAGCACTGGCCGCACGAGCGGATCAGGGTCACGACGACGTGGTCGCCGACCTGGACCCCGGGCGTCTCGGGCCCGACGGCGCTGACGATGCCGGCGGCCTCGTGGCCGTAGAGGGCGGGCAGGTCGCCGCCCCAGCCGCCGTCCATGTAGGTGATGTCGGAATGGCAGATCGCGCACGCCTTGACGTCGACGACCAGCTCGCCCGCCTGGGGGCCCTCCAGCGTGAGCTCCTCGATCACGAGGGGCTCGCCGAACGCGCGGCAGACGGCGGCCTTCACGCGCCGGTCCTCGGGGTTGCGGGCTGCTTCGTCACGGGGCCTCCTCGTGCTCCGGGTCCGGCGGAGCCTACCCCATCGCCGCGACGATCCGGACGGGCCTACGGGGTGGTCATCGCGCCGTCGACCGTGAGCACCGCCCCGGTCAGGAAGCCCGGCGCGTCGGCGAGGGCCCAGGCGGCGACGTCGGCGATCTCGGCCGGCTCGCCGAAGCGGCCGACGGGCATGCGGTCGACGAAGTTCTGCGGGTCGCCGCCGGCGGCGATGACCGCCTCCTTGATGTCGTCCATCATGCGCGTGTTCGTGGGGCCCGGGCAGAGGCAGTTGACCCGGATGCCCGCCTTCGCGACCTCCAGGGCGACGCCCTGGGAGAGGCCGACGACGGCGTGCTTCGAGGCCACGTACGCCGACAGGCCCGGCACGCCGCGCACCCCGGCCTGCGAGGCGGTGTTGAGGATCGCGCCCTCGCCCTGCGTGCGCATCACCGGCACCACGTGCTTGAGCCCGAGGAAGGCGCCGCGCAGGTTGACCGCGAGGACGTGGTCGAAGGTCTCGACGGGGTAGTCCTCGACGTGGGCGATGTCGCCCTCGATGCCGGCGTTGTTGAAGAAGGCGTCGATGCGCCCGTAGCGCTCGACCGCCGCCGCCACGTAGCCCGCGACGTCGGCCTCGTCGGAGACGTCCGCGGCGATCGCCGTGGCCGGCTTGCCGATGCGGTGGGCGACCGCCTCGGCCGCCTCGCCGTCACGGTCGACGACGAGCACCGCGTAGCCGCGGTCGGCGAGCCGCTCCGCCGTCGCCGCGCCGATTCCGCCGGCGCCGCCCGTGATGATCGCGCTCCGCATCGGGCCCTCCCCCGTCGTCCGGGCCACCCTACCCGACGACGGCGACCGCGTCGATCTCGCACAGCATCCCGTCGAAGAGCAGGGCCGTCGAGACCGCGGTCGTGGCCGGGAAGGGGGGCTTCAGGACGTCGGCGCGCACCGCCCGCCAGACGTCGAGGTGCGCGGGGTCGGCGAGGTAGACCGTGATCTTGACGAGCGTCGCGAGCGACGCCCCGGCGGCCTCGAGCGAGGCGCCGAGGTTGGCAAGGGCGAGGCGCAGCTGCGCCTCGATCCCCTCGACCAGCTCGCCGTCGGCGTCGAAGCCGCCCTGTCCCGACGTGAAGACGAGGTCGCCGACGCGGACGGCCTGGCTGTACGGCGCGCCCTCCGCCCACGCGAAGGGCGGGTCGGGGATGATCCGCGGATCGGCCACCGCCTAGGCCTCCGCGCGCGAGCGCAGGTAGGTATCGAGCACGTCCTGCGCCTCGGCCGGGTCGTGCTGGGCGTGCTGCTGGTAGTAGCCCTTGCGGCTGATCCGGTACTGGCCGACCTTGGCCAGGTCGGCGAGGAGCTCGGCCTGCTTGACCGCCAGCACGTTGGGGTTGACGATCGGCAGGGGCGGGATGTCGGCGAGGCCCTCGAGCTGCGCCTTCTCGTAGCAGGCCGCGATGATCGTGCAGCCGAGGACGATCGCCTCGGCGTCGTCCTCCTCCATCACGGCCGCGCACTTCGCGGCCGCATCGCGGGCGACGGCGGCCGGGTCCTTGACCATGTCGTCGACGTACCAGTCGATCGCGCGCACGGAGCGGCAGTTCGGCCAGGCGCCGTACTTGCGGACGAGGTCCTCGAGCTCGGGCACGGCCTTGCGGTGGTCGGTCACGACGCTGAAGCGCTGGCCGAACGGCCGCACGTTGGCGACGCTCGCCTCGAGCGGCCCGACGACGGGCATCGAGGTGATCTCGCGCGCGACGGCCAGCCCGGGGTCGTAGCAGCAGCCGATCACGAAGGCATCGAACCCGTCGGCCTCCGCCTCGAGGATGAGCTTGAACAGCTCGGTCTCGACGAGGTGCTTGGGCAGGTAGTAGTCGATGTTGCGGGGGCAGTCCCGGATGTGGACGCTCTCGACGGTCGTGCCCTCGCGCAGGTACGGGGTCAGGGTCTCGAGCACGAGGTCGTCGAACTGGTCCGTGCCGAACGGGTTGCAGAAGCAGATGCGGGTCATCGGGCGGTCCTCCTCAGGCGGGGGGCGGGTTCTCGAACCACGTGCGCAGATGGAAGTCGTCGGCGGTGTCGATCGCAACCCGCTTGTTGGCGAGGTACTCCCGCATGCCGGCGAGGCCGAGCTCGCGGCCGATGCCGCTCTCCTTCCAGCCGCCGAACGGGGTCTCGGACTGGCGGATGTAGTGCGTGTTGATCCAGATGTCGCCGAACTGCAGGCGCTTCACGACCTTCAGCGCCCGCGAGATGTCGGCCGTCCAGACGCTGCCGCCGAGGCCGTAGCGCGTGGAGTTGGCGATCGCGAGGGCGTGCTCCTCGTCGCGCGCCCGGAACAGGACCACGACGGGCCCGAAGACCTCCGTGCAGGCGACCTCGGCGTCGGGGGCGAGCCCCTCCACGATCGTGGGCGGGCAGTAGCGCCCGTCGAGCTCCCCGCCGAGCAGGAAGCGGCCGCCGTCGCGCTCGACGGTGTCGAGGAAGGCCTGCACGCGCTCCGCCTGGCGGTCCGACACGAGGGGCGCCAGCAGCGTGCCCTCGTCGAGCGGGTCGCCGGCGGGCATCGCCTGCGCGCGGCTGACCAGGCCCGCCGCGAACTCGTCGTAGAACGCGTCCTCGACGATGATGCGCGTCGCCGCCGTGCAGGACTGGCCGCCGTAGATGAACGCGCCGTAGGCCAGCGCGTCCATGCACTTCTCGCGGTAGCAGTCGTCGAAGACCAGGCAGGGGGCCTTGCCGCCGCACTCGAGGGACACGCGCGTGAGCCGCCGCGCGGCGACCTCAGCGATGCGCTTGCCGGTCGGCGTCGAGCCGGTGAACGAGATCTTGTCGACCTCGGGGTGCGCGATCAGGGCCTCGCCCGTCGGGTCGCCGGGGCCGTGGACCATGTTGACGACACCGGGCGGGAGGCCGGGCAGGTCGTCGAGCAGGCGGAACAGCGCCTCGGTGGACGCCGGCGTCTCCTCGGAGGTCTTGACGACCATCGTGCAGCCGGCCGCCATCGCCGCGCCGATCTTGCGCACGGCGAGGTCGACGGGGTCGTTCCACGGGATGATCAGCGCGCAGACGCCGATCGGCTGGGTCAGCGTCATGTCCAGCACGTTGGCCGGCGAGGCGCCGGTGACCGTGCCGTCGAGCAGGCGGCCGGCCCCCGCGAAGTAGCGGAACTTGTCGACGGCGCCCTTCATCTCGCGGTCGCGCATCAGGCGGATCGGCTTGCCCATCTCGCGGGTGCCGAGCTCGGAGATCTCCGGGATCACGGCCTCCAGGCGGTCGGCCAGCTCGAGCAGCACGGTGCCGCGGTCGGCGGCGCGCCGCGTCGCCCAGTCCGTCTCGGTCAGCGCGCGGCGCGCGGCCCGGACGGCGCGGTCCACGGTCGCGGCGTCGGCGATCGGGGCGCTGCCGACGGGCGATCCGTCGTAGCTCGCGAACGACTCGAACCGCTCGCCCTCGGCGACCCACTCGCCGTCGATCAGATGCGCGCACTGGATCACGCCGCACTCCCCTCGGTCTCGTTTGCGATCACGTCGACCAGGTCGTCGAGGACCCGGTCCCAGTCGGCGTCGGCGACGACGAGCGGCGGCGACAGCTTGACGACGTTCATGGCGCGGCCCGAGTGCCCGACGATCACGCCGCGCTCGCGCAGGCGGCGGACCGCCAGCGCGGTGCGCTCGCGCGCCGGGGCGCGGGTCGCGCGCGACTCGACCAGCTCGACGCCGAGCAGGAGCCCGCGCCCGCGCACGTCGCCGACGTGCGGGACGTCGGCGAGCCCGGCGCGCAGCCGCTCGAGGCCGCGGGCGCCGAGCACGGCCGCCCGCTCGACGAGGCCCTCGTCCGCGAGCACGTCCATCGCGGCGATGCCGGCGGCGAAGCCGAGCGCGTTCGTGAGGAACGTGGACGAGACCGCGTCGGGCGACCAGGCGCCCATGGCGGACTCCCGGCCGAGCACGGCCGACACGGGGAGCCCGCCGCCGATGCCCTTGCCGACCGTCATCAGATCGGGGACGACCCCGGCGTGGTCGCAGGCCCACATCCGCCCGGTGCGGCCGAAGCCGCACTGGATCTCGTCGAACACGAGCAGGATGCCGTGGTGGTCGCAGCGCTCGCGGAGGCCGCGCAGGAAGGCGTCGTCGGGGACGACCGCCCCGCCGTTGCCCTGGACGGGCTCGAGGATCACGCAGGCCGGCGCCTCGACGCCCGAACCCGGGTCGTCGAGGCAGTGGTCGAGCAGCGCGAGCACGGCCTCGGCGGGGTCGGCGCCGAGCGCCCAGGGCGAGCGGTACGGGTCGGGGTACGGCAGGAACTGCCCGCCCGCGGGTACGCCGAGCGGCGCCCGGTAGGCGGGCTTGCCGGCGAAGGCGACGCTGCCCGGGGAGCGGCCGACGTAGCCGCCGCCGAAGGCGATCACCTCGCGGCGGCCCGTCACGGCGCGCGCGAGCGCGATCGCGATCTCGGTGGCCTGGGACCCGGTGATCGCGGGGATCACGTGCGTCAGCGGGTCGGGCGCGATGCCCACCAGGCGCTCGTAGAACGCCGCGCGCACCCCCGACGGCGCCACTGACGGGCAGTGCGTCATGACCCCGGCCTGGGCGGCGATCGCCGCGGTCACACGAGGGTGGCAGAAGCCGACCGAGGCCGCCGCGAACCCGCCGTTCATCTCGAGGTACTCGCGGCCGTCGGCGTCCCAGACGCGGATGCCCTCCGTGCGCTCCCAGACGATCGGGTCGTCGGTCCCGAACGTGCGCAGGCCGGCGCCCTCGAGCGCCCGGGTGCGCTGCCGGACGGCGGCGGAGCTCACAGGCGCAGGTCCCCGTCGACCATCAGGGGCCGGCCGTCGACCTCGATCGTCGGATCGAACAGCATCCCATCGAGGTGCAGGTCGCACTCGACCACGCCGCCGTACCCGCCCGCGTTGTCGCCGATCGCCATGTGGGCGGTGCCGGCGCGCTTCTTGGCCTCGGTGATGTCCGCGCCGAGGCGGGCCAGGGGGTTGAGGCCGATGCCGAGCTCGCCGATGTTGCGGGCGCCCTCGACGCCCTCGATCAGGCGCTCGAGGCGCGCCGCCTCCTCGCCGCCCGAGATGGTGGTCACGAGGCCGTCGACGACCTCGAGCCGGATCGGCGTCTCGAGCCGCCCGATGTCGGTCATCACGTGCTCGAGGACGATGACGCCGTTCGTCGTGCCCTCGAGCGGCGGCAGCGACACCTCGCCGCCGGGGTAGGCCGACACCTCGGACGGGTTGCGGCAGATGCCGGTCAGCCAGGCCTTGGGGTCGCGGCCGAGGATCGACATCTCGACGTCCGTGCCGGCCGGGGAGGTGACGCGCACGCGGTCGGCGCCGCGCAGGCGGTCGGCGACCCGCTCCGCCTCGCGGCGGATCGCCGCGAAGTCCGCCGTCATCGCGCCGTGCGTCCAGGCGTCGAGCGTGGACGGCGAGTTGAACGCACCGCGCGTGCCGGCCGCCCGGGCCTCGCCGGTGGCGCGCGTGTGGTACAGGCTGCGCTTCGTCACGTTGACGACGACGTCGGCGTCGCGCATCGCGGCGGCGACCGCGGCGGAGGGCTCGGCGCCGGAGTGGGCGCGCATCGGCATGCGGATCAGCGCGGCGTCGGCGCCGGCCTCGAGGCCCTGGCGGTAGAGCGACTCGGCGACGGCCGCGTCGGCCCCGTCGTCGACGATCACGACGAGCGATTCGCCGGGCTGCACGCCGAGGTAGTCGCGGACCACGCGACCCGTCACACTGTCCAGCGGGACGGCGCCCGCGGTGTCGAGGGGGGCGCTGGGCGAGACCGCTTCGGCGTTCGACATGTGTGATATCGTATCACATTGTGAAGCCCACCCAGGTCCTGCCTGAGGCATCGGTCGCCGCGGCGGCCCTCGCGTCCGGCGCGCCGGCGACCGGACGCAGCTTCCGGCTGCACCGCCCCCGCGCCGGCTGCTGCGGGAGCGGCTGGTGCGACCAGTGCGGCAGCGACCCGTCCAGCGGCAGCCCGCTCTGCCAGACGCCGGCGATCGCGCTGCGGCCGCGCCGTCACGACCCGCTGCGCCCGCTCGGACTCGTCGCCGAGCGCCAGCTGCCGTGGTTCTGGGAGCGGCACCTGCTGCGCCCGCGCGCCCTGCGCGACACCTACCTGCACGCCGTCCGGCGGCTCTCGTCGGCACCGGGCCTGCCGCTCGCCCCCGCCGGCCCCGCGCCCGTGCCGCGCACCCTCGAGGTGGACGTGCTCCACGTCGGCGACCCCGACCACGCCGATCCCGGCGCCCACGTGGTCGACGCGGCGCAGGGGCAGGTCGCCTTCGGCGTCTACGGCGAGGGGGTGGTCGGCGTCACCGCCCCCGGCGAGGTCCTCGAGGTCTCCTGCCGCCGGCTCGTGATCGCCACGGGCGCCTACCTGCGGCTGCCGCCGATCCCCGGCAACGACCTGCCGGGCGTGCTCTCGCTCGACGCCATCCGCGCCTACCGCGCGCAGGGCGCCGACCTCTCGCGCCTGCGCCTGGCCCTCGTCGCGCCCGCCGACCGCGTCGACGCCGCCCGCTCGGCGACGGCGGGCCTCGACGTCGTCGACCTGTCCGCGGAGCTCCCGCAGGCCATCACCGGCCGCGGCCGCGTCCAGGGCATCGTCCGCGACGGCCGCCGGATCCCCTGCGACGCCCTCGTGCTCGCGCTCGACCAGCCCGCCGTCGAGCTCGCGCTCCTCGCCGGCGCGCGCGGCGCCCTGTCCGACGGCGCGCTGCCCGTGGTCGTCGCCGAGGACCTCCCCGACTGGATCGAGCTGCGCGGCCGCGCCGCCGGCCGGCCCGCGCTGCCCGGCTGCGCCGCCGACCCCGACGCCTTCGCCTGCCCATGCGAGGACGTGCGCGTGCGCGACCTCGCGGCCGCCGTGACCAGCGGCCTCGGAGACGTCGAGCTGATCAAGCGCCGCACCGGCGCGATGACGGGCCCGTGCCAGGGCAAGCTCTGCCAGGGCGCGGTGCTGACCGCCCTGCGCGACCTCGGCGTCGAGCCGCGGCCGATCACGCCGCGCCCCTTCGCCCAGCTGACCCGCCTCGCCGACCTGGCCTGCGCCGATGCGTGACCGCCTCGTCATCGTCGGCGCCGGGATCGCGGGCCTCGTCGCCGCCCTCGAGGCCGAGCGGGCGGGCTTCCGGGTGACGGTGCTCGACCGCGGGTACCCCGGCGGCGGCAACTCCGGCCGCAACGTCGGGCGCATCCGCCGCATGCAGCTGACGGAGGAGCTGACGCGGATCTCGATCGCGGCCAGCGACTACTGGCTGCGCATCGACGCGCTGCTCGGCGGTCGCAACCCGCTGCTCTACCCCACGACGTACGCGCTCGTGCTCTACGACGACCAGGAGGCCGACCGGCTCGGCGCGCTCGAGCCGATGTGGCGCGAGACCGGGATCGATGCGCGCCTGGTCGACGCCGCGGCGACCCTCGGGCGCGTGCCGGTCCTGCGGGGCGGCGAGCTCCCCGTCGCCTCCGTGCTCTCGTCGGCCCACCTCGTCCACCACGACGCCGCGGTCCACGGCGCCTACCTGCGCGCCCGCGAGCGTGGCATCGACATCCGCCTCGGGGTGGAGGTCGAGTCGGTCGTGCTCGACGGGCGGACCGTCGTCGGGGTCGAGACCTCGGCGGGGCGCATCGACGCCGACGCCGTGGTCAACGCGGCCGACGCGCGGGCGCGCCCGCTGGTGCAGACCGCGGGCATCGACGTGCCCACCCACCCCATGCGCCGCGAGGCGCTCGTGACGCAGTCGATCCAGCCGATCATGCGCGAGGCCGTCACGTTCTACCGGCCGTACGAGGGCTGGTTCAACCAGACCCTGCGCGGCGAGATCGTGGCCGGCGTGACGGACCCCGCCGAGCCGCCCGGGTACAACCACGACTCGAGCCTCGCCTTCGCGACCCGCACCGCCGCGCTGCTGCGGCGCAAGGCGCCGTCCCTGCTCGGCCTGCACGTGGTGCGCCAGTGGGCCGGCACCTACGAGTACACGCCCGACCGCAGCCCGATCGTCGGGCCGTACCCGGGCGTCGAGGGCCTCTACGGCTTGCACGGCTGGTCGGGTCGCGGGATGCTGCTCGCTCCCGTGTGCGCCGCCCTCCTCATCCGCCAGATCCGCACCGGCGCGCCCGACCCGCTGATGCGGCCGTTCGACCCGGCGCGCCTCGTCGGCGTCGAGGACGACGCCGGCGCCCACGCCGACTACTACGGCGGCTACGCGCGGACCGGGGGTCAGCCGTGAACGGCGCGCTGCTCATCCGCGAGGCGGTGCCAGCTCGCGAGCGTCGCGGTGCGGTGCGCGAGCATGGCGTCGCGCGCCGCGGCCGCGTCCCCGGCGAGCGCGGCGTCGAGCAGGATGCGGTGCTCCGCCTGGGCCGCCTCCATGCGCCCCGGCTCGGAGCCGAACAGGCTGCGCTGGCGCCGGGCCGCCCAGGCGCGGTCCCACTGCGTGCGGATCAGCTCGTCGAGGGCCTCCCCCGCCGCCGCCTCGAGCGCCTCGTGGAAGGCGCGGTTGGCGATGCTGAAGGCCGCGCTGTCACCGGCCGCGACGGCGGCGTCGAGCTTCTCGTAGGCGGCCTCCGCGCGGCGCAGCGCCCGGGCGTCGAGCCGCGGCACGCTGCGCTCGACCGCGAGCGCCTCGAGCCACATGCGGATCGCGATCTGGTCGCTGACGTCGTCGAGGGAGATCTCGGTGACGGTCGCGCCGCGGTGATCCTGGATCTCGACGAGCCCGTCGCGCTGCAGCATCCGCAGCGCCTCGCGCACCGGCATCTCGCTCAGGCCGAGCTCCTGCCCGATCTCGCGCAAGCGCAGCCGGGTGCCGGGCTCGTAGCGGCCCTCGGCGATCCGCGCGCGGATCGCCTCGTAGGCGTACGCGCTCTTGACGGCGGGGGCGGAGGCCATGCCCCGAAGGATACGGATTCGATATCCGATCAGATGACACGAGGAGGACGGAGATGAGCATCGACAAGGTCGCGATCGTCGGCGGGGGGATCGTCGGCACCGCCTGCGCCTACTTCCTCGCGCGCGAGGGCAAGCGCGTCACGCTGTTCGAGGAGACCGCGCTCGCGCACGGCGCCTCGGGCCGCAACCCGGGATTCGTCTGGCTGCACACGCGCAACCCCGGCTTCGGCCGCGAGGTCAGCCTCGCGTCGCGCGCCCTCTACGACCAGCTGGTCGAGGACCTCCCGCTCGACTTCGAGTTCCGCCCGAGCGGCGGGATCATCTTCTACACCACCGAGGAGCAGGGCGCGATCGTCCGCGAGTTCGTCGAGACGGTCCAGGCCGATGGCTACCCGATGGAGCACATCGACGGCGCCGAGGTGCGCCGCATGGTCGAGCCCATCCGCGAGGACGTCCTGGGCGCCTCCTTCTGCCCCGCCGACGCCTGCATCAACACGCCGCTGCTCGTGCGCTCGTTCGCCGAGGGCGCCCGCCAGGCGGGCGCCGAGATCCGCGAGGGCGTGGGCGTGACGCGCCTGATCGAGGAGGGCGGCCGCGTCGTCGGCGTCGAGACCTCGGAGGGCCGCTTCGAGGCCGACGCGGTCGTCCTCGGCGCCGGCGCCTGGGCCCGCAAGCTGGCGGACACCGTCGGCATCCAGCTCGCCGTCGGCGGCGAGCGGCTGCAGGTCGCCGCGACCGTGCCGGTGCCCGAGATCAAGGTCGAGCCGCTCGTGTACGGCCCGCTCGTGACCAAGCAGTACCGCCTCTTCCGCGATCTCCCGAGCTGGGATGCGGCCCACTTCACCGAGCCGTACGAGGACGAGGCCAACATCGAGGTCCTCGAGCTGATCTCGCAGCGGCGCAACGGCGAGATCCTGATGGGCTGCGCGATGGACTACCCCGACGAGATCGACCTGCGTCCCACGGTCGAGGGCCTCGCGCGCTCCCTGCAGTCGATCGTGCAGGACTTCCCCGGCCTGCGCGGCGTCGCGGTCGACCGGGTCTGGGCGGGCATCCTGCCGTTCACCAGCGACACCGCGCCGATCATCGACGAGCCGATCCCCGGGCTCTTCCTCGGCTCGGGCCACGTCTACGGCAATGCCGCCGGGCCCATGACCGGGAAGCTGATCACGCAGCTGATCATGGAGCAGGAGCCGGAGATCGCCCTCGACGAGGTCCGCTTCGACCGCGCGCTCGAGATGCCGGGCGCCGGCGTCGCCGTGCGCTGGTAGCCGGCCCGGCCGGCGGCCGGTCAGCCGGCGAGCGCCTCGCAGGCGCGCGAGGCGATGGCCAGCATCGTGAGCGTGGGGTTGGGGCACGGGTTCGCGGGCCAGCAGGCCCCGTCGACGACGAGCACGTTGGGCGCGTCCCACACGCGGTTGAAGGGGTCCACGACGCTGCTGGAGGGGTCGCTGCCCATCCGCGCCGTCCCGACGTCGTGCACGTACGCGCGAAGGACCTCGTAGTGGCGGTCGATCTCCTCGATCTCGAACCCGGCGGAGGCGCACAGCTCCAGCACCTCCGCCTCGACGTGACGCACGCGCTCGTGGTCGTCGTCTGACACCGCCATGCGGATGTCCGGCGCCGGGATCCCCCAGGCGTCCCGGAGCTCTGGGTGGAGGGTGACGACGCCCGACGAGCCGCCCGTCATCTCGAACGACGCGGCCAGGATGAACCGCGCCGGCCGTCCCGGGCGCGGCGCACCCCGCTGCGCCCATCCCTCCACCTGGAACCTCCGGTGCGGCAGGGCCATGTGGATGCCGAAGGGTCCGCCCAGCGGCACGTCCGCATCCGGCCCGGTGAAGCCCGCGGCCGTGCCCGACACGGTGAAGGCGAGGTGGTCGCGCAGATGCCGGCCGAGGTGCCCGCTGCTGCCGCCGACTCCCGCGGGGTGCTCCCGATTGCGGGAGTGCATCAGGATGCGCGTCGACTCGATGGTCGAGGCGCACAGCACCACCGAGTCCGCCGCCACCCTCCGGCGCTCATGGGTGAGGCGATCGACGATGTCGACCCCGACGACGCGCTCCGCGTCGAGGGCCAGCGCCTCGACGATGCAGTCGGTGCGCACGTCGGCTCCGGCGGACACGGCCTCACCCAGGAGGAGCACCGGGCTCGCCGCCGCGGGCCAGACGACCCCGTCGTCGTCGGCGCGCCCCGGCCGCTGCGCGATACCGGGGCGCGAGCGCGCCTGCGCTCCCGGCCAGCGCGCCTCCAGGGCGCGGGCGAGCGCCTGCTCCGCGGCGGTGAGCGGCTGGTGCCGATCCACGCCGAGCGCGGCCTCGACGCGGTCGTAGTGGGGTGCGATGTCGGCGGCGGTGAAGGGCCAGGCGGCTCCGGTGGACGTCGACGCGAAGTCCTCGTCGGCGAGGCGCGGAGCCACGCCGCCCCACAGCACCGTGCGCCCGCCCAGCTGCCGCGATCGCAGCCACGTGTACGCCGTCGGGTCATGCGTCGCGTACGGGTGGAGGGCGTCGTCGACCAGGAAGGGCGCGATCGGAGGCGAGTGGCCGGGCAGGCGCGACTGCACGGGCTGGGTCGGCAGCGGGCCCTCGGGGTCGTCGTGGCGCATCAGGCGATGCAGCTGATCGGGCGTCGGCCGCGGGCCGCCCTCGAGCACGAGGACGCGGCGACCCGATCGGGCGAGCAGCTGCGCCGTCCACGCGCCCGTGGCCCCGGACCCCACAACGATCGCGTCGTACATCTCAGGTCTCCCCGGGGTCCTCGGCGCAGCGGCTCGACCGGACGATACGCGGGCGCTCCGCCGCTCCAGGCCCCGACCTCGTGGGGTGATGCGCTCGAGCGGCCGGGCGCCGACGTCACCGCGTGCCGGTGGCGGTTCCGGCTAGCGGACCGCCCGCCACGCCAGCAGCCGCTCGAGCCCGTCGAGCGGCCAGTCCGGCCCCGACGAGCCGAAGATGAAGAACGTGGCACCCGCGTCGATGAACGCCTGCAGGTGCGCGTCGAGCTCGGCCGGGTCGTGCGGGACCTCGTCCTCGTTGAGCATGATCGAGCGCTCGATCTCCGCCGGGTCGCGGCCCACCGTGGCGCAATGCGCGTCGAGGACCTCGCACTTGTGGCGGATCACGTCGGGGTCGCCGAAGCCGTGCCAGATGTCGGCGTGCTGGGCGACGAGCTTGAGCATGACCTTCTCCCCGCCGCCGCCGATCATGATCGGGATGCGGCCGCGGACGGGCGGCGGGTTGCCGATCGCCATCCGCTCCTTCACGACGGGGATCGCGTCGCGGAAGGCGTGCAGGCGCGTGATCGCCGTCCCGAACTCGTAGCCGAACTGCTCGTAGTCCTTCTCGAACCAGCCCGAGCCGATGCCGAGCGTGAGCCGGCCGCCCGAGATGTGGTCGACGGTGCGGGCCATGTCGCCGAGCAGGTTCGGGTTGCGGTACGACATGCAGGTCACGAGCGCGCCGATCTCCACGCGGCTCGTGGCCTCGGCGAGCGCCGCGATCAGGGTCCAGCACTCGAAGTGCGGGCCGTCGGGGTCGTCGTAGAGCGGGTAGAAGTGGTCCCAGTTGTAGATCGCGTCGACGCCGAGCTCCTCGGCGCGCACCCACGACGCGCGCATCGCGTCGTAGCCGCCGTGCTGGGGCCGGGCCTGGAAGCCGATCCGGATCGCGCGCTCGCTCATGGTCATCCCATCCAATGCTCGGAGTCGACGGACATCAGGCACTGCACCCGCACCTCGCCCTCGCGGCGGAACGGGTAGTCGCTGCCCAGGTACTTCTGCGCGAGGGCATCGATACCCGCGTCTCCGCCCTCGGTGGTCATCGCCACGGACCCGCGCAGCTCCGCGTAGCGGTAGCCGTTGGCCGGGTCGAGGAGCAGGATCGTCACGCGGGGGTCGGCGGCCATGTTGCGGTGCTTGGCGCGCCCCTCCGCGGTGTTGAAGACCACGTGGTCGCCCTCGACGTGCAGCCACACCACCGTCACCTGGGGGTGGCCGTCGGGGCCGATCGTGGCCAGGCTGGCGAAGAGCGGCTGCTCGAGCAGCACGCGGGCGTCGGCGGAGATGGGCATGGGCGGAGCCTAGCGGCTGGGATCGGCGCGGCGGCGACGCCAGTCGAGCAGGAGGCGCAGCCCGTCGAGGTCGTAGTCGGGGCCGGGCGCCGAGTAGAAGAGGTACGTCGCGCCCGCCTCGACGTACGCGTCGAAGAGGTCGTCGCCGCCGAGCTCGTGCGCCTCGAACATCACGCTGCGCTCGATCTCGGCCGGGTCGCGGCCCACGTCGGCGCAGTGCGCGTCGAGCACCGCGCACTTGTGGTGGATCTCCTCCGGCGTCCCGAAGCCGTGCCAGATGTCGGCGTGCTCGGCGACCAGCCGCAGCATCACCTTCTCGCCGCCGCCGCCGATCATGATCGGGATGCGGCCGCGGACGGGCGGCGGGTTGCCGACGGCCATCCGCTCCTTCACGACGGGGATCGCGTCCCGGAAGGCGTGCAGGCGCGTGATCGCCGTCCCGAACTCGTACCCGAAGGCGACGTAGTCCGGCTCGAACCACCCCGACCCGAGACCGAGCACGAGCCGCCCGCCGGAGATGTGGTCGACGGTGCGGGCCATGTCGCCGAGCAGGTTCGGGTTGCGGTACGAGACGCAGGTCACCATCGCCCCGATCTCCACCCGGCTCGTCACCTCGGCGAGGGCGGCGAGGGTCGTCCAGCACTCGAAGTGCATCCCTTCGAGGTCGCTCTCCACGGGGAGGAAGTGGTCGTCGTTGTAGATGCCGTCGGCGCCGAGCGCCTCGGCCTCGACCCAGGCGGCGCGCATCGCCGCGAACGTGCCGTCCTGCGGGCTGCACTCGTACCCGATGCGGATGGGCCGGCTCACGCGAAGAGGTCCCGGTCGCGGTCGATGATGCCGCCCGCGGCGCCCTCCGCGCCCGCCTCGAGCACCACGCCGCGGACGATCGCGGCGGGGACGCCCCCGGCGGGGCCGAGGGCGAGCTCGGCGGCGCTCGCCAGCTGGTCGGCCACGTGCACCTGCGTCGAGTGGAACGGCCGCCCCACGTCGTCGAGCCGGCCCGCGTGCTCGACCACCGTCGCGAACCCCGCGGCGCCGAGGGCGACGCCGACGGTCCCGCGGCGGAACGGGCGGCCGATCGAGTCCGAGATCACGACCGCCACCTGCGCGCCGGTCGCGGTGCGCAGCGCGTCGCGGAGCGCGCGCGCCGAGGCGTCGGGATCGACGGGCAGGAGCGTCACGTGGTCGGGGTCGTCCTGGTTCGAGCGGTCCACCCCGCTCGAGCCGAGCACGTGGCCCTGGGCCGTGCGCCCGACGATGAACGCGCCGCGCCGGCGGACGACCTCCGCCGACTCGCCGAGGATCACCTCGACCAGGCGCGGGTCGCCCTCGCTCTCGGCGGCGATCGCGCGGGCCTCGGCGGACGGCTCGACCGTCGCGAGGTCGACGATCCGACCCTCGGCCTTCGACACCGGCTTCTGGGCCACGACCAGGACGTCGCCGTCGACGAGCGACTCGCCGGCGTCGGCGATCGCCCGGACGAGCAGGCCGGCGAGGTCGTCGCCGGGGCGGATCCGCACGGCGAGGGGGATCGGGACGACCCGGATCACGCGTCCTCGAACGACCACCCGGTCAGCCGCTCGAGCTCAACCCGGACGATCGCGCGGTGGTCGGTGCGGGCCGCCTCGTAGGCCGGCACGAGGAAGGGCAGGACGTAGCGGCGCATGATCGCGGCCCGCTCCCGGTCGACGTCGACGTCCCCATCGCCGAGGACCACGGCCGGACCCGCCCCCATCACGCCCCGCATCGGGAACGCGACCTCGGCGACGCTGAATGAGAGGTGGCCGCTGTCGGCGAGGCGCCGCACCCAGCGGCGCTCGTGGCGCGTCCAGATCAGCATCGCGTCGTCGTCCGTGATCCGGTACCAGACGGGCACCGTCGTCGTCGTGCCGTCCTCGCGCAGGGTGCTGACGTGCGCGATCTTCGCGGGCCACGCGCGGAGGAAGTCGAGCGCCAGGGCGCGGTCGGCGTCGGCCATCGGGTCAGTCTAGCCCGGAGCTCAGGCCAGGACGGCCCGCGTGACCGCGGCACGGGTCTCGGGGTCCGCGAGGAGCGCGGGCGCCGCGATCGCGCGCAGGCCGAGCGCCTCGACGTCGGCCGTGAGGGCCGCGTCGGCCGGGTCGAGCAGGTAGGCGCCGGCCACGTCGGCGACGCACTCGGCCGCGCCCGCGACGTCGGCGCGGCGGCCAAGCGACGCGAGCATCTCGAGCAGCGGGCCCTTGACGGCACGGCCCCCGATCAGCGGGGCGACGGCGACCACGTCCGTGCGGCGGACGCGGACGGCGTCGCGCAGGCCATCGACGGCGAGGATCGGATCGAGCGAGACGAACGGGTTCGACGGGGCGAGCACGATCCGGTCGGCGTCGGCGATCGCCTCGAGCACCCCGGGGCCGGGCCGGGCGCCGGGGACGCCCTCGAAGCGCACGCCGGCCACGAGGTCGGCGGCGCGGCGGCGCACCAGCCACTCCTGGAACGGCAGCTCACCGTCGTCGGTGGCGATCCACGTGCGCAGGCGGTCGTCGGTGGCGGCGAGGATGCGGCTCGGGCAGCCCCAGCGCGCCGCCACGTCGGCGGTGATCGCCGACAGGGGCTCGCCCGCGGCGAGCCGGCGCGTGCGGCTGATGTGCAGCGCGAGGTCGCGGTCGCCGAGGATGAACCAGTCGTCCTCGCCGAGCCCGGTGATCTCCTCCATCACGTGGCGGGTGTCGCCGGCGACCCCCCAGCCGTTGGCCGGGTCGATGCGGCCGGTCAGGGTGTAGAGCACGGTGTCGAGGTCGGGGGCGATGTGCAGGCCCCAGTGCACGGTGTCGTCGCCGACGTTGCCGACGACGGTCAGCTCGCCCGGCGCGAGGGCCTCCTGCAGCGCGAGGGCCATGCGGGCGCCGCCGACGCCGCCCGCGATGCAGGTCACCCGCATGCGGCCTCGAAGGCGGCGAGGTCGGCGGGCGTGTCGATGTCGCGGGCGAGCCCGGGGCGCTCGACCGTGACGCCGCCGTGGCGGGCCGCCGAGCCCTCGCCGTAGGACGGGACGAACGCACCGGGCGGCCGTGCCGCGACGGCGTTCGTGCGCCCGTCGGGGGACGGTGCGACGGCCACGGGGTCGGCGGCGGCGAGCAGGGCCTCGACGTCCTCGGTCGTCACGTACGGCAGGTCGGCGGCGATCACCACCACCGCCTCGGCATCGCCGTGGGCGGCGAGTCCGCGGCGCACCGACCCCGTCAGGTCCTCGCCGCCGTCGTCGACCACCGAGGCGCCGAGCTCGCGCGCCGCGATGTACGCCATCGGGTCGGACGAGACGATCGCCACCTCGAGCCCGGCCCCCTGGCAGGCGTCGACGACGCGCGTCAGCATGCGCAGCGCGAGGTCGTGGCGGGCCTCGGCGTCGAGGACCTCGCCGAGGCGCGACTTGGCGTCGTCCAGGGCCTTGAGCGGGACCAGGGCTATCATCCCGCGGCAGTCTACGTCCGCCCGCCGCGGCGGGCGCGAAGGGAGTCGCGTGATCCGGATCGGGTACAAGGCCTCGAGCGAGCAGTTCGCGCCGCGGGAGCTCCTCGAGTTCGCGGTCCACGCCGACGCGAAGGGCTGGGACACGATCGCGATCTCGGACCACTTCCAGCCGTTCCGGCACACGGGCGGCCACTCGCCGTTCTCGTTCGCCTGGATGGGCGCGCTCGTCGAGCGCACCTGCCACGCCGCGATCGGCACCAGCGTGATCACCCCCACCTTCCGCCACCACCCCTCGACGGTGGCGCAGGGCTTCGCGACCCTCGCCTGCCTCGCCCCCGGCCGCATCTTCCTCGGCGTCGGCTCGGGCGAGTCGCTCAACGAGGTGCCGCCCACGGGCGTCGACTGGCCCGAGGGCCCCGAGCGTCTCAGGCGCCTGAAGGAGTCGCTGGCCCTGATCCGCCAGCTCTGGGCCGAGGAGCGCGTGACCTTCGAGGGCGACTACTACCAGACGGTCAAGGCCACGATCTACGACCTGCCCGAGGCGCCGCCGCCGATCTACGTCGCCGCCGCCGCGCCGCTCGCCTCCCGCTACGCCGGCGCCACCGCGGACGGCTTCATCACGACGTCGGGCAAGCCGCGCGAGCTCTACACGGAGAAGATCCTGCCGGCCCTCGCCGAGGGCGCCGATCAGGCGGGCCGCTCCCTCGCCGACCTCGATCTCCTGATGGAGATCAAGCTCTCGTACCACCCCGACGTCGAGCAGGCCCGCGCCGACTGCGACTTCTGGGCGCCCCTGGCCCTGCCGGCCGAGCTCAAGAAGGACATCGACGACCCGGCCGAGCTCGAGCGCCTCGCCGCCGACCCCAGCGTGGACGCCACCAGCCGCTTCATCTGCACGAACGACCCCGATGAGGCCGTCGAGCGGATCGCCGCGTACGTGGAGATGGGCTTCACGAACCTCGTCTTCCACTACCCGGGCCCCGACCAGATCGGCTTCATCGACCGCTTCGAGGCCGATCTGCGCCCGCGCATCACGGCCCGCTGGGCCTGACCATCCCGCCCCTCGCCGCTAGGCTTCGGAGGTGCTGACCGCCGCCGAGGCCCTCGCGCTCGCCGCTGACCCGGCGCCCGACGTCGAGGGCCTCTGCGCCGATGCGCGCGCCCGGCGCCTCGCCGCCCGCGGCGTCGTCGTCACCTACTCGCCGAAGGTCTTCATCCCGCTGACCGTCCTCTGCCGGGACGTCTGCCACTACTGCACGTTCGCGAAGCCGCCGCGCAAGGGGCAGCGCGCCTACATGACCCCCGACGAGGTCCTGGAGGTGGCACGGGCGGGCGCCGCGCAGGGCTGTCGCGAGGCGCTCTTCACCCTCGGCGACAAGCCCGAGCTGCGCTACCCGGCGGCGCGCGAGGAGCTCGACCGGCTCGGCTTCCCGACCACGGCGGCCTACCTCGCGCACTGCATGGAGCGGGTGCTCGACGAGACGGGCCTCCTGCCCCACGCCAACCCCGGCGTCCTCGACGACGCGGAGCTGACCGAGCTCCGGCGCTTCGCCCCCAGCCAGGGGATCATGCTCGAGACCGCGAGCGCGCGGCTGTCCGGGCGCGGCATGCCGCACTTCGGCTCGCCCGACAAGGACCCCGACGTGCGTCTCGACGCCCTCGGCCGGATGGGCGCGCTGCGGATCCCGACCACCTCGGGGATCCTGATCGGGATCGGCGAGACCCGCACGGAGCGGGTCGAGGCCCTGCTCGCCCTGCGCGACCTGCACGCCGCGCACGGCCACCTGCAGGAGGTGATCGTCCAGAACTTCCGGGCCAAGCCGGACACGAAGATGCGCGACGCGCCCGAGCCGTCGCTCGACGACCACCTCTGGACCATCGCCGTCGCGCGGCTGCTCCTGCCCGACGAGGTCGCGGTGCAGGCCCCGCCCAACCTCGCCCATGCCGACTTCCCGCGCCTCCTCGACGCCGGCATCGATGACTGGGGCGGCGTCTCGCCGGTCACCCCCGACCACGTCAACCCCGAGGCCCCCTGGCCCGAGATCGAGCGGCTCGCCACGGCCTCGGCCGAGCGCGGCCTGACGCTGCAGCCGCGGCTGACCGTGCACCCGCGCTACCTCGACCCGGCCTGGGTCGAGCCCGGCCCGCTCGCGGCGGCGCTCCGGATCGCCGACCAGGACCGCCTCGCCCGGCCCGCCGACGGCTGGGTCAACGGCATCACCGCCGAGCCGCCCGCGGCCTGGCTCGACGGCCCGCCCGCCCGCCTCGGCGCGGTCGCGCCGACCTTCGCGCGCGCGCTCGCCCGAGCCGCAGCGCAGGAGCCGCTCGAGCTGGAGGACACCGAGGCGCTGCTGACGGCGCGCGGCCCCGAGCTCGCGGAGCTCATCGCCCTGGCCGACGGGCGCCGCGGGGATCGGGCCGGCGACGACGTGACCTACGTCGTCTGCCGGAACATCAACTACACGAACGTCTGCTACTTCAAGTGCGGCTTCTGCGCGTTCTCGAAGGGCCGCCTGGCCGAGAACCTGCGCGGCCCCGCCTACCTGCTCGACCTCGACGAGATCGCGCGGCGCTCGGTGGAGGCGTGGGAGCGCGGCGGCACCGAGGTGTGCCTGCAGGGCGGCATCCACCCGGGCTTCACCGGCGAGTGGTACCTCGACGTGCTGCGCGCGGTGAAGGCCGCGCAGCCCGAGATCCACGTGCACGCGTTCTCGCCGCTCGAGGTCTGGC